>Ga0247760_1003226_pt1 | contig 10893 bp, 10 predicted proteins | sample UWRJL171409R4_FD_179936 | JGI IMG/M metagenome (GOLD analysis project Ga0247760, IMG submission 179936) | Plant litter microbial communities from Arlington Agricultural Research Station in Wisconsin, United States - UWRJ-L171-409R-4 | ecosystem: Environmental > Terrestrial > Plant litter >...
CCGCAGCGATTCCTCTCCTTCTTTCTTCTTCACCTTGTAATTTTATATGATGATTGCCACGTCTTCGATCCTACGATCGTTTTGGTGCCATCGCCGTGACATCCAACAGTTTCTTGGTAGGTATTGGGGCAGGAGCAAGTAGTGCAATTTTACACAGAAGCCACCTAACTGCCTGCCTGCCCAGGCTTTGTATCATAGATTTTCCAAGAAGAAAAAAAGAATTGTCATTTTAGTACTCGCGTTTACCGCTCGCCCCCAGCCGTTTGTGAGTGGCAGGTCCGGACTGACTGCAGAAGGCGAGAACGTCCCCAATAAAGCCGACAGTCTATTAATTTATAACGCGTATATACTTCTAGATCCTAAAATACGGCCACGGAGAAGAGTAGGAAGAAATCACTCAACCTCGATAAAAAGCACACTCGATAACCGCACGTATTACGTCCTACGCAAAATTACGAAACCCCAAACACAAAAGAAACCAAGCTGACAGACCGCCCCTTATGAATTCCACGAGAAATCCCCGTCACCCCCTCTTCGCATCCTCCAAAATCACTTCCGCTGCCTTGTAACTCGCCATAAACTGTCCCACAATCGGAAACGGGCTCGGTGGCTTCGGCAGTGCACTTCCATCCACGACTCTGAGCCCCTTTACCCCTCGAACACGAAACCGCCCGTCCAGCACGGCAAGGGGGTTAGAATCCGCCCCAATTGCCGCCGAAGATGACGCATGATGCGAGTAAACCTGTCTTCTGATAAAATCCTTGGTTGCCGTCTCCGAGCAGTTCGTGCCGATGGGTCCAACACAGGGCTGGAACTCACTGAACGGCCCGACAGGTGTGCTGACGTTGCGGAGCACGCCACGGGCAAATTCAACGCCCTCGTAAAGCGCCTGGAGATCCTTGTCAGAGCCTTCGGCCCAAAAGTTGAAGAAAATGTCGGGCGTGTCCCGTGGATCAGCAGACCGAAGCTTGACGGTGCCGCCACGCGAGTTGCGGCCCTGCGTGTGCACCATGGCGAAGCTAAAGGTGGTATCAGGGTCGCCTTGCGGGAGAGAGTAGCCGGGATAGAATCCACGGAAGACGTCCGGGGGATTCCACAAGACAATGTCGCGTTCTCCCTGCGAGGCGACGCTGGTGCGGTAGTGGATGCCGTGGGAGGGACCTGGCACTGTGTACGGGCCGGTTCCGTTTTGCCAGAGGGTGATGCAAGGGTCATCGCCTTGGCCGAGGGTGCACTGGGGCGCGCCAGGGGCTGGGGGAGGAGAGAGTGGGACGGAGGCATGCGCGGCGATGCTGATCTCGTAGTCGTCAAGGAGGTTGGCCCCTACGCCGGGCAGGTCGGCAATGACGGGGATATTGTGGGACTCTAGCTCCGCACGGGGTCCGATGCCGCTGAGCTTGAGGATCTGGGGGGTGTTGAAGACACCGGCTGAGATGATGACGCTTCGGCGGGCAAAGACACGGTGCGTTGGAGGGTTCTGGCCGGCTTTTGAGGACCGTGGGTCGGCACGGTAGAGGGATCGGCCCTTCAAGTACTCCACGCCAACGGCAGTGGGCTCCTTGTCTTTCTTGGTGTCAAAGAGAATCTTGGTGACGAGAGACTCAAGTTGGATTGTTAGGGGGTTAGCCGGGGAGCCGTTAGGCTTGCGCTCCGCAAGAGTTGCGGCGAGAAGGAGGTTGGCGTTGGTCCGATTTCCTAGTGGAGTGTTGTGAAAGGGAAAGTTGAACAGGCCTTGTTGACTGTCTCTCTTAGGGTCAAGAGAGTTGGCGTCCGCGCGCATCCGGTCGAAGAGTTGAGATTCATTGTAGCCCAATGACACAGCAAGTTGCCGCATGATGGAAAGACGTGCTGGCTGGTTTTGCAAGAAGGCCTCAAAGTTCGGAGTGGAAGTAGACAGCCAACCATCAAAGCCGTGGCCGGGGGCCCCCTTTGGAAGGTACGAGTTCTTCTCAAACTGGACGAAGTAGCGCCTCATGTTCTCGTGTCTGAAGTCGTTTGTGTGAGCATGTCTGTTTCTGTGTGCAAAGGGAAGTCATAACATACCCCCATGATTTGTCTCCGGTGAGTTTGGCAATGTCGTTCCAGTAGCTGTCTTGCGGGATAATTGCGCCGCCGGCATTATGGGCAGAGCAACCGCCGAGAGTACCCGAACGCGGGTAATAGACACCAAGAGCCTTAGAGCCCGGAGGCGGAGATTGACCGACATATTGGTTCCCTTCGGGTGTTTCCCACGTCAAGTATCGGTAGCTGGCCACAACATTGTCGTCTGCGTGATAGCGGACAAAGTAGTCCCACCGCAGTTTTTCATCCTCCGCAGCCACGTCAGAGAGGACAACCGAGATGCTGGTGTTGAAGTTGGCTCGTTGGTCATCGCCAGCGTCCATGAGCAGAACTGAGTAGCCGTGCTTAGCGAGCTGCGCCGCAACTGGAGCACCGCCAGGACCAGAGCCAACTACAATGTAGTCGTAGGTGGCATTTTGTCCGTGGTCAGGGGTGGAAATGGCAGAGACCGCCGTTAGAAGCAGTTGAGAGAAAAGAGAGAGGGTTGAAAGTCGAGCCATGGTAATGTCTTGACTGTTGCTCTTTCCGGGTGTGACTGTAGTCATGCCAAAAAACAACCTAGGTTTTTGCTTGTGTTTATATATCCCCATCATGATGTTGACAAAATTACGCGGCCCAGACAGAGTCGATGGTCATGGAGAGGTAGCATTGATTTCTCGGACATTACTATGAATGATTGCCGCGTCAACACCAAGACCAAAGATCATCATGCCGTCTAGGCAGTGTTCTTTTTCGATGGGCCAGTAAACATCATCATCCGGTAAACTCGCAAAGATTCGCGAACCGACGAGTGAAGCGGCCTTGTCCATCTTGGCGGGGGACGGGTGGGTCGGATTTAGTTGACTTTGGACGTAATCCCGTTCGTCGTTCTAGGCCAAGATTCCGGCTGCGGTCACTTCAAAAGTCCGAGAACGAGCGGAGATAGCGGTTCAAGACAGTATATCGGGGCGCGAGCTTTTCCCTTCTGAGCAAAGCCGGTCAGGACACCTGTTCCCGGTGAAGTTGTCAAGGTGAAGTCGGACATCGCGTTTCTTGGCACCCCGTGATGGGGTTCAACGTGCCTGCCAAGAATGAAATGAGGCCGCTCCGATGACGTGCGTTCGAGTCGTACGCCAAGCCCATCGGGCTATTCCACGATAACGATTGGAACTGACTGTTAGTTCGCGCACCAGAACGCAGCCTAAAGTATAACAGAACCGGAGCTCGGTTTAAGATTCAATATCCCGTCCCGCCCTGCCCCACTGATCAACCTCCCCGCTCCGATTTCATCTTGGTTCAGATGACTTCTCTCCAAACAACAAACGATGGAGAAAACAGCAATTGACGGCTCCTTGCCATTGGCAAAAGGCCCTCAACGGCACAACATCCGCTCGCGAGTGCGCAGCAGGTTCACTGCTCTCGGCGTGTTTGGGTTAGTCGGCGTTGCTTATCTACTCTGTTTTCACAGATCGGCGTTCCCGCCACTGCAACTCGGCCACCACGAGGATCGCTTCAAGGCCGGCTGCGTGCAGCCAGATGCCATATTCCCCAGCAAGAATGAGAAACTCGATAAACTCCAAGATGTCATCTCCGGCGAGACATTCCGCAATGCAAGCATCGCCCGACTCTCAGGTGCCGTCAAGGTCAAATCCATGTCGTTCGATGACCTTGGGCCTATCGGCCAAGACCCGAGATGGGATGTGTTTTACGACTTCCATGCCTACCTGGGAAAGACATTCCCTTTGATCCACGAGCGCCTGGTCGTCGAAAAAGTCAACACCCACGGTCTGCTGTACACGTGGAAGGGCAGCAACGAGACACTGAAACCTACCCTACTCATGGCGCATCAGGACACCGTCCCCGTCCCAGATGAGACCATTGATGCGTGGGTTTATCCTCCCTGGAGTGGCGCCTACGACGGAAAGTACATCTGGGGGCGAGGTTCGTCCGACTGCAAGAACCAACTCATTGCCACCCTCGAGACGATTCAGCTGCTGCTCGAGGCCAACTTCGAGCCCAAGCGAACCATTCTCCTCTCGTACGGCTTCGATGAGGAGTGTTCAGGCAAACAAGGTGCCTCTGCCTTGTCCGCGCACATTCGCGAGCGGTACGGAGATGACGGCATCGCAGTCATTGTCGACAAAGGTCCCGGGCAAGAAGAGAACTGGGGCACTCTCTTTTTCATGCCTGGGACCGGCGAGAAAGGCTACACTGATGTTCGCATTGTTGTTCGCATGCCTGGCGGTCATTCCTCAGTCCCATCTGACCACACCAGTATTGGCGTTCTCAGTGAGCTCATCACACACATCGAATCCGAGCAATACCCGACTCGTCTTGACGACGCCAATCCCTACTACCAGCAACTTCAATGTGGCGCAGCATACTCTCCTGAGTTCCCCAAGAAGCTGAAGAAGCTGCTCGCCAAACGCCAGTCCTCAACCCACACCTGCAAAGCCAAACCAGACTACCTCGCCATCGAAGCTGCCAAGCAGAGTCAGTATGTCAAATACCTGATGCAAACATCACAAGCAGTCGACGTCATCTCTGGCGGTGTCAAGGTCAATGCTCTGCCCGAGCGAGTTACAGTTACCGTCAACCACCGCGTCAACGTTGGTGAGACCTCCAAGGTCGTTCATGATAGGCTCGCCAAGCTGGCTGCCAACGTGGCGAAAAAGCACAATCTTACCCTCCACGCCTTTGACGGCAAGGAAGAGCCCTCCTCCATCAGCCTCGAGGAGACACGTGATGCTCTCGAGGTAGCACCTGTCACTCCGACTGACGCATCAGTGTACGGCCCATTCCGGGTCCTCGCTGGAACCACTCGAGCCCTGTACGGGGAAGATGTGATCGTTTCGCCTGGCATCATGACGGGCAACACTGATACGCGCTACTACTGGTCCCTAACAAGGCACATTTTCCGGTTCGGGCCTGGCTATGATCCCGATGATAGATCCTGGATTGGCAGCCTTCACACAATCAACGAAAAAATCAGCGTCATGAACCATATTAATGCTGTCAAGTGGTTCACTCTGTTCGTACGAAACATGGATGAAGCGACGTTTTAGGTACCTGTTGTGGTCGGGTACATTGGGCAAGACGTTCCGAGTTCGCAATGAACTCTGCGGTTTGGGTCGAGGGGGCATTTTCGTGATTGTATGTCTACATAAGGTACTTCGGATCATAGTTCCCCCTTACAATCCAACCCCTGAAAGATTGCGCGCATGGCACTTCACACCTCATCTGATAGAGGCGGGGTTTCATTTTCCGGCCACGGATGATGCAAAGGGCGGGTCGTCCCTCGGCTCCGGGTTGTAGCCTCGGGGGCCCCGGCACGGATATCAAGGCCCTGATGTAGGTATATTCAACATCTCTCCGGACAGTCCTCTGAGCTGTTCACGGGTGTGTAAAATCCCCGCCCTGCCTAGCAACGAAGGTACAGGCTGTCTACGACAAAATGGGTTGTCTTCACCATTCCTACATGCGTCTGCATTTCTCGCGAGTATCAGCGGATTGCTCATGTTTCAGTTCCGTGCAGGTTAGCTGGAATGCTGCCGGCATCATGGTTCGCCGTGTCCCCAGAGTCTCAGTCCCCGACGGAATGCTTGAGTAACACTTCGCATGGAGCCGACTCCGGATTTATCAATGCGGTGTAATTTTTGCCTGCCTGGAAAGCGGGGCATCACGACGTGCCAAGAGGTCAGACTCCGAGACAACTTGCGATCATCGCTGCCTACTGCGACATGGACTTCGCCGGAAGCGAGTGTCGCTCCAGGCTCAAATCTCCTCAGTGTTTCGTCACGCCGAGAGAAATTCTTCTGGCAAGCAAGAGGTCAGGTCGCCAAGGAATCACTACCGACCAAGGCTGCATGTCAATTGACGGTATCAATCGATGTCATCCGCTTGTTGACCAAACAAACAATCAGCATCGAATGGGAAGCACGATGGGTGATGCAGTCGATGATATATCCGGTGTTGACATGGCCATCTTAGCCGGACACATGACCAGAAACCCGGTCGTTACCAAGGTCACCGTCGCGGATAAAACGCGCTGTTGATTGACATGACGGGATGAAACCGGGCAGCAAGGGAGAATTTGGGACGCGGCGACGGGCCGCGCTCGGCGAATGCGGATAACTCGGCAGGATTGAGAGGAAAACAGACGTTGCATTTACAAACAGAACGAGGTCGTGTTCGGGGCCTTGAACCTATTATTCGTATTTGAGAGCCAAGCAGAAAAGATGAGCTGACGAGTTCAGGTGTCGAAAAGGTTGCATGGAGACATTTTATTTCACCCCGGCCTTCACAGGGGACGTGTCTCACGGGGTCTCACTGCAAGACTCAGGGGCAGGCGCTACGTCAGTCATTAGCCCGTCACACACTCGCAAAGGGTTCGCGTCGGTCGCAAAATGGCAGGAATTTGGCTGAGTTGCCGCCCTGGCCGCTCAGCGCCAAGGCCCAGTGCGGCCAAACGCCAGCGTGCACTGGCCAAGGGGGGCTGTGCGGTCAAGGTGTTGGGAAGGAACGCCAGCAGGATCCAAAAACATCAGCACTTTCCCCTTTTCCCTGCCGTCGCTACCCGTTTCGAGATTAGCTTCGACTGCTGCCCCCTGCCCTCAACGTCCCATTCTTCCCAAACAAGTTTGGGCACTCTCTCGTCAACCATGCAACGTCAATCCAAGACACACAAGCCACGGTCAAGGTGCGGTCGCCATTGGTCGCAGCGGTTTCCAAAAATGAGTTATTGGCGAGCGGCCTGCAAGCTGCGTCAATCCCCGCAGTTTCTCGTGTCAGCAGTCAGCCCCAAGTCCCACGACCCCTGGAGCCCTGCCGAAAGTGACACCCGGGAATCTCCCAGGGGCAACCAAAAAGTGTGTCGACCCCCGGGTTTGCAGCAGCACTTGGCAAGGCTTGTTCACACCACTCATTTTCCTCAAAACTCGACGATGCCCGTCGCCAAGTCCCGTCACCCAGATCTTGTTCCTCGATAACCGACCATCTTTCATTCATTTCCAAGAGGCGGACGTGCTGGGTGGAGAAGATGTTGAACACTCGTTTTGTTTGCGCCCTTTTGGCGCTGAGTGCGGTGCCGGCTCGCGCCGCGCTCAATGTCGACCTCAATTCGCCAAGTACGTTGCATCGGTTCCTGGGAGGTTGCGAGGGTTTGAACTGACAGTGAGCGACGCAGAATCGATCAAGGAGAATGCCAAACTCATCGCTGCGAAACTACTAACATACTACAAAGGCGACCAGCCCGGGCAAATACCTGGAATTTTACCTGGACCGCCACCAGGAGGCGATTATTACTGGTGGGAGGGAGGTGCAATGTGGGGGACATTGATCGATTACTGGCATTACACCAACGACTCGACCTACAACGCCGAGATCGAGCGCTCCATGGTTTTCCAGGCGAACTCACCCGACAACGACTACCAGCCGCCCAACCACACGGCCTCGCTCGGAAACGATGACCAGGGCTTTTGGGGCATGTCAGCCATGCTGGCTGCCGAGAACAGGTTCCAGAACCCCCCACCCGGCCAGCCGCAATGGCTCGCTCTCGCGCAAGCTGTCTTCAACACGCAAGCGGCTCGATGGGACACCCAGTTTTGCGCCGGTGGCCTGCGTTGGCAGGTTCCTCCGACAAACAAGGGCTACAATTACAAGAACAGCATTGCCAACGGCATTCTCTTTAACCTCGGTGCTCGTCTTGCCCGGTACACCAACAACGACACGTATGCCCAGTGGTCCTACAAGATCTGGGATTGGATGACGGCGGTGGGCTACATTGATCTGCACGATTACAGCGTATACGATGGTGGCCACATCGAACACAACTGTACCGACGTTATGAAAGCTCAGTTCTCGTACAATGCTGCCGTTTGGATCCAGGGCCTAGGTTTCTTGTACAACTATGTAATTGGACCATCCCTTTCCATCTCGTCGGTACCCGCTAACTCTATGACAGACTAATGGTGAATCCAAGTGGTCCAACCACCTCTCCAAGCTGACCAAATCCACCATCGATATGTTCTTTAACACCGGTGCCGCCGTCGAAATTCCCTGCGAGCTCGTCGACCGGGTCCAATGTACCACCGACATGTTGTCCTTCAAAGGCTACCTCCACCGTTGGCTTGCCCAGACCATCCAAGTGGCCCCCTTCCTCCGCGAGACCCTCTTCCCCGTCCTCAAGTCGTCGGCTCAAGGCATGGCCAAGTCCTGTAATCCCGACGGCACCTGCGGCTTCCGCTGGAACACGAATGGCTTTGACGGCCTCGTAGGCGCGGGCCAGCAAATGAACGCCCTCGGTGCCCTCATGACCATGCTCGTCCTTGAGGAGAACCATCCTCCGCCGGTCACCAACCTGACGGGTGGAACCAGTGCCGGAGACTCCGCCGCCGGAGGCAAGACCAAAGACCCGCTTGTGTTAAAACCGATTACGGGCGGCGATCGTGCCGGCGCTGGTATACTTACCACGCTTACGCTGGCGCTCGTCACGGGGACTTTTGCGTGGATGAGCTTAACATTTGGAGAGGCATAACTGCAGACTCCAACTGCGGATCATGGTCTTTTTGTTCTGTAGCGTTGCCAATTTGGAGTTTGCGGGGGCTGGCTTGGGTTCTTTTGTCATGAACGTTTTGTAGACTGAGGGGTTTGGATTTAGTTGGACTGGATTGGATCGGATTCGACGTCGGAGATACCCGATTAACCACCTACCTTGATACGATGGTGATGTGATACCATCTTGGGGGCAGATACAACAATCGTTATTGGATAATGGGCGGGGGAAAGGACCTGTTAATAGGGGTTGCTTTTAGGCTGTTGGGGGGGAAGCCTGTCGGCCTGGGTTCATTTGTTGGCTCGGCCTCTGGTGTGGGAGCAGAGAGTCTCGTGGTTACCGCGCCATGGATCCTAGTACATACACTTGCTGTAGCTTACTGCCTAGCATGTAAATGTAATTGATACTGTCTGCTGAGGTGTGCTAGAGAGTTTGAACTGAACCTCATGTGCGGGGTGGCGAGAGGGGGACTTGGCCATCCCATCATCTGCCGAATCTCTGTTTTTTCCTGCCTTGCAAGCTGCCGTCATCTAGTCTATCTGATCATGGCATCTCACCGTCCCAGACGTCTGAACCATAGCCTGTTACCGCATCGCGGCTGGAACAAGCCTAGGATGGAGACTTGAAGCAAGACATTGGGCTGGAATTCTCATCCAATACGCACATCCACAAATCGGCAATGGGTGTTCTTGAGTTTGGCCCAGAGCGTCACCTTCAGCTGACTAGGAATCTACTGGCATCATTGTTGGAATAACGTCTTGTAACATGGGCCAAAGCATAAAAGCCACTTCCCACAGCTACTCTGCGCTGATCAATCTCATTGCTTTCATCACTTCTGGTTGTTCCGTAGGGACCACACTTGAACCCCCTCCCCACCCAGAAGAGAAGAAGAAAAAAAAGTGAGCGAAGGATGTATAAGAAGTGGATTGTGGAGGACATGGACTGGCGGAGCGGAGTTGAGAGATGTACACGAGACGTAGGTTGACAAGTAGCAAGTTCGTTGATACTAGAGCTTTTTACTACGTACGTGCCTTTGAGATACCTTCCTAGGTGGGTAGGTACAGAGATAGAGATACTTACCAGAAGTTTATCTTTTACGGTGATATGAATGAAGTAGGTAGGTATATGGGGAGATATCTAGATGATGTCGAAGTATATTTCAATTTGGGTTCCCGAGTTTTATTTGTAGTCTGGATGCTGCACGTTGGTGTACACACATATATCTGTGTTTGTATGACATATGTCATATCATATGTCATGTCATCATATGTGTATAGGCTGGCGGTTGTATTAAAGGGCATACATATCAAAGAGCACGAAGAATGAATTTACTGTTCTTGGTTTGCATTGAATTCTTTTTTTTTCTTTCTCTTTCGTCTTTTCCTTCCGCTTGACTTGAGAACTAGAACTAGCTAGAGTAGAACAGAATAGAATAGTCCCCATTCGCCCTTTTAAAGTGAACAGAATACCTTACATAGGTAGGTAGGTACCATGTAAGGCGCTTGCGTGGGCATCAATCACTCCGATGACTGTAGTAGGTAGAGGTAGGTAGGTAGGTATGTTAGTTGAACGAACACATCAAAAGCGGCTCACAGGAAGTAAGGTAGTTAGGTAGTTAGGTAGGTAGGTAGGTAGGTTGGTAGGTAGGTAGTATGGAAGTAGAGGTAGGACTCACCGCCGCCAGAGCACTTAACGCATCCACCACGACCGTTAAGCTCTTCGGATCAGCACCCCTAATCATTGCGATCCTGCCATCGGAAACCACGGCGCCGCTACTACAGACCTCGTTGATATTGTCAATGGAAACGCCAACGGGTTCGCCATTCTCAAAGATCAAAAAAGTCGGCATGGCGGTGATGCCATATGCCTGAGAAATATCGGGGAGCTCCTCGACATCGACTTTGCCAAACGCAAGGTGCTTGGCTTTACTGTGCCTTTGGGCGAGGTTTGCGAAAAATGGAGCGATGGCTTTACAAGGCGGGCACCAGTCGGCCCAGAAATCGAGAATGACATATTTGTGTTCGCTTGTGAGGTTGTTTAGTTGTTCGACGGAATGAATGCCAACGACTCCGGATGCCATGGTTTTGTTTGGGTTTCCCTGGCGTGGTGGGGGCTCAAAGGCGAATTTGATACAAGGTTGAAAGGTATTAGTTGGTAAGGTGAGGTGAAGGGGAGAGGAGAAAGAAAAGAGAGAAAAAAGGGGTGTGGCAAGAGGGAGAGAGAGGAGGGGAGGCTTTAATAGAGGCCGCATACATGTACCGTACGTAGCGGACTAGACCAGACTGGAGTTGAGCGATATT
>Ga0247760_1003227_pt1 | contig 10891 bp, 8 predicted proteins | sample UWRJL171409R4_FD_179936 | JGI IMG/M metagenome (GOLD analysis project Ga0247760, IMG submission 179936) | Plant litter microbial communities from Arlington Agricultural Research Station in Wisconsin, United States - UWRJ-L171-409R-4 | ecosystem: Environmental > Terrestrial > Plant litter >...
TTATGCAAGATTGCAAGCTGTTGCCAACCTCGGCATTCCAGGATTCCGAGACATGAAGGACTTTTTGGCCATTCTTCCAGGCGGGTGGCTCACGCCAGATTCCGGAACAATTAGCGTTATTCCACGGCGGCAACATGGTTGGAGCCACGTCGTGCGTCATCTCCATCCCTACCAGAGGCTTAACTGTCGTGGCCCTGTGCGACACAAGGAACTTTTATGTTGACGTTCCGAACCTGATGGCGGTCATGTTGGCGGATAGTCTATGGTCTGGGCGAAGCAAGGAGGAGGTTTTGATCCATCTGAAAAACCTTCACTCACTCAGCAACCGCTGTTTTGTGCGACGAATCTGGGCACACCAAGTTTCCCTTTTCGTATCTCGCTCACGTGACATTGCTCACCCTGGCTCAGGCCCGGCTCATGATTTGCTCAGGATTGCTCAGGCTTGCTCAGCCTAAAAGAGCCCATTTCCGGAAGGCTGCGCCGCACGCACAATTTACTTCCATTCTAGCCGAGCGAGCCTAGAATTGGTCCCATAAGAAGAGGCTCCTGCTGAGGATTCGGAGTAGGAGGGGCGCCCGAATAGACGGAGTTGGAAGCGTTTGGAAGTCCACAACGATCTGGCCCAGCAAAGCTAGGTGCGAACGCCGATCTGCGGGCACCGTTGGTATTAGGGGACATGGAGATGGACATGGAGCAGAAAGTCAGTAGCATGGACAGAGCAAATACATGACGGCAAGCACATCTGGTCGGTTGGGCTGCGTGTGACGAAGTCGTCGAGGGTGGCGATGGCGGGCGTTGACGTCCGGGTCATGTCGTAGGTATTTTTTCTTCTTACTCTCCCCCTATTACCTATCACTATGGCTGACAGTAACCTAGCTCTACCGCTCTCTACTACGACTCTCCTCCGTCGCGCCTAACTCTGCGCAGATAACGGAGGGAGTTAATCTCGAGTTTTCTAGCGTTTCGCCTTCGGTCTTTGAAGAAGAGTCTATTAGCTCCTCGACAGTCGCGGTCGCATCACCTCCTTTGGCAGCAATAGTGGCGTCCTCTCTGTCAAAATTGCCCGACGGTAGCCACGATGGCTATCGATGTCGCACGGCGCCCAGATACCTGCCATCCTTCGCGTGGGAGCCACACGGTGCAACTCGATCCAACACGCTCACAGGCGCGAAAGAACCTGACGACAGCATTTATGCCTAGGAACAAGCTATTTGCCGGCGCCCGTCTTTCCCCCGTTGGTCGCCGAAGTCGCCAACACCCAGTTTCTTACCACCATCTGTAAGGCGATGAGGTGGGGCTGCGTGTAGAGGAAGAAATCCGCCAGCGGCAGCAGGAGGAGGAGGAGGAACGTACGCGCGAGCAAGACAGGGACCGACAGCGAAGCGACGTCTTAATTAACGAGGCGGAAGAGAAAGAGTGATGGGGATATGCGGCGTCCCCAAGAAGCTGAGCGGGCGTTTCCAGGAAGCTGAACTGTGTTTAGAGCGGGAGAGGGAGAAAATAAAGGAGATGGAGGAGAAGATGAAGAAAATGAAGCGTGAAGATGGGAGAGAATGAGGGAGAAAAGACGGAGGAGTGAGATGGGAACCTCTCGATTGTCGCTTTTTGCCTGTTATCGTTGTCTGTAGCTTGTCTGTAGTGTCCGAGGATCATAACGGCAATGGGAGCCTTCGTGCCCAAGATAGGAGCAGGAGCTACATAAGCAGCTGCGCAAGAAGGACGAGGAGCTGCGCAACAAAGGATCGAGAGCTACGGCCTTTGCGAAGCGTCACTAGTCTTGATAGGAGGGTTATTATGTAGACAGAGCAGTCGTAGCAGATTGCCCTGGCCAAACCCAACACAGATCATTCGATGACGCGCAGCAACGCTGCCGAGTGTGTACTAGCGCCATGTGCGTGTGGAAGGAGAGGGCGACAAAAGGTGGGGCCTTCTTCTTTCGCCTTCAGCCATTCACTCTTTCGTTTGCAGCATGGTCTGCTCTTCTTAACCCTCTTTGCCTCTTACCCGCAATAACAACACACGGTGCATCGCCGAGACCAGCGCACGCCGTATCGTCGACATTAGCACACACGGTCATCGCCGAGACCAGCCCAGCCACTGTTCGCGCCGCGACATCATTCCCGTAGTGGACTTTTCAAAATGGCTCCTTCCTCCACCAGCAATCCCCTCTCTTCTCCCCACGACACCGAGGGACAGCATCACGAGCGCCTCTTCCTCACCACAGAACAAGACGAGATGGTTGGCAACATCAAAACCATTTTCCAATGTATGCTTATTTGACGCTTTGCTGTTGACTCTGTGGCTAATGACGCTATCGCAGATGCGCCCGTCGTGCCCGCCGTGCCCGCCGCGTGCGAGTCGGTCGATGGGCATTTCAACATCGTAGCCCGAGCAGGCCACGCCAGCATGAAGGTGAAGGGCGACTTCGACGACGCAGCCACTGCGCGCCTCATCGATACCACCGAGGCAGCCACTGCGCGCCTCATCGATACCACCGAGGCAGCCACTGCGTGGACCCCGAAGCGGTGGGCCGAGTCGGTTGCCATGGCTGCGACACCTTTTATCCTTGGTGGCCTCGGCGGTCTAGCCATCTGGCGCATGACAGGTCAACGGGCTTTCAAGATGCCGTCCGCGGTATGCGATCTCCACGTTTGGGGCAGGGGCTAGCTGGTGGCTGACAGGAAACAACAGAGAATGGGCGCGAAGCCGACTCGAGTCCCCTACGCCTTGCGCGCGAAGAGCATCCACGCGAAGAGCATCCATCGCAAGTAGTCAACTGGCAACAGAACTATGGTATGGGCTGGGGCGGCACGCTGCTGGATGACGATGGAGTCAAGGTAGGGGATTGATTCTCTCGGCGAGCGAGCGAAACGGCTGGGATGGAGAAATGATGGTAGCTGCAGCTATAATAGTGACATGGGCTAGACGGCACCTTCATACAACTACACACCCCCCCCCCCCCAATTCTCCTTACACCATGATTCCCAATGCTGACGTGAATTGAGTGCGAGATAAGCCCGTCTTGAGAGAGTCAGACTCCGGTTTAGACGCCATGCGTGGAAGAACGGTAGATAAATAGGCGCTATATTACCCTTGTCTATATCTCGCTGAGAATAGACCGACCTATGTATTTCGGACTATCCCATCCACTATCTACCGCAGCTCACCCCAGCTCAAGTCCCATATATAAATGTAACGCAAAGTGCGTTGGGTTTAGCAAGGGTACACGAGAAGTGCTGCAAGATAGTAGGCGTGAGGAATTTATTCCGTGGAAGCCTGCTTCTTACCCTCTGGGTTCGCCAGACAGGTCTTTTAATAGTTGGAGGTGGTAACTGGGTGGCGACTATAGTGCCAGAAACTTCTTTCGACTGCGTGTCCCACGCAGCGAGATGTGCAATAGTGCACACTGGGGTTTGCTAGAAACATGGCACCTTGGATTTACAACGGTTGTGATTGTGTTATTTCTGTTTCTTATGTCTGTAATGTGCGACGAATCTGGGCAAGCAGAATTTCCTTTTTAGCACCTTGCACATGTGACGTTGCTCACCCTGGCTCAGGCTGGCTCAGTCACTCATCAGGATTTGCTCAGGCTAGCTCACCTTGGTTCACCCTAATTGCCATTTTCGGCAGGTTGCGGCGCAGCCTGCCGAATCGCTTCAACTCTAGCCTAGGGGTCCCACAACTGGTCCCATGTATCAAGATGGCCAAAATATGTCCCATTTTTGAAACTAACTGTTTTGTATGTCGGAAACACTGAATCACTGTTATGGTCACTACCAGAGCGATCAGAAAGATGATGGTTGTAATTGAATCTGTTCTTCTGGCTCTCTGGCGAAGCTAGAGGGCCATCTTTTGTGTTTCTACGTGCATGAACTAGATGGCCAGATTGTGGCTGATCAGCAGTATGATCGCCATCCCCTGCCAGCCAGGGCCAGATACACGAAGTGGATCGTACCCTCCTTTTTGACAGTAAAGCTACATCTTTTACAAAGTTAAGAGAGGGACTAAAAGAACCTGCTCAGGCCGGGCCAGTCCGGCGTTTATATGGTGCTCGTACGATGGACCCGGAGCCGGGTCTATCTTCTTCGGGTCCTTACTGATTGACTCCATCGTATCTTGATGGGAGTGAAGAACAAAATTGATCCATAGGCTATGACGAAGGCGGAAAAGGCTGGCAGGAAGATCCAGGATTGGAGATATGGTTGGTGTGGAGCCTGGCAGGCACCCACAACCCCACAACATATCTATCGTGCCAATCAGCTGCTTCAAGCCTTATCGCGTCAGGCCCCAGCTTGGATAGGCCACCCATTTGCCAGAGCGCACTTGTCGTCGCTCCTCTTATCAATTGTCAATCGACAACGCTCGACGCCCCATGAACAGAAGAGCGAGCTCGGTCGGGAGCCTCTCCCGTGACACGGAGGCCGCGCAGAAGAGGCATCTCATGATCTCATGGATCAGAGGCATGTCTGGCCAATCTTCTCTTTTCGCGTGGGCTGCAATTCAGGCAGCAGTCCTGTCATTTTCTCTTTCGTTTTTTATCCCTTTCACACCTCCGCCGAGGGTTACTGGTTGGCATGGGCGACCAAGAACATGCCAACGCGATGCATTCCGTACATCTGGCTTTCTGGTGGTCTAGTTCCCTTTCAGATCACCAACTGGGGACTCGTTGTCGCGGACCTGAAGTATTTCTTTGTCAGCTCTCTCTGGTTCTGGACTTTGGAGGTGAGCTGCTGGGATTTCTTCAACATTGAAGACGCTAAACGGACTCTCTATGATATGCTTCCAGTGGGTATTTCGATACTGCTGGTCTATCTTCTGACCCCAAGGGACCTTGCCAAACCAGTCATCGACTTCTACACGCAGCTCGAGTCTTATGCTCTAGACCGAAGGGAACGGCTGTTGCTGGGTTGGAACTTTTATGAGAGATATAAGAACCAAGCTCGAAGAGACGGGTCGGCATCGGCTAGATGTCTCGGCCATGTCACCGTATCGGTATCAAACTCTTAAAGCCGAACCCCGTCAGATCAGACTGCTTCTCCTGAATCCACGGATGCCTTACCGACCCGTCACAGTAACGCTAGTGATCCAATCTCTTGACAACATATCCCCCTTCACGGCGATATCCTACACCTGGGGGCCCGCTGACACTCCGGGCTACATCGTGCTGGACGACTTCACAAGACTCCAGGTGACAGAGAACGCATTTAACGCGTTACGTTCCGTAACCTCACCGTGGAGACAAAAGCTGGTGTGGATGGACTCTGTATGCATCAACTAGCAAGACTAGGACGAGAAGGCATCGCAGATCAAGCTTATGCAGACCATCTACAGTCTTGCGACAAAGACTGTCGTCTTCCTCGGCCCTGCCAGGGACGCTCATCTCGCGATCCAGCTGCTTCGCGAGCTGTGCTTCGAGGCGGAGATGAATCTCCTTTTCATCATACTCAGAAGATACAAACACGAGCGCCGGTTAAAACGGTTTAGAGCCCTCCAGAAACTCATCCGCAATCCGTGGATCGAAAGGGTGTGGATCGTTCAGGAGTTTGCCATGTCCCTCAATATCGAGATCTATTATGCAACTCAGAGAATCGCATGGGATGACCTGGTGGACATCATGACCACGGGCGCAGAAGAGGGGCTGATTCCCCCGTCGGCACTCTTTGCACTTTTTTTTTTATTTAGCGGATCGCGAAGACAGCTCACCGGGCTGGCAAGACGCTGCAAGGGTACACCGCATCTGGCCATTGGAGTACTATAGACAAAAAATACAGCTCGGCCACAAGTTTCCCCTGTTTGGGCTATTGTACAACACCCTATCCACTAAAGCGACTGTCGACGTGGATAAGATATACGCCCTTCAAGGGATCAGCGCCGAGGGCTTCTCTAGGTGACACCCCGATTGCAACCGGCCAGCCCGCGATGTCTTCGTCGGGACCGCGCGAGACATGCTGAATTCCAACCTTGGCTATCGAATGTCGCTGCTCTCCATTGCTGGTACCTCCTTCAAGCGATCAATGTCTAACATCCTATCATGGGTTCCGGAATGGGGTGGAGGAGCCCCAAAAAGCAGATCGCTGACCAACCTAGAGGGCTATGGGTGTGAGGTCGACAAGAGCTATCACTACCGTTGCCATGGCAAAGACAGAACCAAGCCATCTCAAGCGGTGGACCGACAAGGCTTGGGACATGACACGCAAACACTTACCAGGGGACACTGACTACTATCACTCCAAAAACCAACCCCTGCGCTCTGCATTCTGGCGCACCCTCATCGGCGACCGCCTCCGCAGTCCCTTGGGATCCCACCGTCCCGCCCCAGATGACTATCTCGCCCGATTCGAAGCTGCGCAGTGGATCCGCAAACACTACCATTTGATTGGACGTGTTGTCAATTGCGCAGATCGTGATCCCGAATCGCTAGAATACTTGCTCGCTTTGGAGGCGTTGCAAGGGATAACGCGGTCCCGCTTGGTTTGCAGGTTGTCACAATAAGTTAAGGCCCAAATTTGGGACTGCGGTTGGAAACTGCTGAGGCGTGGCATTGCCTTAGTGGACCCTGGGGCACAATCCCGAATTTTGGCTCGGAATATACCAGTACATGCGCTGGGATGGAATAGAATATCCCAACTTGAATTTTGGGATAGTACATGATATCCCTGCTCGGAATTCGGGAGTGTACATAGTACCCCAGCTCAAATTTGGGATGGTACATAATATACCAGCACCGATAAGATGCCCCACTGTATACCAGTACATGCCCTAGGATAGTATACAGGAATAAGGGCATTCAAGCTTCCCATTACTGAAATAAGCGAACGATGTTTGTGTTCGATAAACAGCAACTACCACTACATGGAAAGAATGAACGCTCCGTGCTTTTTATTGCACCCGCAGTTTGTGATAGTTTGTCCTATCTGAACTTATCTTATACTGCCGATTCCCCGTGCGTAAATACTGTAAAACTAATTTGTAATACGCCGCGTTAGTGAGGAATGGGACCCTATTTATATCGTTAAGAAAATATAACGTAAATAAAGATAGATGTTTTGGGGTTGTTTTTTTAGTAACGGTAAAGGCTTAGAGTTTTTTGGGAGAAAAATTAGGGTAAGATTAATAAAGAAACTTATTAAAAACGGACCGTACTGATTATTAACAGCTAGATCCAATTATAATAATAAGAATTTAGCGATAACCTTATTTTGATACAGGATAGCGCGCCAGCCTACGCTGCAGCCGATACCCTTATAGAATTGCAAGAAAGAGGTATTACAATTATCTATTGGCTACCTTATTCGCTAGATCTTAACCTTATTAAGACTTGCTGGAACTGGATAAAGGATTATATAAAGGATAAATATAGGTTAAAGGAAAACCTTAATTATGATAAGCTAAGGGTATAGGTTAAGGAAGCTTGGGAGGAGTTACCGGATTTTTTTCTTATAGAATTACTTTCTACGATACCCGATCGCTGTAAGGCGGTGATTGAAGCCAACGGTATGTATACAAAGTAATAGGTTTTGCCATAGAAAATGACAAGAAGAGTATATTCCCTTTGATTTTGCTGCATTGTTTCCTCTCGCTCTGGCATGTCAGGTGGTGCGGGGTGGCCTAGAACCCCCCTGGTCGGTACGGGACCCACAGGTTAAAATTACCCATCACACCATAGTACGATGACAACCTGATAGCTTACATAGTAATGCACCCCCGTCTCATGGTACCGAATCCATGAACTCTGCTGATTTCCCATATAGTACTGTAACAGAAACTACAGGCAGCATTCTGACAATACAAATGGTAAGCTGCGGAGAGGTTTCAGGCCAAATACACCGTGCTGAGTCTCGGCAAAATCCCCGTGATTCAGTGCTACTTTAGACTTTGGGGATATACGCCTGAACCGAAACAACTCGGGCCGGGCTAAAATTGCAGTGAAGACAGATTGCTGCGTGGGTGATAGGGCATTGACTACGCGGTCACAGTTGCCAAAGAACCGGTGCGCCCTAGCATCCTCGCGCTCGCGTTACTCCCCTCCTAGGAGTTCCGGCATAGGAAACTATATTAGATTTCTCAAATGTGCCTCTTCCTTTGCCTTGCTATGAGCTGCAACACGGTAGTGCTTCCGCCGATAGTAGCCAGCTGGCGCGCGTCGAAACTGTCCCAACTTTCCTATTTCGTAATGTCGGTGTCCCCGTGCTCATGGAGCAGCCGGCGTACTTTGGTGCACAGCAACTCATCCGAGCCGCCCTCATGAGTAGTATCGAAACCTTCGTACATGTATTCCTGGACACTCCACCGAGTTTCGTCCGAGGCATCAGCCCCTCTATCAAGAAGAAGCTTGGCGACGGATAGGTAGCCCATAAAAGATGCGATATGAAGTGCCGTCAGTCCTCCAAGAGCAGCGGCGTCAGAGGCCGCTCCTTTGGCCAGGAGCTGACCGGCAAGCGTCTTATCGCCGACAAAGGCAGCCATGTGAAGAGCCGTGGACCCATCCCGCGCCTTGATAGTGGTGTCGGCACCGCGCTCCAGGAGCAGCTTGGCTACGCCGTGCTCTCTCCTCTCAGCCGCCCACCATAGTGGAGTCTTTCCCCAGCGGTCAGCCGCGTTAACATTGGCCCCTTTATCCAGGGCTAGCTGCGCTAGCGTCTTGCTGCCGTTGCGGGCGGCCCAGTGTAGCACTCTTCGCCCACAATAATCCTCTGCATCGACAAAGGCCCCTTGTCTGATGAGATAATCGGCCGTGACGGGGAGCCAGTGGTTCCCTGCAAGGAGCAGAGCTGTCCATCCGTGAACCCTGGCCTCCAGGTCGGCACCGTTCTCTACCAGCAACTTCACTAGGTCTAGGCCCCCAACGACAACCGCTGCGTGGTGCAGCGCTGTCCACCCGCGCCGGTCCGGCTTGTTGATATCTGCCCCGTGTTGCAAAAGTGCTTGTACGATATCTTGCAGGCCCTGGCTTGCCGCTACCGTTAGAGCAGTCGAGCCCCCGACGGTATCCTCAGCATCGACGTCGACACCGCCCTCCAAGAGTGCCAACACCCTCTCGGCATATCCGCTGTTGGCGGCAGACCGTATGCCGCCCACGACCGTGCTCCCCGCAGACTTCTCCTCGGCCTTCTCATCCCACAAGGCTCGTATCATGTCGTCGGCCATCAGCTCCGCTATTTCCTCAACAATCCGACCTCCACCCTCCTCCATCCTCTTCAGCAGCAGGCTTACTATGCGATCATGCCGCCTGAGGGCCGCGGCGTGTAGCGGCGTCCACCCGTCTTCGTCTTTTACGTCAACATCTGCCCCATTCTCGAGCAGGAGCCCTACCGTTCCTTCCAAACCTTGTAGCGACGCCGCATGGAGCGCTGTGAACCCGTTCATGTCCCGTAGGTTTACGTCGCCGCCGGATCCGACGAGTATTTTCACGGCCTCTTCCTGCCCTTCTTGCACGGCCCAATGAAGAGCTGTTTTCCCTTCGCCATTCCTGCCGTCGACATCAGCTCCCATCTCTAGGAGCAGCCGCGTGATGGAGGGGTGCGCGATCGCCCAGTGGAGGGGGGCATTGCCGTGATCATCTTTAGCATTGACGTCTGCTCCCTTCTCGAGGAGGGCGCGCACGGCCTTGTCGTGTCCCAACGGGATTGCAAAAGTCAATGCAGTGCTGCCTTGCTCGTCCTTCCAGTCGACATCAGTCCTGTTGTCGTCGTCATCGTCCAGGAGCATCCGGATCATGGCTTCGCTCCCGGCTTCCGCCGCGAGGATGAGGGCTCGGTTTCGCTGTAAGCGCCCCAAGCTGGCGTTGTTGGCGTGGTGGCTCAGTAGAATTTCAACCAGCTCGGCGGATCCGCCCATGACGGCCCAGTGAAGAGCGGTCCACCCTTCACAATCCGGTCTCAGCGTCTCCGCTCCCCATGCGAGAAGCAGCTTGACCATGGCTTCATGGCCGTTCCGGCTTGCCCATGCTACGGCCGTCCTGCCCCGACTGTCCACTACATTGATACATGTACTGGCTGCCTTTTCGAGCAGCAGCTGCGCGACTTGTACGTGCCCGCGTTGGGCGGCCAGATGCAGCGCGGTCGACCCCTGGCTATCCTGGTGATTTATGACAACTCCCTCCCCCACAACAAGCCTGGTTACGACCTTGTCTAGACCCCAGTAGGCTGCCGCATGTAGCGGGGTGACTTGTTTTGGGAAACAATCATGCCACCCCTTTGCCCGGTGCCGGGGCATGTGCAAGACTTGAATGGAAGAGGACAACTTCCCGTCATCCCGCAAGAAATCCTGAACAAGTTCGATATGCTGGGGCTCGACGTCTTGGTGCTTTTCGAAATGGGATCCCCAGTGGTGAGAGGCATAATCGAAGAAACGGTATTTTTGCAGTCGTCGGTCAAGACCCTCTGCATCGCAGCACGGTCCGCGCTGGAACTCGTCAAGACCCAAGTAGTCGAGGCACACCTTGGCCATCTCCATCTCAGGTCGCGACAAGAGATGGCCAGGATGCGTTTTGAGATATTCTTGGAGCGTGTGGTGAACTAGGCCCATGTTACCGCTTTGGGTATCCGCCCTAATCAGACCGGCAGAACTACCGAGGAGAAACTGGATATCAGGGAGGGCCGCCTCGCACAGTTCGGTGTCGCCAGCTTCTATGCTCAAGGCGTGGAGCAACTCCCCCATGTTGAGTGGCCTCTTGGCACAGAATAAGTAGCAAAGAGCCTTCTTCACCACTATTCTCCTGTCTTCGGCTTGATCTGCTATTCTTGCCATGGCTACGTTATAAAATGCATATAGATCCGCAGGCAGCTTATTGAGGGACCTGCGGACGTTCCGAAGGCTCGGCTGATCGCAAAGTAGGACCATCTGGAGATGAGCAAGCAGGAACCTGTTGTCTTTGGTTGGCATTGATAGT
>Ga0247760_1003228_pt1 | contig 10888 bp, 14 predicted proteins | sample UWRJL171409R4_FD_179936 | JGI IMG/M metagenome (GOLD analysis project Ga0247760, IMG submission 179936) | Plant litter microbial communities from Arlington Agricultural Research Station in Wisconsin, United States - UWRJ-L171-409R-4 | ecosystem: Environmental > Terrestrial > Plant litter >...
GACAAAGCGAGCGTGTTGGCGACGAGCCGACTCTGGCGAAAAGTTGTGACAGAGGTGTTTGAGAAGGAATTTCCCCAGCTGGAGCTTAGTCACCAATTGATCGATAGTGCGGCCATGATCATGGTCAAGAACCCTCGCGGCCTCAACGGTGTGGTGATCACTAGCAATCTGTTTGGTGATATCATCAGCGACGAGGCCTCCGTTATTCCTAGCAGCCTAGGCCTTCTCCCCAGAGCGAGTTTGAGTGAGATCCCAGATAGCAAGAGCAAGTGCAATGGCATCTACGAGCCTATCCATGGTACGTGTAGCTGGTATTGTCCCGCTTTGGCGTTGAACACGATGGACTGACATTCTTATGATAGGCTCGGCCCCAGACATCTCCGGTAAGGGGATTGTGAACCCCATTGGCACAATCCTCTCAGTTGCTATGATGCTGCGGTACTCCCCGAATGTTTCCAAGGAGGCCGATGCTGTTGAATCAGCTGCCAAGGCTGCTATTGACAGTGGAGTCCGCACGAAGGACCTTGCCGGAGCTGCCGGAACCAAGGAAATGGGGGATGCCGTTGTTGCTGAGCTTCGGAAGATTCTAAAGGCTTAGTGGCCGTGTCTGTTAATTTGGGGCACGAGGGAGGGCTGGCGAGGGACCTGTGGAGGGTGACAGATAGTCATGCGCTCCATGGGTTGCTTGAGAGGTATCTCCAGTGCACGGACGGGCAGAACGCCATATCAAGAAGCTGGCAAAACCCAGAGGCTACAACCAACTGATGAATATTATAATCTAGACGGTTCTAGCAGTGAACGGGTAGATAAAAGCAAAACAAATGTTGACGTCGAGTAGGACCACAGCCCCCATTATATATAATCTCTCGGAAGCATAACACCCAGCCTCTGCACCTCTTCATCGTCCTTCCCTTCCTCCACCACTCGATCCAACCTTCCGTCATCCCATGCAAACCCGTGCCAAAGTAATATCCCCGCCACTCTCGCCCACTCCACCCGATCTCTGAACCCAACGTCCTTCAGCGACGGAACCAGCACCAGCAATTCCTCCCAGAATAACTCCCGAAGCGCCTCCGCCCCATCAAGATACTCAAACACGCTCCCCTGAGGTGGATACTGACCACCATGCAGGTCGATATCGGGTATGTCTCCACCCCCGACGCTGACGCTGCGGCCAAGGAGCTCTTCAAGTCCGTATAGGAGAATCCCGAATGGGAGGGGCTCGGATTCAGCCCAATCGAGGAGGCCAGTTATCTTGAGGGAATTCATGGATGGGGATATCACTGTGCTGGGGTTGTGAGATTGTCTCTCCGAGCATAAGTGAGTAGGTAGGTAGGATGGGAAGGGTAAAGAGATCACACACTGATGTTGGAAGGGATAAGGTCGCCGTGGGTAAGGACCCAAGGGAGGGACTCGATTTGCGGAAGGAAGGCTAGGACTTTCGCAGCGCTGGGTGAGGTGAATTGTTGTGTCAGTGGTGTGGCTTGGTCGGTTTTTAATCTTATTCGGGGGCAAACTGCAAGAGAATGGAATCCATACATTGGGCGGAAACGTGGTGGGAGGGAGGTGGATAACTTGGTCAGTCTCGGCCGCAAACATCTACCGTTGCGGCGCTTCAAGGGCTCGAGGTCCGAGGACGCGGGAGGAAAGGCAGACACCCAGGCGGCGTGGACGAGATGGGCGAACTCGAGGACGAGAGATTCGCGGTGCACTGCTTCGTGGGAAAGCAAGGACAACGGTGTCCCCGAGATGCGGGATATTTGGTACGCGAGAACCGGGGGCTGGTCTCCGGGAATGAGGGCTGCACCAAGCAGCTGGGTCGAAGGAGCGAGATCACCGAAGACACGCCTGGCCAGTGTGGTAATCTCAAGGTCGATTTGATGGTTCCGTGGCCGGAACTGAATGATTGTATCTCGGCCCAGATAGAGCGTATAGGAGCAGTGACCCTGTAGCGGCGTCTCGCGGATTGCGGCCTCGTGGTACTTTAAGTTGGCTCGGACAAAGTCCCAGCAGAGCGTCTTCGTGTCCGAGGGGAGCCGGTTGCGAGTGAAAAAGTCAGCCTCGGGACCCATGTTTCCCACGGGCGAGAAGGCATCTTCTAAACGAAACCATACCCATCGGGTTCTTTCATCCAGACGTCGGAGAAGGTGAGGGGCGTGACAGAACCGCGCAGTACACTATCTACACATGCAACTTGGGTAACACCAAGTCCAGACAGCACTGAAGTTGATGTGGGATCGACCCCTACCCCCGCATCTTTCTTCTGCCGACCTCCACCCCACCCAAATTATTAGCCAAACCGAACCCAACAGGGCGGATGTTGTACAGCGCCGGTCGGAGCCGGGCTTAGCATCTGAACCAGGCACACGGGCGGCTTATTCTCCAGGCCTCGCCAACTTTTGACCGCATGATGATGATTCTTTCTGCATGAAGTTGCGTTATAGATGCTTGCAATGACATATGAGAAGATTTTTGTTGGGTCAGCGGGACAAATGCTGTTTTACCTCCCTTGATGATGGACGCGCACAAATCTTGAATCCCGGCTTCCTTTTTTGCAAGTGCAGATACAAGCAAACCAAGTTCACCTTCCATGTCCTCAACAAGGAACTAGCTATCTTGGGCTGCGTTCTCCAGAAGATATTAGGATCCGGCAGCGACCGAGAGCTATCTGCTGCGCAGTACGACCCAGAATTCAAGATGGTTGACGTAGCGTCTACCAGCATTAGATACAATTCTCAGTATTCTTGATCTCATAGTACTTAGGGTCCGTCTCAGAGATACCCTACTCTACCTCTGAAATGCCTTCTCTTTCTCGTGATTTCTCTCTTCTCCAAGGAAAAGGCCGGTTGTCTGCTGGACACGCAGAGTTGGCGAACTTCGGTTTACAAGAACCCCTTCCAGTCCCTGGTGTACGGTTTAAAAACAAGCCCCGAGGGGAGGGTGCTGCAGAGGCGTATCGGCAAATGCTCGTCGAGGCACGGATTGCAACTGGAAGAGCTGTTGCAACCGGGAGACTGACATATCTTCCAAGAGATGCCAAACAAGAATACACGAGAATAACGAGAGGAGAAACCAGGTAATCACGGTGAAAGCAGTTGGTACTGGGGTCATGCCATTTACTCCAGAATTTTGCTGGCCCAATCTGCACTCAGCGGTTTTAGGCGTGCCCAATGTATCATTACTTTCGAAGCTGGGGTTTCACTCGACGAGAGAATACCGATTCTTTTGATAGGTGCCTCTCAGACCCCATTAAGCATGCCTTTCAGGCCCTGGCGTTGGACGAAGAATACCGACTTCCCTTTAATCCTACTATCTGGGAACGGGCACACTAAGGGAACACCACAGACCTCCATCAGGTTTGGTTTCCTGGCGCCCATAGCAATGTAGGAGTGACTGGCAAGATGCGGGAGTTGCTAATACGTCTCTGACTTGTGCGAGTGGTGACGTTGGCTGAACAATGAACACCAGGGATGATAGGTCAACCGGCATTTCTCGGGCTCGGATTTGACGAGGCGATTACATCAAGTATATTCACCCATCTCAGGTGATATTACTACGAGGTGGGCAAGACACAGAACGGGCATGCCCCGCCAGGCCATCACACGGCTTCATGTTCAAGGCTGCGGGCCACGGCCTCAGAACGCCAACAGGAAGGGAGACCCTCTCACGGGCAAAGAAACGAATGAGCGTAGACATAGCTCGGTACGCGTTCGGTTGGTTGCTGGTGAGCCAGGACTCGACGGTGGAGGACTGTGGTAAGCACCAGCCATAGAAGCAAACCAGCGTTTGCAAACAACCACAAACAGAATTGCCGACCCTATTCCGAGGTCGGTGAAAACTTGGGAGCCCTTGGTTGCTCGAGGTGTCGCTGCCATCACAAAGGACCGGAGCGACGAGGTCCTGGACGCAAGCTCACAAGCCCCAGCAACGCCCGAGAGCACGATCAAGACAGCAGAGAAGCACCAACGGCCACTCTTGATTGTGGAGAAGGCAGGATACCGATGGGTATGGGAGTACTGTGGCCCTGAAGAGCGGGCACCGCTCCGGAGGGTCATGTTCAAAGAGCCACTTGGGTGTCAGCCGTGCAAAACCTAATTACCTAGGTACTCCACCTCCAATAAAATACGTTTTCTCCTCAACAAAATGCAGTCTTTACATTGGCTTGGCGGGTTGAAGCCACAGAGAGATCGGGCAGTGACGCGAAGCAGACTGTCACGACATTCCGCTGTATATCAATGTGCTGGATTGGAATAATTACCGTGCAGATTGTCTTGCAGCTGCATAAGCAGTGCGGGGAGCTTTGAGAATACACTGCTAGGTAGTTTGGCTTCTCGCACGAGCAGTTGGTGAGATCGGGCTTTGGGGCAAAGCGGCTGGAGCGCGTTGCAACGGAACTAACTTTTTTTTCTACGAGGCGGGTGACTTTGCGATAGTTCTATGCGCCAGTAAGAGCAAGTCTCCTTGTTTGAGTCAAACGGCGTCATGACGTTACTACCTGAATCTTGACAGTTGACGCTATTCCTGGGAGGCACTTAGTACGGTTCAGCAGCATGGCTGCACCTTCCCACCCCGTCAAACAAACTACCTGACAAGGCAGGCGAATTGACCAATCAACGGGTGTTGTTCACCCCCAGTCGATCTCGATCTGTTCAGCGGGCAGCGAACTGCGATAAGGAATGCAAGCATCGATTTGCAACGGCTTTTGCTCATGTTTCCCAAGCCCAATTTAGCGCGATAGGAACGTCGCACTCGTCGACAGCTCCGACGAGCCCCGGTGCGGGTGATTGCCTCTCCGGCCTTTTCCCGTCACCTGGCCGATCAGTTGTTGGATCGTTCCAGAGCGCTGCCGGCGATAGTTACTTTGCTGCTCCACACCCTTGCTCGAGTCCCCCCGCCAAGCCTGTCGAGCAGCTCGACTCGATGATGTCGCCCTCTGATTGCACCCTCGTTCTGCTGGATTTGTTCTCCTGCCCTGATTGTTACGAATGCTCTTTCCCTCTGCTCTGCTGTTGCTTCCCATGCCGTCGTATGTATTCCTCCTGAACTGAAACGCCAATTTGATTTTGGTCTCTTTACATCTCCCATTGCGCTGGCTCCTCACCATCCCCACCTCCACCGAGGTCATCCGCCAGGTATCCCTGCACAAATCCGTCTCCGGCCAGGCCCCGCGGCAAGCCTCGAGGTCGGGCTAGTCGCAAAGGCGTCTTGGATTTTTTTTCGTCTTGTTTTTTTTTTCTCCTCTTGTAGCTGGGCAACGGAGGTTTTCATCGTCGACTTCTCATCCTTGATCTTCGAGATAAAGGCCGAAACAGACATCAAATAAGAAGAAAGAAGAGAAACAACGTTTGTGTGTGTGGATTCTCCCGGTTCCGAGCGTCCCAACATGACCTCGAGAAACCCGTCAACGTGGGACCAGTACGAACGCGGGGCCAACTCGCCGGGTCGATCCGGTAGCATGTCGTCGATGGGCGGCCGGAGTGTCCAGTTCGAAAACGAATCACTACTTGGCCGTAGTGTCGAATCCAGTGGCGACGATGCTGAGTGGCCCCGACTCAGACGTAGAAGGTGACTCTTCAACCCTCGTGGGGTTCATGCATGACGACACAGCTGATGCCAAGGCCCCAGGTCATCCATCACGAACCACCTCGCCAATCTGACCAACATCGGAGGCGTCAACAGTATCCGCTCCTTCACCCGGAGTTGGCAACGTGCCGCTGGTTTTGCTGAGGTCATTCCCCAACGACCTTCGTTCGTCTTCGCGCCCGACCAGGCCCCGATTACTGAGAGCTTCCCGAGGAGGATAGATGCCGAGGCAGAGTATCCTACAATCAGGTCGTCTCTGCTGCGGCAGCATTTCGAGGCTGCTTCCTCCCCGAGCGATGGACAGGGTCGAGAGGCCAGTCCCGAGCCGGGGACAAGCCATGCCGCTCACGCCAAACCAAGTGATTTCCGGGAGCGTGAGCAAAAGGCGCTGGGCGATGAGCTCACGGGCTTGTTCCGGGTAGGGAGTGCCGGTACGACGACCGGGTCATCGATATTTGCCGTCCCTCCTCACCTAGCGACCCCGGAGATTTTTGGGAGCTATGGATCCATGGCCGATTACGGTACCATACGGTCCGATGTAAGCCGGACATCTATGTCACAGGCAGCCGCCTTGTGGCAGCAACAACAGGAATCTGGTGGGAATGTTCCCGATGGCGAGATTGCTCCCATCTTGGTCAAGGAAGTTGAGCAGGATGGTAAGATCGTTCTAGCAGTTGAAGGGCAGTCAACTCTTCCTCAGACGGTCTTCAATTCGATCAAGTGGGTGATCTGCCTACAGCTTTCGCGGCTTGACTTTGCTAATCCGGCCACACAAGCGTCTTGATCGGCGTCGGGCTATTAAGTTTACCCATGGGTATGAAGTATGCTGGCTGGATCTGCGGGATGGGTGCTTTGTTTGGCTGCGCAGCATTGACAGCTTATACGGCGAAGCTGTTGGCAAAGTGCATGGACTTAGACCCAAGCTTGATCACATTTTCCGACCTGGCCTTCATCTCCTTCGGTCGAAACGCGCGGATTGCAACTAGCGTACTCTTCACACTCGAGCTTCTCGCCGCTTGCGTCGCTCTCATTGTCCTCTTCGCCGACTCATTGCATCTGTTATTCCCTGGCTTTTTCACGCTGACCGGCTGGAAGATATTTTGCGCGCTCATCTTGATACCGCTGAATTTTCTTCCACTGCGCCTTTTGAGCTTCACCAGCATCATTGGCATCTTTTCGTGCTTGAGCAGTGAGTTTCAATTACCGACTGGCCTGACCAGGACGGAGTAGACACTGATACATTGGCGGTTAGTTGTGTTAATCCTGCTCCTTGATGGCTTCATCAAGCCAGATTCTCCAGGGTCCCTGATCGAGCCTGCCAAAACCTACATGTTTCCAGAGAACTGGCTGACATTGCCATTATCCTTCGGGTTGTTAATGTCGCCATGGTAAGCCATATCCCCAACAACAGTCCCTCGGCGGCGGCTGACAGTTTGCTAGGGGTGGGCACAGTGTTTTTCCAAACGTAAGTTGTATCTAGAACGGCGAGGACGCGGGCATAAGTGCTCATAGGTGTCAAGATTTACCGCGACATGAGACATCCCTATAGATACAACCAAGCACTGAAGATCTCGTTCTCCTTCACTGTAGGCCGAACCAATCACGTGGCGTGTATCAGAGGCTGACTGAGACGCAGTACATCTTGGATGCGACGACTGCCGTTGCCGGCCTTCTCATGTTTGGAGATGGTGTTCGCGACGAGATCACGTCAAATATCCTTATGGAAAGCAGCTACCCCCGTGCGCTTACAGTTTTAATGACCATGTTCATCGCTATTATCCCGCTAACGAAGATTCCTCTGAACGCCCGCCCGATCATTGCCACCATCGAAGTTTTGCTTGGGCTGCACCAGCAAACCGTTTCGGACAGCTCCGGCTTGGTGGGGCGCTCTGCTTACTTTCGAGGTCTCTTCAGGATCTTCATCCGCATTGTGACCATTGTTGCGTTCCTGATTATTGCCATTGTCTTTCCCGCATTTGATAGTATTATGGCGTTTATGGGAAGCGCTCTGTGCTTTACGATTTGCGTCACGTAAGTCTTCTTCTATTGGGGAGGGGAATCAACCAATCGGTGACTGACACCTCGCAACAACAATTAGTCTTCCACTCGCGTTCTACCTCAAACTCTTCAGCCATGAAATCTCGGCCAGGGAACGGATCGTGGTATGTGGTATCATGGCCCTCTCGACGGTATTCTCCGCTATCGGGACCGTTTGGGCATTCCTGCCCAAGAGCTTGATCGGCGCCGAGTGACAGCAGCAAAAATGGAGATTTTGTCACTTCCCGGCTGATGCCGAGATGTCGTGTCCAAATGGCACAGTGCGAGCCTTTGCGTAAAACCAGGCTGGTTTAATTGGAACACATCATCATCGCTTATCAGACTGATGTTGCAGATGGGGTGATATAATGGCTTGATATTGGAGGGAAGGGGGGGTTGCCCACAAACCAGTGCATCCAGTTTGGTAACTTTGGTTGGCTTCTAGCTTCTCGACTTGGACGATGCATAGGGATGACACGAACAACTAGCAGGTCATTGATTGGTGTTTGGCATGGTTTAACACACGCACGTTTGCAAAAATCATCACCTTGTTTCCTGCGCAGCACACGATGCCACCAGCTCGTCGAACCACAAAGCTGCCATTAATCGATAGGTCACCGCCTCATTGTGCTTCACTATAAGGTGTAAAATGCCGCAGCTCGGCATGCAGCAATGTCCACCCATGTGTCACCTCAAGATAGGGCCTGGCATGTCCGCAGTCACGGGACCACAGTTCGGACTACCTTGTCTTGTGTACCCCCTTTTCAGATTAGATTCCAGGAAAACCACTCGCACGTTATGTTGTCGGCAGTGCCTATCTCACCACTGATGGAGAGGGCTATTACACAGCACAGAGTAGTACAGTGCAGCCAGCCAGCATACCACGGTAGATTCAAAACAAAACCACGACAAGGATAACCAGTGGGTGCTCTTCAATCCCAGTTCAGAAGGTCAGGTGGTTGACCGCCTCTGTGCGCAACGTATGACAGGTCTGTTCCAAACTCCACGTTTGTGCACCCCGTCCCATCCCATCCCGTCCTGTCTTGTCTTGTGTTATCTGTGCTGTCTTGTCTTGTACGGGTATCTCCTGTCATGTCGTGTACTTCCTTGCCCATGTTTTCGGTTTGATTCCGGTTGTCTTGCCTGTCACTTAGGCTTACCAGCTAGCTGAGTCCTGTGAAGCGGATCCTGGGTCCCCGCTTAGTGTACCGGTCTTGTTATTCGGCGTAGTCCGGGCTCGGCATATCCAGTTTCATTAAAACAGATTGGCAGACAGACAGGCACAGCTTCGTCCAGTCGGCTTCGACTCTGCTGGCTCCAAGCCGTCTCAGCCGGCCACGTTTGCTCGTTCCTTGGGCATCTATCTGCTCTTGAACCCCCCCCTCCTTGCAGGATACTACTTACATGGGGATCCAGAATCGTTGGGTCATGGTCACAGCTAGGTCATGTTGGGTCACGGCTGATCACGCTAGGTCGGGCTGGTACTCACCTAGCCACACTCATGCTGCGAACTGACCTGCATGAGTTAGGTAGTTCAACACCCGAAGTTCGGTGTGACATCCCGATTCCGAATCGGCTCACACAATTGGCTTTCCCTCCGGGAATCCAAATCCGGGATCCGGTATCTGCCCAGTCAGTCAGTTTCTTGTCTTGTGTCTTCAATGGTGAGCCCCGACAGGTTGTCTCTGTTGTCTCTGTTGTCTCGGGTTGTGGTAACCGTTTCCTTCTCGTGTGGCGTTCTGGACTTGGTACCACTAGACGTATTTGATTCGTCTGTCTGATTTGTCTCGTCTTTCTTACCCGTCCTGGAGACTCGCACAATCGTACTTCCGTGACACAAACACTGCATTACAAGTTTTGCATTCCCCATTCAGTTTCGCTTCGTATCGATTCAGGACATGAGGCATATCACAAGCAGCAGAGAGAACAGTTGTTCGAGTGGGTAACTTCTGGTATTCTGTAGACGATTCCAGGGGAAATATCTAATACACAGAACGAGCTGAGCGTACATCATCATCCTCAATCGACCATGACCGTATAAACAAAACAATGCTGACCCTGCGGTTGTGACTGCCTCCTGAACAAAATTCCAATCCAATCCCACTGTCCAGTTGTACTGGGTTTCTTGTCGCGCCTCTCCCATCCCTTGATTCATTTCGTTCGTCTATACAAAAAGGAAAGCCCATGCTATGCTATGTGATCCTGCAGATGAATATCTCAGAGTCCTTGGTGGTGGGCACTGAGATTCCCGCACAGCCCGCGCAGGCCGTGGATGAGAAGAATAAAAAACGACATTAAAAAAGAAACCAGAAGGGTCAGCAAAGTCCTGCGTCAAAAGCCAACAAAACGGAAAAAAAAGAGAGATATGATCAATGGTGATGATGGATGATGATAGCCCAACTACATTTGGTGACTGGCACTCGAGAAACCCAACTCGCCTAGGAGTGAGTATCATGCCAGCCGCCAACCCATTCGACGTCGCCAAAGGTATGGCGCTTCTCCTTGCGCCAGTCAAAGTTCCAGTTCCGTTCCCGGTCGCGTCCTTTGCTGCGTGGGCACTCCTTGGTCCGATCTCTGTTGGCGTGATGGATCCACTTCCCGTTTGCCTTGTTTTGATGAGGAGGAGAGTGATTGTGTGATGACACAAGGTAGGCATTGTGAAGAGAGTTGTTGATGTCGAAAAAGCTGGTGGTTCCAAGAGACTCCGAGCCCACACCTCGCATCCGAGCTGGGCGGGGACTGACGTCTGTGGCTTGCGAGTTGCCAGTGTACGCCCGTCGCCGTTCTCCGAGAACAGCCCACTTGTCAGCATTGGAGCGTTTGGACAAGGGTGACTCGTATGTTTTTGGTTGGGGCTTGGGAGAAGGAATCTCATGGAAGAAGAAGCCATCGGCAGTGAGGTCCTCGTCAATGTTGGCGCCAAGGGCCATGTCAATAGACGGAATGTCGTGATCGGCGTGGATGGTTGCCGTCTTGGTAGCAGGGGACAGACCAAGGCGAGGGGTATTGTCGTCGTCAGCTGGGCTGGTGGCCGTCTTGCTATCGTGGCTCCAGGTTCGCGAGTTCATTACCTTCAAAGCCTGCATTTGGCGGTCTTGCTCCTCCTCTTCGATTTCCTCGTCCCACAAGTCGCTCCAGCTCTTCGAGACGCCATGATCTTTGCGGCCAAAGACAAGTGACATGGCAGACGGGTCACGAGACTTGGACATGTTGATGGGCAACGAGCCCGCCATGGGCGAAACCAGCGAGGTCCGGTGGGGACGGAAAG
>Ga0247760_1003229_pt1 | contig 10887 bp, 6 predicted proteins | sample UWRJL171409R4_FD_179936 | JGI IMG/M metagenome (GOLD analysis project Ga0247760, IMG submission 179936) | Plant litter microbial communities from Arlington Agricultural Research Station in Wisconsin, United States - UWRJ-L171-409R-4 | ecosystem: Environmental > Terrestrial > Plant litter >...
CCGATGGCTTTATGTAAAGGCGGCAGGCGACGGCCAGGGTTATATCCGCGGATATGTTTCCCATCTTCATCTTCATCATGTGTAGTGCTGCTGCTAGTAGTTGAGCTGTCGGTGTCGATGTCGGTTTCGATATCAGAGTCAGAGTCGGAGTCGCCGCTTTCTGCTAATAATAGTTTCCTGATCGGGAATTGGGTAGGGTCGGTTTCGGGTCGCAATAATATGTCGTCGTTGGACTCGTCGTGGTCGTTGTGGTGGTTGTCGTGATTGCCGTTTGGCTTGAGAGGGGCTGTTTCGTCGTCGGCGTTGTCTTCAAGTTCAAATTCGTCGGAAGGGATGATATTGGCACCGCTGTCACCGCTCTCGTTTTTGGTCGTCAAGAACCGGGAAGTGTCGTCGCCTCCAGGTTGTTGCTCCCGAGACAATGTGTGGTTCTTCTTCTTCCCACCACCACCACCACCCTCCACATCAACCAAGTTGAACCGTAACCCCAGCGTCCACGCTACCTGCCGCTTTGGCGGAAGCCACTTTGAAGAAGAACGGAGCCAGATCAACATGGTTGTCGACGGCAGTGAGGTCATCGGGACAAATGATAAAAGCATGCATGCCATCATGGCCAATATTCGTAAATCGCCCGGGCCGCATTGTCGGAAAGTGTTCAGCCAAAGACCGTCACAAGCCAAAATCTGCACCCAAGCTAGGCCGAGGTTGAGGTGCGGCCGCCGTAGTGTCCGACTGGGCCATAATGGAGATCGGGAATTTAGGACCTGATAGATGGCGTAGAGACTGAGAAGCTGACTGATGAGTCCCGGCACCCCGTACGGAATGGCATAGCACTTTCCAATGTCGAGAGTGTCGTTGTTCATCGTTCCCAGGGAGGCGGCATCGGTTACACGTTTCTGAAGAGATACCCAAGGGTTGGATAAAAGCGATATGAAGCTTGCCGTTCTTTTTTTTTTTCTTTTTTTTTCGTCTAAAAGATACCGGATTCAAGATTCGAGAGAGAAAGCCGGCAGTGGTGCGAAGAGAGATATGGTCTATGTTTGTAGCTACCAGATACGGGGCCCAAAGGGCTGGGGATGCAATCTGTTGCCGAACCATGAACATCAATTCATGCATGCATGTGCTGAATGTTACACAAGTTTTACGACCCATCCCGCGGTTCCCAAACCATCCCTAGTGCAGACACTGCCACATTACAATCCACCGGGATAATGAAAGTTAGCTCGGTGACAAGCCCCACTTTTTTACTTCCCAGGCACCACTAAAAACGCCATTTACGCAATTGGATTGCAGGTATCTTTTCTAGCAAATTCTACGGTTTGGTACTTCTACCGAAAAAATTCTGATGCACCCTACCAACTTCCGCAGGTTAGTCGCTGAAATCTACAGTTTTTTGAGGTCATTTTCGCTCCCCCCCACCACCACCACCACCACCATAATCTTCAGAGGCTAACTCCGCGGCGGTTACGGCAAGTTATTCAGGAGGCCTAGGATGCCTTAGATCCAGAATGGCTACGGCAACTAGCACACGGTATGCCTGGAAGACTCAGACAAGTGATCCGGGTTGGAGGGGGTAGAATTCCGTATTAATACAAGATGTTCCTTATATTTTACTATGGCTTTGAAGTACCGGCACTTCTTGGCGTCCAGGGGAGCCCTGGCAAGGACTCCCAGTAAAAAAAGTGGGGGATGTTCCGAACTAACTTTTATTATCCCGGCGGATTGTACATTGCTGCCTCTATTTCCGAGCCTCGCACTAGCGTTTCCATGACAGGCAAACAGTTGTCTAGGCTGTCTTTGGCTTTTATCACATCAAATGTTGGCCAGGTTCAGTCCCTGGCATCAATTCTATTTCATACCCCTGACCTTGTCATGGAACACGCCTGCCTGCATTCAGAGTAGGGATGTATTTGCAAACATAACTTGGCTCTGTGGTTTGTTTCCCCGCATCTACGATCCCGGAGGAATTATTTTTATTGGCTGGTGTACAGCCTTCAGGAGGCATCGCTACGCCACGGCTCAGGCAGGCAAACACCGCCAAGCTGGCCGCAGAAGGCAGGCCAAGACAAGGCAGGCCAAGACAAGGCAGGCCGGATGCCGGAAGCAAACACACAGGGGTCCAAATACACAAGGGCCAGCGGTTAATGTCCCATCGTTGGAAACCATCAAGACGGCCGAGGACCGAAACCCCTGATGAATAGGCACCTTGCCTTGTAAGGTCAAGAAATGCGCAGAATGAGAGGAAACGGGGAAGTTGAAGTTAAAATGGACAAACAAGATCTCGGAACGGGGACTCGCAGACCGAATGTTGAATGATGAATACCTGGGATGCAGCAAATGGAACGCACGCTCCATCATGACAAAAAAAAAATCCGAACTCACAAAACAGCCCCACCACTTTTCACCACCCACAATACAACCACAACGGAGAAAAAACTAGTCAAATATATTCTTTTCAACGCCTTATAATGGCGCCCTTTTAATCTAGACAATTCTTGAAAATCTGGGGTATCTTTATCTTCAGATGCAGGCCAAAATGTAAGAGGTGGTCTGTGGCGGTGGAGGGGAGGGGCTCAGTCTGGGGGAATGGGTTAAGCAGTGGGTGGGTCCATCCAACACCAAATGTTCTGTCCTTTGGGAGAGGCAGAAGATGACCGACGCCACCGGGCTCTGTGCCAGGTCATGTGTTAAAAGTCCTTGACCCGGGGAGGAGAGTTTGTGCGATGTGGAGCTGATGATGATTTGTTCCTGGGCACTGGGGAAAAAATTGGACCGCAGTGTGCTGCAACAGTATTGTCCACGTGAGCCCAGAGCACGAGTTTGCCAACAAGTCTGGGGCCGGTTAGTCCAGTGTGGGCGAGGTGGCCGGTTCCAAGTAGGAGGGATTGAACTTCCAAGCGGGAGGCGTTGCTAGCTCACACATCAAGTGGATCTAGAAGCAGAACAGCCCGGTTGCCAGTGGGAGGTATGACATATCCCACACGGCCGCGGAGTCGTCGGTTTCACATTGAGCTGCCACTGGTACTAACTTGGCTGGTTTTGAGTTTGGCTGTGAGATAAAGTTTTATCTCACGCACTGGGTCGCGCGTGATGTTGTCGCCTGATGAGAGAGGTCCCATCGTCAGAGTGGTTGGTGGGCTGTGATCTCGGACGTACTTACCGTCAGTTACACTAGTGCAAACCTTCGGGTTTATGGGCGAGACATCAGATCGCGCCTGTTCATGACTTGATCCAGAAGCCGCAGAGTCATGTGGTCCCTTGCCCAATCCATCCATGTCACTGGCCACTGACCAGAGATGGCGGGAACGGGCCGTTGCTTTCGTTGCTGGCCAGGCCCAGGCGTTCCTGCCCTCCAGAAGCAAGAAGTGGCTTGGGTCTCCCCACGACTCCACAATACCAATTGGCAACAGACAACCAAGCGGCAGCCAATCACCGTATGGTGGCGCCAGATCTCGAGTCGCTACATCACAAGAGGGAAGGTGTGACCAAGTTACAACCGGTGTTGGACCGGCCGAGTCGATCATGCGTCATTCACTTCTCCGCAATACTTCCCTCGCCGTTTCGACTCTGCCGCGCGTCTTCATGACTTGCATCTCATCATCTGTATTCTTCGCTTGCATCTGGCTACCCCAACCGCACTCTGTTCATCTGACTACAAGTCTTTTGGAACATTTCTACTCCCGAGCACAATGGACGACAGGATACATCATGACAATGGCGGCCATGTCTCACAAATAACCCCCGTTGGCCAATTCTCACCATCGGCAACCGACAATGCTGCTCCCATCAGCGAAAAACCGCCCTGCTCAAATCCAAATGAAGATGTTGCCGCCATGACGCAGGAACATCGCGCCAAGATCGAAAGGTCACTCCTGAAAAAGTTGGATGCACGATGTTCCCTGTTTGTGTTGATCTACATTATGAACTACCTCGATAGGAACAACCTGGCAGCTGCGAGGTTGAAGGGACTGCAAGAAGATCTTCGTCTGGATAACACACAGTACTCGACTTGCCTTAGTATTTTGTATCTCGGTTACATCCTGATGCAAGTCCCCTCCAACATGATGGTCAACCGGATCACTCGACCGTCGCTGTACATTGCCGCTGTCATGCTGGTGTGGGGTCTCATCTCGGCGCTCACTGGTGTCGTCAACACTTTTGGCGGCATGGTATCCACGCGTTTTTTTCTTGGCTTTGTCGAGGCTGCCTTTCTCCCCGGAGCTCTTCTCATGTTGTCGAAATGGTACACCAAACGTGAGCTGACAGTCCGGAACGCAGTTCTCTTTTGCGGAAATCTCATATCCAACGCCTTTTCCGCTCTGATCGGTGCAGGTGTCTTGTCCAACATGCATGGTGTGCTCGGACACTCTGCGTGGCGATGGCTGTTCTGGATCGAGGGTATCGCCACCATGGTTATTGCTCTCTTCGCCTTCTTCATCTTGCCCGACCTCCCCAACAACGCACGTTTCCTCACTGAGGAGGAACGTATAGTCGCCCAGTATCGCATGATGGAGGATGTTGGCGAGGCCGACGCTGACCCTGCCAACCAGGGGACTTTTGCTGGTTTAAACATGGCCACCAAAGACCCCCGGGTATATATCTTTATGTTGACGCTTACGGCGTTTGTTCTTGGACTGTCTTTCAACGCATTCTTCGTATGTTTCCCCTATCATGGCATTGGCAGAGCCTTCACATAACTGACTGACTAGCCCACCTTGACACAAACACTCGGTTATGGCTACGTCAAAACACTTTTGATGAGTTCCCCACCATGGGTTCTTGCCTGTTTGGTTTCACTTTTGAACGCCTGGCACTCGGACCGGACACAGGAAAAGGTGAGTAGATTGTCATGTCATTTGCATGTCGCTCACATGATATAGTTTTTTCACATCATTGGACCCATCTGCATCGGACTCGCTGGATTTGTCATCAGTATGGCAACGAACAACACGGCGGCTCGATACGTTGCACTCTTCTTGCAGGCGAGTTCCTACGCAGGGTGAGTTTTACATCTCAAACTCTGTAACGCCTGCTCACTTATACAGGTTCATTGTGTTTTTCTCGTGGATCAGTTCATCCTTCCCCCGACCCCCAGCAAAACGAGCTGTGGCGATTGCGATGATCAATGGTTTCAGTCAGTTTGGGAATCTGGCTGGTTCATATATCTGGGATTTGAAGGACAATGGTTACCGCAAGAGTTATGGGATCGTGACGGCAATGTTTGTTGTCACGATGTCTGGCGCCTGGGTGATCCGTATGATGTTGATCAGGCTGAACAAGAAGCTTGATCAGGGGGAGATTGAGTCTGACTGGGAAACCATTTCGGATTCTACAAGCCCTGCTTCTCCGCCTGTGCCACGCGCTGTTCCAGCCACCGGTCCAGCCCCTGTTGCTAGAGTTCCCACGGTTAAAGTGGTGAGATTTGCGGAGGGGGAGCCTGTCGTGGAGAGATTGGGCTTCCGGTACCAACTATAGGCTTGGGTGTTGTGGGCGTGTTTGGGTATTAACTCCAGGTTCGGGTGTTAACTATAAGGGTGTGTTCAGGTGTACTCATGCGGGTATCAACTCATGTGGGCGTGTTCATTGGTTTGTTCTGCACATTCTAGCAGGAGTAGTGTTAGGGTGTTGGGTACGGGTCTTGGCGTTACTCTGGCTCTTATTCTATCATCGCACGACAAGCGTAGGTGTATCATACGGAATTGTCTGCTGCGTAGTAGTCACTTATGGAATATAGTTACTTGCTCATGGTCTAATTGCTTGTGCAGAAAAGACGACTAGGTGCTCGCTCATGGAATATAACGACGCATTCATGAAGTATAGTTACTTGATTGTGAAATAATTACTGGCTAACAAAAATGTCATGAAATGGCCAAAGTGCAGAAGCAGAGCCATGACTCAATACCGTCCAGGTGTGTGGATACTCTTGTGTATATACAGTTCAGGGCTCTCTCTTCACTGCTCTTTACGCTTCAAGTAGTCCATCAAGGCTCATGTTCATCTTTTATTTGACGTCCATATTTTATTTAACAGAAACATAACACTTGTTATTTCCAATTGCCGTCCCCTTCTGTATATTCCTTGTTGTGCTTCTTCATGTTATTCACAGCCTCCATCTCATCCAGGATTCTTCTCGCCGCAATAACCCTCCCTCCACCGGATTTTTTACACAGATCAGCTAGCTCCTTTGCTCGACTAGTATAAACCGATGACTTCCCCCCGATTAACACATCTATCAGCGCGGAGCCCAGTTCTTTTCCTGTACAGAGTAACCCCCCCGCACAGGCGAGTTGGTTTCCCCACCGTCCAATGTTTAAGATCTCGGCTCGACGTGCGAAATCATATGTGTCCATCCACACGGGCAATACCACCTGGGGTATCCCAAAACTGACGGCTTCGAGAAAGGAGTTGGCGCCGCCGTGGTGCACCGACAGGATGATGTTGGGATGTTCCAAGATGGATGTCGGAGGGGCGGCGAACCAGGGCACGAGTTTTATTCGTGAGGAGGACAGTTCGGGGGAGAGGATGCTGTAGACCTCGCTTTTTGTCTCCTCCTCCTCCTCCTCCTCCTCCTCCTCTTTTTCCTCTTCCTGTTGTTCCTGTCCTGGTCCTGATTCTGGTCCTCTCCCTGATCCCGGCTCTTGTTCTCGTTCTGGTTTCGGTTTCGTAGGGTTACTCTTCCCCTTTAGGTTGAGCTTCCACAAAACTTGCAGCCCCCTCAGCCGCTCATCTCTCCACAGGATATTCTCCACGGCATCCAACATGGTCCGTAACCCCCTTGCCATTTCTACCGCAAACTCTTCATCCACGACCACATGTGTTCCGAGATTGACATAGACAGTCGGCGCTTGAGTAATCCATCTTGCGAGAGACGGATCCGTTTCGGAAAGCGGAAGCCAGGCTTGAAGAATCGGGCCACAGGGGATTATATTCTCTGGAAGAATCGCGAGGGGAAACTCAATCTGGGGAAGATTGGCGACGAGTATCTTTGTGGGGGAAAAGTTGAGGGAGAGGTCGTTGAGGGTTGTGACTTTTATTTTTGTCTTTCTCGGTCTGTGTCCCCGCTGTGTAGTAGCTGTTTGTGTCGGTGTCTGTGGCGGAGTCTGCGTCTGTGTCTGTTCTTCTGTAGCAGGTTTTCCATTGAGAGTCTGTCCATTGAGTTTGTGTCCGTTGACTCGCTGTCCGTTGGCTCCCTGTCCGTTGGCTCCCTGTCCGTTGGCTCCCTGTCCGTTGGCTCCCTGTCCGTTGAGTCTCTGCCCATTGGCTCTCCACCCGTTCACCCCTCTGACCTGTCCATTCCCGATCTGTCCCTTTCCAACCTGTCCCTTGTAGGCAATAAAAGCGCGAGCATTCGCCAAATCAGGATCGGGATCGGAATCGGAATCGGAATCAGAATCGGGAGTGGCACACGCATGAACGCTTGCACTTGCAGTGGCAGTAGTCGCAAGACCAACATCCTCAGGCCGGAAATGCTCCTCAAAGAAACGCTCAATCTCCCGCCGATGCGTGTCGAAAAACCGCGCACAAAACAGCGCCACAAACACCAACAGGATATTCGCCGGAACATGTAGCCCCGGGACGGGGAACGGATCGGGCGAGCCGATGCAGGGGTATTTCCAGAGAGCTTCGGCGCCTGGCTGTGCAGGGAGGGAAAAATCTTTAATCGTATTTGGAGAGAGAATCAGGAACGGGGCTTGGAGATGCCGAAGGGCCGTAAGGGCCGGGGAGAAGGCAGGGTCCACGGCCGTGAGGGATGGTTTGACGAGGTCATCGTGGATGGAGATGACCGAGGTAAAAATCTCGTAGAACTCAGCACCCGTCCAGGGGAGAAGGACTTTGAGAAGGTAGGCCATGCGGCGAATGGCGTAGATGAGAAGAACAGTGTTGACCGAGGCGAGGGATGCGCGTTCGGCGGCGAGAGAGGGTCGGGACCACGCCGTCACCATGGCCGGGCCGGAGATGGTGTGGAAAACTATGGGACGGGCGCGGGGATTGTGGCGTTGCGCGAGTTCGGAAGTGGATTGCACCGAGGGTTGGATGGATGGAAAAGAGGCAAAGTGGACCTCGACATTTTGGTCAGGGAGAGTAAGTAGAGCGTAGGCGACGGCGAGAAAGACATTGGCTTGGCCGTGTTCCGAGTTGGTGACGAGAAGGATACGTTTGGGGGCCATCGTAAGATCTCTCATTGTTGAGTGTCTCCAAGTGGACAGTGGAGAAAGCAAAGTCAAAAAGTGCCATACAAAGCACCATAAACACACACCAAACGTCAATGGTGTTGAGGAGGCTTGGCGCTGGATACCAGCACTCTTTATGAGCTCAGCTACCGGGACGCACTCCATGTCTTACCCGGTCGGCACCTGATTGTTGCGCGAGCACGTCACCGAGGTGTCGGGGTATCATTCCGCGAGGCTCGGCTTGATAAACACCTCCCGCCCATATCAATTTTACTTGGAACTAGCTGCCGTCTCCTCCACATCCGACGTCTACTCTTTCTCTTCCGAGTCTGTTCTATTCACACCCGACACGGCCGCAGCCGAGTCTCACAGGGGAGACAGACAACCTGCTCAAGCAAAATAACCGGAAACACGATAATGATGTGACGACCAAGCGGGGTGAGGTGTTGTGATCAGATACCTGCTAGATGCGAACCGAACCGAGGTGTCGGCCACTTCGGTACGTGTATTTGATGTGTCCCATAGAAACAACCACCACACCCTCTCCCAAACAACGTCAGTTTTGCCAAGCTTCCCGAGTAGCCAAGCGAGCTACGAAGATGGAATAATCTAGTCTAGACTCTGTCGACCGACCGGGAGGGTGGGGGTTTGCCAAGGCAGCCGCATTGCTTGGACAGTGATCCCGTCGGGTCGCACGCCGACCCGTTATTTGCTATCCAACAACTAGAACACACGGCCTGATGGACTTTTGCCTAAAGTTGGTCCTATCAAAGTTTCTTCCCCGCCAGTATATTTTTACCTCAAGTAAGTAGTCGTCATCGCTCGATTGGAAAAAAGCTTCGATAGCATGTTCTAGCATATTGCCTGAATTGGGGGAACAAATCTCGTTGAGCGTGGTTCCGTATTGTATATTGCTTACCCAGGAGACTGGCTTATTCTGTTGGCTGCTGTGCTGGTTTTTGGGTGAGGGGGTCTAGAACGCGGAAGATGCAGGAGCGAAGTTTACCTGTTTTTCATGTACCTCGCGTCGTCAGCTATTATATTCTATTCTTTTTAATGTGACGCCCAATTTGTAGCAAAGCTTGTCAGTATTCCCGCACTTAAGTTGCAGCATCTAATTGCCATGGACCAATGTAACATACATATAGCGTCGCATGCATTGGTGGTGGGTAGCTGTGAACATGAATGCCGGCGTCGTGCAGGACCGGACGGTGCGATGTGATGGTCGAGAATGGAAGGCCCAAATGATTTGGCGACGGCGGTGCGATGTGGGCAGCGGTGAGCGCGAACGGGTCTCGATTCTTTCGCCCGAATCGGGTAATCGGGTATTCGTGCTCACCTCACAAGCTTTTGCGGCAGGCGCCTCTCAACCTTTCTGGAGCGGAGCGGGGTAGCTTGGGCGGCAGGAGCGAAACAGAATGAAGCAGAACGAAGCAAGTCCCCGATGGCTCGAAATATATCGAGTGTCCAGCTCACTGACGCCTCCGTGGGTTTGCACCCTCATCCACAATCCAATCCCGTGGCTTTCATAGAGTTTGGCTTCCCATGGCAAGTCAGATGCTGTCGCATGGAGTCCAGAAGGTCAGAATGGAGCTGGTCGGTCTCGATTGCGTTGATTATCGCATGGCTCCTTCCAGCACCGGACAAGGCGCCCAACAATCCGCCACTGACGACAGCATGTTCGGCAATAGAAAACGTTGAAGAGTCCAGCCGGAGCTTCCCATCCAATTCCCGCCAGCACGATGCTCGCCCAATTCCTGCCAGCATGACGCTCGTCCGCTCTTGTCAACCTTGACATTGGGCAGGCACTCAACTTTGGCAGCTTTCATGCTCGCCCGCTTTCACCCTATTTATTAAGCCCTGGTTTTCACCCACAGGCAACTCAACTTGATTCACCAGCTCCAGCCAAGCGTCCAACCAGCCACAAGCTGTACAATATCCCTCCACTTTCGACATCTTACGACATAGATAGTTCTTCTCGACAGGCGGCGCGTCGAGTAAACATTGAAGTTTCCCCATTTCGACTCTCACCTAGACAACTCCAGCATGAAGACTCCCAGCCTGGCGAGTTCCGCCACCACGGCGACTCTCGGCCGGGCGACTCCGAGTCCCAAGCTGGGTCCCGCCATGCCGACTTGCACCAGGCAGAAGATCGTGCCGAAGGCCTCCATGCCGTCTCTCACCATTGAAGGGTAGGTCTTCGACTGTTTTTACTACATGTCATCCCAATTCAAACTAACGCAACGCAATCCAGGGCAATGGCATCGCCGCTGGTTACTTTCCAAGTCGGGCCGGAGCATCGCGAGTTCACGATGCACGCTGCCGTGGTGACAGCCACGTCGCCAATTCTCAGTGAGCTCGTCGAGAAAGCCCTCCAAGGCGACCGGTTCGGCCCGCTTTCTAGCCCTATCGAGTGGCCGGATGTCGAAGAAGGAGTGTTTGCTCGCTTCTGGCAGTTCGCGTACACGGGCGACATGGAGAGAATCCGGATTACCGAATATGTTGGACCAGCTCAGCCGTTTGTCATTGTCACTCCCCGGGACAGAGTGAAATCCTGGAAGAGAAAGACGCGCGACCACATGCTCCAGTCGGCCACTTGCTGGCCCGAGGTCTTTGCCGAGAACGCGGCCATTGACCTTGTCAAGGTTTATATCTTTGCACACCGTTACCGCATAACTGGGCTTGAAGAACAGGCATACAACAGGCTGGGTGAGAG
>Ga0247760_1003231_pt1 | contig 10886 bp, 7 predicted proteins | sample UWRJL171409R4_FD_179936 | JGI IMG/M metagenome (GOLD analysis project Ga0247760, IMG submission 179936) | Plant litter microbial communities from Arlington Agricultural Research Station in Wisconsin, United States - UWRJ-L171-409R-4 | ecosystem: Environmental > Terrestrial > Plant litter >...
GGAGGGGGAGGGGGTGGACTGCGAGAGAGAGGTGAGAATGGAGGGGAGGGCGGCAATGGAGGCGGCGGAGGAGGTGTCGCATTCGAGGACGTGGATGGTCGCGGGGGAGGTGGATTGGAGGGTGAGGAGGGCGGTGAGGTCGCCGGTGTTGAGGCTGCGGACGAGGGCGAAGGTTGTGTTGGTGGGGGTGAGGGAGAGATGTCTGACGTGTTCGAGGCCGAGGCCGGTGCGGGCGCCGGTGATGACGATGGTGGACATATTGGGGGTGGCGACTTGGTTGTTCAACGGAGTGTTTGTGGATCGGCGAGGTTGTATGGGGTTGATTGAGAAGCTGTGAGTTATTTACGTTGATTGTCGACGGGCAGGTTGTTGTTGCTCTTTATATGGTTGGTGAAAGAAACCAATTGCAAACCGGCAAGGACTGGATTCTGCTAATGACGAAAGAGTCGGATTCCTGATCCGAGACACGCGCTGGGGAAAGTCACGACATAGTGATTGTATCCACCGAAGAGGATATTCCGGACATAAGACACATGCGAGTGCCGATCTCTTGGCCGATTATCTTCGCTTTCCTCGGTTGGAGTCGCAACTGCTTTGCACGCTTAGGGGTAATAGTCGCAAACGCCAAGGCTCATTTGGTCAGTTGATGGCAAAAACCCGAGTCTGTAGAGTATCGACTTGGCATGTGTGTGCGCATAGTATTAGTAATACGGAATTAGTGGTGCCATGAAAGGCGTATGCGGAGACCGGACGCCGCGTACCGGGCCGAACATCCGGCGCTCCGTCCGGGTGGGGTACAGCGGGGGACGCCGGCGAAATCGGAGATAGTCAAAGGCGAGAGCGAGAACTAGTCAGACGGAGAAACACCACTCCGCAATTACCCTCGCTGTATCCCGTCAAATGAAACGAAAGCCGAGCCAATGGTTTAGAGGGCTGGTGGTTTCAATTATCATTTGATATGTAGACCAGACGTTGATGCGCCTCCCACCTCGCGGTGGGTCCCCCCTTTACAAATCACGGCAATGATCTTGCGAATAACTTCATTTCCTAAATCACAACACATTGGCCCAACCTCGCGAACTTGGATAACCCAACTCCCCCACTTTAGTGCGCGCAACATCATACCCAGGTGTCCCACCCATTGACTCGATCTGAACAGCAAGATCTCTTGCCATACCTTTCCACGTACCATGATAGAACTCATGATGCCTAGCAGCCACGTCGACTTTCTGGACAGCTGCCTTCTCATTACGCAAATCAGTCTGAAAAGATGCCCTCTCCCTCTGTAACTGGGCCTGAGCGACCGCAAGATCAACGCGAACAGCAGCCAACTCTCTGGAGTCAACCAAATTTGGAAGCAATCTCAACAGTTGTTCCTATGAACATATCAATATTTACTCTCACGATAGTCCCGACTATCCTTCGCTTTCTTCGCCAAGCCGCCTGCCCAACCATCCATCTCACTAAGCAGAGTACTAACCATCTGACCTGACAATGCAGATGTGGCACCACCAACTTTAGCCGTGAGATCCATCACCTGCACTTTCAATGCATCACGCTCCGCCTCAGCCGCCGCTAGCTTCGCGGCCAGCGCCGGGTCACCACTACCATTTTTGGCCTGTTCCTCCAACCTCGCAACCACTTTGTCCAACCGCTTAACTTCATCCAAGTTGGTCCTCAACTCATGCATCGCATCGTCGTAAGCATCCCTCATGGCAGCTATCGCCTTTTTGGCTGCGTCGTCGAGGAATCCGGTCGTTGGCGGCACTCCTCCCGCCGAGCCTCCCGCAGGTGGGGCCCCTCCGGAGATGTCGGGGCCTTCGTGGATATCATCGTCGAGAGCCATGTTGGACAAGTAAACGGCGCTCGCTGTCCTCTAGGTAGTTGGGCTTGAGAATAAGGCGGTGTCGTAAAAGTTGCGAACGCAGGGTTTAAGTTTTCGTCTATGTTCGGTGGACAAACACGGAATAGTAATATAAGGGACACTGGTCCCGTTTGTAGCCCATAGGAGCACTTCCTCGATCTGGATCGATTCGTTGTCGCCTGCAGGGTCATATGCGATCCCCACCCTATCAAATTTCACGCGGCCCAACTCACCTTGCCCGAAGCCCTGGAAGGCTTCAATCAATTACCAGCACATTCTGGGGGGCAGCCCAATACAGGCCAAGCAGATTCTGGTTGGAGCAGGGACGATGTATTCAAGGCTGCACTTTGCCAATGTTGGATTGCCACGTCAAAAAAGCCAATGAAGAAGGGGGTGACCGGGTTGGCTTGGGGCGAAAGGGGGGAGAGGGCCAGTCCCTCCAGCGATACCTGCTGCAGAGGGGCGGCGGCACTGCGTGTGCTTGTCTGAGTGGTGTGTGTGGTGACGGTCGTAGTGGAGGTAGAAGCAGGTGTCGTGGTGCGGTTGGTGGGTTTAGAACTGGAGACGGAACGGGTTGGCCTTCGCGCTTGTGGGTGGCTTTTAGGTTGCTACGTAGGGCGAGGGTTCGGCGGATATCATAGACGCGATATCCGGGCGGGGGAGTCGTAGGCCGTTAAACTGGGGCCATCTGAAGCGAGTCACGCCTTTTGCGGGAAATCAATGTTGAGGGAAGTCCCAGGGTACTCTGGCCAACTGGAGCGCGGTGTCCCACACATGCATGAACTGTCTTCCCACACGAAATGGAAAACACGCTCCGACCAATAGGGTCAGAGAATCTATCCCAGGCACGATTCGGGTGCCTTCCTACTCCTCCGTTTACAAAAGCTTCTAGGAGCCGCGATCAGAGCTGGAGGTAATTCTGGGTCACTACGACCTGGGAGCACCATTCAGCCCCCAAGATATTGGATAGCTCCTCATCTAGCAATGTGCCCCGGATTTTGGGGGTCCCGGAAGAATAAAATGGAAACCCAGGGGTCTCTTTGTTGCTCCTCAGGTCGATCCAATTCCGGAACCAGAAGCTCCGGGGCGCCGGTGATGGTAGAATACTTGCTATCGTACAAGAGCGACGAAGCGCGGAGGAGAGGAAATGTTTCCTGCGGGCTGTATCGAACACGTGGAGCATCAAGGTTCTATGCAATCAGCCAAAGGGCCCCAACAACGAAAGACCAAATCACATCAAGCACTACGCCCAGGTCGTAACAGACCAACATCTCAAAGAGGCCGATAGATACTGCCTCGGATGCCGCGCCGAGTATTCGGACAGGCCAAACTATCTGAGGCACCGGAAGGAGGTTTACTCAGACGGCACCCACAGGTAGTCCGCAGCGCATGTAAGCGTAATTTTTGCAACGATTAGCCACAGCATTTTTCTCTTGGCACAATAACGCACTACCAGTATCTCCAACCCCCTACACATACTCATAACAAAGCAGCGGCCCGCCCACATCCATCACATCCGCAATCGTCGCATTCGGAATCACCCCAAACATATTCAGAATCTGGCTCAGCGTCGTCTCATTCCCCGGATTCCCCTCAGCCCGCTGCACCGGCGCCCCCGGCAGCGGACGCATCGCATCAGGCGGTGGCCCGGCCCCCAGCGACGGCATGATGATCGGGGGCCCGTCGCCGTTGGAGAGGAAGTCGGGAGGGGGTGTGAAGGGCTGGCTGGGGTCCGAGGGGATTGGGAATGCCAATTGGAGGGTTTGGCCGCCGATGTCGGTGAGGCGCGCGGGCAGGTCGAGGGCTTGCCAGTCGCTGAAGACTTTGTCGAGGTAGGTGTGGTGCAGGTAGAAGACGGGGTCGCCGGGGGAGGCGATTGGGTCGGTCATCTGGAAGGAGGGGTGAGTGTTTGGTGAGGGAAGGGGGAGGGGGGAAAGGGGGAAAGGGTGAAAGGGGGAAGGGTGAGCTCGTACCTTGCCTCCGACTCCGCCGTGGCCGCCGTTGTGGGGAGCCATCTCGGCGCAGGGCCAGAAGTCGATGAATTTCTTCTTCGTGTTGCAGTAGTCGACGTACTCCTTTCCGGCCATGCGGCTCATGGTGTCGTTGACAAAGCGGTTGATGCAGTTGTCGCCGATCTTGTATCCGGGGCCGAGACCGTTGGAGTAGTTTGCGAAGGGCCCGTCGACGATGCACCCCTGTGTCCCGGCTCCGTCGCCGCCAAAGCCGGTGACGGGGTCCAAGACAACCGACTGGGTGAATTTACCAGCATCGCGGGGCTCGTCCCAGTACGGCTGGGCGCCCTTGTACCCGCACTCGTTGCGGATGAGCTGCTCGTGCGCGTACATGTGCAGTCGGTGGTAGGGGAGGAATGCGCCCTGGAATATCGTCAGTCTGTTTAGACAGAATCTTGTGAGCAGCCAGGCTTACCACGCCGTGAACAATGTGTGACTGTGTCTGATGGATCGACTGCAGCTCCTCGAAGCGGTTCTTGGTCCCAGGCAGGCCAAGCGTCGCGGGTATCTTCATCAGACAGAGGTCTGCGTTGATATACGCCCGCTTCTCCTCGGTCGTGAACGTGTGCCATGCTTTTCTCTGCAACTTGGTGGTGCATACTCCGTTTGGCGCTCGGGGTGTCGATACCGCCGCAGCGGTGCTCCCAGCGAAGGCCAGGAGATGAAGTACCGCAGGGAAAAGCATTGTGAGATCGGATTGACGCCGGTGTGCAGTGCGTTATCCTTTGGATCCCATGTTGCAATATTTATGAGAAAAGGGTCAGGTCACTGCGTAGGCCAGATGTGTGCAACTCAAGATTCCGGGACACATCGCGGCAGTTGGGTTGACTACCGGCTCGGCTGTTTGTTGACGCGTACTACTTCTCCACATATCATAGCGAGCGATTACGCAGCGATGGCACCCAATTGGGGGTTTCGAGATACATACTAGTAGCTTACCCGGAAACTACCACTGCATTGGGGGTTGCGGAACGTAGATGTTCGACCGACCACGTAATCAATATCTTCCAGTTCATTCTGCAAGTTGTTGATGCGGAAGGTAAAATTACAGCGAAGACGTTCATTCAACATTGTGTAAGAGGCTATGGAAATCGCAAGATTTGATGACGAATGTCCTTACGTCTACCCTCCCAAGACCCTGAAATCGACTTGACGATGAGGTTTCCGGGCCAAGAGTCTTTCAACGACATCTACGACTCCGAACATTGATGTCCAGAGCTATCTCGCCCCAGCCTGACCGACAGTTAGGGTGAGCCGCTTGCTAAGGGGCCGCCCAGCAGGTCAAGTTCAACCTGTTTGATGGGGACCTCCAACACACGAATATTTCTTCAAGTTGCTGTGCAGTTTGTGAAGTATGCGGATTACTTAGATTTAGCCGAGCGAAATGTGGCGTCCCTTCGATGTGGGCTGCAATATAAATTGCTACCCCGAATTGGGCATCCAACCTGCGAGTTGCCCGGAGCATGGTCGATTGACGCGGCTAAAACGTGTCATTGGATGGCGGTCTCTGGTTGGTTTTATCGGCTGGACTAGCCTGGGACCCCTTGCCAACCACCCGACATTGACCTTACACGGCCAGCCAAACATACCACTCACCAACCTGTATGTAAGTTTTTGAACTCAAATGCAAAAAAAACTCGCATCACTCTATACTCGTCGAGGTAATCGATAACATCCAGCACCAAGCCAGGACATGGGCAAGTGAGCCCTAGTGAAGAGTGTACTCCCTTAATACTGCGTCCTGAAAATACGAAAGACTGTTGCTCTCCCCTTTGAAACCCCCGATCCTCCGATATCCTCCTCTCAAATTGGGACTAACGATGAGTCCGTACCAACTTTTGTAGCCCGTGGCATCTTCATTTCCACCGGCACCTGCGCTCTCCTCTGGGTCCTCCGTCTCCACCGAAACAAGCAGACATTCAAAGGTTTTATACCGAAAGGGCGGATTCTCGTCGAAATCCTCGGCCGAGTTTGGCATTCTGTACTGGTCAAAGGTCACATGCCCTACAGTATCTTCCGCATCCTCCCACTCGTCGGGTTGGAGCCCCATGACGCGGAGCGAGAAGCAGGGCATATCCTGGGCCGAGGCATAGCCATCTTTCCAGCACCGGTGGGGGATAGCAATCTCTTTTGCCAGGCCTGCCACCCTCAGCGGCTGTGTGCCTGGGACAATCCTGCCGAATTGGTCGGATGAAGGCCAATCCACGATTCTGAACTGGCCGTGTCTCTTAATGCACTCCTCGCGTGTCCCCGTGTATTGGAACAGGTATGACACCCCGCCATCAAAGGACATCCATGACCAGCTGGGAAAATGGTCCAATTTTTCCGATCTCGGATCAGCGCCGTACCTGGTGTGCCAGAGGAGATCGAGATGAGCGGTGGAGCGAAATAGCCCCAAGGTATAGCCACTAAACTTTCCATCCTGTTGCATGTATCTCTCCCTGACAGCGTGGATGGCAAGTGGTTTGTCCGTGACGAACGTCAGCTGGCGTGATGAAAACCTCTGGACGATGGTGGCCCAGCGCCAGAGCGTCACCGGAGAATCCGTCTCAGCGGGCGAGACAATGTCCCGGGGCCGGTCAGACATATTTCGCATCTCGAACATGTCGGTGAGCAAGACTTCTTGGAGGTATTCCATAGGGCCGGGGTCTCCACAGGACCAAACGGCCTCACGGCAGACCCAGTACGGCTGTAGGCAGGAATAGATGAGCAACCGTGGCGACAGAAATGTCTCCTGGAACGTCCAACCGCGCGTGTGCAAGAGCTCCCGGCCCTGGTACAACATCGCGCGTCCGTTCTCTTTGACCCAGACATTCCTCCCACCCAGGGGGCTTGCCTTGACGAGGCATGGCTCGCTGATGCCTGGGAGATGCAAGGGTATCTGGAAGAAGTCGCAATCGCGGTACTCGGTCAGTGGCCGGTCGAGAAAGCCTTCGGCACAGTGAGTCGCACCGGAAGCGGAGAGAGTGCAGTATGCGTTGGCGTATATCATGCCCATGCGGGCGATCTCGTGGTTCCTGTCGTCCTCGTCGTCCTGGACAATGCAGAGAGCGTCAACCCATAGGTGACTAATGCCAAGTTCCCTTGTAGCCAGGATGGCATCTTGGATCGTCTTCGGGAGCGACTGCAGTGGGATTTGACGCTCATGTTCTGCAATGGTGGCTCTCGTGGATTTTCTTTGAGCGCTTGCTTGGATCTGACTCCCCCAGCAGTAGCTCAGGGCTATATAGCGAATGGGCGTCGTGACGCGGACCACGCGTACTGCAGAGGGGACGTCTGAAATTGAGAATGTAAGAAGTCTTCTGGGCATGTGCAATGGACTCTTTGAATTGGTAACACTGGACCTGCAGGATGGGTGTTGGATATCGCAACGCTGTATCCATTGCTTGACAATGTCAAAGGTGGTGCTCAGATCGGCTGGTCGTGGCCGATCATTGACCTGGGCAGCAGCGCGGGTCCCTTTGTCGGTTGTCAGCTAGCCCTAACATTGAAATATGAAATTAGGCATATGTAGTGGGGGAGAGCGGGAATCCAAGCACATACCGTGATCGGCGGCGAGGGTGAAGCGATCATCATGCCCGTAGGGATACACCTCCGGCTCCAACCAAATCTGAAGGCCATACCAGTTCTCGACGCGGTCGTCTCCTTCCTTCAGTGGGCCATGTTCCCTGGGGTGGCTCCTCGGGTCTATGTCAGCCCATGGAGGAAGCGGGGTTGGCGCAGATTGGTCCAGGTGCGCCAACCGCACTTCAAGTTCATCAGAATCCACTGGCAGCTTCTTTCCGTGCTCCATTTCTGTCTTATCCACCAAAGACTGTATCTGGATGCACAAGGGGCAATTCGAGCGGCGTAGATAAGCTCTGCTACATTTGTAGACAACGCCGTCCGTGTTCGGGATGCCATGAAATTTCGGGAGCGGATGAGAAAACGCGGTGAGGCATGATGAACAAATGACACTCTTCGACTCCATTGTTCGCCCATCAAATATGGGCTACAAAGTGACAAAGGTGGAGGTGAAGACTGATGTTGACTGATCCAGAAGGGTTGGGGGTGACGGTGTCAGTGAGTAATGAAGTTAGGTCCCAAATTTCTCCCCCTCTTTACCCGAAAAAAGAACTGTCACGTGGGGACGACACAACACCTAGCAAATCTTGGCAAAGGCAAGGAAATAAGCACGCGGGCTATACAGATTGCTGCCAACATGTGTGTTAGGATCAAAGATGAGCGGCCCCCAAGGCAAAGAGTGCAAAAATTTAAACAAAGAGCTCGCAAAAAAACTGATTCTGGGTTGAGACCTGAGAGGGCAGGCGTGGGAAAACATAGCCAACACTCACGCATTTTCAACTGAACTGCTAAAGGAAGGAGCAAGCTGATGGACTTTGTCAGACTGATTCGCAACGATGTGGCTATGTTTGGCGCCGGGTAGCCGCCTACCTACCTAAGCAAACACCTTTCATCCGATCGCAGCGATCGCAGCGGCCTCGCCGCGACCATCAGGGTGCCCTCCCAGCCCACATTTAAATACTTCTTCCACTTCGCAAACTGCTCCTTCTAGTTTCCTTCCTGCAACCCGAAATTCCATTCTTCAGGGTCGCCATCCTTGCAACTTGATCCGAAGCACTCAACTCGGTCGTCAAACCACCTCACAGCCGATTGCAGCCTTGAACCACCAATCAACGTAAGTCACACGTCATTCCATACATCTTCCCAATCGCAGCCAGTCTCATCATCTGACCTCTTCCCAGCCAGCCAGCAACCATGTCTGCCCCCCGCCCCGACTCCCCGCCGGATCAACACATCTCGGATCTCCTCGCCAACCTCACCCCCGCCAAGGCCCGCGAGATCGCCAGCAAACTCGAGGAGAGGTTCCTTCAGCTCAACCAGCGCTCAGCAACACAAATCTCTCAGTTCCGCGACGAGCTCAAGGCCATGGACGGCGCGACTCTGAACTCCGTCGCCAAGGCCATCACCATGTACATCGTTGACATTCGCAAGAAGAAGCCCGAGGAGAAGATCATTGTTGTTTCCGTGAGCGACAAGTTCCTGGACGAAATGGCCGAAGCGCTGGAGCGCGAGTTCCGCAAGGACGAGGCGATTCGCTACTCCATTGGCCGTCTCGACAACACTACCCTCAGTTCGAATAACTATGAGGCGGACCTGCCGTGCTTTGAGGTACAGCGGCGCCTCAATGACCCCTCTGATGATCTTGGGATTGTTCTCTTGAGTGTCCTCGCTGAGGGCTGGCAGGGCATGAGCCTCACTGGGGCGTCCACCATGCTTCTGTGTGACCCCATTTGGTGGCACAACGTTTACGTCAGGCTTGTGGGTTTGATCCGCAGGTTGGGCCAGACCCGGCCCACCTCTATCTGCAACTTCACCACGTCGGGCGGAATTGGTGAGTTGACTGAGGCCGTGAGAGAGAAAAGCCAGGTCGGCATGTATTGGTAATAATATCTGGACATGACGGCACGATACGATGGGCTCGGCAAGAGAGGACTGACGAGGGAGATGGCACGTCTTTGTTCGTCATCTTGGTATCTCACAGTTGGCGGAGGATGGAAACATGGCAGTGGGGCCGGAGGATTCACTGAGACACAGGGATGCTGGGATAAAATGATCGTCATAGAAGGGCGGGCTGATCACAGCTTCCCCAAGTCAGAGATGAATTCAACTTTTTATCTCCTGCTTCTGACTTTCCATGATCGACATCCTTGCAGTGTGAAGTGTGAAAGATGCATATCCAAAACCAACCATCCCTAAACACTCACGTCGGGACCGCCGGCCGCTCGAGGTCGTCGGACCATCCAGCCCAATGCAGTTGTAGTAACCGAGCCAGAGGCCAGAGCAGTCGCTGTTTAGACCCGTGTTCCAATCGTAGAAGTTGCTACAAGGTAGGCAGACACAATTAGCACTAGCGATTCATGCTTGAGAGAACAATAGATTGCGACATACGTTAAGCTGATACCTACTGCATCAGAAATAGCCCAACATCCGTCGCCGGATTGTGCGAGGTAGAAGCGACGGCAGCCTACGGCCATATCGGCCTGTTGTGAGAAAGAGGTGTTAAAATTCACTGTCTTGAGACCACATCTAGAGTGAGAGAGGAGATCGAACATACCTGAACTGGGGCAGGCGTGCTAACAGCTGGTGCGATCGAGCTTGACGGGGCGACACTAGATGGGACGACACTTGATGGAACAACGCTAGACGACGGCAGCGCCGAGGTCGTAGGCACGCCGCCGACCGCCACGCAAACATAGACATACGCCACGAGGTTGCCGTACTGGTTTGTTACAGTGCTAACACTGGGATTCATAGCCAGAAAGTCGGCCATTGTCAGATCATGGATGTACGTGATTCTATCACAGGTGTCGCTCTTGCTGACGAACCACCACTTCTGGCAGCCCGATACAACACCCGTCTGGGTCGGGAAGGAGGCAGAGGTATCTGTGGTGGCCGGCGCTTGAGGCATCAGCGGGGTGGTGCGCGTGCTTCCCGTGGTCGGAATTCCGATGCAGTACCACGAATCGGCGCGGATATTCTTGCAAGTAGGGCCCACGCTGGGATTCCAGGAGATGAAGAGAGCTTCTGAGAAGAAACCAAACGAGGATGCAATAGTCGCACAGTCAAGATTGCTTGGCTTGAACCAGTGAACGCAGTTGCTGCCTTGGCCGGATGGCGTGGGTGTCGGCTTCACCGTGGTGGTTGGGGAAGGTTAGTTGAGGATGCCGGCGGGGCCGACCATACAGTAGTAGTAGTTGGTCCACAGGCCCTGGCAGTTGTTGTCGAGGCCGGGGTTCAGATCGAAGAATTGGGCCTCGGTCAACATCTCGCCGTCGGCAAAGTCCAGACAAGTGTCGCCGGCCTCGGCCTTGGTGTAATGCAGCCAGCCAGCCACGGTCCCAGCGTGCGTGGGCTCGGGCACATACGGCGGGGGGGGGGGGGGGGGGCCCAGGGGGGGGGGATAAAGGGGGGGGGGGGGGGGTGGTGGACGGGCGTCACACCCCCGG
>Ga0247760_1003232_pt1 | contig 10886 bp, 8 predicted proteins | sample UWRJL171409R4_FD_179936 | JGI IMG/M metagenome (GOLD analysis project Ga0247760, IMG submission 179936) | Plant litter microbial communities from Arlington Agricultural Research Station in Wisconsin, United States - UWRJ-L171-409R-4 | ecosystem: Environmental > Terrestrial > Plant litter >...
AGCCGACGCCGAAACCCCCCTCTCCACCCCCGACCTCGACCTCGTCAAGACCACCCTCGCCAAACTCAACCTCCCCACAAACCACCCCCACGAGTTCACCTACTCATCCTTCAACCAACTCCCCATCATCGAACTCATCCTACTCCATACACCCAACCTCACGCACCTCACCATCCCAGTCAACCACGAATGGGAGTTCCTCTTCCTCCCTAACTATGCATCCCAAACACAAAACCCCCCACTCCTCCCCCGCCTCCACACCTTCCAAGCCAACCACCACTAAAGCTCCGGCGACCGCTACGACATCGGCCTCGCCACCATAATGACCATCTGCGCCGCCGCTCCGCAACTACAACACCTACTAACCTACAACCCGGGGCGTGCCCTGGGATTCCCCCGTGTTATCAAACCTCCGCCGTCTTGAATTCGACGACACTTGCCGTCTCCAGCCTGATGTGCTCTGCGCCATGGTCACCGCTGCGACAAAATTAGAGGTTTTTGGGATAAATTGGTTCCCCATGGAGGATTCCTACAACTGGCCTGAGGGGCGAACGGCGGGGGAGATTTGGCAGATATTAAACTTACGAAAAGGGACGCTGAAGGAGGTGAAGTTAGATATCAACCCGATGGCATACGACGGGGAGATGATGGAGCTAGGTTCGGTTAGATTGGGATCTTTAAGGAAGTTTGAACGGCTAGAGGTGCTGAAGGTGGGGGATTTTGCGTTGCAGTTGATTAGGGAGAGGTGGGAGGAGGAGAATAGGGGGCGAATGGGGAAGGAGAGCTTTTTGGAGGGGTTCTTTCCAAAGGGGATCAGGGAGGTTACGCTGTGGTGGCCGGATGGGGAGATGGTGCCGGTGGTGAGGAGGCTGGCGGAGGTGGTGAAGTTGGGGGAGTATCCGATGTTGAGGAGGTTTACGGTTGCGCCTTCGCAGATGGAGGATGTAGAGTTTGATGGGTCGGGTACGAGGGATAATCAGGTGGTTTGGAGAAACAACAGGGAGGAGCTGAGGGGCGTGTTTGGAAGAGGAGGGGTGGAGTTTGAAGTCCAGACTGAAGTCGTGTACGAATATTCGGATCCATTGGACGGGTTTCAGGGAGTGGCGTTTTGATGGGAATCAAAAGGCCAGGAGAGTGTTAAGACTATTAGTTTAACTTACGGCGGCCGTATGCTCGCCTGGTGCCGCACCATAGTTTCTACTTTGTTCTAGACTCAAAAGCACCTATCGTACATAACACAAGCTCGATGTTTCGATTCAAGCTTTCTTGTCACCCCCCATCATCGACTGCACCGTTCCTCCAATAGCACCCTCGGTGGTGAATTGCTTGCCGATCATTCCGTCCTTGTCCAATGGGCCTCCAACCTTCTGGGCGGTTCCGCCTAGAGCTCCATCCTCTGCTTCACGTTAATACTATTCCGTGGGGGGGGGGGAAATGGAAGGAAGTGGGCGAACATACGAGTGAAGGCGCCGCCGACGGCGCCGTTCTCGTCAAAGACCTTGGGCTTGGTGCCTGTGGCCTTGTGCAGTTCGTCGCTGAGCACACCTCCAGGAGATACGCTGTTTGTCGAGTTGGTCGCCATGCGGGAGTCGGTTGGCTGAGATGGGGCGGACATGCTGTCGATTCGTCCAGTGTTGGTGTTGGTTGTTTTGGTGAATATTTGCATGTTTTTGAGCGGCAGTGGTTTCCAACACGGAAGGAATGGAATAAAAAAGCAGACTCGGTCTATATAAGGTCGAAGTGTGAAGGGTTATTCTGTGAAAGGAGTTCATGACGTCAACATCATGGTGCACCATCATGACCTCATCGTGCCAAGAGCGCGACTCGGGAGCCGCAACATGACATGCGCCTCAACGGCACCGAAAGAAGACAAGTACAATTGCATCCGCCATCTCCACCAGTCAGTCTTGCAGCCGCTATTCAAGATTGTCGGTATGAAACCGACAGCTAATGTTGTGAGCACTATTATCCAGCCGGATAATTTCTCGATAATCCGCCATGCATTCCCAGCAAAACTGGTACTGACACTTGATACCTGTCGACAATCTCTGTAAGTGCGTCTTCAAAATACTTTAAACATTGAAGCGGCCGCTAGTGCATGTGGTATGGTTCTTCCAAGGTCCTCCACAGAGCCAGCAAAACTCATGGGTGCAGACAGAACCTGCCCGGACGTTAGCCACGCCGTGGCTTGCATAGCATCCTTGGGCCTGAAATAACTTACATGTCATATGAGAGCTGGAGAGAGGAGTTAGCCCTGAAAAGAGTGCAGAGTCGCAAATCAGAGAGACTCACCAGCCGCCGTTCTTCTCGATGCTTCTGCCACAGCCAGGGCACAGCTTCGATATATTTTTGATGGTCTCTTCGCTGGCCTTTATATCCCGAAGCGTTTGAATACGGTGTTCCACCACCCCATGGTCGGGCTCACTTTGAACCAGGTCCCAGTCATCGCAGGTTAAACCAGCGTGCCAAGGGCCCTTGTGCTGGAAGCAAGTCCGGCCACCGCAGGAACTGCACTTGACTATGGGTTGTTCAACCCCGCCATCGTGGATTTGTCCGCTGCCGCAACCGGCGGAGCACTGAAAGCCAGCCACGTTAGCATGTTCCCCGTGCTGACTTCGAAGAAGGAGAAAAAAAGAGACGTGCCCACACAAAGTCCTGATCCTTCGAGAGTGAGCTGAGCAGGGACATTTCATTGTAACTCTGCCACGATGTATCGTCGGCGTATCGCTGGACGGCGTCGGCCGCGAGTCGACTTTCGCACTCCGGACATGCAATTTCCGACCACAGCTTGTGGTCAAGATCGTAGCGGATGCAAGACTGGAGACAGTCCAGGCATGTTGCCAACTCATGTAGGCAAGCGCTTGTGAGCGGGGTGTTAGGAAAGTCCGTCTCCTCTTTTGTCTCGAGGCAAACGGTGCACTCTCGAGATAGAGAGGCGGCCAAAGTGTCGAAAGACCATGATGCTACTGTAGTTTCCATAGCGGGAATGCAAACTAAACATGTTGTGGATCGGGGAACATGGCAGTGTCATCGGTGGGAACGCTGGAGGTTGATATGCCCGCAATATCGACATTGATCGCCCAATGAGGCGGGTTTGGAGTAGCTAGAGAGACTGCAGCAAGGTGCCTACCAATTCTTGCCAAGTCGTAAGCCTCACTGCATTTCCTCTCAGAACACCACAGCCAAAGGTGCTTCGATTACCGCGCGTTGTGGCGTCAAACGGCGTATGTGATACGGGCAGTTGCAGTAGGCCTCATTGTGTAACCGTATGCCTCTTGCCACACCAAAGGTTAGTGGTTGAGATGGCTGTTTTGTTGGAAGTTGTGTGGAGCAATCTGGCTGCCGGAAATCCTCCCGAGTGGTGGGGACAGTCTGCGACTTTCACCAGATGTTCCTTCCTCCTCTTCCAAACAAACCTGAATGCGACACGTCGGGTTTGTTGGACCCACATTGGCGATGAGATGACTGGTTTGCCATGACTGCAGGCTGGGAACTGCCTCCCATTTCTCCCCAACGCAATACACGGCCCCCCTCTCACAACGTCACCACCCCATTCCTCGGGATGAAGCGGCGATCAAGACCAGCAAAAGCGAAGGAAAACAGAGGGAAAACATGCCACAGTTTCCTGTCTGCCGCATTGCACATCTCCCATCCTTGGTAATTAATTGCATTCGAGACTCAACTCATCTAACCTCGCACATGCACCCAAGCTCATCGACCGCTTCTTATCCGCCGCGTACGCTGAAAGCGAGGACATCGCCCCTGGGAGCGCTCGCTCTCTTGTTATCCTCTCAACGAACAACAATTTGAGATTGACCCCAGGGATTTGGGGCTCACCCAGACATACATTGACTTTTTCACGTTGCAATCTGCAAATCTAAGGCCTTAAGCCCTCCTCTCCTTGGCATAGATGGATTCTTGAAAGAGGTGAGGTGCGTGCACCTCGGGCGTCAGCCACTTGCACCGAAAACTAGTAGGGTTATTTCTTACCTCGCACTTGTATGAAGTGCTTCGCGTCCTGGAGCTGGATCCAACCGTCACCGAAAGACCGTTGCTTTTTTCCTGCGAGGACTCTGGCATCTCTGGCCTGTTTAATCTCAGGGGTGTACACCTCGCATGCGACAAACCCGAAACTCGCTTGGAGCTCAGCCTTGGCAAGCTCTGGCCATCGACCAGCGTTTTTATGTAGCTGTCCGGGCTCATTAGAACTTGCATGCAACCACAGGTAGCTTGGCTGACTAGAGTACTGGGTGTTTACGTACGTCAAGTGCCATGTAGTAATATCCAGTCTTCTCAGAATCGTCAAGCCGGATTTCCTCCCAATCCGCGGGCCGCGGGTTGTCTGCCATTTTCAGTCGCTGGAGAGGAATGCGGTTGGCGATGTGGTAGCTTGACGAGGCGTGATGATCAAGAAACTGCTGAGAGGCTGAAAACGTCGAGGATAGGTTGTGAGTACCGAGGATGCTGAGTGTCGAGTGTGGTGTGTTGAGAGTGACAGGGGTTGCTGGGACCTGGGGCCAGCCTCGCCTTATATGTTCGAGGTTCGACAGTCCAGCCCCGTCGCATCCTCGAAGTCAACGAATCATCGAGGGCAAACACAGTCGCATGACCAGCAATCGCAACCTTGCTGCCCTGTAGTCTCTGCATTCTGGTCTCTTGCGAAGGTATGTCGACAGAGTCACGGGGGTTTGGGCACCGGAGCAGATCTCCCCGTGCGCATGTGTCAATTTAAAGATCAAATGTCTCTGGAACATACGACACGCATGAGTGATTGTTCTGCTTATCAGGCACTTGTCAGATGGATACGATGGGTTGAAGGCCTTCTGTCGTCCGAGCCTTTGGCGCCTTTGTTGTCAGACACCTGATAGTGCTCCAGGTTATCAGCCGCCCGCCAGCGATGGATCTGCCATCTCAACTGCGAAATTTGGTGACGTGGCATCAACTTCTCTTCTGCTGTTCTGGTCACTAGAGTTTTTCACGGGACACTTTACCTAAACTTCACTGAAGGAGAGTTATCTGGGATGGCTAACTTCAAGCATCAATTGCCATAATGGGTCATCAAACTGTCCCGCGTGAGCTAGCACGGCATCCAGGTGGACAACCGCGCTGACCCTCGCTGTCCTCAGGTGATTGTCAGTTGCCAGTGTTAAGTGCCCCGGAACAAAGCGACATAAAGTGGCCTCGCCCCCCTATTGTGCTTCCCGTCTTCACCGCCTTTCTTTATCCCCTACCTCTTCCGCCGTGCCTGCCTGCGGATTGCCGCCATTCACCTCCGACGCCAAAGCCGTCCTCTTAGTTCTGCTCGGTGGCTCTTCGCAGGCAGTGAACAAGCTCGACATCTCGGAAACACTACCGACAGGCTACCAAGTCCTTTTGATCGGGAAGAAGTCGCAGCTCAATTATGCCTTCAACCTCCCGCGCTTTTTCGTCACGGCGGGCCATGAGGGTACCTTATCCTCAAGCGCATCCAGGACACGGCGGTTGGTTTGACGGCGTGGGCGATCCATACTTGCACTATGTTGCATTTTCAGGTGCGAAAATAGTGTCAAGGATGTAATGGGAATTTCCAGAACGTAGAGAAGCCGGCACACCCAAATCATGATGGGACTTGACAGTGAACAGGGGTACGACCCTCCTCTCCCCCATCGGCTCAACTATCTCTGCATGAACGACTTGGAATACCCTACGCAACATTGACGACGTAGACTTGGTCAAGGGGGTGCTCGGCCCCGAGCTGCCCGTCACACAACCGCCGGACATGTCGTACTTCCTTTAGCGCATCCATCTCACGGAAATATCCTGCCGCATGGTCGACGATATGGAGCGTCCGGAATCCGAGTCGGTGGACGACGGGCTCGGCCAGATCATATCAGCATGCCCTGCTTCTTCACCCAGTACAGCGACATGGGCGAGGGTGTGGTTGGTTGCTGATGACATCCCAACTAACACCAGCGGCGACGTCTTCGTCAAGACCTACCTCCTCGACTCTATCGTCTACACGCAGCGAGGCAAGCTGCACCTTGGATATCTGGTTTCGAGACAAGGGCCTCCACCCTCACACGAAAAGTGTCTCGCGTCGACGCGAGGCGTCCGTCATCCACACCGAGGCGGAGCTCGAGCGCCGCCTGTACTCCTTCGCTGTGGGTCGTCTACGTCTGGCAGGCATTCTGAATGGCGTGTTTTATGGCTGGTATTGTTCCACTCAGAGACGTTTGTATCAATACCCATAGTTCATAAGGGGATGGGATGAGGTGCATCGCAGCGAGGTATCAAGGTTTTGGGCATCATTGGGAATGCCACTGAACACTCAGTCGCTGGCACATGTTTTGGACAATTATCGGGGTTAACAGTAGAAGCAGCAGTAGCAGCAGGATCCTGTCCCGGACTAGCTTGCGCAGAGCATGAGGCAGAGCAGCTCATGGATTTTGACATCCTTCTGTGGGACGACCTATTCTCAACAGACGGCACAACTTCCCATTTTGAACCCCAAGAAACCAGATAGACTTTAGCAAACTTTGCAATTATCAATTAGCTTTACCATAAGTTAAAATGAATGTCTAAGTTTCACAAACACCCTGCCTACGCTATTCCCATGCTATTCCCGTTCCATGCACCCAAAACCAAACCAAATGAATGACCAAAAGACCCCCAACTCTCAACCCCTCATCCTCACCCTCTCCTCATCCCCCCATCATGATGATAACAATTACCAAGAAATAACATTAACAGCAAAGCTCCTATCAGGCTTCACAACAGCCCCATTCACCACATCCCGATCAGCATACGAAGGATAAGCAATCAACTTTTTGCCCCAATCAGCCACCGACCAAGTGGTGAAACCAGCATCGGGACCAAACTGGCCGCTCCAGCCTGAAGTAACGGTATACGCTCCGCAGGTGGTCGGGCCTGCGGTGGCGCGGCTGACCGGGGCGGCGCCCGTTACCGTGTAGGTGCAGGGGGTGACGGCGGCGACGTGGGTGTCAATGCCGAAGGAGACGGTGCAGGAGGTGTCGGCCGTGTTGCAGGTGCGCTTGAAGTTGGTGATGGTCCAGTCGGCGGCGCGGGCCTGGACGGTGGGGGCTGCGGAGACGGAGGTGGCGGCGGCGAAGAGGCCGAGGATGATGGTGGCGTACTGCATTTTGATGTTGGTGAGGTTGAGGTGAGAAATTATGGTGATGTTGTGATGGTTATATGTAGAGGTAATGTTTTGGGTGTTTGATTGAACTGGTGTGTTGTGACGAAAAGAGAGTCCATGAACTAGAGACTCAACCGTCTTCTTATAGAATTCGACCTTCTTGAAGGCTGCATCGTTTTCGCATCGTCATCACATCGTCATTAGCTTATGGTTGCGGCTGTATCGTTGCATCTCGCTACACATTGTCAGTTCATCGCATTCGCTGAGGCGCGGCGAGTTGAATCGCCACACGAGAAGCTGAGAGGATGCACGCTACGTTAAGGTAGCTGCGGATTGCAGCCATTCACGAGTGCGCCCCATGGCGAGCTTGGGGTAGCACTGCCGCGACACGAACACCAATCCAGCCACGTGCAAGGCTCGTATTACCGCGACACGAGGGGGCACTAATCATGCGAAAACCCAGGGAATACTCCACCCTTCCAAATTAGCCTGCATGCACAAAGTTGCCAGCACTAATTAATGAACGTTACCTAATTCTCCGTCAACCTCTGACTCTCAACATCTCGTACCAGCCTTTTTGCGTTGGGATTTTGTTTTACTGGCTCCAAGTAACTGTTCCCAGAGTTGGGCAAAAGACTGTAAGTATCTGTTAAATCGCCCTGGAAAACCACCTTGATTTTAATTCCTTCTTTCTCTTACTATCAAATCGGGCATCCAGCATAATTACTAACACTCAAGAATCCGCATAGCCACAACACCCACCATCGCAATACCGTCTTACCTAACCTAGAATGTGCTACTTCGAGATGACGGAATACGCCTGTGGATACTGGGATTGGGGTAACTTCTGGCAGCAATGCGACATGGCATCCGGGCAGGCGAAACCTGCGGCCTTAAGGCAATCCACAATATTGTCGCTCTACTGGGAAAGTGCCAGTGTTGTGCCCAACTCGCCACGAAGCAAACACGTAGGAACCTATCTACCTTCTGTCATGTTCCCCCCGGTTCAACAACGACCCATCCCTCCCCCTCCGCCCCCTGAGCCCTCATGGTCACCTCCGTCAGGGCCTCCCCCACCACTGCCATCCACTTCCTATCCACCGTCCCTCTCATATCAACCCTCTTCAAACTTGGCCCGAACTTCTTCAGCACCTCGACAACATTCCTCCCAAAGAACCTCTTATGCTCCTCCAAAACCAACAAGGTCTCCCACATCCCAATCGCATAATCCTCACTGTCGTACATCGCCCTCTCCACTCTATCAAAGCGCTCCTTATCCACCATAATCCCCTTCAGAATTTTAGCTATCTTTGCAATCTGCCCCCTTGTCATAGTCATAACCGTCTGCACTCTTTCCCATTCAGCTCTACACGGAACCTCCACCAGATCGTCCACCCAACTATACTCTTGTATCTCAATACCAGGGTCGTATCTTGTTCCACTATAGATCTTGAATTCCCTGCTGAATGAGAACTCTAGTCGTTCGAGGTTTACTGCGGCTGTAGCAAGGGCGGAGAGCGTATGAATATCCAGAACGGAGCGGTCCTCGCTGGGGTCGTCGTCCCAGAGGTAGGACCAACGGATTTCGGCTTGGCGAAGGTAGCGGCCGGGCCCGGAGAGGATGAATTCGAGGTTAGAGGGGACGTCAGTGTCGTGGAAGGAGTAGGTGGGGGAGTAGAGCATGTGGGTGGTTTCAGCGTGGATTTCTAGGAGGGGGTGTTAGTTAAGTGCCTTAGTGAAGGCAGGGAAAGGGGCTCTCACGTCGGCAGGTTCGCATGAGAGCGAGCAGGTCTTCGCAGGAAGGGATCCACCATTCGGGGTTGATGTACTCCAGGCCGGGGGTGTCGTCGGGGCAAGGAGGCTCGTAAAGTTCGCGGTAGATTTTGTTGCGAATCTCGCCGGGGAGGCGGAGAAAGGAGAGGGCTGTGTTTGCTAATGACATTTTGACGAGGAGGAGACCATGCACTGTTTGAGAATACTTTAGATGGTGGGGTGTTGTCGAGTTTAAGCAGTCTGGTAATCCGAATGGATCAAATGCGGGGATTTCGCGCTGTTACCTGGCTGGTGCCTGGATCCAAGAAGATGCCCCTGTCTTGTCATATTACGTAATCACTCCTTAGTCAGCCGCTCGGCGAGCGGTTGGGCCGCAATTTAGGGGCGAGCGGTCGCGCAGACCGCTTTTAAAATTAAAACACACTGGACGACTTTTAATTACTGCGTTTCTGGTTGACTGCGTAGAATTCAACATGTCTAGGGCAAGGCGGCATTTGGTCCCATGTCGTGCATGATAGCGCATGTCAGCCAAGTTCGATCCATCATCCCCCATCAAAATCATCTCATTTCAGCCATCACCCCCCTTCATTTTCATCACCTCTTCCACCGTCACCTGCACCTCGAGCGGTATACACAACCTCGGATACCCGAGCTTCATCAGATCTAACAAGGCCAGTATATCCCCAGGCGAGGGTCCAACATCCGGCACCAGCATGGCGGCGTGCGGAGGAGGGCCTGGCACTATTGATGCAGGGCATCACGTTAGGTGCCCGACGAGTAGGTAAAGACGTGGAGAAGGAGGCAATGCGGCAGAAGTGAACCCCGACGAGGGAGACAAGATTCCATGCATCTCCGCTGCGCTGGAATCTGGAGTTGCAGAGATAAGGTTCAGCCCTTGGAGGTCGAGGTGGGCGCAACTACAACCCTTCTGTTGCCAGTTAAAGACCGCGGGGAACTTGGTGAGGATGTGAGTTGGTGAAGTTTTGGGGTCCTGAGGCGAGGCCTGAAGTTTTGGGATAATGTGGAGCCCCATGTCGTCATTTTTCCCTGCGTTCCTTCCTGCAAAACACTTTCCAAGTAGATTTCTGGCACTTCGACAGACTTACTCCGCCCCCATGGTGCGCAGCGAGTTGGGCACTCAACGGCGAGCCAACGACAAAACAGCTGAAACTTTTAGCTGCCCGGTCATTAATAAAGGGTTGGGGTTTGTATGTGAGTTCAATTGGCTATCATTACGGCGTATGGACCTCCTCACTGGCTAAACCTCATCAATTTAAACCTCAGCCAGGGGATGGGACAACAGAAACCACCCAAATTCTCATCGCTCGCATCAAACCTCCAAGGTGCTTTCTTACAAGGACACTCTACCTCAGGCTCAACCACAACCCACTCGTCCCTCCCGGCCTCTAACAACTGGGCCCTCACCCTCACACCCATGACCCCCGCCACCACCTCCATCCATCTCCTCTTCACCGTCCCCACAAACACCACCTCTCTCATCCGCTTGGACCTAAACCTCCACATTGTTTCCAACAAATCCCTTCTAAACAACTCCTTCTCCCTCTCCACCCTCATTAACGCATTCCAATACCACCTCATCTGCTTCGCAGTTCGTTCTCCCACAACTGTATCATTATCCCCTTGCCTCATAACCTCCAAAACCTACTCTAACTCCTACTCATCTACCACCTTATCCTACATATACTACCCCAATCTATCCGCTTCCTCCCACGTAGGCGCCCACTCCTCGACAGGCAACCCCTTCGGTATTTCCACCCCTCTCAGCCGCCCCGGCTCATCAAACACCACCTCCTCCATCCACGAATACTGCTTCATCCCCACCACTGGACCACCCCCGGAAACCGCACCCTCTTCTCCTTTCTAAACCAAACCTCCAACACCTCCAAATTCACCACCCTCTCCGCCAACACCTCCATCATGTCCAACACACAATCCAAATCCCCCTCTTTATTACCCC
>Ga0247760_1003233_pt1 | contig 10882 bp, 9 predicted proteins | sample UWRJL171409R4_FD_179936 | JGI IMG/M metagenome (GOLD analysis project Ga0247760, IMG submission 179936) | Plant litter microbial communities from Arlington Agricultural Research Station in Wisconsin, United States - UWRJ-L171-409R-4 | ecosystem: Environmental > Terrestrial > Plant litter >...
CGAGCCTCGAGCTGGGCGAGCGCCTCGTGCAGGAGTCGATCGAGCGTTACGGCCTCGCCGCCTTCCACGGCGCGATGCGCTATGCCACGGATGCTGCTGCCGAGCGTATGGCGCTCGGAATGGCCGAACTCCCCGACGGCGACTGGGAGGCCGAGCACGGTGTCGACGCCGACGGCATCGACGACACGGAGACCTATCCCGTGCATGTCGCCATCCGCAAGCGCGGTGACCGCATCGAGGTCGACTTCTCGGGCACGCACCGCCAGGCGCGCACCTCGATCAACGCGACCGTGTGGGAGGTCAAGACCGCGATCGGCGTCGCGCTGAAGTACAACTTCGACCCGCGCGGTCGCTTCAACTCCGGGCTGTTCCGCAACATCGACATCGTGATCCCCGAGGGGACCGTGGTGTCGGCGCTGCCGCCGGACGGGGCCGTGTTCCTGTACTTCGAGCAGAGCCAGGTCATCCTCGCCACCGCCCTCATCGCGCTCGAGAAGGCGCTCGGCGAGCGGGCCATCGCGGGCGACCGCGCCGGCACCAACCTGCACACCGCGTTCGGCGCGTGGCCCGACGGCCGCCCGTGGGTCTCGGCGATGCAGTGCGGCGGCGAGATCGGCCCGTTCGGCGCGAACCGCCACGGCGACGCCGACACGCAGTGCATGTCGTACCTCGCCAACGGCGTTGCGCCGTCGATCGAGGCCGTCGAGAAGGACAACCCTGTCATCATGCTGCGGCACGAGCCGGTCGCCGACACCGCGGGCCCGGGGTTCAACCGCGGCGGCAACGCGATGCTGCGCGACACCCTGTGGCTCACGGATGCCGCACACTCCATCATCGAACTGAGGCACAAGTCCGTGACCGGGTTCGGGGTCCACGGGGGCGGCTCCGGTGTGAACGGCGGCGTCTGGATCTTCCCGCCCGACGAGAGCGGCGAGGCGGTCATCCCCACCACCGAGCGCTCGTCGTTCGGCCGCGGCACGGCCTGGGCCGGCGTGATCGACCCCGAGACCAATGCGCCCTCGCGCGACGGCGAGTACCAGTACCCGTTCTCGAACGCCAACGTGAGCACGCAGCAGTCGGTGCTGCGCTACATCACGAACGGCGCCGGCGGCTGGGGCGACCCGTTCGACCGTGAGCCCGAGCGCGTGCGGATCGACGTGCGCGACGAGTACGTGAGCATCGAGGGCGCGGCACGCCTCTACGGCGTCGTCGTCACCGGCGACCCGCGCGAGGATCCGGAAGGCGTCGCGGTCGACGAGGAGGCCACGAGCGCGCTGCGCGCGAAGCTGCGCGCATGACGGCGGCATTCCTCGACGCCGCCGCGGCGGTGGTCGGGGCGGAGAACGTGTCGCGGACGGACGACGTCGACGACTACCTCGACGCTTACGCGCTCGGCGAACCGCGCAAGTTCCTGCCGGGCGGCGCGGTGCGACCCGCGGACACCGCGGAGGTGCAGGCGGTGGTGCGGCTCGCCAACGAGTTCGGCGTGGCGGTCTGGCCGATCGGCCGCGGCAAGAACCTGGGCTACGGCGGCTCCGCGCCGCGGCAGTCCGGGACGGTCATCCTCGACCTGGGTCGGATGAACTCCGTGCTGCACGTCGACGAGGAGACCGCTTACGCGATCGTGGAACCGGGCGTCAGCTTCTTCGACCTGTTCGACGACCTGCGCCGGCGGCGATCGCGGCTCTGGGCATCCGTGCCGGATCTGGGCTGGGGGAGCGTGGTCGGTAACGCGCTCGAGCGCGGGTACGGCTACACCGCGCACGGCGATCACCAGCAGTTCGTGTGCGGCATGGAGGTGGTGCTGCCGACGGGGGAGTTGATCCGCACCGGCATGGGCGCCCTCCCCGGCTCCGAGACGTGGGCGCTGTACCGCGGCGGCTTCGGGCCCGGGTTCGAGGGGCTCTTCCTGCAGTCGAACCTGGGCATCGTCACCAAGATGGGAGTCTGGCTCATGCCGCGGCCCGAGCGGTTCGCCGCCTGTCGCATCGCCGTGGACTCCGAGGAGGCACTGCCGCAGCTGGTCGACGCGATGCGCGAGCTGAAGCTCGACGGCACCATCGACGGGGTGGTCAACGCCGCCAACGCGGTGGGCATCGCCGCGGGGATGGCTCCGCGCGAGCGCTGGTACTCCGGCGACGGCGTCGTGCCGCCGGACGTCGCTCGGGTCATCGCCGACGACCTCGGGCTCGGCATGTGGAACGTCAAGTGCGCGCTGTACGGCTCGGACGCGCTGCTCGACGTGAAGCTCGAGAAGCTGCAGCGGACGATCGACGCGATCCCCGGCAGCCGGGTGGTCGTGAACCGGTACGACGGCGACACCGACCCCGCCGCGGTGGAACCCGGGGATCACTTCGCCGCGGGCATCCCCGGCATGCTGCTCGCCGGCGGGGTGCGGTGGCGCGCCAACGGCCCCACGGGCGCGCACATCGGGCTGTGCCCGGTCTCACCGCTCACGGGCACGCACGTTGCGCGCGCGTCGAAGCTCATGCGCGACCACATCGAGGCCGCCGGCTTCGACTACATCGGCGGGTGGCTCGCCACCGGGCGGCACGCGATCAACGTGCTCATGATCTTCTTCGATGCCGCCGACCCGGTCGAGTCCGAGAAGGTGCGCCGGGCGTTCGCCGAGCTCGTACCGATCCTCGCGGCGCACGGGTACGGCGAGTACCGCGCGCACATCGAGTTCATGGACCTGGTCGCCGAGCAGTTCAGCTGGAACGACAGCTCCCTGCTCGAATTCAACCGCACTCTCAAGCGCGCGCTCGACCCGAACGGGATCCTCGCGCCGGGCAAGCAGGGCGTCTGGCCGTGACCTCGACCCGGGCGCTCGTGACCGATGGAACCCGCGTGCGGGTGGTCACCGTCGTGCTCGATCCGCTGGGTCCGACGGACGTGCTCGTAGAGATCGCCGCCGCGGCGGTGTGCCGCACCGAGCTGCTCACCATCGTGCGCGACGGCCCCACGACCGTGCTCGGTCACGCCGCGGCGGGCACCGTGACCTCCGTGGGTTCCGACGTCACGCGGGTTCGTGTCGGCGATGCCGTGGTGGTGCCGGGAACGCGGCAGTGCGGCACCTGCTTCACGTGCGTGAACGGGGCGCCGGGCGCGTGCGACGAGATCTTCGAGTACTTCGAGCGACGGGTGGGCGTCGACGACGACGGCGAGGTGGTCTGGTCCGACGGCGGTACCGGCACCCATGCAGAGCGGATGGTGTTCGTCGAGTCGAACGTCGTGCGGGTGGAGGGCCTCGTGGATCCCGAGGTGCTGGCGCTCCTCGGCTGCGGCGTGACCTCGGGAGTCGGCGCCGTGCTCGACGTCGGAAAGCTGCGCGCCGGGCAGACAGTCGCGATCTCCGGCCTCGGCCACCTGGGCCTGTGGATGGTGCAGGCTGCACGGCTGGCGCGGGCCACGACGATCATCGCCATCGACCCCGACGAGCACCGCCGGGGTCTCGCGCTCGAGATGGGCGCGACCCACGCGATCGACGCCGGTGACGACGTGGTCGACCGGGTCCGCGCGCTCACCGGCGGGCGCGGGGTCGACGTCGCGCTCGAGGCGGCCGGGACGACCCTCGCCATGGAGCAGTCCCTGCTGATGTCCCGGCTCGGCGGCACCGTGGTCCCCACTGGGCTCGAGAGCGAGCACGCCGTCGTGCGGCTGCCCAACCTCGACTACGCGCTCGGGTCGCGCACCATCGTCGGATCGCAGTGCGGGGGCGGCGACGTGCTGCGCCTCATCCCGGAGTTTGAACGGATGCTCGCGCGCGGCGATCTGGACGCGGCATCCATCATCACCGCCAGCTACGCGCTGGACGACGCGGCCTCCGTCTACGACGCGATCGCCGACCCCACCCACCTGACGGGCATCATCCGGATGCCCGCGCTCACGAGGAGCGAACGATGACGTTCTCGCAGGACATGACCGAAGATGAGATCCTCGATCGGGCGGGCTCCCTCAAGGAGCTCATCCGCTCGCAGCAGGACGAGGCCGAGCAGCGCGGCCACTACGTGCCCGAAGTGCACGAGCGGATGCTCGACCTCGGGCTGTACCACCTGCTCACGCCACGGCGGTACGGGGGAGTCGAGGTGTCGCTCAAGACCTGGCTGCGCACCGTGATCGAGATCTCGAGCGCGGACCCCGGCACGGGCTGGTGCTACTGCCTCGGCGCCTCCCACAACATCCAGGCGGCGGCCCTGTGGCCGGAGTCGGTGCAGGATGTCGTGTTCAGCGACCCCCTCGGCTACTTCAGGGCGTCCCACAGCCTCGCCCCGGCCGGCACGGCTCGGCCGGTGCCCGGCGGCTACCGCCTCACCGGAACGTCGCGCTACCAGTCCGGCTCACCGTACTCGACGCACGCGATCGTGCTCGTCACCGTCGAGGGCGAGACGGATGCCACGGGCGCACCCCGCGCTGTGCAGGCGCTGATCCCGCACACCGACTTCACGCTCAACGACGACTGGGGCCGCGGACAGGTGCTCGGCATGCGCGCGAGCGGCTCCAACTCCGTCTCGTTCGAGGACGTGTTCCTCCCCGCCGAGTACCTCGTGCCGCCCACCTGGGCCGGCGAGATCCCGGCGGCACAGACCGGTGCCGCGATCCACGACAACCCGATCTACATCGGCAGCGTGCAGACGTTCCTCGGGGCCGAGCTCGCGGCCGTGGCGGTGGGCGCCGCGCGGGCGGCCGTCGACGAGTGGGTGGCTCTGTCGGCAACCCGCAAGGGTCCGTTGCCGCCGTTCCTGCCGCGCATCCTCGATCCCGCCAGCCAGCGCGTGTTCGGCGAGGCCGCGATCAAGGCCGACGCCGCCGAGGCGATCCTGATGCAGGTCGCCGACACCATCGCCGAGTGGTCGGCGAACTTCACCTACCGCGGCGCCGAGCTGACCCGCGCGATGGACACCCGCCTCAACGGGCTCTCGCTCGAGGCCGGCCGGCTCGCCTCGGAGGCGGTCGACCTGCTGTTCCGCTCAGGCGGTAGTTCGGAGGCCCGACCCGGCAGGCGGATGGAGCGGTACGCCCGCGACATCATGATGTACCGCACGCACGCGGCCACCCAGTACGACGCGTGGATCCAGGGCATCGGCGCGACCATCCTCGGGGTGCAGGCCTCCGCCTTCGACCTCCCGCTCGTCCCCTCGACAGAAAGGCCGATCTCATGACGGCAGACACCTCCACTGGCCCGATCATCGTCATCGCGACGGCGACACCGCTGCCCGGCAAGACGGATGCGGTGATCGCCGGACTGAGCGACCTCATCCCCGTCGTGCACGACGAGCCGGGGTGCATCCTGTACACGCTCAACGTTGCCGAGAACGGCGACGTGGTGTTCATCGAGAAGTGGGCGTCTCAGGCCGACTCCGACAACCACGGCGCGACGAGCTCGATCATGCCCGCCCTCATCGCGAACGTGTCGCCGCTGCTGGTCGGCCCGCCGGTCGTCGTCACGCACCGGGCGATCCCCCTCGGAGGCCCGAAGGGCGCGCTGTGACGGAGGTCGCGGGCGCCGTCGCCGTCATCACGGGCGGCGGCTCCGGCATCGGGCGGGCCATCTCGGTCGCCCTGGTGGACGCGGGCGCGACGGTGGCGATCGCCGACATCGAATTGTCGACGGCCGAGCGCACGGCGGCCGAGATCGGCGCGCACGCCTTCGCGGTCGACGTGAGCGACGAGGCGAGCGTGCTGGCTCTGGCCGCGGACGTCGTATCTCGCTTCGGCCGCGTCGACATCCTCGTCAACAACGCGGGAGTGGCCTCGGTGTCGCCGCTCGAGGAGATGACCGACGCCGACTGGCAATGGATGCTCGGGGTGAACCTCTACGGATTGATCCACACCGTGCGGGCGTTCCTGCCGCACCTGCCGCGCGGCGGCCACATCCTCGCCACGGGCTCGATGGCGGGACTCTCCCCGGACTCCGGCATGGGCGGCTACGGAGTCAGCAAGTTCGCCGTCACCGCGTACGCCGAGGTGCTCGCCGCGGAGCTCGAACCCCGCGGGATCGGCGTCACCCTCCTCGCCCCCGGCCCGGTGCACACGAGGCTCGGGTCGAGCTCGCGCAATCGGCCGGCAGACTCGCGCGGCGGCCTGCACGACGCCGACCTCGGTGCCGGCGACGGCGGCGGGATGCGCTGGCTCGAGCCGGAGGAGGTGGGGGCGATCGCGGTGCGAGCCATCGTCGAGGGCTCCCGCTACGCGATCACCCACCACGACTGGCTGCCGGTGGTCGAGGCGCGCCACCGCGCGATCGAGGCGGCGTTCACCCCTCCCACCCCACCCCGCGATCGCTGAGTTGCCACTTTGGGTAGGTGCGGGGCGCCGAGCACCCCGTCACAGTGGCAACTCGACGCAGCAGGCCTAGTGCTAGCCCTCCCGCAGGGGGTGCGTGAGCGTGCCGGGCCAGCGCTCGACCCAGCGCTGCACGAACCGCCACTCGCCGTCGCGGCGCTCGACCACGTCGCGCGAGTGCCCGGTCGACGTGAAGGCCACGTCCCCGTCCTCCCGGTGGCTCGTGAACCAGTACGAGCGCACGCCCCATCGGTCGGGGTTGCCGTCGGCATCGGGGATGTAGAGCCGGTTCGACTCCCGGTGCTGGTGGCCGCCGTAGCCCCCGAAGTGGCTGGCCGAGAACTCACGGATGCTCGGGGCGCCCGTCCACGTCTCCACCGAGCCGTCCAGCTGGGTCTCCTTGAACACCGCGTCGTCCCAGAACGTGCCGACGTAGTAGTCGATGTCCTGGGTGTCGAGCGCCCACAGGTAGGTGTTGACCAGGTCGTCGATGGCGTGCCGCTCCTCGGACGACGGGCCCTTCATCGGGCATCCCCGAACCGGCTCAGCACATCGCCCATCCACGGGGCGATCCAGCGCTTCACGAGCTTCCACTCGCCGTCGACCTTGCCCACGATGTCACGGTAGTAACCCGCCCAGTAGAGGGTGGCGGAGTGCGACTCGACATCGAAGTTGGTCGCGAAGGTGTACGACTTCGCGGCCCAGTGGTCGGGCCGTCCCTCCGGGTCCGGCTCGAACAACCGGGTGCCCTCACGGTGCTGGTGACCGGGGAACTCGGGGTTGCCGTGGTACTTGCCGATCAGCTCGCGCAGGTCGTCGCGACCGCGGCCCTTCCAGATCGAGCCGTCCTTCTGGGTCTCCCACACCTCGGCGTCGTCGGCGAAGGCGTTGAGCCACCCCTCTGTGTCGCCCGTGTCGAGCGCCCAGAGGTACTCCGTGAAGAGGTCGTCGATTGCGATGCGATCAACGATCCCGGGGCCCTTGAGTCGGGTTTCTGCCATGTTCCGTGCTCCTTTGCAACGTGTGGCGTAGCGGTTTACGACAGCGCCCGCCCGTTGGAAACGTACGGAGAGTTGCGGTCGCCGTCAACCGCTGTTTATGTGGGAAGTACTCAGAATCAGCGAGAATACAGGGTGTACAGCGCTGGTTCACAAAGGTTTTGCCAGAACCTTCGCTGTCTCCGTCGATCTGTGTATGATTACCCCATTGTCCGACAATTATCGTCGGCCTGTATGACAACGAAGTCACCAGAAAGCGAGCAATCACATGCAACGACGCACCAAAGCCGCTCTCAACGCGGCTGCAGTCTTCGCCTCAATTTCGCTCTTAGCCGCAGGCTGTAGCGCAACCACGGGTGGCGGCGGCGGCAGCGACGAGGTCGAACTGACCTACCAGTCCGCCGACGGAACCTGCGACGTCAGCCCCGCCGACGGCGTGAACTACGACGACGCCGACGCCCTGATCAAGTCGTTCCAGGAGCCGTCCACCGGACTCATCCAGACCGAGCCCCTCCCCGAGCCGGTCGACGAGAACACGGTCGTCGCCTTCCTCAACAACGACACCGCCGTAGCCGGCATCATGTACGCCTCCATCCAGGCCGCAGCAGCCACCGCGGGCGTCACGCTGGTCAACGTCTCCACGGGCACCGACGCGCAGAGCATCAACGCCGCGCTCAACTCGGTCGTCGAGATGAAGCCCGACATCGTCATCTCCGAGGCCATCGACGCGACCTTCTGGCAGGACCAGCTCAAGGAGCTGCAGGACCAGGGCGTCGCCATCGTCTACGGCTCGCAGCCCAACGCCGAGGACTTCGGCACGAACGACTCCCTGGGCGGCCTGAACAGCTCGCTCGTCAACGGCAAGGTCCTCGCGGCCGGCGCCGTCGCGTTCACCTGCGGTACCGGTGACGAGTTCGTGTTCTACAACATCCCCGAGCTCGGCTTCTCGGCCATCCAGCTCGAGGGCACGCAGGACTACCTCAAGGAGATCTGCCCCGACTGCAACCTCCGCGTCGTGGACATCTCCATCGTCGACCCGAGCCCGGCCGACAAGATCGTGAGCGACCTCCAGTCGCACCCCGAGACGGACTTCTTCATCACCCCCGGTGACCAGTTCCAGATCGGCCTCTCCGACAAGGCGGAGCTCGCGGGAATCACCAACGCCCACGGCTTCGGCCAGTCGTCGCTGCCGCCGAACGTGCAGCAGCTGCAGGACGGCCTCCAGACCGCCGGCTTCGCCGTCGACCTGAACATGTACCTGTACCTCCAGCTCGACGAGGGACTCCGCAAGGCGCAGGGCGTCTGGGAGGACTACTCCGACTGGGAGGCCGTCAACAAGTCGCTGTCCCGCGTGCTGACCCCGGCCAACGCCAGTGACGTCGCCACCGGGTTCGTCGCCTACCCCGACATGGAGAAGGACTTCAAGACCCTCTGGGGCAAGTAGCACCGGCTCGACCCCGCCGCCGGTCCTCCCCCGGGAGGGCCGGCGGCACCCCTTCACACTCCGACGACGTTGTCACCAGAAAGCGAGAATCACATGCAAAGACGCATCATGAACACTCTGAAAGGCGCGGCACTCTTCGCGTCGATCGGCCTGCTGGCCGCGGGATGCTCGGCTCCGGCCGCGGACTCGGACGGCGGTGACGCCGTAGAGCTGACCTTCCAGGCCGCTGACGGCACCTGTGCCTCCGGCCCCCTCGACGGCGTCGACTACGACACCGCGAACGCCCTCATGGAGGACTTCGCGAACGCCGAGCCGAGCATCCTCGCCACCGAGCCGCTCGACGAGCCGATCGACCCGAGCACCACCGCGGTCTACCTCAACAACGGCACCCCGGTCGCCGGACTGTTCCAGGCCGGGCTCGAGGCGGCGTCCGCCGCTGCGGGCATCCAGTTCGTCAACATCGACACCGGCACCGACGCGCAGAGCGTCAACTCGGCCCTCAACTCGGTTGTCGAGATGAAGCCCGACATCGTCTTCGACCAGTCGGTGGACGCGCGCTTCTTCCAGGACCAGCTCAAGCAGCTCCAGGACAACGGCACGGTCATCGTCTACGGCGGCCAGCTCAACGCGGAGGAGTTCGGCCTGGTCGACTCCCTCGGTGGCGCGGCGAGCATCGAGGTCAACAGCGAGGTGCTCGCGAAGGGCGCAGTCGCCCTCACCTGCGGCACCGCGACGGAGTTCGTGATGTACTCGATCCCCGAGATCCCGGCGTCCGAGATCCAGAACGAAGCGGTCCCGGCCGAGCTTGCGAAGATCTGCCCCGACTGCAACCTCCGCATCGTGGACATCTCGATCGCCGACGCCAGCCCCGCCGACAAGATCGTCAGCGACCTGCAGGCGCACCCCGAGACCCAGTTCTTCATCTCGCTCGCCGACCAGTACCAGATCGGTCTGCAGGAGAAGGCTTCGCTCGCGGGCATCACCAACGCCTTCGGTCTCGGCCAGTCGTCGCTGCCGCCGAACATCGTCCAGATCGCCGACGGCCAGGAGGTCGCCGGATACGCGGTCGACTTCAGCATCTTCATGTGGCTGCAGGTCGACGAGGGTCTCCGCCGTATGCAGGGCATGGATGTCCCGTACCTCGAGGGTGACTGGATGAAGGTCGCCCAGTCCATCGGTGGCATGGTCACCGCTCGCAACGCCGCCGACTACGGCGACACCGGATTCGTCGCCTACCCGGGCATGGAAGACGAGTTCCTCGCACTGTGGGGTAAATAGAAACTATGACTGACGAGCGCGGCGCTTCGCCGCTGGTAACGATCACGGGCATGATCAAGGACTTCCCGGGCAACCGGGCCCTCGATGACGTCTCGTTGTCGGTCCACAGCGGCGAGGTCGTCGCGGTCGTGGGCCATAACGGCTCCGGCAAGTCGACCCTGGTGAAGATCCTGGCGGGCGTGTACACGTCCGACGGGGGCACCGTCGAGCTGTCCTCCCGCGAGGGGGAGCAGACCGAGCTCCACATCATCCACCAGGACTTGGGCCTCGCGTCCGAGCTCAACGGCATCGAGAACCTCGGTATCACCAAGTACCCCGGTGCCTCCGCGTTCGCGCCGTTCAACAAGAAGAAGGAGCGCGAGCACGCGCTCGAGTTGATCAGCCGGTTCGGCGAGCCGTTCGACGTCGAGGTGGCCATCAGCCGCCTGGCGCCGGCGCAGCGCTCGATCATCGCGATCGCCCGGGCACTCGACGGCTGGCTGCACCCGCGGAACGTGCTCATCCTCGATGAGCCCACCGAGGCGCTGCACGCGAGCGAGGTGCGGATCCTGTTCGACGCCGTGAAGAAGCTCGCCGCCGCGGGCGCCGGTGTCATCTTCATCTCCCACCGGCTCGACGAAGTGCTCGAGATCGCCGACCGCGTGGTGATCCTGCGCGACGGCAAGAAGGTCGCCGACGAGGGCGTCGAGACCCTGGACCACGACAAGCTCGTCTCCTACGTCACGGGCGTGCCGATCGGCGTCGCGGAGGTGGGCGAGTCCCACCGCCGCCGCGGTGACGTCGCCATGAACGTGGAGGGGCTCGCCGGCTCGGGGCTCGAGGGCATCGATCTCACCCTTTACTCCGGCGAGGTTGTCGGGGTCGCGGGCGTGCTCGG
>Ga0247760_1003234_pt1 | contig 10881 bp, 14 predicted proteins | sample UWRJL171409R4_FD_179936 | JGI IMG/M metagenome (GOLD analysis project Ga0247760, IMG submission 179936) | Plant litter microbial communities from Arlington Agricultural Research Station in Wisconsin, United States - UWRJ-L171-409R-4 | ecosystem: Environmental > Terrestrial > Plant litter >...
CCTGTTTCAGCAGGCCCATACTCAGAAAAAACTGGAACAAGGCAAAAGAGCTTATCGATTAATCTTCAAGCCGGGCCATTAATCACCTTGATTGAAGATAATGCCTGTTCAATATAAAGTCTTTGCATAATGCACCGGACTCATATTGAACAGGCATTCTTTTGCAGTAATTGCCAAACATTCAAAGTTCCGGCCGATGCACAGCGAGAACTTTAGTCCACGCCCAGCTCTCTTCGGAACAAATCCAACATGCCGACTATATTCTTTGCTTGCCAAAACTTATCTTGGTATTCCTCGGGTTCCCAATAGCCATAGAAGCGATATTGGCGACTGGTAGCTATTTCAACATTGTATGTTCTGCCGTCCGTGTCTGCATCATAATGCGGAATGTCGTTTTGATCCGGAAGCGTCAGCAGCTGCAGGCTTAGCAGCTCTTGTGAAAAGCGTGCCCAACCGGATTTGGGAACCGGCCGGCTTATCTTTTTTGAAAGGACGGTTTCCGTTCGATCAGCCCATTTAACCTGCAAGTCATACACCGTTGCGGCCCAGCTGGTGCCTTTGTTTGTGATGACAACCAGTTTTCTTTCCCTGACAAGGGCGAAATCGTACCAAACCCTGATCTGCAGATTATTAAATCCATTTTCAAGGCTGTCGAGGCCTAATTGCTTTTGTTTTGCCTTGGCCAATGTGTAGAAAATATCGATGCCTCCAGCGATGTAGGTCGGGATTTCTCTTTTAAAAGGTGTAGTAGTATCATTAAATGTCAAAGCTGCCGGGATCGGATTCGACCGCTCCCTGCAACCAGTTAAAAAAAACCAGATCAGTACAGGTATCGAATATAATTTTTGCATATTAATGTAGCATGGCACCTCAATCATAAATATACTAAACCGATTAATGGCCAGGATAATCACATTGCATAGAGTTATCTCACGAGGTTAAGGCTGATAGAAATATCTAAAGCTCAATTCATTTGACTAGGCCCGATAGAAGCGCATGAGTTTTATCCGCTTATTGCGCTAATTTCCCTACAGAATTTCGCCAAGCGCATGAACCCGGATATAGAATACAGTGTTGCCAAACCCGACGAAGCCCTTCACCGCTTCGTCGATAGCTTCTGGCTATTGCGCAACCGTTCGGAGGAGAACAAAGAGCTGGCCATCTTGCCGGACGGACGCATCGACCTGCTCTTTTCACAATCGGCAACCGAGCCTTTTCATGTAATCCTCCTGGGCATCGGGGTGCAGCCCGAAGAGGCGGTCCTGCCGGCCGATGCGGTCATTTTTGCCGTCAGCTTCAAGCTTCTTGCAGCAGAATATATCCTTCACGATACGGTCTCGCCTTTCTTGGATGGAGCAAAGAACCTGCCCCTCAACTTTTGGAATTTCGGTGCGGCCGACCTCGATGATTTTGAAGCTTGCTGCAAAAAGGCGGCGCAGCAGATAAAGGCGGTCCTGCCTGCATCGATAGACAACAGGAAGCAAACCCTGTTCGATCTCATTTATTCTTCCAATGGCTCGCTGCCGGTAAAGGAGCTTGCGGAAAGATCGTTCTGGAGCAGCCGCCAGATCAACCGGTATTTTCAGCAGCAGTACGGGCTTTCGCTCAAAGCCTATTGCAGCATCCTGCGCTTCCGGGCTTCCTTCCCGCAGATCAAGCAAGGCAAGCTTTTCCCGGAGCAGGCCTTCGCCGATCAATCCCATTTTATCAGGGAAGTGAAAAAGCACGCCGGCGTTCTGCCGAAAGACCTGAGCAAAAACAAAAACGGCAGATTCGTACAATTTTCGGTTCTTGGAAGGAAATAAGCTCCATAAACATCATCCCATGAAAGAGTATTTCAAAAAGGAAATAGCGTTTGAACGCGTCCTGTTCTTCAGCGATGCGGTGGTGGCTATTGCCATCACCCTGCTGGCCCTCGAACTGAAGATCGATGTTCCCGAAGGACGCCATGTTGTTTTCCAGGACCTGCTAAAGCCCTGGCATATCTACATGGCCTTTGTGTTGTCCTTCCTCAACGTGGCCGCATTCTGGCGAACGCACCACGACTTCTTTATTTATATCCACAAGATGGACGAGCGGATGATGGCCCTCAATACCGGCTGGCTGTTTTGCATCGTCACCCTCCCCTTCTGCACATCCTTGCTGAGCGCGCATTTCGGCGATTCGCCCGCGATCTTTCTTTACAGCGCAAATGTCTTCATCCTCTCCATCTTTCAAAATTCCATCTGGGATTATGCCGATGCCCGCGAAGGATATATCAACAAGGAAAAGATGGACCCCGAATACCGGTCGCGGCTGAAATTGATGCTCAACCTCGACATGCTCAACGGGTTGATAGCGCTCGTCGTTTCCTTCTTCTATCCGAAGACGGCCTTCTTCCTGCTCTTCTTCAAGCTGCCCATTTTTGTAATGATCTTTTTTTATATCGGGGTTAAAAGAAGGAAAGAGCTTCACGTGCGCCGGAACCCGCACTGATGCGGAAGCAAAAACGGCCGATTTGTACAATTCGCGTTGCCCGCGCCAAAATAATTTCGTACCGTAAATAAAACGGTATGTTATTGCAAAATAAAAAGATAGCCATCATTGGCGGCGGCCCGGGCGGGTTGACACTGGCAAGACTTCTACAGCTTAAAGATGCGGAGGTAAAAGTATATGAACGCGATGCCGGCATGAACGTCCGCGTGCAAGGTGCCACCCTTGACCTGCATGAAGATTCGGGACTGGAAGCCCTGCGCAGGGCCGGGCTGATCGAAGAGTTCTATGCGCATCACCGCCCGGATGCAGGCCGGTTGCGGGTTCTGGACAAGCAGGCAATTATTCATCTGGACGATCACGCTGCTGCAAATGCCTATGCGGAAACCCGTCCCGAAATAGATCGCGGACCCTTGCGCCATATTTTATTGCAATCACTAAAACCCGGCACGGTTGCCTGGGACAGCCATTTTGTTTCGATGGAGCAAGAGGGCACCGGCTGGCAACTGTCATTCAGGAACGGCACTTCGGCCTATGCCGATATTGTGATAGCGGCCGATGGCGCCAACTCGAAGCTGCGTTTCTATCTCACGAATATAAAAGCGGTTTATTCAGGCATTACGGTTGTCGAAGGCAATATCTATAACGCGGAAAAGAGTACGCCGCAGCTTTGGAACCTGACGAAGGGCGGAAAGGTCTTTGCCTTTGGCGATGAGCAGTCCCTTATCCTTAGCGCCAAGGGCGAAGGCAGCCTTTCGTTTTATACCGGCTGCAAAGCAGCGGAAGATTGGGTGCAGCAAAGCGGTATTGATTTCAATAGCAAGCAGCAGGTATTCGATTGGTTCAAGACTGCCTTTGGCTCCTGGAGCGGCATCTGGCAGGAACTGTTTACCCCCGATGAAAGCTGGTTCATTCCGCGGCCGCAATACCATTTTCCTTTGGACCAGCATTGGGAAACCTTGCCCAACCTCACCCTGCTCGGCGATGCGGCGCACCGGATGCCGCCCTATGCGGGCGAGGGCGTGAACATGGCCATGCAGGACGCATTCGAGCTGGCCGGATGCCTGACAAATGACGGCTTTCAAAACGTTCGGGATGCCATAAGGCAGTATGAAAACGGTATGCTGCCAAGAGCTTCGGAGATAACGCAAATGAGCCTGGACATGACAGGGCTGCTTCACTCGGCCGATCCTATTCCAAAGATGCTGGCAATGATGAATGAAGAAAAAGAGCGGGTATGATCCCGCAACCATTTCATAAGGTCTTCAAGGCCGGCCACAGCGCCGGCTTTTTTATTTTTTTTAAAAAACTTGCGAAACCGAATAGTTGCACATATATTTGCAACCGAATGGTTTCGTAAATGAAATCCGATTATATGCGAAGAGACATTTTCCAGGCAATAGCCGACCCCACGCGCCGGGCCATCATCACCCTGATCGCCCTGCAGGCAATGACACCGAACGCCATTGCCGACAATTTCAACACCACCCGGCAGGCCGTATCCAAGCACCTGCGCATACTTACCGAGTGCGACCTGGTAAAGCAGGAACAGCAAGGCCGGGAGATCTATTATTCACTTCAAATCGATAAAATGAAAGAGATCGACAAATGGCTGGATCAACTCAGGGCCCTTTGGGAAACCAGGTTCAACCAGCTGGACAAAGTATTATCAACAATAAAAAAATCAAAAAAATGAACAACTCCTCATTTGACTTCACCGTTGACAAGGCCGCTAAAACCGTATTGCTGACCCGCGAATTCGATGCCGAGCTCTCCCTCGTATGGGATGCATTCACCAAGCCCGAGATCATCGACCAATGGTGGGCGCCCGCACCCTTTTCGTCCAAAACAAAATCCATGAACTTCGAAGTGGGCGGACGCAGGTTCTACGCCATGGTGACCCCCGAAGGCCAGGAACGCTGGTCGGTACAAAAATATAAGTCCATCACGCCGAAGAGCAATATCAAGTTCTTCAATTGCTTCTCCGACAAGGACGAGAACCTTCAGCTGCCCGGCTCCGATTGGGACCTGAACTTCAGCGAAGAGGACGGAATGACAACGGTGACCATCAGCATCTACAACGAATCCCTCGAACGTATGGAAATGCTGCTTGAAGGCTTCCTGCAAGGCATGAAGGCGACCATGCAAAACCTGGAGAACCTGCTGGCGACCCAGACCGTAAAATAATCCGTTAAACAAATAATTAATAAATATTACCGAAATATCATGGCACTGATCAATCCCTACATTCATTTCAACGGCAATGCCGAAGAAGCATTTACATTTTACAAATCGGTGTTCGGCGGCGAGTTCTCAAAGCTGATGCGCTACAAGGACATCTCAAGCCCCGAATACCCGATACCCGACAACGATGCCAACAGGGTTATGTACATCGCTTTGCCAATCGGCAAAACCAATGCCCTGATCGGCAGCGACGTTATGGAAATGATGGGGCAGGTAACAGAGAACGATAACAGGAATACCATATCGATCACTGCGGATAGCCGTGAAGAAGCGGACAAGCTATTCAACGGGCTTTCGGAAGGCGGCAAAGTTGAAATGCCCATGGCCGACGGACCGTTCGGTGCATATTTCGGTATGTTTACGGATAAATACGGCATCCAATGGATGATGCAGTTCGACACGAAATGATAGAACATTCATGATCGCTCCTGCTTCTTTAGCAGGAGCGATCATGATATTTATCGACGGAAACAACAGCACAGCCGCCGGCAAAAAACTTTCATGATAGAAAAACTGTTCACTGCCTGCAGCCTTATCCTGCTTTCGGTTTTTGCAAATAATGCATCGGCGCAGCAGACCAATTCGGCGGAAGATTACTCGGCCTATGTTCCGGAAATAAAGGCTGTCAACAAGTACCTCGTCAGCATGCCCCAAGGCAGCTCGCTGCTGACGAAAGAAGGCTTGAAGGCCGCCCGGGACGGAATGCAGCCAACAGCAGTTACGCCGCCACCCACTGTAAAATATATCGCTGGCCCTGCGGGAAAGCTTGCGCTCAGAATCTTCAAACCCGATACGATCCGGGCCGTTGTCATGAGCATTCATGGTGGCGGATGGTCGGCAGGAACAGCGGCAACCGATGATGTGTTCAATGATTACATCGCAAGGACCTGCAAAGTAGCCGTCGTGGCCGTCGATTACCGGCTGGCGCCGGAAGCTCCCTTTCCTGCCTGCATACAGGATTGCAAGGCCGCCGCCCGGTGGCTGGTGACCAATGCGCAGAAAGAATTTGGTACGGACCGGTTATTTATTTCGGGCGCTTCGGTCGGTGGGCAATTAGCCGCTGTAACGACGCTGTACATCAGGGATTCGCTCCACGCCATCGATAAGGTAAGGGGCGTGAATCTTATCTATGGTTTTTTCGATCTCTCACGCACGCCATCGAACCGGATGGTAACGGACAGCACGCCGATGGTTCCGCGGAAATACCTGAATGATCTTTTCAAGCTGATCTTCCCCGGCTGGTCGCAGGAGAAACTAAGAGACCCGCGCTACTCGCCCTTGTATGCGGACCTTAAGAACTTGCCGCCGGCCTTATTCACCATCGGCACGGCCGACCCCTTACTGGACGATACTTATTTCATGGAAGCAAGATGGAGAACGGCCGGCAACAAGACCTACCTGGCCACCTATCCCGAAAGTCCGCATGGCTTTAATTATTTCCCCATAAAAATGGCGGAGGCCGCAAATAAAAAAATGTGCGACTGGATCATTTCAATATGCGACAATTCCAATAAGTAAGTCATCACTACTCATTGGAACTGTCTAAACGATCCTTCGATCTTGCGATTGATCACTTGTTATCGCTACGCTTTACAAACCATAGATCCCGCCCGAGACGGCTATCTTCTCTCCTGTTATCCACGCTGCTTCATCGGAGGCAAGGAACACCACAACCTTTGCAATATCGTCCGGCTGACCGGTGCGACCGAGCGGCGTATTGGCAACCAATCTTTCTTCCGCCTCGCTGCCTATAAAGCCTGCGCTATGCGAGCCTTCGGTTTCCACTACGCCCGGCAGGATAGAGTTGATGCGGATATTCCTTCCGGCAAACTCTTTCGACAGGGCAACCGTAATTGCATCCAGCGCGGTTTTGGTGGCTGAATATACCGAGCCTGTCGCCAGCGGCGTATTGCTTGCGCCGGAGCTGATATTGATGATATTGCCGCCGTTATCGCCGAACAGCTTCAGTGCTCCCTGTATGGCGAGTATGGACCCCAGGACATTGATGTTGAATTGCCGGTGAAAAGTTTCTGCGGACACCTGCTCGATCGGTTGGTACAGATAGATGCCGGCATTGTTCACCAATATATCCAGTGTGCCGAAGGCATTCTTCGTAGCGTCGAACAACCCGGCCACATCGGCTTCATTCGATACGTCGGCCTGCACGGCTATGGCCGTTCCACCATTATCGCTTATCTCCTTTACTACCTTGTCCGCGCCTTCCCTGCCCGAGGCATAGTTTACAACGACCCTTGCTCCCTCTGCAGCAAAATGTTTGGCAATTGCGGCTCCTATTCCTTTCGAAGCGCCGGTAACTACGGCTACCTTGTTCTTTAACCTGTTCATTATTTCTTTATTTGTGTTAGAGCTGCAAAGCTAGAGGCGAATTGTTTATTTTGGTAACTTTGTTACTAAAAGTAACTGTAACCTCCAAGTAACAAACTAACCTATGGCTGAAAATGATTGTCAGCGGATGCACAAGAAGGAAATAATGGCCGTTCGCGATTCGATGGATGTGCTGAGCGGGAAATGGAAAATATCCATCATCTCCTCTATCTGCTATTACAACAAAAGAAGGTTTTCCGACATCCTGAATGATATCGAAGGCATTTCCACCAAAATGCTGAGCAAGGAACTGAAGGAGCTGGAGCTGAACAAGCTGGTAAGGCGTACGGTGATGGACACGCAGCCGGTAACGGTGCACTACGAGCTTACGGCGCACGGACTGACCCTCAAGACAATCATCAAAAACCTTACGGACTGGGGCCTCGAGCACCGGAGGAAGATCATCGAGCGATAACTTACGATACCGGACTCGTGCCAGATGGCGGTTGTTCCGCCCTGCCGAACTTATCTATCCAGCTCAGGAACTCTTATTTTATCATCCGGTCAATGGTATCCCTGCTCGCGTCTTTCCAGTACCATTGAACCACATCTTCGGCCAGATCGGATTTTGCCCAGTAGAGCAGATAAAAATTCATGTATCCGGAATCCATGCCCGTATCCAGGCAAAGGTTTTTCAGCTCGCGCAGCGTATCGAAATAAGTGCCGGGTTGATCGATCGAAGTTGAAATGAGATAGTAAGCGTACTTATCAAGTACGGTCCTGCTATCGCTGTAGTCCAGATTCAAATCACGGAGCACCTTGTCCGTCAGCTCCTGGAGCACGAATTGATTGTAGGGGCTGGTGACGCCTGCCAGCATATAAAGGTTTTCCGATTCATAGCCGGCTTCCATCATCCCTATTGCCCAATCGACCCAGCTTTCATCGATGTTCTCGTTGAGCGACTTTGCCTTCAATATCCTGTATGTCGTTAAAACGTTCATCGTGCGAAAGCTGTCGAATTAAGTTTTATTCCGCGACAGCCATTCCTTAAGCCAGCTGATTTCTTTTGCCTGCGAATCAACAATGTTCGCGCAAAGTGTTCGCAGGTTTTCTTCCTGTCCGTATTCGAGATAGGCTTTTGCCATGTCCACCGCGCTTTGGTGGTGCGGTATCATCTGGGCCGCAAAATCCTTATCTATATTATTGTAGACCGGAGCATTGCCGTTCATCATCGCCATCATCGAAGCGTTCATTGCTTTTTGAAAGTCGGCCGAGCTGGACGAAGCCGCTCCCGGTGCTTTTGACAGGAAGGCCTGCATGAATGCTATCTCCTTGTTTTGATCGTCGATCACCTTTTGGGCAAAGGCCTTCAGCCCGGCATCGGTTCCTTTATCCACTTCCACCCTTGACATCTCGACCGCACCCTTGTGATGCGCCATCATCATAGCCGCAAAATCAACATCGTTGTTGCCGGTTGCTTTGGTATGGTGCATTTCAAGCATCATCCTGCTCATGGTTTCCATTACGGGATTCGCCTGGTTTTGACCGCTTGTATCCCGCGCCGGTCCATGCTGTATGTGATTTGTACTATCTGTATCGGCAGCGCCGTTATCCGGATTGCTGTTGCAGGCAAATACAATGGTTGCCAGCCCTGCAAGCATTAATGTCTTTTTCATAATTACTAAATTTAAAAGCTTTGCTTTATTCAGGCAATTTAGGTTGAAAGATCAGTACCGGCCGCGTTATAAGACGGACAGCAGCGTTGCAGCGCTCATGGCGATCATTGCAGCATCTTCAATGATGGTGATGGTGCTCATGGGCAGGTTGAAAACGGCACCCAGGCAGGCGCACTGAATTTTTCTTTTGCTCAGCACAGTTTGCAATACGCCCATTATGCTGACGCTCATCACTACAAAAGTAACGGCGTTTGTCAGGATAGGATTGAAGTTCGTTAGATAGGCGATACCCAGGCCCAGCTCGATAAAAGCATAAGCATAACCCCAGCCCTGCCATCTTTTTGCAATGATATCGTAAGAAGAATAGCTTTCTGCAAAGCCTTTCAGGTTGAGCAGCTTGAAGAATGAGAACACCAGGAAGAAGCCTGCCATGAAATTCCGCATCCATGTATGCCAGCTGAAATCGCCTTTGACCGCTTCAACCAGCAAGGTAGCGCCTGTGATATAAGCACCGATCAGCAGGACCGGCTTGTAGGTCCCGAACCATGAAGCCGTTTCTTCAGCAGACATTGACTGGTGCATGCCGCCGTCGGCTTCGGTGATGGTGTAGCTGCCGGCCTTGCTCAGGGCATTTTGCAGGGCGGTAACGGGAATATGCTTTTGCATGGTGATCCGGGCTTGCGGCGCCGAAAGCTGAACGTCGGCTTCGGTCACGTCGCCCAACATGAGCAGCTGGGCTTTTGCCTTTGCCACGCAATTGCCGCAGGTCATGCCGGCAACGTTATAGGTATGTGTCATAGATCAATTATTTATGACACAAAATTACCTTCACTAGTAAGCGGCGTTGTTACAGAATTATGGATAAGATTTATACTATTCAGGCTTTCCCACATCGTCGAGCGATTTACGGCCCTGCATCCCGATCTGCTTAAATTGCGATGGGGTCAGGCCCGTCAGCTTTTTGAATTGGGCGGATAAATGAGCGGTGCTGCTATAGCCCAATTGCACCGCGATCTGCGAAAGCGACAGCTCATTATACACCAGCAGCTCTTTTACTTTCTCGATCTTTTGATTGATGATATATTGCTCTATGGTGATGCCTTCGACCTGCGAAAAGAGATTGCTTAAATGGGAATAATCATGGTGCAGATGCTGCGAGAGCAGCTCGCTGTAATTCTTCTTCGGCTGCTCGTCCCTGTAATGAATGGAATCGATAATAAAGGTTTTTATCTGCTCGATCAGCTTGCTCCTCCGGTCGTCGATCAGCTCAAAGCCCACAGCCTGCAAGGCATCGGACAGTTTGCTGCGCCGCTCCTTACCCAACTCCTTTTCTTCCAGGACAACTTCACCCAAAGAAATATTTACCGGATGCAGGTCCAGCTTTTGGAGCTCCGCTTTCACAACCATCTTGCACCGATGGCAAACCATGTTCTTAATATAAAGGTGCATGGCGACAAAGTTATGCTTTCGGCTGCAGAGCGTTTTTCCCCTGCTGCAGGATTCATGGAGCTCGCAGGCATCTAAAAATATTATCTCTCACTAAAAGCTTTGAGTCATAAACTAAGCCCCCGGTGAACGGGGGCTTAGTTTGCAGTAAATAAAGAGATTAAACTATAGAAAGGAGCGATTTGGCCTGTGCCGCCTGCGCGGGCTTATACACCGGCAGACCGAGCAGATCGTAATACGCATCGATGTGCTGATAGAGCATCTGGGCAAGGAAGTTCTTGAATGCCGTCTTGCCCGGGTCTATAACACTGTTGTTGACGGCGCCGGTCAGCGTAAGATCCTTCAGCGCGATCTGCACGTATTGATTTCCCCGGGTCTTTGCGATGGCTCCTGCTACCAAGGCATCGACATCGATCGAGCCGGCAATGGCGGGCTGATACAGTTTTGGGATCGCCTTCAGATCGGTTATGTTCCAGGCGTGGGGGACCACATCGAGGGTATTGTGGATGCGCGTGGTATCGGGAACGCGCGTGCCGTAATAGGTTTGAAAAGGTTGTGTTCCGATCGAGGGGCCGGCAGCGGGATAGCAGGACAATCCTGTCACGGCGCTCTTCGGGTCCCAGGTAGTTTTCGTATCGGCAAGCCACAAGGCCATGATGGGCGACATGGCGCCGCCGAGGCTGTGGCCACCAACGAGCATGGTGCAGGACGATGCGGC
>Ga0247760_1003235_pt1 | contig 10873 bp, 16 predicted proteins | sample UWRJL171409R4_FD_179936 | JGI IMG/M metagenome (GOLD analysis project Ga0247760, IMG submission 179936) | Plant litter microbial communities from Arlington Agricultural Research Station in Wisconsin, United States - UWRJ-L171-409R-4 | ecosystem: Environmental > Terrestrial > Plant litter >...
TTTTTCGACTTCTTCCCTTTGCTCGTGCTTTCCGCTGCGTGCCCGTTTGGCTGCGGGTGTGAGTTTTGGTGATCCTCATCCGCGTCAGGTTCATCGTCGTCCTGGCTGTCTTGCTCGGCCTCTCCGGAGTGCGGCGCTTGCGAGGCGGGCGGACTTGGGAGACCAGTTGGGGGCTTTCCGCTGGGACCCTGTCCGGCCGCTGCCTTCGCGGCCGCTTTCTCGCGGCGTTTCTGTTTCTTTCGATTAACAGGCTGCGTTTGCCCGTTGGAAACGGGTCCTCCAACGGGGTCTGCAGCGGAGGCGCTGTTCCTGGCATTCACAGCGGGGACAGTGGTTGGAGACGGTTGCGACGAATCAACCGAGGCGGTACCCTTGGGCACGGTAATGTACTTGGACCCGTCCTTGTTCGTATACTTTGCCGTGGCCTTGGACGTCGGTGAGAGCGGGGGCGGATTCGGTGCCCCTACCGGTTGCTGGCGACGGCTGCCACCCATCTTGATGCGTGCGTGGAGTGAGAATGGCGCCGGCGAGTAGGTGTGCCGGACGGTATGTGGGAGATCGGAGACGTGCCAGTAGCGTGGCGAGGGTTGCCGGGGAGTCGGATCGGGCCTAGATTAGGGACGAAGAAAAGTGAGCGACGGTCTCTCGTGGGGTGGGGCAAGGTCTCAACGCCAGACGCGGCAGCGTGGCAGGGGAACGAGGACAGCAGTTTAAGAAGGAGCGGCGACATGAGCGGATGTGAAAGAGGAGCTTGAATTTGCAAGGAAGGAACGGCTGGCAGGGCTGAACATCAAGCACTTTCCAGAGCTATCAGGCGACGAGGGGTACTAAGCAGGGTGGGGGTGAAGGTAGCGACAGCGAGCTCGACAAGCGGGATTGAGGGCTATTCGCAGGTTGACTCACGACCCAGGATGCTACTCACAATCCAGGACGACCTCCGCGGGCACGGGATGATGGGCTGTGTTGGGAATCGTCGGCAGCTGCAAACGCGACAGGCGAGCTTGCAATAACCAGTGCGGCACCAAGATGCAATGTGCACTCTCAGGTTGTTCGGATGTTCTCAGTCCAGCGGGTTTGTGGTCCCAGTTCCCCATCCGAGAACGCTTTCTGATTGGTCAGCCACTGCACGTGACGCTCAGCCTCGATGTGGCCTTGCTGTGGGTACCTGAGCCGCCGCGCGTGACGCTGCCAGAAAACCAGAAGCTGTTGTGGGGCATTTGTTACAGCTGTGTCGTCTGCTGCCTTTCAGCTTTCCAATCCCGCCTTTGAAATCAGAAATTCGATGAGGAACACTAGGGTGAACCGCAATGCTAACTGGGGAGTGCCATTTGCAGTCTTGGCACAAAATATCACGTTTTCCATTTAGCGCCGTCTGGCTACACTGCAGCCGGCACCTTCGCAGCTGGCGGCTCTCTGCCGTCGCGTTTGCTGTCACACTCCTTCCCAAGACATTGTCCATGATTTGCCGGTTTCGCTGTGAAGCAGACCCCATCTCCCGAGTAACTGCTCCTCTTTACATTCGTCGCTGAGAGCTGGTGGGAGGCTGTCCGCCAATAACACGCTAAGGAAATGCACTCTGCAGCTTGATCCAATTCTGCTGTCGGCTTCTATAGCAACAATCACGAGCATACTCCGTAGTGGAGGGTCTTTGGACCCAAGCGGCGAATGGCCAGCGGAATGTTCGCTGGCTCGGTCGATCGCGATGCCACGCGGTATCGCACTGTTGACTGGAGTAAGGCGATGTCGTTATAGCCCGTAACTAGCTGGAGGCCCAAGAGGAAGTTTACGGGCTTTCCAATACCAAGAGGTTGCGAACACGAGGTTTTATCAACCTCCAAGGCAGTCTTTGTCCGGCTCGTCACCGGATGGAGGCCCCTTTCCCCCGCGGCCCCGGTGTCTTGGGCCCTGACGAGGGGCCCATGCCCCTCTCAGCCCCGTCGCGTGTAGCACTGTCCATTTTCACAATTGGCCCAACATCTGGTTAGTTAGTTCTTCGTCAAGACCCCCAAACCCGTAGCGGCGCGTTTTATTAGTGCACAGCCTCGTCAGCGGTAGGTTTGGGAATCAGCTCCGTCCGCGACCAGACATTCGACCTATCAGCACTGTGCCCTGCCACAGACTCTCGCGCCAGGACTGTGTGTAGGATCTGCTGCAGCCCCACCCTCATCTCCTCTCTTGGTTACCCGGTTTCCCCTCGGTTGGGCAGTCCTAGGACTTGGAAATCGCGAGACAAAGCCGACGAGGCCTCAGTCCTCATGGCGGCGGCTTGGGTGCAAGAGCGCACAGGTCAAGTGTAGTGAGCTGGGAATAAAAGCCAGGACTTTTGCGATGATCTGTGGGACAGGGGAAGGGTGCCGGTCAGCGCGCTGTGTTAGCGGTTCAGTGGGGCGCTTCCCATGCACCGCATCGTATCGCGCCCGGGAGACCGAGTGCAAGCGCTGTTTGAGGTGGGCGGATAGAACTTGGGTGGGTTATGTAATCCATGTCCCAGCAGCTATCAAGCCGCTGTTCCCCTCGAAATTTATAGGCCGAAGCAGCTGCAGCTGTAGCCGTCATCCTTCGAGATCTGACAGTCTATCTAGCGGTCAATCTGCCTCTCTCGCTGCTTTTTCTCATCTGCGACGCATTGCTGACGCCCGCCATCCTACCCTCGAGCCGAGCGAGTTGCCGACGAGTTCTTGCGAGCGAAAAGACGAGCTGCTCCTGCTGAGCCGGGTGCGGAGAGCACCAGTCAACCACCACACGCTCGTCCCATCCCACCCTCACCCAACCCGACAAGATGGCAAGCCCAGGAAGTCCCGCAAATGTCATCCGCAGGTAAGGCCCCGAAATATTTATTTAGGCCAATCCGGAGACGGCTGCTATTCTGCCCTCCCCGCCAATTCCCCATTCTGATACGAACCACTGCCAGGAAACTCGTCATCATTGGTGATGGCGCATGCGGGAAGACCAGTCTGCTCAGCGTATTTACGCTGGGGTTTTTCCCAACAGTATGTGTGCACCCTCATCAACCTCGGTATCCCTGCTGACTCTCGCCGTTCAACAGCACTATGTGAGTCCCCGTCTTCCTACAGCCCACCCAGCGCCTCCTTCGACATGATTCGCTCTCGCATCCGACCACTGACCGACTTTCCCCCCACGGCAGATCCCGACAGTGTTCGAGAATTACGTGACCGACTGCAGGGTAGATGGCAAGTCGGTGCAGCTTGCGCTATGGGACACAGCTGGACAGGAGGACTATGAACGGTTACGGCCGCTAGCATACTCAAAGGCGCACGTCATCTTAATAGGTTTCTCCATCGATACACCAGACTCGCTTGACAATGTCAAACACAAGGTGGGTGGTGCCGAATCCCTCTCAACTCGCACCCTGCCCATACCCACGCCAGCGGTCAAACCCGCGGCAGGACGCCCTTTGGCTACGTCACTCGCCGTTGTGTTACATTTCCGTGTCACCAGAGCCATCCCAACCTCAGACATTGGCTAACTCTGGAATGCAGTGGGTCGTGGAGGCGCAGGAGCGGTGTCCCGACGTACCAATTATTCTCGTGGGCCTAAAGAAGGACCTCCGCAATGACCCTGTTGCCATGGAGGAGATGCGGCGGCGCTCTCAGCGTTTTGTGATCGAGAGCGAGGGGGAGCAGGCTGCCAAGGAAATCGGCGCCCGCAAATACCTCGAATGCTCCAGCCTCAGCGGTGAAGGTGTCGACGACGTTTTCGAGGCAGCGACACGAGCGGCCCTGTTGACTTTTGAGAAGGGCGAGGGGGGTGGCTGTTGCGTGATTCTATGAAGAGGAGAGAATGAGGCAGCAAGTCCCCAGAAACGGGAAACACACACGGCATCACAGCTTCCTATACACTCCGGGCGTCAACGAGGCTGGCACACTCCCAGATCTGCCACTGATCGAGCCCGTTGCGACTTTCGGGTCCCACCAACTCGAACCAGGATGAATTGATCAAATAAACTCAGCAAAACAGCGAGTCACACCACAACGACACCAGACACGGCCTGCATATGTGTATTAATACGGTTATAGATCTGGTCTCTCGCTCCCTCTTCCTATTCTTCCACTGTCGTTTACTCTATTGTTTTTCACTGGCTGCTGTAAGCGGGAACGGTGACAAGTCGGAGCATATCATCATGAAATGGGACAGGGATTGGCGGCAACAAACAGGATTCTGGGAAAGGGGTTACGGCCATACGGGATTGTAGGGAAGCTTTTTGGTGCGGAGACTACTGTGTCTAAGTCCCATCCTTCTTTAGGGATATCTTTTTCTCTCTCAAGTATCTGTGTTTACACTATTGGGTCAATCAACTTGGAGCCGGAGCATGGGCGAACATAAAAGACTTTTCGAGAGCGCGGGAAGACTGAAATGGAAGCGGTTATGGAAGCTGGATAGTGTTGGTTTTTTAATATTCAGAAGCTACAGTCGCCAATACTTTTATCCCTCATGATTGCACTGAACTAGTGGTGTTGTGAGCCTAAAATCCCGCACATCACCTCCCTGGTTGAGGCATGACGCTAATGCAATTTATAGTTATGATACAGAAAGTGTTATACACGTCTTGATGTTTCTATCCTCCCTCCGTATGTCGAACACAAATTCTCCAACGCCAGCCAAATTTATCCAGTTACCTCTTCCAGTCATGATTCCACGCCACCCTCGCCGGCGTCTCCGTCTGCGCCCTCGCATACTCAATAGGGATCCCCTTTAGGCCATAAACGCCGTGCTTCTCCATCGCCACTCGGTACAGATACCCTTCACCGCGCCCCGCAGGGCCCTCCGTCAGGCGCAACGCCTCACACGCATTGCTGATACCCTGGTACTGGCGCATCAGCGTCTTCTCCCGCGCAGCCGTTTCTTGCCGCCGGAAGAGCATCCACGCGCGGTGGATCGTCCAGTGCCGCAACCAGCGGTTACGGGCCATGCGCAGCGGCGGCGGCAGACATTTGGGGGAGAGAGCCGACATGTACTTGAGCATGTTGACAATCTTGGGATCCCGCGCTTCGGCCGCATTGCGCTTCTTCTTGGGGGTTTTGGCGGGTTTCTTGGCGAGGGGTACTTTGTTTTTGGTGCTTCCTCCCTTGGCGGCGGAGAGGCGGGTGGTGGTGGAGAGGCATCGGGAGGAGGAGGAGGGTGGGAGACTCGAGGTCAGGGCGGTGGCGGGTTTGGAGAGGAGGCGCGAGGCGAGGCCTCGGAATGAGAATGGGAGGAGCATTGTGTTGGTTTCGATCTTGGCTGCGGCGGTGGTGAGGAGCCTAGGTGGTCGGTTGGACGGCGGTCAAGTAGGCACCGTGCGATTTGTTCTCGTCGTTGATGGATGGGGGCTCGGTTTGGTTCGGTTTCGCTCGCTGCGAGAATGGACCGAGACAGAAAACCTCGGGCAAGGGCAACAGCCGCGGGAATTGTTGTGTTCGTCGTCGTTCTCAGCTGGGCGAAGCAGCAAATATCGCGGGATCAATGCATTCAGAACTCGATTGGCGGAACGTCAGTTCAATTCGGCGGTCCCAGCCAGTCGATGTTCGCGTCGTAGAAAAATTGAAGAAAAGCTGCGCTCTGAAGCGGGTCGCGACGGTGCAGCCGGGCTCGTGGTGATTGGCGGATGCCGCCTAGCGCGGCAGGGATCATCCAGGGCAACCCCACACGGTCGAGCCACAAAGTTCAACGTCGAGCTTGGGGGTGTTGATCGACAAGCTCGGCAAGGAGAATTTGACGGCGTTATGTCGACGGACTTAGTGCCCGCTCAGGGCGCTGGGTGTTACTACTTTTTTCCTTGGCTGCCACGTTGCCATGGCACTTTCATGAAGATCGCGGGGTCACCGGCGCGCTTGCTACCTAGTGTAGGTAGCACCGAGATCGGCGGCCGCTTTCCTGGGTCCAAATCACCTACCAGCCATCCATCACGTCACCACAGTTATTGAGTTGCATTGCTCTGTGCGGTCCAGTTTTGACGTTTACTCTTCTATCCTTCATTTCTACACCAGAGACTGCGGGAGTGAAACTTTGGATCGGGGTGGGACTCCCTGTCGACAGGTGCCTACCTCAGGAATTAGACATAAACACTCTCTCCCTAGCGAAAACATCAACAGAGATGAGTGTGTCCCATGAGTCCTGACCGAGTATAACAGCTACTTCTAATCCTTGGGAGCTACCATCCACTACCGTCCTTGCATTTCTCCAGCTTTGCCCGGGACCGTCATGAATCCTAAGACGAGCCTTACCTCTGAGATGCCACGCTGGATGAGCAAGGCTGAACCGCAAGCATCGGCTGTTATCATCATACCTATCAGACGTCTTCCATGTCTTCCAGTCTGAGGAGGCTTCATCAATCCCACACACAGAGAGCTTATTTATGGCCCCTCAAGTTCTTTGCCAGCGTCGATTAGGTGTTTCCCTTTCTCTCTGTTCCCTCCTGGTTCCTTGCTTCTCTCCACTTTCCGTTCACAGTCGCCGTCGAGGACATCGCGGACCAATGTCACCAACGACCAAGCAAAGGCCGGCTCCACCCCGCATGCCATCCCATCCGCGCCATCCCAAAATTTCCATCCCAACAACCCCCGCTAGGGGTATCCAAGCAAGTTTTTCTAATCTCAGTTCCGACAAGGACACAAGGGCCACAACGAGTGCGTGGCCTAGCTGAGAGTTTGTGAATGCATCTCTTGTGGCAAGCCGAGGGGGCACCGGTGAGGAAGGTTGGTCCGCACGAGTAGACGGGATGGTCACAAAAGGAGATCACGGACTGTTAGGCTTGCATCATATCCCCCTCTACTCCCTGGGCCGATCATGGGTGAATTCGCAGTTGCAAGCAGGTCCATTAGGAACTGTCTGGTCTTGAGCCTAATTTGTTCACCAGAGAGGATTCCTGGCGATCATCCCCCCTCTCTCTCCTCTTCTCCGACTTGTCCTTGCAATTGCAGAGTTGGCCACTTGCCCGAGAGTCGTCCCACCACTCACAGCTCGAACATCAAGGTACTATGTCGCTAAACACGTCAACAATCGAAAGCTATATATATAGATGTTCGTGATCTTTGAAATTTGAAGTTAGTTTAGTAGGTGTTTTCTCCAAAATAGATAAACGACGGCCTTGCACACTCGCCCAAATTCCTCTCGACACTTCGACACCAAAACATAGCGCTAAACTCGTCCCCCATTAGCCACATACGGCCATAGATGGTGAAAAACTCGGGATCCCGTCAGCTCTCCACTAGATAACCCACCGATCGCCTTAGCAGTAGCTGGGTTGGTGACGACCAGCGAATTTCAGGTGCTGTATGTTCTTTTTTTCTGTTTTTTTCTTTAATAAAAAAAAACACTCACTAGGGGACTTGTTTGACTAATCCGAGAGGCGAGCAGAGACTGTGGCATCATGGGCGACGCCGCAAGCCTCGAACTCTGTGTGTCCCTGTGTTCGAGTGACCGCAGGCCATTCGCTCCGTCCGACACAATACATTCCTCGATTTATGAGATCTAGGCCCCTTGATATATCAAAGCCTGACCAACAAGAAGATCACAAATGCTAGAGCTCCCCAAGTCCCGGTCAAGTAGAGAAAGGCAGATAGAACAACCAACTCCGGTGATATGTTTCTGTTCTAGTAGGTACATTCTCAGCCACACCGCCCTACGGCACGATATAAACCTGAAGGAAATCGCAACAGGAAATAAACTGAGAAGAGAGCAGCTCGTCAATACATCTCTTCAACACCCGTTGCTGTTGCGTATCCCGCAAGATCGTCGACCCCAAATAGAAAGAAAAAGAAAACTCCCGAACATATTTCCTAATCCCCATTCATATCCTCCTTTCAGGCTCCGACCTAAACCTCAATGACAATCGCCTGCGACGCAGCTGGGGCCACACCATCTCCCCAGATTCCCACCACAGCAAGCAAAAAGCCCACGCCAGCTACACCTGTCTGAACCAGCTGTCTCTTCAAGAAGGACTCTACTCTCACGCGGACCTCCTCGCCATTCACATGTTCATCGCCAGCCTCGTCGTGTTCCTCCCCGCTCGCCGAGCCAGCTCCCTCACTATGCACATCGCTTCCAAGCACTTCATAGCTCGCCTCCATGCGCGCGCGTGCAGCAGCAGCGGCAGCCGCCGCGCGCTCTCTCCTTTCGCGCTGCTGCTTGCGCGCCGTCTCACCGGGAGTGGCCTTAACACCCAGACCAACCAAGGGCGCGATGCGGTCTGAGACGATGAGACGAGAGCTCAGCACGAGGAGCGATGTGTACAACAGATAGGGGTGGCGGAAATAACGCGGGGAAAGCAGAAAGGCGAGGGCAAAAGCCGAGCTCGACACGGTAGACAGGGTGCCCAGGTGGCGCTTGGCCGAAGTGGTGAGGGCATCGAAGGCACGGGCGGCGGCATCGGCAGAGGGGAGGTTGAGGAGTGCGGGGATCGTCAGCGAGGAGAGCGTGTACGAGAGGCCCTGGAGAGACACAGAGGTGTTAGTGATCCCGTCAAAATGGCGGCAGTGTTTCTCAACGTGGATGGTTGGCCGGTCCGTTGATGAGGGGCTAACGTCATGCAACCGAATCGGGGTGGGGAAGATGGAAACAAACGCACCGTCAGGACACCCAGCGACACAGTGCCGACGAACTTAAGGAGGGAGACTCCTCTCGCGGCCATGGCTGTGGATGGAATCGGCAATCGTGGTGGTTGGATCGCCTTTTTCCCAAGAGAATGGTGTGAGGGGTGGTGGTTGAAAGAGACAGCAATGTGCTCGGGTTGGGAGCTTGAATGATGTGGGTGGACCAGGCAGGTGCAGCTGGTGGGAGGAGGAGGGCCGGGGCCTGACTGGGCTGCTTGGCGGGCGGGAAGCTGGAGCTCGAGCCAGCTGGGTGGGGTTGGGGCGACGGGACGACAATCTTTGCCAAGAATGGTGCGCCATTTTGTTGGACCCTAACCCTGCCCCTGAGACATTAACTATCCTGGCTCACCTTCACAAATATTCTTCACGCTGCAGATTCGAGGCCGATGCCGAATACATGGAGACTGCGATCGGGGTATCTCTAGTGGTCATGCCCCTGAGCCCCTGCTTCTGGTTGCAAGCTTGAACACCAAACGTCCGCCTTATCGACGACCCTTCTCCCAGGTTATCAGCGATGTTTGAACACGCTACAACATACAGGTCGCAAGCTGGTGTATGTTTGTTCCCTCTTGCTTGCTGATTCCTATACAAGACCAAGAAAATGATGTCGCTAGAGCTTCTCCACAATCTGTACTCCCTTTCTCATCGCGTTTGGTAGGCCCTCAGTCGATCGCATCAATGCTAAGTTCTTGCCTCGGTCTCTTCAACATCATTCGAGAGGTTGTCGACAACATCGGCCTGTCAAACCACATCACGGCTCAGTGCACATCAGAAAACGTGTTGGTATCCTGTGCTCGGTGATCCCCCTCCATGGCTTAATCCAGATTCAATTGCCACAACCCATCGCCCAGGAAATGCGCCTCTTCAATGACGGGCCCTTTACCCTTCTCCTTGACCTCTTTTGTCCCCATGACCAACAACCCAACAGCACAGGCGTGTTCCTTTCCCTCTGCCATGACCACGACAGGCTCTCCCTTTTCCAACTCCCTACTCCAGTGTCCATCCTCATCTACCCCCTCGTTTGGGACACCCTCAGCCACAGGGTCACCAGTCCTCTCCGTTGGGATGGGCAACCTCCCCCCTACGCTCGTCAAGCCGGGAGCCATGAGTGTCGCGCCGCTCAGAACAAAACGAATCGCGCCTCGGTCTATGCGGATGGTTGGGAACGCCTGGGGAAACCGGTGGACGAGACGTAGGTGGGGAAGGAGGGGGCCGTTCCCATCGATCTGGAAGAAGACGGGCGTACCCTCAATTACGAACAGGCTGACACGATCGGGAAGCTTGATCTGCTCGAGAGATGACTTCTTGGGCAGTAATTCGTCAATATATGGCGTCAGGAGCGGGTATGTGTTCAATAGCGACGTTCGCAGCGAGCGCTGGATCGACGACTTGAGCTTCTGCTTTGGCGACGCGGTCAAGCTGTAGAGAGGTTGGTAAGCGGGTTAATTGGCAAGGGCAAGAAAGAGCGGTGATGTTTACTCTTTTTTGAACATTGTGGCGGCTCGTGACGCTTCCTAATAACGAAGAATACGTAAATGTTAACGACGTCGCCCTTCCAAGAACTGCTCGAGCTAAATCTGTGCCCCTCGCGATGCCCTGGTGATGCAGAACTCATGGAGGGGTAGTTAGCACGGCGGGGCTGAGGGCTGGGCAAGGTGGGGTCAAAGGAAGTGGGTGGTGCCTGTCGTGTCGCTGCATCGCTTGCGAGGCGGTTTTACCCGGTGTTCCAGCTCTCTCCCGATTGGGCCTTCAGTGGAATATTGGCTCTACAGACACGGCCAGCAGAGAGCAAGCGTGCGCCTCTTGCAACCATCCTCTACTATGAGGGGGCACTATTCAATCCAGGACATCCCCCAGAGCGCGAACAAAGGCAGTGGTGTTGTATTTCTATAGGAAATCAAGAGCCAGAGTTGGTTTTCCAGAGCCTGCATCTCCCATCCGATTCCGTTTGGAGTGTTATCCACGACAGCACACCCAGTCTCATCCAGGCCTTAGCGGTACTCCAGTGATGCAGGCTTCCTGCCTGGTCCTCATATCATCTTCATGTTCAGACATTTTCTCGAAAAAGCAACCTGGAATGTTCGCATGTCCTGTCTCTCTCCCCCTCCGGCCAGAATCTGGCCTTGGATCAAAAGTTGTCATTGAGAGGTACCACCCTCGGCATCAGCCGCCAAACAGATACATGAACGAACCCAACCACTCAAACTCCCTCATCACCCAACCGCTCAAACTTCCTCGTCTAGCATTCCCCCCCCCCCCCCCCCCCCTTTCCCCGTCCCCTC
>Ga0247760_1003236_pt1 | contig 10871 bp, 9 predicted proteins | sample UWRJL171409R4_FD_179936 | JGI IMG/M metagenome (GOLD analysis project Ga0247760, IMG submission 179936) | Plant litter microbial communities from Arlington Agricultural Research Station in Wisconsin, United States - UWRJ-L171-409R-4 | ecosystem: Environmental > Terrestrial > Plant litter >...
GATGGTCTGGCCATATTCCACGGCTCGATCGACTATGTCTAGCACATTACACTTCGGACTGGCGGCGCTGATAGGATCTAGCTCGGACGGACGCGTAAGGTTTTGTGGAATTATGGAGTCTCTGGGAACAGGTTCGGGAGAAAAGTTCTCTCGCTTCTGCCTTGAGAAGTTGCCGAGGGATCACCAACCGAGGGCTTTCAACCAGCTATTGTGAAAAACACGTGGTTCCGAGCAGCCACGATCGTACCTGCTAACCTACCAAGAAAGGCATTTCGCTTTGCGGGTGATTACAGAGTAGAAAACTGTAGAACATACCCCATAACCCCTCTACTTTTCAAAGCTGCTTGTTGACAGCCTCCGTTACCTAGACATTCAAAATATAGAAACATGCTCTCATCATCACTTTGCGTAACTCCACGTGCCAAAGGAAGGTCTGAATTTTGAAGCAATCAATGCTATGAAAGATTTCATTTCCCCCCAGTGCCCCAAGTTCAAGTTACTATCCGAACGGTATAACGTCCAATTCCCAGTGCGCCCTCTACCTGAAATCCAATATCCTCGTCCCTTCTGCGTTGTCACCAACCTAGATGCCGTCAGGCAGATCCACCCGGTGGGCTACCGGACCAGGTGTGGTATCGGTACGTGTGTTAGGACTCAAGTTGGGAGTGCCCACAGTAGGTTCACGTTGCGAGGTGTGGTCGACCCAGAACAGTGTCGTCGGGTCGATGAAAAATGTTTCGACTTCAAGTCCGGTCTCCCGCCACATGGGGTCTGGAGACACGGGGAGATCCAAAAGACCAGGAGATGTCAGCCACGCTGCACCGCTCGCGCCGCTTTCGCCAGAAATATCGCCAGCGGACACTGAGTCCCTGTTCACGCTGGATGCAGGCTCAAGAAAAGGCCGAGGCAGCCCGAAGGTTGTTTGAATGCCGGTTCCGGTTCCGTATCCACCACCTCCCTCAGCCGCTGCGGCGTTCAAGTCGGTGCTGCCAAATTCAGAGTCGTCGCAGCCAGCATCCGACATCATCTCGGCCGCGGTGAAGCGCAAGACGGCTTCGAAAGCGCCTTCGACGACTTGATCGTCTTGGTAGGCTTGGGGTAGGATATTTGCTTTCTGGGTCGCCCAGATGTTCCGCACTCGGCGCATCCGGTCTTCCAAGCCGTTGCTGAGGTATATCGACTTTGGCCGCGGCTCGCATGGGAACACAATGTCCCAAATGTCGTACCACTGTTCCACAATCGATTTCCCCCGATTGATATTTTTTCCGAGCTTCTGAATCTGCACATCTGAGATCCACCGGAGCGGTGCCCTATCCTTGACGCCGCACAGGGACTGGCCTCGGAGATGCTTGGCCCTCGCCTCGGACGTGGAAAAGATGGTGAAGCAGCGGTCGCAGCAAAACTCTGGTGATCGGTGCTTTCTGCTGATGTGCTGCTTGATGTCCTTCGCCCGCCGCAGCACAAAGTGACGGCAGTCGCGGAACTGTGTAGGATCAAGCTTGTAAAACGGACAGGCCAGCACAGGCAGAGGCGTCTTGCCTCTCATCACCCGTCCCCTCGATCTTTGTGGCCTTGGTGGGTCGGTTTCTGCCGCATCAACCCCTTCCAGGGGTTGAATAGGAAAACCCAGAGCTTCATGTTGCTGATCATCGCTGCTCGTATCCATGCTGCAGAGGAGTTGACTTGCGGTTTGTGTTCGGGATAATTAAGGTGCTGGTTGCCGAACCGTTTCCCGCTTTAACGATGAAGTCCGGCTGGACGCGAAATGAGACAGAAATTAAACGGACTGGTTGGCGTTGTTAAGGCTTAGGAGGTATTTATTCCCAAAAGCTGCAGCACGGTTGGCCGCCCGGAACAGAGGTAAGAAGTTGCGGAACAGATACCCCTGGAATCTAGAACTCATCAAGCTCGCCGATGGTTGTCATCTGGCGCCAAGATTGGCCCGTGCATTGATGTCAACCGCACATTGTGCAGTCAATCATCAGGCCCGCGAAAAGAGGACCTGCACGGGATGGAGACCCTCCCAATTGAATCCACTATTAGCGGTAAAACTGGACGACGTGTGGGTCCAAGTCGAGCTAACCCTAACCCTAACCCTAACACTTAGCGGCAACTGGGTGCCAAAAATAAAAGGCACTCACTACCTTGCAGTACAAACCACCTTCTCCTCCTACAACTCACGACTTCTTGTTCTGACCAATCAGAAGCCGCGAGCAGCAGACTCTCAACACCTTTCTACACAACGAAAAACTTCATCCCCCCTCTTCTCTACCGCGCGCCGACCTGGTAGTTTCGGCAACCTACCTCACTTACTCCCCTCTCTTTCCGCTAAACTACGGTCTTCACCAACCACTTCTACGCCTACCATGGCACCGTCTACGCAACAAACACCACAGGGAACCCCCCCCTTAGCTTAGTAGCAGCCGGAACCCGGCCCAATCTGCGCCTTTACAAACACCCTCCTAGCCGAAATAGAAGAAGACAAATAAGTAATAGGGGAGGTTATCCTAACCCTCTCCCTCTACCTCGATTCAACTCTCTTACAGTTCAAACGAGGCCGGAAGAAATACTAGGCCCTCCGGTTCAACCAAAAAATCCTCGCCGCCATCGAGAGAGCAATCAACCCCCAAAGACAATACCAAACCCCCCCCCCACTACAGCAGACGGGCCAGACCCTAAGTAGGTTGGGCGCCAAAAAGTCGGCCCAAGCCGCCACCGCTGTTACGTCCCCGACGCCCTCCTCGCCACCCCCCAGTTACGCCAACACAACCAGGTCCGGCTAGAACCAACTCTCCGAGCCAGCGCCGACCCCGTCAAAGGGATGGTTCAAGCGCAACCTACCGTACCAGCGGAACCAACCCGCAACGGCCAAATCTCCAACCCCCCCGCCCGCCAAGACCAATAGCCTACCAATTAAGGCCACCGCTCCCCTACCTAACCACCAGCTCTTCCTAAAGTTGGATTAGAACAACCGAATCCACAACCTTCGCGCTTCCGAGGTTAAGCTCCTCTTATACAATAAGGCCAAGGTCAACAACACCAACTTCACCTCCATCTTTAAAGTAGTAAGTAGGTGGGGAATAATCGTATCGGACAAAGCAAAACCCGCCCTCCTAAACGTTACTAGCCTTACTATCGTACCAAGTACAGTATAATATACCTACGTAATCCCGGAGGTCCCCAACGAACTTTGGACTATAAATAGTACTTACTAGGCGAAAGACCTACTGGCAAACGAGGTACTAGCTATAACCAAGCAAAAAGCACTTCGGCTGGTCCCCTCCAAGTACACGGGACCCAGCCCACACCACTCGACGTAACTAGTCTCCCTCGGAGAAAAAATCCAGCCCAGCTTCAAACTATTCGACTTTAAACTAACCAGACTAATGGAACAGAAAACCGTAATCCGCTAGTACACCAACTACTGGGAGTTCCACAGCCCGAAACCGTATAAAAAGCCGGCCCGCTACAAGAACTGCGGCCTACTGGCCCTAAACTACAGGTACGCCAAAGATCCTTTCCCCACCTACGCCAACTACCGAGGCCCGTACTAAGCCGACTACGCCACGTACGCAGCCCGCTCGTCGACGTCGAACAACCAAGTGGTTAGGCCGAGTAAGGAGCAACTTAAGGCAGTCCGCACCCTCGGTACTAGGGCCACAGCCGTAGCGAGAGCGTCGGCTAATCCAGCCCCTAGCCCCAAAAGCAGCTCGTCCCCACCTTCCCCCACGATAAGCGCGATCCGTAGCAGGATCCCTAACCGAACCGCAAACCGCCCAGACCTAAAAATAACGGAAGTTCTCCCCACCCCGGAGGCGCCCGCCCCGGAAGAATAACCCCCGGCAAAAGAGTACGAGCCCTACGAGCTCTGCTCAGGGGAAAACTTCAACTCCTGCCAGTACGGCCTTATTAACGACGACAAGGCGCTGCCGCAATCATTCAACCCCTGGCACGGACCCTCAACCCTACCAAAGCCGTCACCAACCACCCTATCGGCCCTCAGGGCGGCGGCCCATACTACCCGAGAACGCAGCGCCTCTGTCCCAGCGTCCAGACCCACCCCGGAACCCAGTACGCAGGACTTGTACCTACCAACGACCGGTAAGCTCGCAGCCCTTCTAACCCTAACCAGGCGCAACTCACTCAGCCCAGGCCCTACCATCCTACTCCGCCGCACTAGGAACGGAGGCGTCCGAAAGCCCCAAGGGGGCTAGCTCTAATATACCAAAGACGCTCACAGTACTATAGCTTAATTACCAGAACTCGGGCCCAGTTATAAATAAGGCTTTGCAAACTGCCTTCGAACAAAGCGCATAGGTAGTGGCGCTACAAAAACCGTGGACCTGCGCAAAAGACAGCCGCTGGCTACTTAAGACGCACCCCTCGTTTAGGCTGTACGCGATAACCGACGCTAAGCCACGGTGCGCCACCTATATTAGCCGGGCGCTTACCAGCTCAAGTATCTCCCCCCCAAGGCCCTACTGGACGGACGTCAAAGTCTGCTCGAAAGTAGTCACCAACGTATACCTACCCCCCACGGAAAGGAGCGTCGCCGAGGAGTTCCTGGCCAGACTATCGCGCCCCAGGTGGCTAGTAGTAGGAGACTTCAACGCCAAGTACCCCAGCTGGGGAGCAGGTACGTACGCAGACCCTAGGGGCCGCAGGGTAGCGGACTGGGCGGCGGAGCGAGGCCTGCGGCCAGCCCTGCGGAACGAGGCTACATACGACCAAGGAGGGACGCTCGACCTTATTTTCCAAGGGTAGCAGGCCACTACAGCACGAGTAGCCAAAGAGCTTGAGTACGGCTCGGACCACAGGGTAGTCTGGACCGAAACGGCAGTTAGCGGAGGTGACCTGCCAGCCAGGTGGGCGGTGCCGGAGCGCTGCCACGAAGACTTTGCGCAAGCCATACGCACCCTAAGTGGAAGCAGCTCCCCCCCACGTACCACGGCGGAGCTTAATAGGGCGGTCAGGAGCCTGCAAGAAGACCTAGCACTAGCCGCCAGAGCCGTGGGCGTTAAGGTAAAAGGCAGACAGCCGTCTAAGTGGTACACCCCGGACTACGCGAAAGCAAGAGCTGCGTTCAGAAACGGCGTAACGACCCGACGGCAATACTACGCGGTCCTGCGGAAAGCCAAGAGAAAGTACTGGGCCTCCCTGGTCGACGGGGCGACTAGTAACCAGAAAGCCTTTCGGCTAGCGGCGTAGAAGTTGGCAAGGCCGCAAGTCGAAGCCCCCCCGGTGGCCGTCGGGGGCGTAGTACTATCCGGAGAAGAGTCCCAGGCCTACCTATTACGGTACCACTTGGGGAAGCATGCGGAGGAGCCGCGGCCGGAAGCGCCGCCAGTAAGGCCCGCAGGGTACGTACCAGTCTCGTACAAAGTCACCAAGCGAGAAACAGACTACTACGCGCTACAGGTACCAGATAAAGCTCCGGGAGAGGACGGGGTTACAGGCAGAATATTAGCGGCGGCGTAGGACTCCATAGGCCCGAGAGTCCACTACATCTACGAGAGCTCCCTAAAGCTCAGGCACTACCCGGGAGAGCTACAGGTAGCCAAAATAGTCTTTATCCCGAAGCCCGGACGCAAAAACCTAACAGATCCAGCCAGCCGCCGGCCCATCTCCCTGCTATTAGTAATTAGTAAAGAACTGGAACAACTAGTAGCCAAGAGACTAGCGTACGTAGCAGCTAGCCAGAAGCTTCTCTCGCCCTAATACGTAGGAGCAATCCCGGCGGTTAAGATCCCAGACCTAACTCACACGCTGGTATATAACCTGGAGGAGTCCCGCGCCAAGGGGCTCTATACGGGCGCTTGCCTCCTGGACGTAAAGGGCAGCTTTAACAACGTATAGCATTACCTGCTTATTAGGCAGTTAGAAAACCTAGGGTTCGCGATAAACGTAACCCGCTGGATCTAATCCTTCCTAAACCAGCGGCTATAGAGCAAGGGGCTCCCCCAGGGCTCGCCCCTCTCCCCGGTCCTCTTTATACTCTACCTCGCAGGCGTAATACGCGGACGGGACTCCTTTAGGTACGTAGATAACGTACTTATTAAATACAGCGCAAGGACGCCAGCGGCGATAAGGGCAGGCCTGGCCGCCAAAGTCTCCAGGGCGCTAGAAGCGCTAGCGTTACTGCACTGCCCAGTAGCTCCGGCTAAAACAAAGTACCTAGTAGTAACCCCGGGCGCAACAACACCCCCGGAACCACTACTAGTAACGGGCCTGCCAGCGCTACGCCCGAAGACTAAGGTACGGTAGCTGGGCCTTTGGCTCGACAGCAGGCTGAAGTTCAACGCGTACGTTAAACACTAGGCCGGTAAGGCAGGAGCCGTAGTAGCGTACCTGCGCGGGCTCAGCAAAACTGTAAGGGGGGTTCCCCCAGCGTAGGCGGTAGCAATTGCGAGAGCTTGCGTAAGCGAGGTAGCCCTATACGGAGTAAAAGTCTGGAGGAAACCGCGTAAACCCCAAGCTCAGTACCTAGCTACAGTAGATAAGTTGCTAAAACTAGTAGCCAGAACGGTAGTACCAGCGTACCGCACCACGCAAGTGGCGGCCCTATATCGGGAGAGCGGCGTACTCCCAGCGGCACTAAAAGTAGCCAGGAGGCAGGAGCGGTGGCAGCTCCGGCTCGCAGCCGCCCCCGCGTACTCGCCGTACTACGCCTTCGGACAGCTGCAGCAGCCAGCTAAGGTCAGGAAGAACGCCGCCCCAAAAGGGACGAACCTCTAGGAGCTGTAAAAGAACGCGCTAAAAACCCAGCGACGAAACCTCCCCGCCCCAAACCGGCTACTACCAGCCGGGCTCTCGTAGCCAAGCAAAGAAAAACAGCTCCAGGCAGTTAAGAAGGCGGAGGCCGAAGCCCCGCCAGGGACGGTACTCCTCTACACAGATAGGTCCAAGGTTAAAAAACGCGAGGAAGCCAGCTAGGCGGTATCCGTATGGAAAGACGGTAGAGAAGTAAAGGCTCTTAGCGGGAAACTAGGCTACGCGGAAGTATTCAACGCGGAAGTAGTAGCCTTAACCGTAGGGTTAAACGTAGCGGCTACCGAGGAGCGAGTTCTGGTCTTTTCCGACTCGTAGGCAGCGGTAAGCGCCGTAAGCAAAGGTTTTTCCCCCTCCAGCCAACCCGTAATAAAAAGGGCGTTCAACAGCCTACGTCGCCCCAGTACCTACCTACTCTGGTACCCAGCCCACACCGGCGTTAAGGGCAACAAAAGAGCGAATCAACTAGCCAAACTTACTACCGCCCCGGAAGTAAAGCCCAGAGGGCTCCCTACCTACGCGTACGCTAAAGCCGCGGTAAAGAAACGGCACAAGCAGAGAGTCCGAAAGTAGTGGGAAAAAGCAAGACCCACCAGGTACGGCGCGCTAAAGCTAGGCCCACACCCAGACGCCCTCAACACCACAAGGCCCAGGATGGGCAAAATTGTTCAATACCGTACGGGATATAGCCCGTACGTAAGCTACCTAAGGAGGTTCGGCAAGGAAGGAACCCCGGTGCACAGTTGCGGTATACCACAGGAACCACAACACCTATCGTATTGCCGGGAGCTAGCAGTATATCGAACGGCGGTACGGGAGGCGTACCAGGCGGGGAAACGAAGGAAAGAAACGGTTCTGGGCACCAAGGAACTGTACGAGGCAATAGTCGGAGAGCAGGCGTTAAGGTTCTTTCCCAAGTAAAGGCCAAGGTTGGTCTACGAGCCATACTAGCGTAAGAAAGGTTGGCTTAGTACGTTTTACCGCCGGGGGCGGTAGGTAGGCAGCGGAGGAAACGAGACCCAAACTAGCGGGGGGGTGTTATGTAATCACTCAGGTGGTAGCGCTGCTAACCCTGGCCTACGGCCAGGGCGGGCCACCCTAAAATGAATTGAATTGAATTGAATTACCTTGCAGTACAAGTGGCACCATAGAAAATCCTAGCAAAATACAGGTATCAGTAAGTACTATTAGCCCACAAGCCGCCTACTACCACCCAGTCATTTAACCTCTAGCCACTAACACTTTCTGCATCCTAGCTACCATAAAATCCACCAACTTATTAATTATCTTCTAGGTGACGGCCTTTTCCCAGGCCTCTAAAATCAACGCCTTTAGGTCTGAGCTAATGTGAAAATGCGCCCTAATATATTATTTGACTACACACCAGCAATTTTCAATCGGCGAGAGGTCTGGGGAGCCAGGGGGGTTGAAAAAGTGCTTCAGGCCATACTTTTCTTTCCACACCTTAACAATATTACCCTTGGCAGAATTCCCACCGCTATATTCAAAGTCACCATCTTCTTCCAGGACAAACTGATCACCTCTATCCAGCCATTAAGCAACCATCCCGTCAAAAACGACATCTCGATATACCTATAAGCACATTTTCCCGTTATCGTTCGTTAAGACCTAGTAAAATAGGAGTTGGGACTTAAAATCCCAGCCAATTGCTACCCAGACGTAATACTTTTCCCGGACTGGGTCGTACAGATCTTCGTCAGGATAGTAAATACAATTAGGGCAAAATCGCTCCCCGGGCTTCCTAAAGATCTTTATCTTGCCCCTAACAGTACGGCCAAAATAGACTTCGTCAAACCAGCGGATATCGCGCCAATCTTCGGGACGGGGCCGATAGAGAAAAGCAGCCTCAGCAGCCTTGATGCGGCGTTAGGCATTGTACGGCAAGACAAATCCCTTTTCGCAGGCAATACACTTACGATAACCAATAGTACCTAGGCAAAGAGTTAGGACAAAAAGGCAGAAAGAGGCAGAAAACTAACCCATTGCCCGCGTGATAGTGCGTGGCGAGACCCCTGTAATACCGACTTCTAAAACCAGACCCTGGGCAGTTAATTGCCGCCCTACAAAGCCATACTGCCAAAAGACCCGCTCCATTACCTGGATATCTGTAAAAGATAGTATCTTTTTGCGGCCCCGAGTCTCAATTGCTAAATGCCGACGGTCGCGATGCTCTGACCCTTCAAAGTCAGATAAAATCTGCCAGCCTCGGCGAGAAGAAACCCCGTTGTGACGAAAGACATCCGACTTGAAATACGGTATGTGGTAGGCATCTAGATAACTAATCGTACCAAGAATCCGGCATTTCTTGGGGGTTGTGTGGTGCCAGTCGCCAAGGCCCATTACAGGCGGCTGTAGGTAGTGGTGGTTGCAGGTGGTGGTGGTTGAAGGTGATGGTTGAAGGGGTCGAAGAAAGTGGTGGTTGTAGCGGTGAAGAAGATGCTGGTGTGATGCTGGTAAAATTGTTAAGGGCCCTGTTAGGCAAGGTGGCTGGAGGGGGCACGTGCGGCTCTCTTTGGCGTGCCTGTTTTTTTGGCACCCAGTTTAGCGGTAAAACTAGACGACGTGTGGGTCCAAGGCGAGGGCTGAGGAAGATTTGATACGTGTGTCAAGCTCTCTTCGTTGACGACGGAATTTCTTGCGGAGAAATGCCAAGAAAAGCAATCAAAACAACACAACTCTCAAATACGTACTCGAGAGAAAAGGCCAAAATGCTTTAATTCAGTCTCCCGACTCGCACTTTATGTGTGCGAGGTTCAAATTTGCGATTTGGATTCTCTTCAATAGTATCTATTAATGTATTATACCCTTTCTTGCGCGCATGCGAGGCGCGAGGTGAGGAAGAAAGATTTCTTACATATAATAGCTTTTACCTTTCTAAAATAGCCTGCGAACTCTACGGAAAATTAATACTTCTGGTATACTGTGGGACTTCCCATCAGTGCTGGTATATCCTGTACCATCCCAAAATTCGAGCTGGGGTATTGTGCACCATCCCAAGGCATGTACTGGCACATCCTAGGCCAACTTCTGTGATGCCTATGCCAGTGGCCCGACTCAACTCGGTGTTCTGGCGAACGGGCCCAACTCTGGACCCCGCAACAGTCTTGCTGCATCGCCCTAACCACTGGGCAGTCAAAGCAGACGAGCGCTCTATGTCGTGGGAAGTTGCAATAGCTGGCTTTGCCGTTTGGGCCGTAATCCGGGGACGGTGAGCTTCGTCGGTCGAATAGGTCCGAGTTGAGGAGATAGTTTGAGATGAAATCCGATTGTAGGTTGAGAGTTTGAGTTTATTTGACTGGTTTGAAGGCGGGATGGTGGACGCTAACTACCCCTGGCGGTGGTGGCTGCTGCGCGATACGCGGCGAGTACGTTCCCCTGTATCACCCTTTCCCGTGCGACAACCTGTGTCGGCTTTTAAATTTATTATTTCAATATCTCATATTTCTTTTCCGATGATAAGTATACCGCTCGCTTGCGGTTATGTTGTCGTGCGATGAGCTAGGCTGTAGTCAAAATCGCATTATCGGGTTTTAATATATCCCAGTTAGTGAACGGAGGCGTCCGCTAGCAAATGTCACCTTCAAACCAAAGCAATCCAAGATGAAAGAGTTTGCCAAATTGTCGTGTTCGAGGTTGAAATTAAGTGTAGGGATTAAGACTTTGAGACTGCACGATCTGCTTGTCAGCAACGCTTCTGAGGAACCAGTCCATCGCAGCCGGAACCCCCGAACGAGGCCAGATGTCGACTATATGTAGCCATCAATAAAAGCTTACAGAGCCAAAAATCCGCTGTCACAGTTGTAGGGCGCGGTGATGACACTCGGCTTATCCATCTGATGACTGGTCGAGGCGAGGTTGAGATGATAAGAAGAGACTGGCATGAAGATTAGACGAGCGACCAAAAGCAGGATGACAACACGGCCAAACAAAGTATGTGGCTCAGCTGACTTTGAACCAAATTCACACTTGCCGACACAAGTACCAGTCCAGGCGACAGCATTAGTCCTGTCAGCCTCTTCGGTCCCACATTTGGGTTTCATGTTTCCGCCAACCAGGACATGCTGTCAAGTTTGGGTCGGCGC
>Ga0247760_1003238_pt1 | contig 10869 bp, 9 predicted proteins | sample UWRJL171409R4_FD_179936 | JGI IMG/M metagenome (GOLD analysis project Ga0247760, IMG submission 179936) | Plant litter microbial communities from Arlington Agricultural Research Station in Wisconsin, United States - UWRJ-L171-409R-4 | ecosystem: Environmental > Terrestrial > Plant litter >...
GTGCTCTTCACCTTGATCGGTGCCTACATCGGTGAACGCATCCAAATGGGCCCGCCGCCGAAAGCCGCGGACTGATTCGTTCGCTCGCCCTGCTCCTTTTGTTGAGCCAGTGTTCGCTCGGCGCCTCCGCCAGTGAGAAGGCGGAGGCGGGGCGCATCAGCCACGCCATCGATCAGCTGCGCTCAGCGTCCAATGCCCAAAAAGGCCAGCTCTTGGACGCGCTCAAAGGCCAGAGCTGCGAAACCGCCGAGCTGTGCGAGCTGCAGCGCGTCTGCGTCGACGGCTACGGCCAACACGTCTTTGCGCTGGCCGAAACGGCGCGCGCAAAATCACTGATCCAGACCCCAGATGGCGCAGCCGAAGCCGCCCAGGTGCTGGATTTCGCACAAACCGAATTGGCCCAGGCAGCCCCCAAGATCAGCCGCTGCGCGGACGCCCAGGGCGTCGCGCAGCGCAAATACAAACTGTAGGTCCCGTCCTGCACTGATCAGACGACTGCGCGGCGCGATCTCAGGGGCTCAGTTCGAGTCGCGGTCGGGGGCGACTCTTCCGGGCGCTTTGATGGTGCCGACCTTGGGCGGCGTCGGAGCCGACGCGCTACCAGCCGGGCTTGCGCTGCCGCTCGTCGCCGGTGCGGCCGCGCCTTTTTTCGACCACACCACGCGGCCGAAGCGGGACGCTTTGTGGAAATTGCCTTGGCCCAAGATCGGCGACCACGAGACGCCGCCGTTGTTTTTCATGGCGTAGAAGTTGATGCGCCAGGAAGAACCGATTTCGGGCGGCAACTTGGCGGCCTTGTCGAATGACTTCCAAGGCAGCAGGGCTTCGACGGTGTAGCCACGATCTTCGTCCGTGCTCTTGTCGATCGTGCCGTCCAAAGTAACCGCGCTCTTCAGATTCGCCGACCACTCTTGATGGCCGAAGGGGCCGTCCGGCTCCACCTTGGGCTCGTTGTACGCGTCGAAATGCGAGTCGAAGACCAGGTTCTGCGGGTTGATCTGGATCTCGTAGTAGTCCTTGTTGTCGCCGTCACCGTCGGGGTCGATCATGATTTCGACGGTGTCTTTGGTCCACAAGTGCGGGTCTTTCTCGCCCTTCTTGAAGCCGCCGATCAGGTCCGTTTCGGCGACCGAGAACGCGACGTACATGCCTGCGTCGCTCCACAGCAGCTTGACCTCACCGTTGACCGGGGCCTCATGATTGGGTTCCCCGGTGCGCACGTCCACGAGCGGGCCGGTGCTGGCCGCAGTCTTCCACGCGGGCTCGTCGAGCTTGCCGTCGAGCTTGATCGTGACCGTGGGCTCCAGCTTTTCCGGGTGTAGGACCGGGATGCGCGAATTCTTGAGCGGACCGCGATGGCCGCTGACGGCGAGCGTAGCGGCGATCGCGCGGCGCGTGGTGTCGTGCGGGCCAGCCGTGATCTCGAGCCGTCCGCGCTTGCTGAACACGCCGGTCAGGATCTGAATTTTATCGGTCTTGATGTTGCCGGGGACGGTGAAGGCCTGCTCGTCGACGTACACCTTGCCGGGCAACCAATCGCTCGGCGGCAAGGCTTGCGAACCCGAGCGCAGTTCACGCAGCGGCCCCACGTTGTCGATGTTCAACAAGCGCTCGCCCGAGGCATCGACGATGTGGGTGAACAGCTTGAAGCCCGCGTCGAGCTTCTGCTGCGCTCGCCAATAGAGCGTAAACTTCACTTTCGTGCCCGGCTTGAGGCCGCTCGTCGGTTCGACCCGCGCGCCCAGCAGCGTGAGCTTGCCGCCGAAATCCGCGTCCACGTGCGTGCCGACGTCGGCCGGCGCTGCGTCCAACACGAAATCTTTCAGCCGCTCGGCTTCCGCTTTCGTGTCGCGCTTTTCGGCGGTTGGCGCCGGTGACACGCAAGCCGTGACTACGCCCAAGCAAAACAGAGCCGACCAACGAACCTGCGTCACTACTTCTTCCCTTTGCTCTTCTTGCGCGCATCGCGTTCGCGTTTGCGCTGGTTCTTCTTCTGGTTTTTTTCGCCCTTGGAGAGCACGCGCATCTTCGAGCCGCCGGCATCGCCCAGGCCGGGCATGCCCGGGAAGCCGCCCATGCCGGGCATGCCGCCGAAGCCCGGCATGCCGCCGAGCCCGGGCATTCCGGGCATGCCACCCATGCCGCCGAGCCCGCCCATGTTCTGCATCATGTCCTGCATTTTGCCGCTCTTCATCGCGCGCCGCATGTTGCGCGCCATGTTCAGTCCGCCCATCCCGGGGATCTTGCTGAGCAGGCCGCCGGCGTCACCGCCGCCCATGCCGCCCATCATTTGGCGCATGAACAAGAAGCGCTGCACGAGCTCACTGACGCCCTCCGCGGGTTGCGCCGAACCTTTGGCGATGCGCGCCACGCGCGAAGGCTCACGCACGAGCACGTTCGGATCGTCGCGCTCGGCGCGGGTCATGGATTGGATCATGGCCTCGATTCGGCCAAGCTCGCTGTCGTCCAGGTTCGCGGCCGCGCCGGGCGGCATCATCCCGCCCAGGCCCGGGATCTTCTCCATCAGGTCCTTGAGCGAGCCCATCTTTTGGATGGTCCGAACCTGATTCAAGAAGTCATCCAGGGTGAACTGGCCCTGCATCATGCGGGCCGCGTCGGCTTCGGCTTTCTTCTGATCGACGACTTCTTCGAAGTCTTGCATCAGGCCGACCACATCGCCCATGCCGAGCACGCGGCTGGCCATGCCTTCGGCGCGGAACGGCTCGAGCTTGTCGGTGGTCTCACCCATGCCGACGAAGATCAGCGGCGCGCCGGTGACCTCTTTTACCGACAACGCCGCGCCGCCGCGTGCATCGCCATCGAGCTTGGTCAAGATCACGCCGGTGACGTCCAGCCGGTCATTGAAGCCGCGCGCCGTCTTTACGGAGTCTTGGCCGATCATCGCGTCGATCACGAGGAAGATATTTTGCGGCGCGACGGCCGACTTGATCGACTTGAGCTCTGCCATCAACGCTTCGTCGATCGCAAGTCGACCGGCGGTGTCGTAGATGATGACGTCCTTGTTCTGCTTCTTCGCTTCTTCGCGGGCGGCAGTGCAGATTTCGAGCGGGGTGCCGCCCTCGATGTTGAACACCGGGATGGACAGCTGCTGGCCGAGCACCTTCAGCTGCTCCACGGCCGCGGGGCGCTGCATGTCGGCGGCGACGAGCAGCGGCGATTTGCCCTGCTTCTCGAACCAACGCGCGAGCTTGGCCGTGGTGGTCGTCTTACCAGAGCCCTGCAAGCCGACCATCATCACGCCCGTCGGGCCGGAGGTCGCGAACGTCACTGGCTCACCCTCGTGGTCCATCATGGCCACGAGCTCGTCGTGGCAGATGCGCACGAACTGGTCGCCCGCCGACACCTTGTGCGTCTCGCCGCCGTGACGCACGCGCGTCTGCACGGTCTGGCCGAGCGCCTTCTCCTCGACCGTCGCCAAGAAGCGCTTGACGACGCCGAGCTCGACATCCGCCTCGAGCAGCGAGAGCCGCACCTCTTTCAGGGCGGCTTGGACGTTTTTGGGGTTTAGCTCAGTCAGACCGGCGAGGCGGTTTTGAGCTTCACGAAAGCCTTTGGTGAGCGCTTCGAACACGGGCGGGGTCTTAGCATAGTCGGGGCGGCGGGGGGCGGGATGCGGGCCTCCCCCGGCGCTCGCCTCAGCTCCGGCGCAGGCGAAAAAGCGCGGTCGGGGCGCCCACGAAGCGGCGCTCGAAAACCCAGAAAAAAGCGTACGAAACCAGCAGCGACGCGGGCAGGCTGAGCAGGATCAAGCTCAGCATCTCGGCGTTCGGCGTGAGATCGAGCCGGCGCAAGGCGAAGTAGCAAAGCGCCACGACCGGCAAATGAGTCAGGTACAGGCTGTACGAGAACCTGCCCACGGCCACCAGCGGTCCGGACGAAAGGATGCGCAGCACGAGCGGCCGGTGCTGCTCGGCGGGGCGCAGTGCGTGGGGGGTCAGGTAGAGCAGCGCGCTCGCGGTCGCCGCGCCGACCAGCGCGTCGCTGTAGGGCATGAACCGGAACCAATATTTGATCAGCACCGTGGTGCCGCAAGCGACGAGCGCCAAGAGCCCCAAGCAGACGAAGCGCCACGGCACGCGCTCGCGCAGCCAACGCTCGGCGGGCCGAGTCGCGAAGTCGATGCCCGCTGCACACATGCCCAGCCCGAACAGTCCGAGGTACCAGGAGGCCGCGCTGTGGGCCGCGCTCGGCACGATCCAAGTCAGCGCGGCGCCGAGCGCGAACGCCGCGAGCAACGTCGCTGCGGGGCCCAGGCGGCGCCAGATGGGCAGCAGGAAGAACGGGAAGAAGAAGTAGATCTGCCACTCCGTCGCCACGCTCCAAAGGGGGCCGTTGATGCTGTGGGCCCAGGCGGGAAATAGATTGTGAATCAGCAGTAAGTGGCTGGCGATCGGTCCGAACTCGAAGGCGGGAAAGCTGTCGGCCCAGATGGTTTTCGTGCGTGTTTCCAGCACCGGCAAAAGGGCGATCAGTAACAGCGAGCCGAGCAGCGCGGCGAAGTAGGGCGGAAGAATGCGCCAAGCGCGACGGGCGATGTAGTTCGGAATGCCGCGCACCAGCTGCCCTTCGGCGCGTGCCACCGGGAGCATCAAGCAATACCCTGAGAGCACGATGAACACCGCTACTGCGTCGTGTCCGAAGCTCAGGCCACGCTGGAGATTTCGCGCAAAACCGTGGAGCGGCCGAGCCTCGTCGAGAAAGCCGAGCCCCGCATGAAAAAGTACTACGTAGAGCGCAGCGACCGCCCGGAGGCCGTCCAAATACTCGAGCCGCAAGGCCTCTTTTCTAATCATTACGGGTTTGATCCGAGCTGGCAGAGTCTAGACGCTTCCGGCGTTCCGGGGTACACAGGAAATCTTCTGTTTCCGATGGCGCTGCTCGCACCCGAGTCAAAAGCGTCGGAGTTTGAAAGCCAATGATTGAACGTACAGCCGCCCTCAACATCGTCTACGCAAGCATCCAGGAAGTCTTCGCCCAAACCGGGTTGGAAGCCCCGGCCGCCCTGACCGAGGAGACCGTGCTCGTCGGAAAAGATGCAGTGCTCGACTCACTCGGCGTCGTGTCACTGATCGTGGAAGTGGAGCAGCGCGTCGAAGGCGAACACGGCGCGTCCGTGACGCTCGCCAACGACAAGGCCATGTCGCAGAGGAACAGCCCGTTTCGCACCGTCGGCGTACTGACGGACCACCTCGTGGCGATGGTCGCGGAAGTGAGCGCGGCGTGAGTGAGCGCACCGTGAGTGACAAACCGGTCATGCTCGTGACGGGCAGCCGCAAAGGCATTGGTCGCTATCTGTGTGAGTACTATCTACAGAAGGGCTATCTGGTCGAAGGTTGTAGCCGCGGCGGCAGCGATCTGAAGGACCCCGCCTACAACCACCACGAGGTGGATGTCTCCGACGAGCGCGCAGTGCGGCTGATGATCGCCGACATCACCAAGCGCTATGGCCGCATCGATGTGGTGCTGAACAATGCGGCCATCGCCAGCATGAACCACATCCTGCTCACGCCGGCCAAATCCGCCGATCGCATGCTGTCCGTCAACGTGACGGGCACCATGCTCGTCTGTCGTGACGCGGCGAAGGTGATGATTCGCCGCAAATACGGGCGCATCGTCAACTTCACCACGATCGTCGCGCCGATCGCGCTGGCGGGTGAGGCGATCTACGCGGCCTCCAAGAGCGCAGTCGTCACCTTCACTCGCATCTTGGCCTTCGAGCTGGGGCAGTGGAACATCACCTGCAATTCCTTCGGCGCGACGCCGATCATGACGGACATGATCAAGGGCGTGCCCCAAGACAAGATCGACGCCGTGGTCAATAACCTGGCCATCAAGCGCCTAGGCACGAACTTCGATTGCGCCAACGTGTGTGATTTCTTCATCAGCCCCGGAAGCGACAACATCACCGGCCAGGTCATCTACCTGGGCGGCGTCACGTAGTCCTCGGGGGATTCTCCCCCGCACCCGCTGAAGTGAATTCAGCGGGGCCTCTGTCTTCGGGGGATTCTCCCCCGCACCCGCTGAAGTGAATTCAGCGGGGCCTCTGTCTTCGGGGGATTCTCCCCCGCACCCGCTGAAATGAATTCAGCGGGGCCTCACCCCCGAGTTTGGGGGCCCGGCCCCAAACGAGTCGATGGTAGTCATTTTGGCTTACTCCCCATGATTGCTCCCTGGCTGTTCGAGCGGATCGTCGCCTGGGGCGGTGCGCCCGCGCTGGTTTGGAACGACGCCGCGGCCAGCTATGCCGAGCTCGCCCAGCTCGCGGATGGTTGGCAAGAGCGGTTCCAAGCTCGCGAGCTGAAGGCCGGCCAAGTGGTGGCGCTGGAGGGTTCGTTCTCGCCCAACGCCTGCGCCGCTCTGCTCGCGTTGGTTCGGCTCGGCGCGATCGTCGCGCCGCTGACGCCGTTGATGCGCACGCAGCGCGAGCAGTTCTTGAACATCGCCGAAGCGCGCTTGCTGGTCGAGTTCGACGAAGCCGACGCATTCACCTTTCATGAGTTCGAGCGCACGGTCACCAACGCGGTCACTCAGAAGCTGATCGCTCGCGGTCATCCCGGTCTGGTCATCTTCTCGTCCGGCTCCACCGGCTCGCCCAAAGCGATCTTGCATGATTTCGCGTCGCTGCTCGAGAAGTTCCAGAAGGTGCGTCAAAAGAAGACCACGCTCACCTTTTTGCTCTTCGATCACATCGGCGGCATCGACACGCTGTTCAACACCTTGGCCAGCGGCGGCACCGTGGTCACCGTGCGCAATCGTGATCCGGAAACAGTTTCGCGCGCGCTCGAGAAGTATCGCGTACACACGCTGCCCGCGTCGCCCACCTTCCTCAACCTGTGGCTGATGTCGGGCGCCCTCGAGCGCTATGATTTCTCGGCGCTGCAAGTGATCGCCTACGGCACCGAGCCGATGCCGCCGAACACACTGAAGAAGCTGCACGAGCTCTTGCCCGCGGTCTCGCTCGTGCAAACCTACGGCATGTCCGAGCTCGGCGTTTTGCGTTCGCGCTCGCGCGACTCGGAATCGCTCTGGCTCAAATTCACCGGTGAGGGCTTCCTGACCAAGATCATCGACGGCATTCTGTGGGTCAAAGCCGACGCCGCCATGATCGGTTACCTGAACGCGCCCGACTTGTTCGACGCCGAAGGTTGGCTCAACACCCAAGATGCGGTGGAGGTCGACGGTGAATACCTACGCATCTTGGGCCGCGCCAGTGATCTGATCAACGTCGGCGGTCAGAAGGTCTATCCCGCGGAGGTCGAGAACCTGCTGCTCCAGATGGACAACGTGCTGGACGTCGCGGTGTTCGGCAAAGCGCATCCGATGATGGGTCAGATCGTGGTCGCGCGCTTCAACCTCAAGGATCCCGAGCCTTTGCCAGACTTCAAGCGTCGAATGAGCGCTTTCTGTCGCGAGCGCATGGCTGCCTATCAGATCCCGCGCCTGGTCGAGCTTTCGGACGGCGAGCAATATGGCTCGCGCTTCAAGAAGCTACGCAATGCGTAGTCGGTAAAAGAACCATGTTTCGTCTAAGCCGTAGAGGGTGGATCCTGTTTTCCATGGCAGCGATCGTCGCGTTGGTGGTGGGTGTTTTTGGTCGGGTTTTGGGCTCGAAGCGGCTGCGCTTCCCGTACCTGAACGGCAGCACTGCGCCGGCGCAATACCAAGCCTTGGCTGCGCAACCCGGCTGGGCCGCGCGTCAGATCACGGTCGCGCCCGGTGTTCGTCTCAACGGCCTCGTGCGCCGTCCGAAGGCGGCCGACGCGCCCTGGGTGCTCTTTTATCAGGGCAACGACGCAGAGATGTTGAAGGTCGGCCAGGCCTTCCTCTCGCGGCTCGGCGATACGCGCGATTGGGGCCTCGCGATCTACGCCTACCGCGGTTACGACTCGTCCGAAGGCGTGCCGCGGCTACCGGTCTTGGCGGCCGATGCGCCGGAGATCTTGGCGCAGCTGTGCGCGACCGAGCAGATCGATCGCGGGCGCGTGCACTTGATTGGCTTTTCGATCGGTGGCCACATCGCCGTGCGGGCGATGGTCAGCGCCGCGCGCCTCTCGCCCAAGCCTCCTTCGCTGACTCTGCTCGCGCCGGTGGACGACATCATCATGGTGCCGCGGTCGTTCTACGATAAGTTGGATCCCGGCGACCACTTCTACACCAGCCCCTTTTTAGCGGACATTCCGGCGCCGGTTCTGGTCGTGCAGGGCACCAAAGACGAAGCGCTGGGCGGGCCCGAGCAAGGCCACGCGATCGCGACCGCGCTCGGCTCACGGGCACGCTACGTCGAGCTTGCCGGAGTCGGGCACGTCGCGCTCATGGAAAACGATGCTTCGCTGGCCGCCGTGCGACAATTCATCGAGGCTAATTCCAAGTAGCTGACCCGCGATCGATTACTCACCAGCTGGAGGACGCATGCGCGATTTCAACTTCCAGAACCCGACCCGGATCTTGTTTGGCCGCGGCCAAATCGAAAACATCGCCGAGCAGATCCCGGCGGAGGCGCGCATCTTACTCGTGGCCGGCGGCGGCTCGATTCGCGACAACGGCGTGCTCGATCAGGTCAAGACGGCGCTCGCGGGCCGCAGCGTGCACGAGTTTTGGGGCGTCATGCCCAACCCGGACATCGCCACGTTGTTGCCCGCCTTGGACCTCGTGCGCGCCGAATCGATCGACTTCGTGCTGGCGGTGGGCGGCGGCTCGGTGATCGACGCTGCGAAATTGATCGCCGCTGCGGCGCGCACCGATGCCGAGCCTTGGGCGATCCTGGCCCGGGGTGTGCGGGTGACTGGCGCGCTGCCTCTCGGCGTCGTGCTCACGTTGCCTGCAACCGGCTCGGAGTCGAACGGCTCCGCGGCGATCAGCAACCGAGAGACCGGCCAAAAGCTGGTGTTTGCGAGCCCGCTGTGTTTCCCGCGCTTCGCCGTGCTCGATCCCGAGACCACGTTCTCTCTGCCCGCGAGGCAAGTGTCGAACGGCATCGCCGACGCGTTCGTACACGTGCTCGAGCAGTACCTGACCTACCCCACGGGCGGCGTGCTCTCGGATCGCTTGGCCGAAGCCTTATTGATCACGCTCAAAGAACAAGGCCCGCTCGCGCTCAACGACCCGACCAACTACGAAGTCAGAGCCAACCTGATGTGGGCCGCCAGCTTGGCGCTCAATGGCTTGATCGGCCAAGGCGTGCCGCAGGATTGGACCACGCACCACATCGGCCACGAACTGACCGCGCTCTTCGGCCTCGACCACGCGCGCAGCCTAGCCGTCGTACTGCCCGCCGTGCTCGAAGCCCGCCGCCAACAAAAATCCGCAAAGCTCGTACAATTCGGCGCCCGCGTCTTCGGCATCAGCGCCGCCACCGACGCCGAAGCGATCGACGCCACGATCGCCCAAACCGTCGCCTTCTTCGAATCCCTGGGCATTCCCACGCGCCTCTCCGCCCATGACATCAGCGCAGATGCCATCCCCCAAATCGTCGCCAACCTAAAATCCAACCGCCGCCTCCGCATGGGCGAACGCCTAGACATCACCCCGGACGCCGCCGGAAAGATCCTCGCGCTCGCGCTCTAATTCCGCGTGCCCGTGGCGGTGACAGGTCAGAGCAAGCTGACCACAGGCTCGAGAGGTCGCTCGAACTCGGCTAGGACGGGCGCGGGAACTATTTTTGCGCGCGGCGGTCGCGAGCTTGTCGACGAAGGCATCGACTGTTTACGCGAGGAGCAGCTTGGGATCGCGCGTCAGCTGCACGGCAGCCTTCAGGAACGCCGGCGCGGATTTTTGTAAAGTTTGCCCGCCAAAGCGAACTTGAAGTCCGCAGGGACATGATTCAAGCCGTTGGCTTCCCAGGGATACTCAACCTTGTCTGGTCGTCGACCGCCGTCATCCACCTGAGGATGAAGCAAGTCGACTTCTCGACAGAGTGCGCGGATCGCCGACATTGGTGGGGTCTGCTTGAATGCTGCCAAATCTGCGCCACTTTTCGCCGATCAGGCGCGGCAGCACAGCGCCGACCACCTGATGCCGAGTGCGAAGTTCCGCCGCATCAGCTCCGGGAAGCCAAAGATACGCTTTACAAAGCTTCTCATGGGCTGCACGAAAATCGCGCGTCCGCTTCGTGGACGTGCCCCGCTCTCCCGCTCGTCTCACCCCGCGGAAACTCAGCGCCCATCGAGCTGCGATGCTGGATCGCGAGCGCCCCTCATTCTCCCTCTCCTGTTTCCTCCCTCACGCGCTGCACTAGAGCGTAAACCTCGCGGCGTGGGAGTGTCGTCTCTTCGCCGAGTTCAGCGACCACTGTCTTCACGGTCGCGCCTTCGGCGAGGCGCGACCGTGCGCGGGCTTCGAGCGCGGTCAGGTCGACTTCTTCTTCGGCGCGTTCTTCGGCGGCGGCGATCACGAGCGTGATTTCGCCGCGCCATTCGCCTTCGCGGGCGGCGAGCTCGGCGATGGTGGAGGGCGCGATTTCTTCGTGGAGTTTGGTGATTTCGCGGCACAGGGTGCAGGCGCGGTCGGGGATGCGTTGGCTCAGTTCGCGCAGGGTGGCGGCGATGCGTTGCGGGGATTCGAAGATCAGGATGGGGTCGCTGCTTTTTTCGATGCGGGTCAGGGCATCTTTTCGTTTTCGGCCGTGGCGAGGCAGAAAGCCGAGGAAGACGAAGCTGGCGTCGACTAGGCCGGAGGCGCCGACGGCGGCGGTGACCGCGCTGGCGCCTGGGATCGGGCAGACGGTGATGCCGCGCGCGTGCGCGCCGCGTACCAGCGCGGTTCCGGGATCGCTGACCGAGGGCATGCCAGCGTCAGTGACGAGCGAGACGTCTTCACCGGCGTCGAGCAGCAGCAACAGCTCTTCTATCT
>Ga0247760_1003240_pt1 | contig 10864 bp, 8 predicted proteins | sample UWRJL171409R4_FD_179936 | JGI IMG/M metagenome (GOLD analysis project Ga0247760, IMG submission 179936) | Plant litter microbial communities from Arlington Agricultural Research Station in Wisconsin, United States - UWRJ-L171-409R-4 | ecosystem: Environmental > Terrestrial > Plant litter >...
CCATGCGTCTCCCCCCCCTGTCCCACCGCAGCATCAACCACCAACATCGCCCCCGCAGCCGCACTATACGCCACCACCCCCTGCAGCCCCCTGACCACCCTGCCCACAAAAGTCCCCTCCCGTGCCCGATTCAGCTCCGACACACACATCCCCGGCGTAGCGAGGTTCACCACCGCCAGTTTGGGCGGGACGTGCTTTGCGAGCTCCGACACGAAGAGCATGCCGAGGAGCTTGGAGGTGAAGTATTGGTTGTCGACGTTGGTGGTGGGGAGGGAGAGGGACGGGAGGAGGGGGTTGTGGTTTCGCTGCGGGAAGGAGGTCCAGGCTGCGGCGTCGGAGGAGGTAAATGTGATGCGTGTGGGGTGGTTGGGGAGGTGTTTAGATTTGATGATGGGGAGGAGGAGGAGGGCTAGGAGGGCCTGGGAGAGGTAGTTGACTTGGATCATCTGGTCGTGGCCTGTGGATGGGGAAAAGAGCTGGGTCGCGTTGATGATTCCGGCGTTGTTGATCACGATGTCGATGCGTGGGAGGGACTTAGTGCGTTCGGCGAAGGCGGTGATGGAGGGGTAGGAGTCGAGGTCGAGGGGCCACACTTGGATGGTGGAGGGGGGGAGTGAGCGGCCGGCGGCGAGGGAGGTTACGGCGGCGGCCCCTTTGGAGGGGGAGCGCACGGCGAGGATTAGAGTGGTGATGTTTAGGTCGAGGAGCTGGCGGGCGATTTCTAGGCCGATGCCGGTGTTGGAGCCGGTGACAATGGCGGTTTGGCCGGAGAGGGAGGGGGAGGTGACGGGTTGGGGTTTGTAGGTCATTTGGCGGTAGAGGAAGTTGGCGATAGATGCCTCTTTTTCGGGCGTGGTGTCGAAGACTGGGGGGGCCATCTTGGATGTTGGGTGGAGTGAGGAAGGAGGTGTAAGAAAGGAGTAGGGAGAGGTGAGAACTCGGAGTGAAAGTTGGGAAGATCACTGGGAATCTGGCTGTCTGGGCGTGAGAGATATGCTGGTGGACTGAGGTGATAAGCGAGTGCGCATCTTATATCAGCTTACCATAGCGATGGCCTCCCAATTCCGTGCCAAGGAGATGGACAGCATACACGCGGGTGCTAGAAGCGGGTGGTGCCAAGACAGAACGGAATTCCGCCATGGCCGACCTTTCGACGGCTTTTTTCTCCAATGTGGCTCCACAGATTGAAGGCCCTTCTGAATATCTGATTCTCTTGTTTACGTGCAGTGTCCAAATGGGACTGCTGGTACGGAGTTCATTGAATCGTTTTAAGATGACGGGCCTGCCACAAATGAGCGTGTGTTGTGTGCTATCACCGAATCCCGTCCCGTTCGACGCTAGTGAATTCCCCGAATCCCGCGGATTTAATGGGAAGCCGTCTGGTTTTCATGGACCGATAAGTTGTGGTATGTGCGCAAATGGTCCGAACGGCGTGCACCCTCTTGAGATTGTACGTCCTGTTTGCAAAGGAGTCCCAGGTAGGTAATGTTGCTTACCTTACCTAAGTATCTACGGTATTTATGGGATGCTTGCACCGGAAAGGTCCCGTAAGGTATGTACACTCTAAGTCTGGCTTATGTGAGAGCCATCTCTGAGTTTGTTGGCCTGTTGGAAGGTGGGTTACTACTAGTACTGGCATTCCTCTTCAACATTATTCCCTCAACGGGCATGGTACTTTGCCTATCAATAAGTATCTTACATGGTGTAAATAGTAATTATATTCTCTAACACCTCCCTGCATAGCTCACCTGGCTAAATCCTTTTTGCAGAACTGCCTTAGTGTTAGGAGTCCTACCTCCCTTTCCGGGGGTTCTTCTTTCCATCCTTACTGTCTTCCGGAGCTTGATAATACTTGAGGTCAGCAACTGGTGCGGGAGGCAGCGAAACAGCACATGCAATCCTATAGATATCATCAGACAAGACACCCTCGGAAGAAACAACTCTGGCTCTTCATCATTCTGTCCCGCCCAAGGGCGAGGCTCTGGAATGTGTTCAAACTCGTGGAGCATGCATCGCTTCTTGGCGAAGGCTTTGATGACAGGGGCCTGTACGCCGAGGCCGAGGAGGAGGTCAGCCCACACATAAGCGGTATTAAACTGCGTCTGTTGACGGATATGGTCCAAGAAGTTCTTGAACTCATGCTCCTCGAGCATTGACTTCTCCACCAGGGCAATACACACTCTCGTCCAGCCTTTTGCCAGTGTGTGGTCCAGGGTGCTTTCGTGCATCCGAAACGTGATAAACCCCTTCTTCCCGTCCAGGCCGACGCACACAGAAAGTGGCGTGAGCGTATTCCAGTGACTGGTCAGAATGTCCAGACTGAGGAGATCAGGGGCCTCCTGGATCCTTTGGAGTACCTCTTCCAATCCGCGTAGGGCCTCTCGGGCGATCGAGATAGGGTCACCCGAATACCTCGACTTACTTCCACTGAACGTTCGCATAATGAGCCCTGCTGTTAGTGGTGAAAGCCCTGTGATCTGGCCACAGTAACGTTCATCAGCTCGATAGGGAGCGCATAGCTGAAAGAGAAGGGGCTCAACCAGCCAAACTAACCTAATGACTCGCTTTATAGTACCTAGATCAAGGCCGCCGGGGGTGCTTGGGGAAACCGTGACGTGGAAACCGCAGGTGCTGTTGATGGTGATTTGCATCTCCTCTCTCAATGCGAGGAAGACACAATCAATGTCGCGCTCGTCTAGGTCCGACACGGAGATCCTTGGAGTCGTAAGTCTGGCCCCGTGCCAATCGTAACCTCGATGGAAAACGTGATCGACTGTGGCCGTAGGACATGGCCGAAGGCTCCACGTTGAACCGTCAGGGGGTGTCTGGGACAAAATGTTGAGAGGAAGTCCGGTACGATGAAAGATCCCGTAGATCTTTGAGAAAATGTCATCGTGTGACTGGGTTCGCGAGAACCATCTTTCATCATTATAATGGTAGTCATAGAAGCCATGTGGGAAAAGAAGCTCAAAGTCGAGGACGACCTCCATTGTAGGTAGGTTTATAGGACTTTGTGTTCAGAGTTTCGTTGGTGAGGTGGTGAGTTTTGCGTGAGGGTAAGGTATCGTGTAATGCAACCTTTGACCACAGGATGTTAAAATCAAGTCAGTTGACGAAGCAAGATGGCGGGAAGTCCCGTGTTTAATATGGACTTAGCAGGACGGGGTTGCTTGATCAAAGTTAAATTATTCTTCGGTCTTTATTAGTAAAATAGACACCATATTAAGATTACAGCTTCGCTGTTCAGAAACAATGATCTTCAGAATCATGGGAGAACAGTCAGCACAATACTTTGATACTTGGGAAGTTGCCAAAGTCTGCAAACAAGTGCAGCTCGATTACTAAATCTCGATTTTTGAAACGAAGCCCGCCATGTCTGCCTCTTCCCTAGTTATTACAACTATCCAGCCTCTATACAAATATTCGCATCATTCTCTTTCATTTTACACTCAAACGGCACCTCACATGTGCTGATCCATTGGCACGTACTGTGTGCTGCGGCCTGGCCATCATATCCAGCCGCCTCACACTCCCCCAACCCACCCGCCAACTCCCGCAACGTACTTCCCTCCCTCCCAAGCAACTCTCTTGGAGAACAAACCTCCACCGCTTCCATACCACCCATCACAACAACCTTATCACGCTCCTACACGAACCGCATCCGATGCGCCACGCAAATAAGTGTATACCCCGCAAACTCCCTCGCCACCGTCCTCCACATCTCTCTATCCATCCCCTCATCCAACCCCGCATTCTAGGTACTCATCCAACAGTAACAACCTTCCTTTGTGTCTGCCCCGGGTCTCCGATGGAGCAGCTAAACTTTTCGCCTACCCTCTTTCCCTCGCCCTCATCCCACCGCCTCAGCCTCGCTCCCAAAATCGCCCTAGCCGAGCTGAACAACTGCTTCTGTCCGCGACTCAGCGTCTGACACGAAGCGGACCGTCAAGTACGTCTTGCGATGCGCTCAAGCACCAAAGCCCAACTGCGCGGAGGCCATATTCGCATTTTTTGGTTTCAGTTTCTATGTTGTTGTTGTTGTCTTCAGCTCTGATGTTGTTCGTTGTGCTCGGCGTTGTCGACGCCATCAAAGGATGTGTTTTCACTGTCAAACAAGAGATTTTCGCGGACAGTGTGGTTATTTGGAATGAAGAAGGGATTTAGGCGGAGGGAGATGATGCGGCTTCGGAGGAGGGGGCGGGGGAGGTTTTGGAGTGGGATGTTGTTGATTTGGAGGGAGCCGGAAGATAGGAGGAAGTCTCAGAGGAGGAGGAAGGAGGACATTCCGCTGTAGTTACGACTCGACCGATAACAACGTAAAATCAGGCGATTCAACCAGTAGTATGAGCTCTGGTCGAATAGTTCGTTTGTGAGCTTCGGATTTGCGGAAGGACTTTTCTCGGTGGTGACCCACTTTGTCTTGTGTTGAGGCTCAAGCAGCAGGACGGCAACCTTTTGGTCGCCATGGAAGCGGTGAAAGTTTTTGTGGAAGCCGCACCTGGGACCGATAGCCACTGATTGCGTGTCTGTGTAGCATCAGTAAAATAACAGATAGGTGCTTAGAAGAGATGATGGTTTTGCTGTCCACGATGTTCATTCAGAGATCCATCAACGATGCGCAAAGAGTGAGAGGACCGACGCTGCCAAACAGGTCCGGTCTCCACATTCTGAGCTGATGCCAGCGAAGACAGCGAGCGCCGGACCAATTTTGGAAAAGTCGGCGATGAACGGCAGGAAGCGGTGACCTCTGGAATTGCACTCGAGATACGGCGTGCTCTTTCCTCAGTTCCCCTCTTGGCACTGCCAGTCGTCCAACACTGACGAGCCCCCGATTCTGTCAGCCAATGACTGCGCTGCAATCTTTCTTCACGCGGCCAAGGAAGTCACATTCCATCCGAATTCAAGACTTCCATGCAAATCTCCGCACTACATGGGCAGGCTCGTATTTTTCACTTGATGCCAATCTACTCACCCACCTGCGTCACATCGACATACGTGCCTCCAAGTGCCGGCATCTCAAAATTTCAGCTACTCTCTCGCTCAATGGAAGCACGTTGAGTTTCGGACCCTCGGTCTCGGCTAATGGCGCTCGGTTGGACATTGCCGAGTCGGGGACATTGAGCCTGGATCTGCGGCCCGCCCTGGTTGGTGGTACACGGGAGCGCGCGGGGAAGCCGCTGATCTTCTGCTCATTGCTGCAGAGTGCTTTCTTGTACGACGCGGGATACCGGCAGGTACATGCTTTTATACATAGGCGAGCATGGCTGCCTTCAATGTTGACATTTGGTCCCCTCCAATCTGGAATTGGTCTCCAAGAGACTCAGGATAGGTGATCTCGAGCATGGCATCGCTCAGCAGCTTTATCGTCGCCGCGCTGGCAGCTGTGGCCTTTGGACTCAGCCCACCTCAGAAAGCCACGAAGCGCCAGATAGTATCGGCCTCGCAGCTTCGTCCCCACTATGACTTCATTATCATCGGCGGAGGAACCAGCGGCCTCACCGTTGCCGACCGCCTGACCGAAGCCTTTCCCAGCCAAACCGTCCTCATTGTCGAGTACGGCACGGTCGAGTACGCTCCCGGAGGCTTTGACCCTCCTCAGATCGGCTTCACCAATTCGAGCACCGTTCCCCGTCCGGCTATCTGGACATTCAACTCTGTCGCCAACCTCGAGGTCCAAAATAAGCAGGCCTTGGTCCTTGCAGGCCGTACGGTTGGTGGCAGTAGTGCCGTCAACGGCATGTTCTTCGACCGTCCCTCGCGCCACGACTTTGATGCATGGGCTCGTGCTGGCAGTCCCGAATTTGACAAGAGTCCGCATAAGTGGGACAATGACGGATTATTTCCATACTTTAGGAAGGCTGTCACTTTCACTCCACCCCCAGCCACCGTCGCCGCGAAGCATGGCTATACCTGGGACCTGTCTGCATATGGAGGTACTACACCAATCCACTCGAGTTATCCCCCTTTTTTGTGGGGCGACCACCAGGTTGCCAGAAACGCCTGGCTGGACATGAGAGTTCCGGTGAACAAAGAATGTGCGAGTGGTGATAAGACAGGCCTCTGTTGGATACCTATTTCGCAGCACCCTTTGACGGCAAGGCGGTCTCACGCCGGGTTGGGACATTACGCCGATGTCACTGGAAACAGCACCAAACCCCGGTTGAACTACGACCTTCTGACCAACCATCAAGTTGTCAGGGTCGTGTATCCCAATGGCCTCGCATCTGGACCACCACTCGTTGAGATCAAGCCTGTGGGTAGCAGTGGTGGGCGGTTCAATGCGACTGCAAAGGCGGAGGTCATCGTTTCCGCGGGCGCATTCAACACGCCGACGGTTCTGCACAGGAGCGGAATTGGGCCGGCATCGGTGCTGAAAGAATACGGCATCCCCCTGGTTCTTAACCTTCCAGGCGTTGGGAATAATCTCCAAGATCATTCCGGGCCGAGTATATCGTGGAACTGTGAGTATTCTACCCTACCCACATTGACATAAGCCGCAACAGGCGGCCACTTACAAACGCCTCCCCCCTTCAGACACAAAACCAACCAACTTCTACCCCATGCCATCCGACATGCTAAACGCGACCTTCGCCGCCCAAGCCACCGCCGAATTCGACCAAGTCCCCGCCCAGGGGCCATACACCCTCTCCATGTCCAACAGCGCCATCTTCATCCCCCTCCACAATCTCACCACCACCCACTCCGACATCATCACCAAACTCCGTACCATGGTCGCCTCCGGCTCCGCCCCCTCCTTACTCCCCCCCTCCTACGCCTCCGACCCAACCCTCTCAGCAGGTTATAACCAGCAGCTCCTCGAAATAGCCTCCCTCCTCGAAAACCCCTCCGCCCCCAGCCTCGAAGCCACCTTCGCCACCGGAACCTCCATGAACGCCCTCAACCTCCACACCCTCAGCCGCGGCACCGTCCGCCTCGACTCGGCAGACCACCTCGCCCAGCCCATCCTCGACTACCGCACCGCCAGTAACCCCATCGACTTCGACATCTTCGCCGCCCACGTCCTCTACCTCCGCCGTATGATACCCACCCCGGCGCTGCAGAAATACGGCGCTGTGGAGCTCGGACCGGGAGATGCCGTGGCTGGGAATAGAACCGCACTCATGGAGTATGTCAAGGAGAAGATGACACTCTCGTATATGCATCCGTGCTGTACGGCGGCGATGCTGCCGCTGGGAAAGGGGGGTGTGGTTGGGCCGGATTTGAGAGTCCATGGGGCGGCGGGGCTGAGGGTGGTGGATGTGAGTGTGTTGCCGTTTTTGCCGAGTTCGCATTTGAGTCAGTTGGCTTATGCGGTTGGGGAGAAGGTGAGTTTTAATCTGGGGGGTGGGGTGTGTGATAAGTGGTGCGCTGACTTGGTGAATAGGCTGCGGATATTATTGTTGGGGAGTGGAGGGGTCGGTTTGAGTGAGATGGTCCGGGACAAACTACCTACGAAGTAGTTGGATTTGCGGTTCAAGCTAGCGACACTTCGTACATGGTTGACACGCCTGCGGGATGAGTTTGATGCGCAGGTGCCGTCAATCCTTCGCTCAAAAACATCCCACCTTGAGTGGTTGACCCTGAGTTTGCAGTCAGTGGTGATGTAGAGTTGAATGTATCCCATGACATCTGCCTAAGGTCTCCGGCAACTTCAACTTTCGAAGATACTTCCGCTTTCGCGCTCTCGCCTACTCCTGACATATTTGATTTGCTACTCGGTTGCAATACCTGCTGGAGATGATTGATTTGGGCAGAAATAGTAGTTGCACCAAGTCCTATTTGTTGCCTTTCGTGGGAACAAAGTCAGCTGATTTGTTGTATTATTCGTTCCCTAAAAGGGGTTTCATAACTCCCACATACCTCAGTGCGAGTCCAATAATAACACCCAAAAGCCCCGTTGTCTTCTCAATCTTCTTCTGAAGAGCCTGTACGCGACTCCTCTCGCGGAGTGCCCACTCAATTCTTCGAAGGGTGTCCCGTATCTTGTTACGCGATCTTTTGACACCAAGGCTGTGCTGGTACTTGGACTTGAATCACGACAGGGCATCTGTGATGGCGTTCCCACACTCATGTGCTACCAATCGCATGACTTTATGGATATCGGCGAATTCGGCGTGAGATTCGAGTTTTTGGCACAGGTCGATTACCTGCGCCGGTTTCGTATGTTTGAGTCAATTCAGGGGCAGTTTCAGAGGTTGCTCATCTGTGTCAAAACCTGCACGAAGGTGCCCGGGCCGGTCCGTAGTTGCTGATACTCGGCACTGCTGGAGGAACCACCTCACCCCAACCCCAGAACCTGGGCGAGCTGGTATGCTAGTTGGAAGATGGCGATGAAGTCGCCGATGCTGCCGAAGGCCGTTGCAATTTCATCCTGCAAGGCAGCCGAGATATGATAATTCAGAATATGAATGTTTAATCCATAATGCACTTGTCGGCATATCTGGCGAGAAGGGAGTGTGAACATTTATACAATGGAAGTTGCGAAATACCTGAAGGCGCCAGCAGTGGAAGGCTCAGCTACCAATTGGTTTAGGATGTACCTACCGACATCTGCGCCAATATCTGCATCGTTTCCGAGCATGTCAACTCGGTGGAACTGCGCTACGTACACGAGTAGCGCAATTTGAATCGTGGCGCTCTGTGAGACCGGGGGCACCGAGGGCGCATGAAGCGTAAGTCACACACGCCAGGCTATTCAGGGGGCACTCCTATAGAGCGAGGCCTCTAATTGGCCAGTTAACTCCACAGGGCCAGGTCCGATGGGCCAAGGCTTTCTCGGGTCCCAGGCTATCAATGGCCCTAATTCCATGCTTAACACACCCACCTACAGCCTACCTTACATCAACGGAAATAATGACGTTCGGTTTTCAATGATAGGCAGGCCAGTGAATAAGCGGTTAAATAATTACCTTAAGATTTCTATCCATTTCGATTGCTTTCAGGCTCCAAGATGGAAGAATCTTGGCCGTCGCGCAAGCTTAATTAATTCTATGTAGGTAAGGTACGGAAGGTATTCCATTGCAACCGCGAATAGAACCAATCGAGGGACATCACTTGCCCGGAGTTAGTTTCATGCCACATGGTAAAACCAGCACTATAACTACAGGGCTTTCACAGGTCGTGTTAAGCTATCAGATTTCCCAACGCGGTAGGTGGGCAAGTAGGTGAGGTAGAAACGATTGATTTACTCGTGGCGCACATGTGCCCTATCAAATGTGGAGTTCCGAGCGGTGTGGGGAGAGTACCCGGAACAGGATTTACCGTTGGAGATCACAGTGTATTGCCGTGTGCGGACATTGGGCATGGCTGTGGAACTTGCAGCCTCTGCGCATCCAAAGTTGTTTCGGGACGCCGCAGATATCATACGCAACTTCTCCCAGGCTATCTCCGGGCAAGCAGCGGTCTACTACCACCCAAACGGCGCGCATAGGGGCTAGCCCGGGATCTAAGATTCCATTTGACAATCCGACGGCACTCGCAGATCCAAGTCCCGGACCAGTACCTGGTACGCTGTTGCGCAAGTTACAACAATGTAGGTGCGCGGCCACAAACTGTCGACGGGTGGTTGCGTCTGGGATGCACAGCAAGGATGATAGCCCGGACTCATATTGAATTCAGTTGTTTGGCCTCGACTACACGTCGTGCAATGTCCTGACCTCCCCCACCTCAAAATGGAGAATGCTGAAGCGGAGCAGAACGGCACAGCCACTGAGTCAGTCACTTTGATTCGCACTACGTGACCCCTCAGGCTTAATGAGAGGCGTTGAGACACCACGAAGATGCTTGTTTGTGGACCATATATGCTCGAGTTGGTTTGTGAACCACCGCCCTGCCCTCACGTGCCTTCAATACTTACTGATTGGACCATATCTTCTTGACGTGATGCTCAACACCTTGCCTGGGTAGGTACTTATGTCGCCCATCCCTCATCCAATTGCCTTCACGTTGGCCGCACTAGTGCAACCTAGCTAGGTGTGTCACAGGTGTACAGGTCGGAGGTACGGGAAGATGGTACCTACGGGCCATGATAGGAGCGGCGACATCGTGACCCACGACTGGATATCAAAGGACCACTGCCCCCTACCCAGGGGCTCGAGTACCGCCCAAACGGTCAAGCAACCCATCAACCACCATCAGGGCGTGTGGCTCAGTTGGTAGAGTGTTCGCTTAGCATACTTCTGTATGCGAAAGGTCCTGGGTTCAATTCCCAGCTCGTCCAAGAATCTCGGTGGATGCTCCTTAAGGTGGAGATATCAATTTTGCTTTAGTTTTGGTGTTTTGGTGGGGAAATACCCCTAATTGAGTCAAGTGGGGTTCGCCCCCTGAGCGTCCATGTCAACAAACGTCCCGCTTTAAACGTCGAATGCTGACGGCCTGATTTTGGACTTCCTACCTACCTACCACAAAGCCCCTTATTTCTTCAATGTTCTCTGTCTCGCAGCGCATATCACCATGAGAACATCACTGGCAGTTTCCCACTTTTTATCCGCCAAATCTCAACATCGACCTCAGCAGTATAACGGAAATACATGCCAAGACGGCTGGTTAAGCGGGCTGCAGTACCTTGCATATAGGAATTACCCGATAATATCCCCGATCGTGTTGTCAGCTCCAGGGTATCGTCCCGCCGGGCTTGGCTCCCGGCCGTCTGCACCGAGTACAACCGGTAAGATATCCGAGCTTCAGTCCGAGATATAAGTTCTGTTGCGCGAATGCATCCCCCACGACTTCACCTCAAGCCGTGTTCTAGATCATCTCGACCATATCGGCCATCTCCATTCTCCCCCTCCATCTAGCCCAACCCCTGAAAATCGCCCCAAAATGTTGTCAAACCCAAACCCCCCCCCCCCCCTTCCCCACACAA
>Ga0247760_1003243_pt1 | contig 10857 bp, 22 predicted proteins | sample UWRJL171409R4_FD_179936 | JGI IMG/M metagenome (GOLD analysis project Ga0247760, IMG submission 179936) | Plant litter microbial communities from Arlington Agricultural Research Station in Wisconsin, United States - UWRJ-L171-409R-4 | ecosystem: Environmental > Terrestrial > Plant litter >...
CCAGAGTCGGTCGTGTAGTTACGGTTGATCGCGAGGCCGATGTCCGCTACCGCTGTGCCTTTCGGCGTGTATTTGATTTCCGGGTCTCGCGTGAGATTCCCGATTAACATTACTTTGTTGAGGCTGCTCATAGATTAGAATTTGAAATTGCCTTCCGCGTCCTGCGGATCGAGTGGGGTCTTGGGTTCAAGAGTGTCGCCAGCCGGAAGCCGCTTCACGTGCGCCGGGGTTTCCAGCGCCTCCCCTGTTGCCAGCGTCAACGGTTTTGGCTCCTGCCGCTCCATTCGGGCGCTGTACGAGTTATCAATTTCAGCCGCGCGAGCGACCAACGCGCCAAGGTTCGCGGTCTTGGCCAGGCGTTTAAGCGGTGCCTTGCGGCGCATTTCGTCGGGCCATTCACGCCAAGCGGGAGATGCCTTGTCGAAATTCTGGCGCATCATTGCTTTGAAGATTTTCTCCAAGTCGCTGTTGGGCATAACTTCGACCTTGTTCTCCCCGCTCGACAACTTCACCAGAGCCCACGCGAAAACGATCGGCTTTTGGTGTCGGTCAAGGTCGCTGCTTTTGGTGTGGCGCACAAACGCCCCGTCGCCAATCTGATGCTCGAATACGTCCCCCTGATACACAATCCCGGTCTCTACGATCTTCGCCCCGGCGCGATACATCATGAAGGAAAAGCCGCGGTATCCGATTTGCAGCTCGCAATCGGTGTTGCCGGTTGCTTTGTTGCGTCGCGGGATCAAGTAAGCCAGTTGTTCCGGCGTCTCGGGAACCAGTCCAAGGCTGGCGCAGTTGATGAAGCAATTCGCCAAGCTCATCGGCGAGCAATCGGCCAATTCTGGCTTCTTGTTGAACGCTGCGATGAATCCGACGCGCAACCGCTCAACATCGATTGTGTTCGGCGGCAAAGCTGCCTGAGCTTGCGGTGCTTTGTCCGTCAGGATTGCGAGGGCTGTATCTCGGGTGCTCATCTCGGGGATAAAAGGAATGCGTTGGCTTGCTGATGCGCTGTCGAGCGCCCTATGGCTAACATGCCGTCTACGCCCCACAAATGCGGCGGCTTTATGCCGCACACGCTCTGCAAAACTCCAAGGTAGTTTTCAAATGCATCGTCGCTCAAAGTGTGGGATGCATCCGCCATCGCGTTTAGGTCGTTAACATAGTCTGGCACCCATCTTGGCGCGCGAAAGCCCTCCTTTTCTTCTGGCGACGGGTTACTGTTCTCCTTAACCCACTCAGGTTTAAATTTAGCGATCTGATCAGGCCTGCGAAGATGCCATTCTCCAAACCCGTCTTTGATCCATTTAGAGCCAAGCGCCTCTGCAATCGCGATGCGCTTTTGATCGTCGGTTAGGTTGGTGATGTTCACGCTGCAACCTCCTGTTTCGCCGCGCTCGCTTTGATGGCGGCCGCGCGATGTTTGTATTCCAGCCAGTATTCCGGCCACGTGGTCTTGATGCGCTCCTTGTTGCCGGGATCGGCGTAATGCCACGCTTGCCCAAGCGATCGGACAAAACTTCCCCCGCAAGCAATCATGGCATCGGCGATTGCGTTGTCAGTTGGCGCGATCATTTCAAACCGCCTTTCTTTTTGAGGATAGGTGCCGTGAACGTCGCGCCCTGCTGCACGTTACCTGGGATGTGAGTGATAGCGCCGTCGCGGCGCACGCAGATGCTTAAGAAGTCGCACATAGCTGTTCGTGGATTTGGGTTACTGAATTGGAAAAGTTACTTTCTGCGCCGCTCGCGGATGGCGTTGATCAGAGCCTCGATGCAGTCCCACACTGCGTTGACGACCGTGCAGAATCCGATTGCCGCGAGCGCCATCACTGTGAAGACGACCAGCAGGCCGATAATCGGGGTGTCGTTCATGGCTCGGGGGATCAGTTGGCCAATTGCTGTCCTGTCATTCGGGCGATCTTCTCGGGCTGAAAGCGCCAGTGCCCACCGATTCGCCGCGCGCCGGGGATGCGTCCGATTCGGGCCATCTTTCGAATCGTCCACGGGGCTTTGCGCAGTATCTCTGCAACCTCTTCGCATGTCATAAGGGGTTCGATGTTCATTGTGTGGATATGGTTATTCGGAAATCTTGATGCGCTCGCGGAACACGGTCATGCCGCCCGCCCTTTCGTAGATCCACACGCCCTTCGCGCCGCGCATATCGGCGATCACGTTCCGGAGCATCCAGCGTTCGTGCTCCATGTAAGGGCCGGAAATGCACCGACAGCCGGCTGGATGTTCACTCGTGATCTTGATGCCGTTGAGTGGCACCTTGACGCCGTCGATGAGGATATGCGTCGGAGATTCGGCGGGAGGTGATTCGTAGGTTTCCATATTCAATTCGACGGAATATCCATTTGCTGTTTCGCGTCCTCCCGGAGCGCTCCGACAAGTTTACGTTTCTTCGTGAGGAAGAATTCTATGCCCTGAAATCCGCGCTTTATGTTCTGCAGCTTCTGACCCTGGAGCGCATTGTAAGCTGCGTTGAACACCCCCTCAACGGCTGCGCCTTTGTAAGTTTTCTTGGTGTGAAGGCCGCCATTTGTGAGCCAGTCGCGAAGCGCCTTCGCCGGATCGCCTGTCTTCAGGTTTTCGCCGCTTCCGAACGCTAGTATAAACGGCTCAACAGAGCGATCAGCAGAAAGCGCCAATGCGAGCGCACCATGAACCCAAGCCCGCCGGCCCGGATGAAAGTTTTCAGTAGCTTTGATTACTACCTCGATTTCTCCCCCGATTGCAGCGAGTATTGTTTTGCAGCATCCAACACTCATCTTTACGTTTTGGAAGTTACAGCAGATCAAAAGAACGGCACGGCAAGTAGCAGCCTTCGCTGCTGCATATTGCACTCCGCCAAAGTGCCCTAGTTCGTCCGCAATCGAGCGAATACGGCCCTTATCTATCAACTCCTGCACAGAAAGCGGGACATCTCCAAAAACCCACGCTTGAATAGTGACCCCTGACTGGACGACAGCAAGCAGCCGGTGCTGACCATCTACCACTACGCCTTCGTCGAAGGCAATTCCTTGGTGGGTAAGGCTCCATCGGCCCGCTGTCATTTCGGATGCAAGGTAGTCAACGTGACTGGCGCGAACCGGAAGGTTGTGAGTATTTCCCTTGAGCATCGCCCTCGCGATCTCTGGGGTTATCGTTTTAAGTTGTGGTTTGTTCATTGGTTGTGTGTCCACGCGAGGAACGCGGCGCGGTCGCGTTTGTTGGTTTTTTTCCAGAGGCACTTCAGCCTCCAAAGCTTTCCAGAATCCTTCTCCGCCTCGTCGCCAGCCGCCTTGCCTCTAGGGGTAAATCCGGGTTCGATAATCCTCCTAGTCGTAAGGCGCTGTCCACTTGCCTTGGTCTGCTCTACTCGCTCACGAAATTCCGGCTCGGGAATGGCTGCTAACTTTTGTGAAGCGGCTGACTGGTTTTTTGTGATGCCTATTTCCGCGAGAGTGGGTGTCGTATCTAAGACCGGTACGGCCTTAGTACCGGTCTTGCCGGGTAGCGCACCTTGGTTTTTGGGCATCCCTTTTAGGAATTTTCCCATCTGCCTTTCTGCCAACACTCGTACTTCAGTTGCACGGTTGACCGTCTCCACCGTCGCGTTGGTGCGCTCAAGATAGACGCGGGCCGCTTCCGCTACGTCGGCGATATGTTTCGCTTCCATCGCAGTCTTACATTCAGCAAGTGCGTGCTGCGCTGCGTCGAGTTTAACTAAGGCGGTGTCGTTCATTGGTTGCTTTTGAAAGTGCCGAAGTTCTACACCCGATTTTTTCGCGACCCTGTTGATTTCCCGGTTCCGCTGATTTCCGCTGATTTCGTCACCGGTTCCGCTGAGATTCGATGAGGGGAAACTTTTGACAGGGTCCGGATTTCATCGAAATCACGCATCATTCGCCGCGGATTTTTCCGACCTTCTCCGCATTCTCCTCGAGCCACCGGAGCAGCAGTTGAGGATTGCACTTGCGGGCGATGATCGGAGCGCCGGCGTCAGCGAGGGCCGTCATGGTGTTGCGACCGAATCCGAAGATTTCGGCTGCATCCTCCAGCGAGAAGAAACGAAACGGGTTGTCCTTCGCTTGAGTTAGCGGCGATTCCTCAACGGGAGGAACGGGAGGCGGATTGCCTTTACCTGAAGGCTTCTTCGGGGTGCTCACCGAAGGCACCTCCCAAAAAAGACCGTGCAAAAAAGCAAAAAGGGGGTTGACTGGCGGGTACCACTGTCTAAGGTGGTGCCCGTCAGGAAGACGAGTTTCGCGCTCATAATTCTGAATGTGGCTTTCGGAGCCCCGGCTGTTTCAGCAGCCGGGGTTTCCTTTTTTTGTGGCTAGATCATGGATTGGTTGTTCGGGGACATGGTGAATGCGTGAAAAGCGAAACGCGTGGGGCGCGTGTTCACTGTGTAATGCATTGAGAATTGTGGCGCAACATCATTGTTGCTCACCGGTTAAAAAAGACGTTCTCTCTCTGGCGTGCCTAACTTCAGCGACGCCCTTAAATCTGTCATGGAGGCACACGGCTGGACACAAACCGCAATGCATGACGAGACCGGCGTTCATCAGACGCAAATCTCCGCGTACCTCGATCAGAAGGTGTTGCCGACGCCGAGCGTTCTGGCGCGGTTGATGGCCACGATTCCAGAGGGCCCGCAACTCCTCGCCGCATGGCTTCGCGACAAGATCCCGGAAGGATTCGCGGAATACGTTTCGATCAGTACAAGTCCAGATCATGGAGGCGCACCGAATCTGTACGCCGATGAGCCAGGGGCAACGCTTCGTGTTACCGAGGAAGCGCCGGCCAGCGATTCGATGCGCGATTTGCTCGAGGCGACCGCCATAGCCTGCAAGCGGAACCCGGAATTTGTCACCGCATTGGAAAGCATAATCGCCTTGGCGCGGGCTCGGCTGGGTTGAATCCATGACAATGTTCATACCCTCACATATTCCATGAATCGGGCGCTCGACTACTGCGCGCCGCGCATCTCCAATCACACCCCCATTGTGAATAACTTTGGCACGGATTGTGCCAACAGATTGGAATCGACATTTTAGGGCCGTTGACGCCTGTTAATAATCCATCATGAGAACATCCTCCCTTATCGTTGCGCTTGCCTTCTTGACTGTTGCGGCCGTTGCGCAAAATCCAAAGCCACGACAAGACCCAGCGTCATTGCCTCAAACGTTGGACTTCAGTAAGAGCGGTCGAATTGGCTCTTTTAGCTTTGAGGCCAAGGAAACGGCGAGCGGCCGACAGATTGATCGCAAGTGGGAGACTGATTACGGCAGCTATGACCGCGATTTTTACCAATCACGAACCATCTCAACCGACATCACCTCACTGCGTGCCGCAACAAACACTGAATCGGTTGAAGCATTCTGGTTTGCGCAGCGGCTCGCGGACAAAAAAATATTCATTTACAGTCGCGAAGCAAAGGCGCTCGATTTGACTGCAACATCGAGAAGCACTCGGATTGCGTTTCTATCGCCTGTCCTAAAAAGCAACGTGACGAACTATGAGGCCCTTGGCGACAAATACGTGGCCGGGTCGAAGTATGCCGGTTGGATGATCGTCCTACGCGACTCGGCAGGAACTGTAATGCAACACCGTTCCAGCACCCCAACTATTGAAGCCCTGACAAAAGCGTCCATAAATGGACTAGTAGCGGAATACACAAAAGCCGCAGGCGAAGAGTAGATGCCCAAGCGTATTACCATCACGGCGTCAGACGAGCTTGCAGAGGCCATAGAGATCCTTCGGAGGCGCCGTCATTACCGCACGATCAGCGAATACTTCGTTGCCTTGGCGCGCTACGACGGGCAGACCCAGCGCGAGCACCATCTGACGAACGAATGGGCCGCCCTTACGGGCTATGAGCGCGATCGGCTCGATGCTGGCATTCTGCGACTTGTGCAGGGCGGCAAGGGCATCCGTGGCTCATGGATTGAAGCGTGCATTGACGAAAGCATTAAACGGCATCTCGACGCCGGACACACACCCACCGCAAAAGAGGTGGCGGCTGATGTGGCGCAGAAGATCGCAGAAGCGTCTTGATCGGGCACCAAATAGGCACCAGGGCGTTTTACTAGAGTAATTCCACGGCCTCCGAAGCCAAAGGTTGTGGGTTCGACCCCCGCCGGGCGCAATCCCTCGAATACACTGGAAAATAAGGCTGGTAGAGGGTTCGGAGGCGATTGACGGGTGATTTTGCGCACGCCAAATGTTGCTCGCAATTGCCATAAATTGGGTTTTGTTGTTGATTTTTGGGCACCAGATGGGCACCAACACCGCATGAAAGTAGAAGCCGTCGCCGTCGAGAAGAACGGAATCAAGCAATGGAAGGTGGAGCTTCCCGGCAGCGTGATGGGAAAGCGGACTCGGATTTTCGGCGCTACGAAGGAGAGCGCGGAAGCGAAGGCCCGCGGTAAAATCGGCGAGCGCGGGGCATTTGGAGATGAGCTTCAGACCGTTAGCGTGCAGGAGCGTGCGTTGCTTCATCGGTGGCGCCAGACGTTGCCGATCGATCGGATGGAAGCGGCACTATCTGCGGCGTCGGCAGAGCGATCCGTGTTGGTGAAAGATGCTGTGTCTCGGTATCGCGCCCTTCATGTGAGCGAATCGGATTCTCACAAAGCTGACCTGAAAACACGGCTGGGAGACTTCGAGCGCCAATTTGAAAGCCGCATCCTGGACACGGTGACGACGGGCGAGCTCATGCTTTACGTCAAGGGCAAGGGAGCCAGCGCGGTCAACTTCTTCAAGGTTCTGAACGCCTTCTACAATACCGCCTTCATCATGGAATGGTGTTCAAAGAATCCGATGCAGCGCATCGAGAAGCCGGCGGCACAGCCTCGCGACAAGGTTCTGATTGATGTTGAAACAATGCGATCACTACTACGATTTGCGGCCGGGAAGGGGCAATTTGAACGTGACGACGCATTGCTTTTGATGCTGGTCCTTGGCGGGTTTTGCGGTCTGCGTCATGCGGAATGCCTTCGCGCGCAATGGCCGCAGCTAGACCTTCGCGCGAAAGAACTCTACGTGAAGCAAATCAAAACGCAGAAGCGCGGCCTGAGAGAGCGCTTCGTCCGGTTGCCCCCCGTTGCCGTCGAATGGCTCAAATGGATCGGCACCAAAAAGGAGGGGCGAATCATCGAACTCAACGACAAGAATCTTCGCATCCATCGCGCGGCACTTCTGAAGGCGGCATCCGTTCCGGAATGGCCGCACAATGGCCTTCGGAGATCCTGCGCGTCGTATCACCTCGCAGCCTTTGAAGACGGCGCAAGGACGGCGGCGTTGCTCGGGCACACGGATGCAGAAACTACGCACGCGAAATACCGGCTACCGCGGCGCAAGATTGACGGCAAGAGATGGAATGCCCTAACTCCTGAAAAGGTACTCGGGTGATAATCCGGATGCGTTGCGCTAGACTACTGGTCTGCCTGCTCGTGCTGGCACCGATGGCGCAGGCCGGAAAGTGTCGGCCAGATTTGCCAGTGTGCACGGCGTGCAAGGATTGCTCACGGTGTAAATACTGCAATGCGACCAAGTCGGACACTGGCACAAAGACGGGCTGCTCGGTGGCGCGAAAGGCGGACGAAGAGAAGCGCAAGAAAGCGCCCGATGCGAAGCGGTGAAAACGGTTACGCGCCTCCAATTACCATTACAATTTGCCGCCGTTCGTTTATTTTCTCTTCATCGGTGGACCGTACAAGCCGCTCAGCCTGCCGCCAATGATCCGGGTCACCTTCCCGAGCTTTTGCTCCTCCACCTGCTTGTCGAGCCAGCGCGTGGTACTGCACGCCGAGAGCCTGAGTTGATTCTTCCACCATCTGACGGGGTGATAGTCGGGCGGCGGTGGCGCAGTCTTTTCGCGCTCTGCAGCGATAAGATCGGCAAGGAGCTTATTCACGCTCACGGCAGTCTCCAATCTGATTCGTTGTCCTGCCGCTCGTGAAGGCACAGGTGCGCGATGTTGTCGTTGTACTCGCCGCAGACGAGGGCTTGCGACCATGCGAGGGTTGCGCGGCGGGTCGATGCGTAGTCCATATTGCGCGTGCGCGTGAGGGTGCCGACGCAGTAGGCGGTCGGGCAATCGGAGCGCCGGCCCTTGGCGACGGCTGCGCGGTGGGTGTGGGCGTGCACGACATTGCCGAATGCTTCCGCGTGGTCTCGGGTGGCGTTTTCGCCGTACATGACGCCATGCATCGCGCGGAAGTTGCCGAACTGGATTCCCTGCCAGATGGCGTCGTATTTGAACATGCGCGCCCTGATGCGCCTGCAGGTGTCCTCGATGTGCTGGACGGCTTTGTTTGCGGCGTAGGCCACGACCGCATTTGACGATTCGCGCATGCGCCATAACCGCGCCTCGTGGTTTCCGCAGAGGAAATGCGTCACCTTCAACTCCTCAAGGAACTGCATCCCGCCTTCGATGTCGGGCTCTACGGGCTCCGATTCGTCGCTCGAGCCATGGGCGCCGGAACGGAATGCGGCCGTGTCGCAGGCGTCGCCCAGGTGAACGACGGTGTGCGGCTTGAAGCGATCGCGGAACTTTAGGACGGCGCGCTTTGCGATGGGATCGATGTACTTCCCGTGCGAGCAGCCGACGAACAGAATGCGTTTGTAGCTCATGCGATGACGGTCCTCGTGAGGATCATTCCTTTTGGAATCGCAAACCGTGCATTTGTCTCGGTGGAATGGCCCAGCGTGGCCGCAAGCAAAACGTAAGTGTCGGTCTCATCGATAAGAAATCCGATTGTCTTGCACGGCGCCGGTTCGGCCTTGCTGTCGTCTTCCCATCCGGCGCTGGCGTAGGCGTCCAGCCATTCGATAAGGACGATGGGAGGCGGGGTGCTCACACGAATCGAATGACGCTTCGGATCTGCGAGATTTTTCGGGTCTTTCGATAGACGCCGTCGCCTTCGTTTGAGCCGTCGCCGTCGGTGTTGCCTTCGACCGTGGCAATTGTGCCGTTTGCCGATTTTCCGACTGCGAGCCCGATGTGACTGAAGGTGAAAATGACAATGTCGCCGGGAAGAATATCGTCGGGCCGCGGCTTGAGAAGCCTGACGCCCTTCCCGGCGTTGTCGCGAGCCCAGTTCTCGAAGTCCCATGCTCCCGCCGTTCTTGGGCGCGAAAACGATTCGCCGCTACCGATCAATTCACGGATCAACCAGCAGATGAAAGCCGCGCACCAAGCCCATGAACCGGGCTCAAGCCATGTGGCGCTCTGATACTCGCGAATACGCGCGCCGCCATTATTGCCGACTTCCTTGGTGCCGACTTCGCGCAGCGCCAGCGCCACGAACTTCGCGCCGAAGCTGCTTGGCGAGGACGATGGAACCGCGCGCGATACTTCCAGCGAGGAAATGTATTGCTTGTAAGCAGTCTCGGAGGCGGCGCCCCAATCGCAATCGATCTTGCCTTTGTAGAGGCTGCGCCGTTGCAACTCGATTTGCAGCAACTCCGCGATGTGTGGCTCAGCTGTGGTATGCATGGGTTATTTGCGATTGACGAACGCGGCGACTACGACGCACAGGCCGAGAGCGCCGAAAGTGGAAAGGATTGCGATTGCTGTCTTCATGGTACAGCGATCCCAACGCCCGCACCGAGCGCGCCTTTTACGATGACGTTTCCGACTCCATCGACAAAGACTCGCGTCGGCGTCGCGGCGTCCTGACGACCCTTGCGCCAGTAAGTGAGGGTGCGACTCTTGTAATAGGTCTCGCCCTCGAAATCCGTGTAGTCGGCGATGGCTGGCTTGCCATTGTCGTAAACGCGCAGAGCGCACGACGGGCAGCACAGAGCAAGGATGAGAGCGATGTGTTTCATGGGTTCATTCTTGAGGCGGCTCGAAGTTGCCGCCCTTGCGCCGCCAGAAATTCAGCACGCCACGAATGACGAAACGCGACCCGAGGGAAACCATGGAGCTCACGCCAAGCGCGTAGTCCGCATCGAGTGGCATGTGACTCCACCGCAGGGCAAGCGGCGTGAATGCAATCCCGGTCAGGAGCGAAATCAATAGCTTGGCGCTCCAGGCGCGCCAGCCGCCTTTCTTTGGTTGAAATGCCAGTACACCGATCCAAGCGCCGAACGTCGCACCAATGATGCAAAACGCGCGCAGCTCTGAGTTAGTCGAGATTGGCGCATTACCCTCAACAACGGCCAGCGCGCTTGCCATTTCGACAACTGAGAGCAATGCGATGGTTTGCAACCCGCACGGATGGGCAAGTAACACGGCGGATTTGGCGGCGGTCATCATTGTTAGTTGATCGTTATCCAGTTTGCCCCGGTGGATTGATACATGAGCACTACGCCTGCGGTCAGCGCAACCGGCGTTGTTCCGTTGATGGTCTGCGCGCTCGTTGTCGCCACGGTGATTGTGCCCGCTCCGCTATTTCGGATGGCGAACACCTGACCGATGATTCCAACCGCAGACGGGAGCGTAACGGTAAATGTGCCACTCGTGCAATCAACGGTATAGTCATTGATTGTAATAGCGTACGTTGTTGTTTTCGCGGTGTAGGGAAGCCGCATTCCCATTGTCCGCACGGGGACGTTTACCAGGAACTCCGATGGGTCGAGTTTGGCGTAAAGCGTAGTCGCAAGCCTGAAGTCAATTGCGAATGGCGAATTTATATAGGTTGTGAAGGCGTCACCCGCGATTGTGTAGTTGTTGGATGCCAGCGACCCGGTTGGTACTCCTACATACAGTGCCCCGATTGTGGTTGCTGATCCAACCAGCCCACCTACTGATACGGCCGCCGCTCCTGAGTTATTTGACATCAGGTATCCCGTCACGGATAGGCTCGTGCCTGTCGCCGCCCCTATCACGGGGGTTGTTAATGTCTTGTTGCTAGTGTCT
>Ga0247760_1003246_pt1 | contig 10850 bp, 4 predicted proteins | sample UWRJL171409R4_FD_179936 | JGI IMG/M metagenome (GOLD analysis project Ga0247760, IMG submission 179936) | Plant litter microbial communities from Arlington Agricultural Research Station in Wisconsin, United States - UWRJ-L171-409R-4 | ecosystem: Environmental > Terrestrial > Plant litter >...
TGCGCTGCACAGGTGCCCGTCGATCCGGACCGGCGAGCACCACCAGCTCTGCTCTCAGACCCGGTGCCACGGCGCCCACGTGGACAGTACCAGGGTCCACCAGCTCCACAAGATTTCGGGCGACGAGCACAACAAGCCCGAGGACTGTCCCTCTATCATGTTCCCTGTCGGCCTCCTTCCGGCCGCAGTCATGGGAGGGGAACCGACGGCTTGGTCGGTGGTTGATATCGACCCCCCTCGGCTGCTACGCCCAGGTGAATCCTACGTTGCCATCTCCCACGTCTGGTCCGACGGGACGGGGGTTGGCACGAGGGGACACGGGGTGGTCCACAGCTGTCTCCATCGCTACTTCGCTGACCTCGCCCGGCTGCTGGGATGCGGTGGGATCTGGTGGGATACGCTGTCGAATCCCATCGAGCCCAAGGTGCGGGCGCTGGCGCTAGCCAAGATGCACATCAACTACCGCAACGCCGAGCACACGGTGGTGCACGACAGCTTCCTCGTCGGCATGCCGTGGACGGACCCCGAGACGGCGTGCCTGGCCCTGGTCTTCTCCCCGTGGTTTACGCGGGGGTGGACGGCCCTCGAGCTCGCCATGTCTCGCAGCGTCAAGGTGCTATTCCAGGGTCCCGATCCCCTGACGCCAGATGTAAGGGATCTCGAGACGGATATTCTCGCGCGGGAGCCGGCGACATGCTCCCGCGCGCACTGGATCGCCTCCCAGACCATCCGCCGCCTCCGCGGCCCCGCCCGCACCCTCGAGAGCATCATGGCCATCCTGCGGCCGCGGAGCACGTCGTGGGTCCGCGATCGCACCGTCATCGCCAACCTGCTGGCCGACGTCCCCGACCCGGACTTTTCCGTGACCGAGGGCCGCATGGTCCAGTCTCTGCTCCGGCACCTGGGCTCTGTCTCCCACGCCATGCTTGCCCACGGCCATCCCACCATGTCGGGCTCGGGCGGCTTCTCCTGGTGCCCGGCCACGCTCGACGACATGCCCATCGACGTGCGTCAGCGCCCCAACACCAACACGGGCAACCTCAACGACGAGATGACCGTGATCGGCGCCGATGGCTCTGTCGTCGGCTTCTGGGTCGCCCGGCCGGTGAGTAAGGGTGATATGGCGCACGAGAGGATCCAGCCGCACGGTAGCGACATCTCGGTCGTAGTCCGCATCCAAGCCGCCCTCGCCGACTGGGGTAGCTGCCTGCTCCTGTACCAGAGCCTCGAGTCGACCGGACCGGCGCTCCTAGTTACCGCTGTGGGCGTGCGCGGGGTCGAGGGGAGAACCGAGCCCATCGTAGACTGCCGCTACGTCGGCGCCGTGCGCGACTCGCGCCCGGGGGAGCGGGGCATCATCAACATCAGCAAGTTCGAGCCCGACCGGCGCTTTGGTCGCTACGCGGCAGCGGCATCAGCAGCGAACCCAGACGACAGCAGCGATTTCGACGAATATGCGGACGCGGATGATCTCTGTGCCTCGTACCTCAAGAGATTCAGAGAGCAGCGCCGGCATGATCCGAATGATGACGACGGCGAGGGTGGTGGGGATTACAACCACTTCCACCGCTTCCAGATCTGTCTAGGGAGAGATGGGGGGAAGGAAGGAACGAAAGCGTGGGATATTCTCAAGAAGGCGTGGGCAATGAGGGAAGCGGCCAAAAAAGCGGAGATGGAATCGAGAAAAGGGGAAGGGAAGAAGGTGGAGAAGAAGAAGGTGGCTTCAAAGAAGCCGGGCGAGAAACGCCCGAGGAAGCTTCCCGGGAGGAAGAAGCAGGGGACTTAATCGTATTGGAACTCGGTCAAGCATTTGCAATCAATCCCAGCGCTTCTTCCCCCATCCCATCCCACTCGTTAACAATCACGTCTTTAACGCGCGTAGAAGGAGCAAGTTGAATGGGTACATGTGCACATCAGAAGCATAGGTAGTAGCCCCTTCCTTTCATGCATGTGTGGTTTTTGGGAACAAGGAACAGGATGTATCCAAGTTTTTTTTTTTTTATCTTTCTTTCTTTTTTTTTGTTGCGAAAGGCACCGTCAAGAGCTCCACTGCTCTCCCGAGGCACATAGGACTCCGGATCCTCTTTAACTGTCTGGTCCATGTGGGGAATCTCGTCGCAGATTGGCCCAGGTCTGGTCCAGTCAGAACCCCCGAACATGAAGTCAAGTGTGTCTACCATGATAAGAAGCCAGAGAGTGTCGGACCCGACACCAGTCGGCGCTGTAATGCTATTGGTCGCAGACGAAGGCACGCCGCCCGGTATACATTGAGGAAGTTCACACGTAAGGTAGGTAGGTACCTAGGTAGGTAGGTGGGTAAGCCGACGCGCACCAGAGCTGTCAAGTGCAAGTATCAACCCTCGTCCGAAATTCATGTTCCCAGTTCCGCGACTAAGGCAGGCACGTGGTAGATCCCTAGGGCGATAAAAAGTTGGGTTCCATGTCGGCGGCTTGACCCCTGGCCTGCCGACTGCCGCAGTGGGGCGTGGCTGGACAAACTATGGGACCCGACATCGCACGTCATTGCCGAGCCTCCCTGGAATGAAAAGGGGTCGCGGGTTTCTTTGTAGCACTTCTTTGTGCTTCTTATCACACATTCCGAGACTCTCCGTATCACATGCACTTCCACATGCAGCACAGGACGGTGATATCGAGACCGAAGTTGAGTCACACCCAATGGCGCAATACAGATAAGTCTCAGCTAGTTGACCTTGAGCAAGTGTAAAAGTCTGTAGTAAATACCAGAAAAACAACGGGCTGGGCAGGTCCATCCTCGGTCGTTGTGGGGGGCCTGTCCTCCAAACCCTGGAAAAAGACGGGGCTTGCTCTGTGACATCAACTCACTACCTATTTGGTAAACGATCCTCTACATACCTATTTGGTAAACGATCCTCTACACCTCCGCCAGGGTAATAAAGACTAGTTCGGTACTTGCCCCACATACTTTCCAGAAAGGGGGCTGAGGGCCTTGAAAGTATTGATACTTTTGGAGACGGCCAAAACAGTGGGAAAGTTTTGTATTTCTACAAACAGTGCCCCTAAAACGGAATCCGACCACCTTCAGCTGCAATAACCATACGGAGCCTTTTAGGCATACTGTGCGCCAATTGACGAAGCCATTCTGGATCCAGAGCATCCTACGCAGCTTGTATAGCTAGCTGGAGCTTTATTGGACTCAACCATTTAAGGTTGGGGTAGTTGACCTCGATCCAGGCCTTCATCTTGAACCAAACGTTCTCAATTGGTGAAAGGTCTGGACTTCAAGCCGGCCAGAAGAGCGTTTTTATACCTAGAGCGCGTAGTATAATCCTCGTATCTTTAGAAGTGTGTGGAGAGGCGTTATCTTGTTGGAATATAAAGGCTTGGGGTTCGTTTTGGGCCTCGAGAAAGGTTTGTACGCGTGGAATAATATGCTGTTGGTATTTCTTACCAGTAATACCACCGTATTCTTTCTCCCAGAAAAAGTAGGGGCCTTTTTGGCCTCCAGCAAATGAACCCCAGAATATCCAACCGTGAGGTTTCTTCCGAACGAGAGCGAAGGATTCTATATCTTCCGAATCGTGTATTGTAACCTATTTCTTCCACATTGGCGACGCGGTTGCCCAGGTTTCGTCCGAGAATAGTACTTTTTCCCAATCTTCGGGATTAGGGCGGAGGTATAACTGTTCGTAGGCGAATCGGAGGCGTGCGGCCTTATGCCAGGGCGTAAGAATAATTCTTCGAGGCCGTATCCGTCGTTGCCAGCCTATAGAGCGGAGTGCGTGTATTATAGCTTCTTCGCTGTAAAGTTCGAATCCTGGTATGTACCAGCGTAAGTCTGGCTAAGGTAGGTTGCGGTGGGCAGGGTCTTCGAGTAAGAATTTACGTAATCGATTCTTTTGAGGCGTACGTAATATAGCCTTCCTTCCGCAATAACCTGCTTAATAAGAGAAGAAGTTAGTTAATTGCCTAGTAGAAAGGAAAGAATTAATGGAAATTACGGCCTTTGGGTTGCCAGTTTAGGGCTTAGAAAGGCTGGTAGTGCCAGGAGAGCTCCTTCCTTATACGCGTGTGTAGTGTTGATGGAGGGGTAGATAGAGGGGTCAAAACAATATGTGCGTACCTTTCTTTTTCGGCGTTAACGGTCCAGTACAGGCCTTCTGAACCTGTTGAATAGTGTGACCGGTCTCTTTAGCTAAAGTAATATAGCTCCATCTATTATATTTGCGTAAGGTTCGAATCTCTAAGCGTTGATTACGTGTAAGTTCTGGCTCACGTGGCTTTTCTGGCCTTGGCTGGAAGGTAGGAGAGCGGTGTAGAATCGGTTGCCGAAGCGATTGTTGTAGTTGAAGGCGATAAAACCTTTCTGCCGCCGGTGAGTCGTGTGCGTTGCGAGCGTGGTTGAGGAGAGCCGTAACGTTCATGTTGTTGGCGATGGCTTCAATTGTGACGGTGGAAACGGTGGAGCGCATCAGAATTTATTTCTCGGAAGTACTACTCCATAGAAAACAATAGAAAGAATACCTTCGAACCGTATTGCGTAAATGGCGTTGATCGGCGTTACGAAAACGGCATGGTTGGCTTGGCATGTAGCGCACTAGTCTTTATTACCCCGGCGGAGGTGTAGGGCTGCTCTTCCGTTTGACTTATCCACCCTCTGACCAGAGCAGGTCCAATGCCGTCATGTCAACTCAGCCTCTTCAAGATTCTTGCCATGTACGACGTGCTTGTTGCAGGATCAACAAAGGGACAATGGGTTAGATCATAGATTCCAAACAGGCTTACCCGTAAACACATGTAACTCAATAGCTACGCTTGCGTATTCCAGCGCTACATAGCAGGTTTGACCAACTGTATTCTTCCAGCCACGTCTTACTGAAGCTCGTTTATCTCAAGCTCTTTAAACCCACCACTAATATTAAATGACACGGTTATGTTGGGAGCATTGCTCTATGGTGTAAACAGACATTTGAAACTTTGCCCACGTGTAGCTCAAATGACATACTCCTGATAAAACATATCCAACTCCTTTTACCCCGGCCAGAGTGTATACCTGCCTGCCTGGTATCTTGTGCTCAATGTCCAGTACCGTGCCAGGCCTGAGGGCTTAGGTAGGTGTATGAACCTTTAGTTCCAATGTCTTTCCCGCGAGCTACGCTAGGCCGACGAATAGGAAAAATAGGTATATACACCTGTAAACTATTCACACAAAAATATCCCGTTAGCGCCGGACTGGACACTGAACATGAAATGACTTGACGGGCACCAACTTAAATGTTGTTTGTGACTGGGGATTGAGATCACGCCTCGAGCTCCCAGGTCTCCACAGGCCCAGCGCGTCGGCGCATAACACGGAGCTGAAGAAACGAAAGGTAGAGAGCAAAGACAGCAGAGACGGAGGCAGCGATGCCAAACGTGACTTCAGTTGGGGATAGGTCGGTTGATGGCATGATTGGGTCGAGATGGGTGGGGGTCCGATCAGGGTCGACGGGACTTGTGGTGACGGGGTTGGGTGGGGGTCAGGATGTGGTTGAGAGTATTCGTAGGTAGGTAGGTGGGTGACAAAGACAGTATTTGACAAGACAGCTTCTAGGTTTGGCGCTGGGTGACATGAAGGATTGTGATGGAGTAAGGAAATAAGAAGTTAAGATTAGAAAGTTGCAAAGCTGGGTGGGTTTAGGACATTTTAAAACATTCTCATCGCAGATTTTCATCGCAGTTTGGCCGCAGCTCGTGGGCGTCTGAAAGCGCGACCCGGGACGAAGCGCGATGAAGTGCGCTGCTTGTGTGTCGCCGAGAGCCCTCGAGAAATGAGGTGCCAAGCCCTTGTCATTGGTCAGTGATTGACAGCGGGGCAATCGGACAATCTCGTGCCAGTGCGATGAATTGCGATCAATTGCTTTACTGAAGGGACAGTGAGTTGCCCCGCCAAGATTCTTGCACCGGGCAGGTCTGGGCTGCCTTTTCCTCTCCACAATCCACACACATCTCTTGGGGCTGTGTCGCCGCTGTATATCTGATGATTGCAAGAGTGAGACTTCACTCGGGGAATCACTGTAGGTGATATTGGTCCTTGAATTCCATCCAAAGCCTACATGGGAGGCAGCTCTCAGTTTGGCACCTGTATAAGGTAGTTAGTTATGTCCGGTGAGGTCCAGTCAGATAGGCTTGTCAAGTCTCCACCAAGAGCGCACTTCCTCGCCCCTGACACCACCGCCCAGGGCTTGCGAACCATGCATCCACTCGCTCGGGGCCGTTTTTCGGGTCGCCTTTCAAACAAGGAGGGATCAAACCCCAGGGACAGCCGACGTACGTGGCAAACCAGAGTGCGATCAAGTGCGTGACGTGCGTGATTGGTGTTGCTCCTGGCTTGTGGTGGTGTGGGGCGTTGGCTGTGCAGAGCCTGTTCCCCATTACCGACGCCCATGGCTGGCCGGTCCAAGGCTCTGGGACGACCAGGCTCATTCCTCTGCAAGAATTCCTCGCAAAACATCGTTCTTTCAGAACGAACGACGTGCGACGACATGGACACCCTACATGTATCCATCCCCGCGCGGTCCGGCAGGCAAGGAGCGAAGCTGAACTTGAGCAAGTGTGAATTCTGCCGAAAAGACAAGCAGCGGGTATGTTTCCCCCTAGACCATCGTGCACTGTAGCACGTCTGGCCCTCTGCCTCCCCAGCCAGGCCCGCCTGCATTTTTCCAGCCTCAACTTCCACAGTACTTAGGAGCTACTTCAGCAATGTACATCACCAGTCCAACCGCACATCTTGGTGTCTGTCTGTACCTATACAGATTTCACGCTGACAACCAGACTACAAAGTGTGAACCAGTAGGCCGTGAGTGGCCAGAGAAATGCGCCCGATGCATCAGCAAAGGCTATTCCTGCTCCCCCAATACGCGAAAGAGAAAGAACCGTACTCTCGAATCCCTCACCGCAAAACCACCCCCCAGACTGCGAGAGACACTTGACATGAGCGTCAGCGCCCAGTCGATTATCTTTTCCAACCAGTGGGATACTTCTGCCAACCAGTCGGGTGCCTCAGTCGAAGTCGATCAGTCAATCCCCACTACTACCCCCTCAAATCCCTGGGCTAAGACAGGGCCGATTACGCGCGATCAACTGATCATTTGGTAAACAATCTTCCTCTCTCAGCTATTCTTCTATGTTACTTACCCTTCACCTACACAGGTCAAATGCTGTCAGTCTCTCAAAAATTCTCCGACGTGCTTGTAGCAAGGTCGAAAGATGGGAAAAGGAGCTGGATCTTGTTTTCCCAGGTGACGGCGGTGAAGTTTACACGAAAGGGAATCAGCTCAACTTCCAGCTGTCATCGTTTACTGACAAACTGACCGATTTGTTTTCTTCGCGTCTCGCTGAATCTCGTTTGTCTCAAAATCCAAGTTCCGCAACTGGCGATGCTATCATGTTGAGATCGCTATTTTGTGACGTGATGGGGATAAGCCCGCTACTATCTGGGCTTCAAGGTGGCTTACATATGCACCTTCTAAAGGATTACCTGTGTGTCGCCCAGGACTTGAGGGACACGGGGGAGGCTGGAACAGCTCTGCTTATTCTCGATCGGCTCACCGAGGACCCTTGGTCTATTTTCGAGTGCCCTGAGATCTTTGCAAGAATTCGGGCGGTTCACGAGGACTTTGCAATAGCCGCTGAAAAGATCAACCATGAACTTGACCTTGGTCTGGAATTGAATCTAGATAAACCACTTGGTTTATCATGTTTCATCTTTGACGGCCCCCATTGGTCGAGGTTTTGGAACGATCCTGAGCATTGGGAAGAGTGTAACCTCCTCCAATCTACATTGGTGAGCATCCAACCCCTCAGCTGCCACGGTGATTTGCTGCTCATTATGTAAATCTAGCTTCACTGTGCTGTTGAATATTTCGGTACCGCGACAATACCTAATCAGCAGCTACGAGCTCAGTTCGTTCAACACATTGAAAGGAGAGCCTTCAACAAAACCTTCCCCCAAGGACATTCTTAATCGTTCCGTACTACATTTGGCGGCGCAACGCAACCTCCCTGATATTCTTGTCGCTTTGATTTCCGCAGGGATGGAGGTGGACGGGAGAGACATTGCTGGAAGAACACCGCTGCACTATGCGAGTTCTCAAGGGCATGTCAAAGTTTGCCGAGTTCTTCTTCAGAACCAAGCCAATATAAATGCGGCTGACAAAGATTACAATACGCCACTGGCTTTTGCCGCCCAGATGGGTCGCGTGGAAGTAGCCAATCTCTTCCTTGCCACGGCCGGTATCGATGTCAACTTCCAGACGCGCTTGGGCTACACCCCATTGATGTCTGCTATACGATACGAGAATGAGAGTGATGCATACAAACTCCTTATCGCACACCCAGATGTCAAACTCGATTTAGTTAACAAACTCGAGGAAACTGCGCTCCATGTGGCTGTTCAAGTGGTATTTGTTGAAGGAGTCGAAGCATTGTTGCCAGAATGCGCCGAAATCATCAACCTTGTGGATCACGCTGGTTATCAAGCGCTCCACATAGCTACCGAGATTAACGATGAAGACGACGCCACCGATATAGTCAAGTTGCTGCTAGCCTGCGAAGTAATCGATGCCGGCCAGCAAAACAAGAATTTCGAAACGCCTCTGCACATAGCCGCCGGGAAAGGCTACTCGCAGATATGTCGTCTCCTTGCGGTGCGGATCGATAGTGGTATGCTGAAGAGGGATAAAAAGGGTCGTACTCCCCTGGGTGTTGCTGCGGAGAAAGGGTTTGGGGAAACTGCCCAGCTACTGCAAGAACGGATGAAGAAATTCTTTGCTGAGGCAGATACTGGTTCTGACTCAGATGAAGTTGAACTGTAGCGAGCGCCGTCTTTGGTTGGAGACTCGGGGATCAGGAGCTGAACGCAGTGACAGAAGCACTGACGTGCGAATGCCCTCACGTGGTGTATTATAATGACAGGCAGGGGCGTTTACCAAGGAAATTTCGACCTTTTATCTGGAAATAGACGTCTTGAATCATTCCGTTGTGCTCTCCCGAGTCCAAATGCAACGTGACTTGTGTCCCTTGCGTCTTCCATTGTGGACATTAAGCACCGATGCCCTCCACTTGTCGTGTGAGCATTGTGTCCAACTTGCCAGAGGGGAAGAAAGATTTTGGCGGTACCATTACGGATTACCCTTCACAACCAAAGGGCCTGGAGCTTGGCGATCCCAAGAGAAAGAGCTGTTTTCTGAACGGTGCTCCACTGGTCACTAGCAGCCCAACCAGGAAGACCATGTTTTAAGAAAGAAAGCTCGAGAATACGCTGGATCTGTATTCTTTAACTTCTTCGAGACCATCGACCCACCAGTCTTGTCAAGTGTCCTCCACCACATACACACCCATCAATCCACATCACAATGTCAGCGACCCACTAAGTAAGTGAGTGAGTACCTGCCACCTGGGCACCTGGGGAAGCGGGGAAAATATCCACCGTCCAGTGAGACGTAGGTCGCGTTTCTGACGTTTCTGACGTTCCAGGCCCCAACACCCACGGCTAGCTAAACCACGGTTAACCCACAGCGGGCTGGGTTCATTACCTTACATGTGTGGAGTAAAATAATCACACACGCGCTATATTAGCGAGGAGACGGGAGCTGAGCTTGACCAGAGTCACCAGACTGCGGAGCTTTTTTTTAGACCAATATTTTCTCCACAGAGAAAACCAAAAGCCGGTAAGCACCCACCCACCGCAGCGTCCCGCGTTTTTGAGAGAGAGAGAGGGAGAGAGGGAGATGCTGAAAAACAAAAAAATGACTCGTAATATGCATTTCGTGTGTTCACTTCAGCGCGGCAATGGGCCCCCGCCCGGAACGAACGAGCGCACGCTATATTTGTGGGGTCATCCGAGCTTCCGTAAGGTCTGTCTGGGCGGATCGATGGGCGGACTTGTTCCGTAGGTACTTTGTAGTGTACCTCGGTTGTTTTACTGCTGCTGTGCTGCATGTCTCACACCCGGACCGAACCGGGTCCAATAGTTTACCTACGGCGCTGACAAGTGCACGCTGTGCTGTACTGGCCTAGCTGGCTGGCTGGGATAAATCTATTCAGCACACACTGTTCGTGGCGAACTGTGCCGCCGCCCCTTCTGCCCATTTTACACCCGACGACCCGACACACACAGAGTCGAAGGTTGTGCCATTTTCGGTTTTTGCAGTTGGCTTAGGTCGGGTTGGGTCGTCCAGGGGTGGGTTTAGTCATGCCCATAATGTGATTGGTGACGCCATTTCGCAGAATCGCTGCACCGTGCTTTTATCGAATTTTGAGCTACGAGACCGTATTTGTCCCATTGTGGGACTTTAAGCAGGGCAGGAAACCAAAGGGAAGCGTATCCGACGCACTAGGAAACCCATGCGAGGAATTTCGGCATCTGCCGTGGGGAAACAAGAAAAAGGGGGGTCAAGGGTTGGCTGGCCTGTGACACCTCAAACGTTATGGCAGCTGGCGGCAAACGCCACCGTGTGTGTGTGGACGGAAGGATTCCTCCCGGAATGCTTGTAAAGCTGATATCCTTTGAGGCTCAAACTGGCGCAAGAAGCAAAAGATTCAAAGCGCGATGATGGAAAAGATGACCGGGCCAGCTGGCAAGATCTTGCAGCTTAGTTAGTTAGTTTGCCCGTTGTCGGCAAGAGACGACGATGCCAAATGTGGAAGCTTGGTCAGTGCCGCATTTTCAGCTTGTCTGGTGCCGCCGCAAAACGGTTCAGCTCGCCATTTCCACTTGAGGCGCACTGATTGGCCTGCGATAGGTCCATATCAGGGATTGGGGATCAACACTGCAGCAAGGGAAGCTGCGCACCATGCCCTGTAGGGGATAGTGCGACCACCAAGGAACA
>Ga0247760_1003247_pt1 | contig 10850 bp, 10 predicted proteins | sample UWRJL171409R4_FD_179936 | JGI IMG/M metagenome (GOLD analysis project Ga0247760, IMG submission 179936) | Plant litter microbial communities from Arlington Agricultural Research Station in Wisconsin, United States - UWRJ-L171-409R-4 | ecosystem: Environmental > Terrestrial > Plant litter >...
CCCCCCCAACGGCGTCGCCCCTCCCATCCCCCGTCCTCTCAACCGCCTCGGCAACACCGACCCAAAAAACCACACCGCCGAGACCACCACCCCGGCCAAAAACGACACAATCCCATAAAACACCGTGCTAGCATAAATATGCCCTCCCATGCCATTCCACTCCACCCGTCCCTCCACCCGCGGCAACGCCGGCGTCGGAAACCACCTGACGCTAAAGCTCAGCGGCAGCGGATCCCCAATCACCAACCTTTTCGTCGCGCCCCCCTCCATATGTGTTAGCGGACTCGTGCTATACGCCGTCCCGGAGTCCAGCACCCCGCTATCATGCGGATGGACATGGTGTTTGGGAGTACTATGCAGCAGCACGTTCATATGCGTGCTGATATGCATATGGCTCAACTGCAGCGTCCCAGCCAGCGCAAACACAAGCGGTATATACTCCTGCACCGCGGGCGGTTCGCCAACCACCTCGACCTTCGGAGCGGGCCGGGATGGTAAACGGCACGAGAGCGGCGCGTCCGAGTGGATGTAGAACTCGAGGAGGTGGAAGAAGGGGTCGGACACCATGGCGATGGTGCAGTTCTGCTCAAGCTCGTGGCCGTAGTGGAATTCGAGCGGGAGGGAGGTCTCGGCGCAGGTGGGGAAGGGGATCCATTGGATTTCGTGCTGAGAGTTTTCGATGTGCTCGCCGGTTTCGCTGCGGAGGGGGAGAGGTTAGCTGGGAGGAGAGGGAGGGGGGAAGGGCATGGGGGGAGGGATGGAAGGGGGGGAGGGGAAGAAGGGGAGACGAACGAGGACCGGTTCATGCACTCGACGCGGATGGGCGCGCCGTAGTGGTAGGATGGGAGGACGGCGTCGGCGGTGACGAGGGCTGCGCTGGTGATGAGGAGCAGCAGCTGCAGGAGCAGTGGGTGCGAGGAGCGCGGTCGCGACGTTGACGACATGGTGGGCGCGGAGTTTGCGATTGGCCGGTGCGGTTACACGCGGAGGGTTTGTTGGCGTGGTGGCATTTTTTTTTGTTTCTTGCAACAGCGTCATGCGTTGATGGTGATGCGGGTCGCACAGGCGAGCTCCAACGTGGCATGTGGAATTCGGCTTAGTCAGGCTGGCAGCTGGCGGGTGGGGGCTCTTTTCTGTCGCCCCGGCGATTATACCTTGGCAACCACTCGCTAACTGTAATTCAGTTCGATGCATTTTGGCAATTCCGTTTGAAGATTCAATGGTCTAGAGTTAATGTTCCAATCTGTTCCGGGTCAACATTCCTAGAGTATCAATTGGTACATGCCACCGCCAATAGTCGGGCAGATTTGGGGATTTTTCATGCCACGATATGCAAATCCGTTAGCATAAGCCACTGAGCTGTAAGTGATCTCGTACTTTAATTCTATTCTTCGATTCTGTGCTTTTTTCCCTTTTTTGTCCATCTCAGCTGAAAACATGGCAGCTTGTCGCAAGCTTAGCGTCCGAGTTGACTCAACGAGAACTAGGCGGTTTTGTGTCAAGGGTTGAAGGTTTTCAAATTCGCAGGAGAATATGCCACTGTCCTTGTATATTACCGGCACCAATTCAAACTCGTACTCACTCAGCAGCTGGGCATTTTTCGTGCGGGAGCTAGGAGAGGGATTCAAAGAGCTTGTTGTGAGGATGGCCGTTGGAAGGGGCGAAAAGAGCGGCTATGAGTTGAAGTGCAGTGTTGCAACACACAAAGGCGACGGCGTCTGGTTTAGGTCATTGAACCGCGGGCTAGAACTCAATTGCACTATTAGGCTTCCATATACGTTACATTTTCTACCCAACCCCCATCCAAGACATATCGTAACATCATGACGTCCGTACCTAGTGCTTCAACGACACAGGCTCCATCTCATACTCCACAGCAATCTCATGCGTCTGCATGATGTGCTGCTTGCCATGGTTCGCGCCATCATAGCCAAGGATGCTCTTGTCACTGAGGTCGTCGTCCCCCTGCTTGTGCCGGGCTGAGCGCGTGTGGTGGGCGCTGACGACGGTGGTGTTGTTGTTGTTGTGGCTTCCCATCCTGCTGCGCTTGCTCTTCTCATTCCTCGAGCCGTCGGTACGGTTCTCGCCGTCGGTGTTGACATAGTACTTCCTGGCCGAGGTTTGCACCTCGCGGACGAAGACGCGGAGGATGGGGATGCTGGCGGCGATGATGGTTACGCAGGACTCGGCGTTGCCCCAGATATAGAGGTCGATGCCGTCGTCTGGTGGACGTAAGTTTGAAACTCGTCATGGTGGCGCTGAAAGGAAGGGAGGGGCCTGCTTACATGTATCCAGGGAAAGCATGCCGGGGATGATCTTGGTGGTCTTGATGATGGCCGTGATGCCGGCAAAGACACCGCAGCTCATGGCGATGGCCACGCCAAGCCTTTCTCTCTTCTTCATCTGCAGGCCCCAGATGAGTTTCCACGGAAGAAGAGCCAGAGCAATGTCCATCACGGCGCTGTAGGATGCACTGAAGACGTTGTAGTATACGAGCGTGGTAGGAGCCCAGCACTTGGCGCCCACCATGAATGGCTTCCACGCCTTTTCAACCGGCGTGCACTGGACCCAGATAAACAATGCACTGAGACCCATCGCGATGTTCATGGATATGATGATGAACCACACCAAGCCCTTCGTCCAGCCGTTGGTCAGCCGGAGCAGCGTGACGGCAAAACTGGTCTTGGACCAGATGGCAGCCGTCACCGAGAATGTGCCGCCGACATTGAGAAGCAGGAGAACCTTGGCGATCTCGTCGAGGTTGGGCACAATGTCCCACGTGTGCGCGCCGTATCCGAGTGTCGTTGCATAGGACAAGAGACCGGACTCGATGGTGATGCACACCTAGAGAGACTCATTGTCAGTTGAGCCCAGTTGAGAGATGACTTCGGATGAACCCACCCACGACGCAATCAGCACCCAGTCATCCCACCACAGCCCGCGATGCCCATTGAACTTGCAGTACACGCGCAGGCCAAGAAAGGCGGTGGCCATGCTGAGCAGGACCCAGATGGACGTGTTCAGCCGTACCGCGGCATTGTCGTGCGGCAGCAGCGCATACTGCTCGGGAGTCAGCGGCGGCGGCGTTAGGTCGAGGCCCGACCCGTCGCCGAGCGCGCCGCTCGGAGTGTCGCCGGGAGCCTGAGCGGCCCGTGCCAAGAGACTGGCGCCCCGTGTCTGCCACGCTGAGAAGTCCATCTTGACTTTTGGCTACACGGTGAGAAAGGGTGTCCTCTGCGGTCACATCGAGCGAGTGTCGCGGCGGCCAAGCCATCTTCTTATGAAGCGTCTGTCCCCGCGAGGTGGTCGTGGTAGCGACCCGCCCCGCTGTCACGGCGACTGCATTAGTCGCACATTTTGGGATTGCAGAACCGTCCTTGCAGGCTTGCAGGTACGCTTTGATGTTGTGGGACGTTGTGATTGTGGGCCCTCGGTTGGTCCTTGCAGCCTGCTGCTCGTGCGCAGTAGTTGACAGAGCCCCACCGCGGTGCCCGATCCTGAAAAGGCAAGGCCGTCCGTCGCCTTCCATCCATGGATAAAAATGAAGATGGGTTAGTCGGAGCCTAGTGGGGACGTCTTGCTAGCGCCGAGCCGCCATTTTCCGGAGCGATCGCCAGACAGCTGCTCTCAATTCTTGGGAGGGTTGTGCCAAGATTGAAACCGTTCATCTATTACTCACCATTTTGCCATCAGGTTGGGTCGATGCCCAGTCTCCAGACTGTTCTAGAGGGCCAAGTGTCCAGTCAAGCTTCCAAGCTGCGATGGCGGGCGAACCACTGCCCGCTAGACATATTTGTGGCACGGACTCTACGTTCTAAAGCGAGGCCTAGTGCTTCTGGTTGCAATTTCACCAAAATACGCAAGCCAGTCATGCGAAGGCCAGCCCAGCCATGTGCAAGCGAGCCGCACCATCTGCTCTCAGTTGCGTGCTCGGGCCCCCCGACACCCCGCAAACCCCGCGAACGCCTGCCCCAGAAAGGAAAGGCTGGAAGGATGTCAAAAGTCCACCCTGTCCAGCTCTCGGACCGTCCAAGCTGATGAACTAGTGCCTCTTCCACAAATCATGTCGCTGCTCGCAGCAAAAAGAAAAACTCTGCAGATCGAGACGGTGGCACGGGCCACCGGTTCCAACCGGGGGTGCACACCACGAAGTCCCTTCAGGAAACCCGGAAAAGGGCTGCATGCGCGGATGTCAGTGAAGCCAATGACGGCAGCCCGAGCACACGGGAAAAACGTGTCCTTGGCAGGTATGCTTATCTTGACAACATGCTCAGACCGCTTTGTGAGAGGCTGTGGCGCATACGGGAGTTTGCATCGGGAGTTAAAGGCAATCGACGTCTCTCCAAGCCATCTGATTTGGCCTGGGACGACTGAGAGGTGAGTACCCGGTCTCATTTGGCCCTGACGTACTGTACCACAGTTACTGTATCGGGGGCTGGTGAGTCTTCTCGCTAGTGATGATGGAACAAATTCCTGCCCCCTTTCGCTCTTTCAACATGAACTGGCCGGCTTCAAGTGTCAGCATCAATTCAAGCTTCCAGGTTGTCACGATGAGCTTAGGTCTTCCGCAATGCTGGCTACAAACCCTCGGTTAATTTCTGATCTATTTCAGTCAGAAACGCAACCCAATCTTCTGCTAGTCTGCTGTATACTTAGAGCTCGCTGGTCAGGAGGAGAGTTCCAGAGCGGGTCAACGGCGCAACTAGAGATTCACTCAGCAACACACTATTTCCTTTCACTCTGTTTCCTTTCCATCTGCGGGCCGTACCATCGGGAGCCAATGGCCGGGTCGCTATCATGCGTCCACCTTAGGATAGGGTAGAGGCCCAGGATGGACCCAGAGATAAGAGATCCGCAGGTGGCAGAGCGCAACCAAGAGAGAGCAACATCTAAAGGCAAAGCACTGCTAAATACAAAGTCTCGTGCTGGAGAAATCTCTGTGACACCTCTAGAACCCAACATCTTACGTGAGAACCTCGAGCACGACAGCCCGTGGAATCGAAGAAGCCCGACTCGGCCACGCTCACAACCATCGAACCCCACTTTGCAATCACGAGCTGCTCGCCTAGCTGAGCGGCTGGCTCGAGAACCACCCATCTGGCAGAAATGAACGAAAACAGGTAGCATCGCCTGACGTCGATGAGCGAGGCAGGGCGCATCGAACATTCAAGAAAAACATCCTGCAGCTGGAGCCCATGGCACTTGAACTGAAAGAGTGAATCTCTGCTTGTGCTCACTGGGCTCCAAATGAACTCGGGCGGCTTCCACTGCCATGACTTTCAGTCGTGGTCAGAAGCGCGCCTTTCCTAAATTTCCAAAGCTGCCTGCCACCCAATCGCTGAGCCCCAGGATTTCAAGCTTTCAACCCAAAATTCCACTTCACCTTCCACTGAAATCTTTGGTGTTGGCCAAGTGCTTCCAATTCCTCAGAAACCGCTAGCCTCGTCGGAACTCCTCTCTCAAGCCTCCGAGCAATACCAATTCTGCTCCAGCCTCACGTCAATTTCCAACTCCCAGACCAACGTCGAGCGGAAGCGGCAGTCTCAGCGCTCCGACCTACAGCATCGACCTCCGCAACGTCGTTTGGGTTGGCGGCTGGCCGACCGCCCCATCCCTTCCCGTCGGACTGCACATCAAGGTGGTCGTCAGCAAACACACGACCGCTAGTTTCATCAACAGTGGGGATATGCCCCTCAAGGTGGATTACGAAGACGTCATTTATGCGGATGAGATAGCACCATACGTCCCGTATCTGCCTGAGGGTGTGTACTTTTGGGCCACAAGGGGCAGGGAAGCGGTGGCTCGGATGCACTACCTCCCAGGGATAGTCTGGTTTGAAAAGATGAGAGAACACTTTGGCTGCCAGTTGGACTCGCCGATCGAATATCGCATTTGGCATTTGGCGCGAGGGGCCCGATTTTTATGTTCTTTCTGTAGGATAACAGGGAAATCGAGACGAATGTATTCGTGGGAGGATCGCGCTCAGTTTGACGGGCAGAGATGAATTACCATTGGCAAGGAGATGGATGGGTCGAGAATTTGGCGGGTGGAAGTCTCATCGGTTGTGCTGCCTACCTACCATTCCATTTGGGATAGTAGCAGCTTCACTTCTTGACTGCTGGTTCACCTCGCTTTTAGATAGGACCGGCTGGCTTGAGCAGGGAATATGACACCGCAAATGACATGGTCTCTGGCACAACATATTTCCACATGGGCTCAACTGTCAGCTGAAGGGAACACCCAATGCTTCACTAAAATCTGTTGGGAAAGGTATGTCATGTTTTGTACAACGAATCTGGGCACACCAAGTTGTCCTTGTCGTACCTCGCTCACGTGCCAATGATCACCCTGGCTCAGGATTTGCTCAGGATTTGCGCAGAATATGCTCAGGCTTGCTCTCGGAAGAGCTTTACTTCGTACTTTTGGCACGCCGCGCATATCGCCGGTTGGTCGCCCCGCAAAATCACCGAGTGGATATTAGTAATTATCTACCCCAGTAAAATCTCAGCCTCGTCCTTTTCCATCCCATCCCACGCCTTCCTCACCACCCTCCCCAGGCCCTCCCGATATGCAACCTTCTTCCCATCCTCCTCCTCTCGCCAGCCCACCCACATGACATTACAAAACTCATACGGCACACAGCGCTCCTTGACTTTGTCCCCACAAGACCACCACGACATGGCGCACAATTTTGGCTGCGAGCACTGTGCATGAAACAAATCCAACTCTGGCATCTCCCACCCAATGGGCGGCGACGAGGCAATCCCCATGGAGAGGAGAATGATGGGGATTTTTGTGCCTGGTGACGGCACATGCCCGCCGGGTCTGATGGCGCCAATAACCTCTCCATTGTCAGAAAGCAGGGCGATATCCTTGCACCCATCATCATCATCATCATCATCATCATTATCATCATCCGAACTGACTGGAGTCGTGTCGGACGAGGCACTGTTCGGGTCGAAGCCACCCCCCACCCTTAGCTCAGCAATCCACGTCTTGACCACTAACTCCCTGGCCCAACTCGTCACGCCCTCGTCCACCATCCTCGGCGACTTCAAAATCGGCACCCAACACTCATAGCCCTCATAATTCTTCTTGCGCTGCCTCGCAGCCTCCTCCTCGTCGTAGCCGCTCGCCACCCTCTCCCTCCTTCCCGTGTGGCTATCCACCTTCCAAAACTGCGCACACTTTATAATCTGCACGCGCGAAGGAAAAGACACGTGCTTAGCCTCGCTATGCGGCCTCGACCTTGCCATTCTGTTGTACAAGGCGCTCCACGCCCCCATGCTCAGCCCGTCGCCCTGCCAGGCCAGAAACGACCACGACGGCGCCGCGCAGCCATGTCGCCTTTGCAAGCCCGAGGAGGACTGCCAGAGCAGCGCTCCCTCAAACAAAATCTCGGGCAGGCCGTGGAGGATGCCGCCCTCAATGGCGCGGCTGTAGGCGGCGACAATGGCGGAAAAGGCGTGAGCGGCGTCGTCGTCGTAGGTGAGGAAGCGGCGCGTGTACTCGGTGGCGAGGTGGATATAGGTTCGAATGTCGGGCACATTCTTGAAGGGCTGGATCTCGATGCCGGTGGCGGTGCGGTTGTCCCTGAGCTGCAGCTCGTCGTGCAAAAAGTGGCGGAGGCGCGTTTGGCGACAGAGAAACTTGACTTCACTGGGCGTGATCTTGAGCGTGCGGGGTGAGAGGAGCTCTTCCTGGAGGGTCCAGCCGCGGCGCTGGTAGGATTGCGGCGTGGGCTTGGGAGGCGGGGTGAGGAGTGGGGTGGGGCTGTCGTGGAGAAGGTCGAGGTTGGACGGCAGGGTGATAATACTAACGTTGGGCGGCAAGAGACGGAGCCCGCACGTGTCGTCGCCGTTGGCCGCGATGAGCGTAATGGATGCGTTGCCGTAAATGGCCGCCATGGCCGCCAGCTGGCTCGGTTTTTGTGCTGCGTCGTCCTGCACAATGCACAGCCTGTCCACCCAGAGGTAGCGCGTGCCGAGTTGGCGCGTGACCGTCATGGCATCCCGCAAGGTTCTCGGCAGGCGCTTTCCCAGTGCTGAAGATTTCTGCAATGATGTCGGTTGGCAGAGCAGCCCAATATTCCCCATTGTCGACACCAAGGGCTCCGTATCGCTACCCCACACATAACTTAGCGCCACGTACTTGGTGTCTCCTGGTTGCCACGAGATGCACTCCTCTTGCACGTCAATGAAATAGAGGTGGCTTGGCGGGTCCACCCTTTTCCACACATCTTCAATCGCAAAACACGTCCCCTGGTGGTGCTCATCGCAATACTCCACCCACTTTCGAATCCTCGAAAAGTCCACCCCCGGCCCCAACCCCAACTCTAACTCGGGGTCGTCCCCCACTAGTGATGGTAGTAGTAGTGGTGGTGGTGGTGGTGGTGGTGGCGGCACAAACGCCAAAACCTCTTTCTCACACGCCGTCGGCTCAGGGACATCAATATGGCAGATAAGCCGTATCTGGGCCAACTCTCCTCTGGTCGAAAAGGGTGTTTTGCTCTTGTCTGGGACGACAACAAGTTCCCAGAGGCCCATGAATAAAATGTATTTCAGCTCCACCAAGTCGTCGTCGGCAAAAGTGTCTTGTTTTGTGGTATTGCCCTCCACGGCGGTTTGGGCACGGGCTTCGAGATGGAGGTGTGCGAGCAGGGTGCGGCAGAGGGGACATGTCGAGGCGCTTTCGGTGAATTCTTTGACGGTTCCCAGCTGCACTGAGTAACGGGCCATGCTCTGGGGGCTTCTGGACGGCCATGGGTTTGTGCCGGTCCGGATGAGCGCCGATGCTGCCGTGCAGATGGCGCAGGATGGGGATGCGGTTAGATGGGCTTGGCTGGTGTTGACTGTCATTGTGTGATGACTGGCTTTGGGCTCGTTTGATTTCTGTGTAGTGAGGTTGGGTTGTTGTTGGGTTGTGTGGGAGATGATCAAGAATGCGGGGGTGGCTGAAAATAATCAACTCCCGTGTTTCACAGCCCTGTTCAATGACTGCCTGTTCCTGGTCAGCTGACCCCTCATCACTCTAGGCCAGGTCAGCCTTAGGTACGTTTCGGCTAATATCTAGTTATCAAAATCATAGATTCAAGTGTGCCTTGCTGGTAAGGCCCAACCCCAACCAAAACTTTGTCCCGGTGTAAGTAGAGGCCTAGAACTGGGACGCTTGAATCTGTTGTGGCATACTGCCTGAAGTTGATTGGGAAGGAGATAATACTATTGGTAACTTGAGTACCTAGGTAGGTACCGACATAAGGATGGTATAGCTAGGTTTGAGCTATGCTCAGCTACCCATTCTTTTGATATAGCAAAGCTGTTTAATAGAAAAACTAACTCTTCCCCCCTTCTTTTTTATTTATTTTTTAGCATGCTGCAGGAGATAACACAGACAGAAAAGTCAGACTACAACCCGACGGATTGCTAGTCCAGTGTTGACAGCCAGTCAGTGAATTCGCAACTCTACTCATCTGGTGACAACCACTGGCTGGAATCTTCCGCGACAAACCAGTCCCTTTCACGCAATGTGACCATCGAAATCTCTATCGCTGGATGGCTGCATACACGTCAATCAGGACGCGGCTGTACAATTCACGCGACAGGCTTGAATGGAACTTGGAAGAAATACAAGTTCAACTATGCCGATCACCTTACCTTAGAGTCAAGGGCAACACACCTGCCTTAGGACTAGCAGATGTCTTCCAAGTCTTGACTGCTCACCCAGAAAGATATCACTATGCGTGGCATTTTGTCCACCTATGTCGTCGAGGAGGCACTCAGAAGGGCGGCTGTGAAAGTCAGGCGAGCATGAAATGGCACAAAGGAAATGGGGTGGCCATCGGCCGGAAAAGCAAAAATGAAAGGTTGCGTCAGCCGCGAATCGAACGCGGGGCCCATCGATGGCAACGATGGATTTTACCACTAAACCACTGACGCTTTACTTGATTGGTTGATAGTGTTAGCTCACAACGCATCATAACGAAGGAAAACAGCACTAGCTCAGCCTCTGAGATAAGGATTTGGAACCTCCGAGTCAATCACCGGATTGGATGCACCGGCAGCCCAACGTCATTTCCAAACTCCACTGCTTTGCCCCCCAGACACCACTCCTCACCACCTCAACGACCACCACAGACAACTCAAAATGTCCACCCCCAGCACCCCCAGCAAACGCGGCATCTGCTGGCCCACAACCAACACCGACCCCGCCTTCGTCTTCACCAAGCCCCCCTCAAAAGTTACCTGGCTCTACAACTGGTCGCCCCATCCCACGCCCAACTGCTCCCTCCAATTCACCCCCATGCAATGGAACCACATCAACATCGACGCCCTCCCCTCCCTCTTCCCGCCCTCCTCGCCCTCCCGCCCCCCCTGCCTCCTGGCATTCAACGAGCCCGAACTTCCCTCCCAAGCAAACATGCCCGCCGCCCTCGCCGCAGCCGAATACCTCCGCGTCATTGAGCCCCTCCGCCGCCGCCCTCATCCCATCAGATGCGGAACGCCTGGGATCTCCTCCGCGCCCGATGGAGTCGTCTGGCTGAAGGAGTTCCTGGCTTTGGTCAGAGCGGGCGGGGGCGACGTCGATTTCTACGCGCTGCATTGGTACGGCGAGACGCTTGGGCAGTTTTATGACTATTTGTGGTCGACGTATTACCAGCTGGGCGCGGATCGGCCGGTGTGGGTCACGGAGTTTGCGCCGACGAATTGGAGCGTGGAGAGCCCGTTGGGGAGGGAGCATGTCGAGGAGTTTTGTATGGAGAGCTGTAAGTATCTGGATGGGCTGGAGTGGGTGGAGAGGTATGCGTGGTTTGGGGCGATGAGGGCGGGGGATATTGGGAATGTGGGGAGGTG
>Ga0247760_1003250_pt1 | contig 10830 bp, 7 predicted proteins | sample UWRJL171409R4_FD_179936 | JGI IMG/M metagenome (GOLD analysis project Ga0247760, IMG submission 179936) | Plant litter microbial communities from Arlington Agricultural Research Station in Wisconsin, United States - UWRJ-L171-409R-4 | ecosystem: Environmental > Terrestrial > Plant litter >...
CAGGCGCTACACTTCGCAACCGCCTCGGGAGTCAAAGGCAACCCATTTCAGAATGTATCTCAGGACGTTGCGAATAAATGGGGTGCGCCGCCTAAACGAACCCCCAAAGCTCCGACACGTCCAGCTCCAACGCCATATTCAAACTGGGGTGTGCCCCAACAGCCCAAACAGAAGCAGCCGGATCTCTATGATCATGTCCGAGCGTGGGATCGCATGAGGGCCCCCTCCAGCAAGGCAACTCCCACTATGAATTCAACAACAAGCGCAAACACGTCCCAGAAGACTTCCCGCCCGCAGCCTAGAGCCGATCCTCCACCACCTCCCCCTCGATCTCAGCAAACAGCTTTCCAGGCCCGGCAGCAACAGGCATCGTTCGGCACAAGAAGATCTGCGCCGCCCCCTCCAGCTTTCGCGGACGAGCCTCCAGCAAAAAATGCACATTATACACATCTCCACAGCAATGTTAATGAGGAAGCAGCTGCTAACCTGAAAAAGCCCCGACCAGCATCCATGTATGCTGATCCACTGAGCGAGCCGTCCGGTGATGCCTTTCTCGATAGCCGACAGCGCACGCCCTATGCGTCTCATGTTGGCGAAAAGTTCAATCTCTTTGAAGGCGCAAGTCCCAGCCGTGCTAGAAGCATGCGGGATGGCCAACGACGTCCACAGGACTCGAATAGTGAAGCGGTGCCACAGCACTCTCGACGGCAAAGGAGCGCTAGCGTTGGTGACCCCGATACCCCTACCAAACCTTCCAAGGAAAGCACCCCTCCGAATGGTTTTTTTCCCCCACCTCGTCCTGTGTTCCAGTCGAAAGCCAGCGCTCGATATAGCCCGCGACCGCCGACAAGTACCACGCCGGGTCCCCCCCCTCCTTCTTCTCCGGCCGGTTTTGTCTCGAGCCCCTCAAAACCGGCTGGCTTTGCGACAGGTCCAGGTGCGCCTCTTGGGAGTGGGGCAACAAATCGTGAGTCATCTGCCACTAGATATTATGACTTGAACTGACAAACGCTTAGCCCTCGGAAATGGAGGGGCCACTGGAACCCCTAGCTTCAAATTGTATGATGAGCCGTCTCTCAGCTTCTCCTGCCGTTCTCCTGCATATTTCACCCCTCAAGAACCGTATCCGAGCGGGTACAGTGGACTCAGGTTGCCCACGTGGGTGCCGCCGGGCCCTTACGCGCCCACTCCCATCGCACGAGCGGGCGACCACTCTGTGCCATTTGACCCCTGCCGTTAGAGACGTGAGGGTCAGGACGACTTTGCGCATAGAGTATCGAGCAGCGCCTTCCCCCGATACCAAGTTTCGAGTATCCCTTCTAAGAGAAGGTGGTTTAAGGACGACTCGCCTCCAAGTGGAGGTGCTTCCAAACTAAAAACTCCAAACTGCTTTGAGTCGTCGGTACAGGCTCAGCTGCAGAAACTCGTGGGGTTGCACTACCCTTCTAAAACATCCCGCAGGGCAACCCCAGCAACCATCAACAGACACACAACCCGCGCTGACGCTGCCTTCCAACCTAGCTTCGCGGTGCCCCACGACGAAGATGACGACGACGATGAAGACGATGACGGCTACATCGATCCAGACATCGCCTCAGAAGCCCGTTTCATGCGCAATAGTATTGATAACATCAACACGCGCTTCGTCGCTCAAGAAACGACGGGCAGGGGATACCAGTTCAGTGCTGGACCCCCAGTCACACCCGTCGAACCCCCTTCGCGGGCGAAGCAACGCTCAAGATCAGCGCCTCGCGGCCGACAATCACCTCCAAAGGCTGCGTTTGTCCCGACTGCCACTTTTACCAACGCCCAAAGCGGCTTCTTCCCCGAACAGTGGTCAGAGATTGGGCCGCAAAATTTCGTCCCACCGCCCACCGTGAGGCCCTCAGTCTCTCCTACCCGCCATGGCCGGTTGGCTAAGAAATCTAAGCCGGTTCGAATGACGGCAGGCACAGCCGGTATGGTTGACGATGATGAAACTACTAGTGGTGAAGACAAATCCCGTCCCGCTCCAGCCGCTGCCAACGTCAATAGGGCCCCAAGCCCCAACGCCATGGACATTGACACACCTCCTCCGGCAGCCGCGACAGCTGCGGCGCCCAATGCCAATGGTGCGCGTGCAGTGAACGTTGAGCCTTCAAAGCCCGAGTGGCGAGCTGGGGATGTGAACGGAGTGAAGCCTGAGCCGACGCTTGGCAACGGACCCAATGTGCCCAAAGTCAATCCCGCCGCCGCGGGATCTGAGGATACAGACGATATTTCGCGTCCTGTATTTCCTGAGTTTCTCAATCAGGAGCCTTTCGTGGCAAAGCCCGCCGGGCTTGCAGAGTGGGCTGATTTGAAGACTAACCTCCCGTTTGAGAGCCAACCATCCACCAAACTACCGTTGGAGAAACCGAAACCAAAACATTCACCTCTGGAACTCCCCCCGATCCCGAAGGCACCTGTCACACCTCCCGCCCTGGCCATCAAGGACCTCAAGCCGAGTCCTGCCTCATGGCATGAGTATGTCGCCAACTTCGAAAAGTATTTACGAGAATGGGCAAAATTTGAGAAGGATATTATCATTCACTTCTCTACAAGGAGGAAAGCGGGAGAAGCTCTTGGTGAGAAGAGATTCCAGTGGGTCGGCGTCAGAGCCGACCAGGGCATTCAACAGTATCTTCAAGAACGCGAGCAGGACGACTTTGTCCGTGCAGAGTGGATCGCCGCCTGCCTTGAGCACTCGAAAAGGGTTACGGAGTTTTCCAAACATCGGGACAAGATGAAGCAGGTGGTTTCGGCACCTTGAACACCAACCAGCCAGAGCTCATCCATTATTCAGGATCGGACACCTATGCGGAAGAAACAAGCGGAGATAGAGATTGTATATTATCACGATACACACCCACCCTCGGCATTACAATTGATACCCTGCATTTGCATAATTCGACAGAACTTCAGTGTTCCCACATATGAAGACGGAGAGCATCAGAAGGACTGAAGGATATCATCTCGTCGTTATTATAGATGGAACTGGGTTGGACATATACTCTCCCGCCGTTCGCGGATGGTGAAGTGGTCGAACGAAGATTTTAGTTGCATCATGAGTAACGAAAGTACCTTTATTCGTCAAGGCCGTTTCAACACACCAGATACGTTTGCGGGTTTCATTTCACTCCTAGATTTCGTTTTCCTGCCCATTCTCATAGTCCAGTGGTTGATTGGTCGCCAGTCTCAGACCACGCTATCCAGTCCATTTGGGCCTCGATAGAGTGCATTGTACTTGTATTCAGGTTTCACTCTCCTCTACATTAGAACGAAGTCCCATAGCCTTCTACATAGATACCTGGGCGTTGTTTGTTTCGTTAGGTATCTGACTTGGGAACGAAGACCTGTGTATCAATGAAAATTCTGGACGACATGTCCCGATTTACCGTTTCGGACATCTCAAATGATCTTGCTGTCATCAATCCGAGCAATGATGCATGGTCAAGTTGGTCATCCACTGTGTGTCCCTTTACATGCCAGATATTGCTCTGAACATGCTGTCATCTCCGTCTTTAATTTCCTCCCGTTCTAATTACTTCGTACCTACCTCGTGTAGGTAGCAGATGTCAGTCCCGCCAACGCGTAAGCTCGGCCGCCCTACAATAAATTACTCTCTGTTCCTTCAGTCCCGAGACCAACTCTTGGGTCGGAACCAGGTCAGGGACCGGGACCAGTCCTGTAAATATATGTCAGATCTGCTAGGCTTGGCTTGGCTTGGCATCGCAGGGGGGACTTGGCCAACGCCAAACCCCCCCGCCCGAGTTTATTGACCGATCTGATCCGATGAGTTTGGGAATCCTGTGCGTGCTCGCGGGACCGCGGACCTCATCGGTGCAGCGCAGTGCAGTGCAGTTGGGAATGGATCTCATCAGCTCTCAGCTCCGCTCAGCTCAGCTCAGGGCAGCGGTTGGGGTGGGATCCCCGGGATCAAATCCGATGCCCAGGGTCCCAGGGCAAGTGCGTAGGTAAGTAGGTAGGGACATGACCCCAGTGCAGTGCCCTTCTCATCTCCAGCCCAGTCATCTTCATCTTCCTCTTCCTCTTCCTCTTGGATCTTTGCATATACGGGTGACGGGGTACCGGGTCCGGGGGGTACGGATACCGGGGACCTAGCCTACCTACCTACCTTGCCTACCCAGCCAAGATACACCAGATGCATCAATCGGCCTCCCAAACCAACAAAATTTTCTCTCCCCACCTCCATTAACATTTGCATTAACATTCCATCCTGTGAGGGCACCATGGCACCATGTTACCTAGGTAATCTATTTAACCTCCCTAGGTAGTTGGACCGGTGTAGGTGCTAGGTGGGTGCTGAGTGTTGGTTGTTGGGGTCAGTCAAGGTAACTCAGGCACCTGAGCTGCCGCCGAGATCACAGCTCGCACAAACAGGTCAAGTCAGATAAAACGTCCGTTATTAGGCTTGCTGATATCATCAAATTCCTACAAAAATATGTCCTTGCACAGGGAAAAATAAAAAAAAACAAAACTACCTCATCGCATTACCAACAACCGCCCGATTGGAGGTCTCGCCTACGAATAACTACATCCTTGCAGTACAATCCTACCTATTCTTGAATGCTTCTTAAATGGGACCTGTTAAGGTGTTGAGCAGGCGGTTTTATGGTACCAAAACAGCCTGGAGGAATGTTTGAAGAGATATTATGGTAAAGATATTAAGGCGCTGGGGGTTTTCTTGTAAAAACAGAAAGAAAAAACATCGAGATTTCGAACCTTCATACCAAATCCTCTCTACCACTGACTCACTCGCTATCACTGCCTCTAGAGAGGAAAGGCTCCATCGTCTACATTGTCTGGAGTTCAGCACGATACTGCCAGCAGTGACGACGGGACGATAGTATCATGGTACAACTCCCTAGATTCCGAATCACCATCCGTGAGGCGCATATGGATACCGATTTTGTTCTTCATGTACTCATCGCCATGGCTGACCTTTGCAAGCGCAGCATATGAAGCACGCTTCGGCGGTGCGGTAGGCAGCATGCCTCCGACAGTTGCCTATTTAACCTACACTCTCGTCCCAGATTTGACAAAAGAAGGCACCATGACCCATCCCTGAGCCTATGAGAACCCCATCAATCCGCTGATCGTGATAAACATGCAATCCACAAATCTCATGATCATGAGATCCTAGCCCATTCTTCCAAACCTCCCGTCCATAAAGACATTATCCTTAAACAAAACGACCGGTGCTATGTAATTCCCGTAATGCTAGCCGAGCCAACCCAGCTTCGTCAATAACCATATCTTTTAAGAACCAAGCCCAACCCAAGGGCACGTCCCAACGCCAACGAACCAGACAGCCACGCATGGGCGAGAAGAAAAAGAGGCGCCATGGCAACGACGACCACAGTCGCGACGACAGCTGCCAGGCGCAAAACACAAAGACGCTGTGCCGTATTCAAGACCCCAGAAAGACAAAAGAAAAAGACCCAGACAACCTCCTCTTTGTCCAGTCACCCTCTATGTTTGGTATCATAACACATCTTCTATGCGATCGTAACGGTATTCGGCTCGGGGCTATGCGAAACAATTCTAACTTCCTTCACATCCTCGGCTTTTGTTTGATTCTTCGTCTCACTGGGAAAGCCCGATTCGGTTTGAGGTGTTTGCGGCTCGCGGTCAAATTCGTCGGCGGAGGAGGCCGTCTCTACAGAACGGGGCATAGGCGGAACTTCGGGCGCAGGCTCCACCGTGGCGACGACGGCTGTACACACGGACGACGAGTTCTTTCGGTGGCCCTGATTTTCAGACTTCTCTACTCCAAGCGAAATCTCGGACGAAGCCGTATTGGTGCCAAGCGGAGTGGCGTAAACCTCACCCGAGGTTGTTTCGGTGTTTCCGTCGCTCGCGACTTGCGTATCATCCATTTGAGTGTCTGCAGCAAGGAAGGAGCTCTGAAGTGGGCTCCTCAGAGCGGCAACATCGCCACCGAACTCGCCTTTGCTCGCCCTTGATGTACGGGCAGGACTTCTTGGCGGAAGGGGAGGAGGAACTCTCTTCGGAATGGTCACGATCGCCCCCTTGGCGTGAATGACTTGGGTTATCTGCGACGATCTGAGCGAGGTTCGGGTGGGCTGGGCAGCGGTTGCGACCTCGCAGATGATAGCCACATCGTCCTCATCATCCTCGTCCTCCTCATCATCGGCGTCTTCGTCACGCTCGTCTGAACCAAGCCCGTCAACAACCTCAATGACAGCATCCGTATTGTCTGTGATTGGCTCAGGAACCGGCTCGGTCTGGGTGGCTGAAGCAGCCTCTACCGACGGAGCAGCAACCTCGGGAACTGTTGCACGGGCTGTCGTCGACTTCGCAAGTTCTTCCTTCTCCGCAGGCTTGGGGCTGAGACGCTCAAGCACGCTGGTATCGACTTTAGTGTAGTCAATCTCATCAGGCTCCAAGACGGTAGGAAGCTTTTCCGACATGCAGTCCCGTCCATCGTCACTAGTCGCACGGCTAAAAGTCGTCCCGGCGGTGCTGGCCACATCCGTCTGCGTATAAGCATCAGTCGCGACCGTTGCCTGCGTCTTGGCCGACATGTAACTACCACGATTACTCCTAGAGAGGTACGTGTCAACGCTCTGGCGATTGAAACGGGAGGAGACCGGGCTGGTCGGACTGGGATTGTACTCAAACTGGGTGCTTGTCGGTCGCAGCCGAGTACCAGCCTCCCTGATTTCAATGCCCGCCATCTCCAGACTCAGTACGCCAAACGGGTCCGGATCATCGGCATCTGGAATTCCAAAGGGCGTTTTGGGAGCCGATGCCGGCGACGCCTTAGGCGTCTCAATGACAGCGTCACCCGGAGCAGGCTGTCGGGCTAGCACCTCCATCAATGCTTTATCGTAGTCGGATCGGCCTTCGGCTGCCTTGATGACTTCGAATAAGGGACGCATTTCAGGTATGCTCTTAGGGATGTTGCCGGCCAAAATGTCCAATACGCCCACATTCGAGCAGTAAAATCTCTCATTCTCGTTCCCCCGCTCGGTGACCAGCGATCCATCTAGCGGCACTGCCTGGTGCTTGCCTCTAGCCTTAACATAGGTAAGAACAGTGTCGTCAAGTCCTTTCCATCGTGTGTCTTGGTCAGGTGAGGCAACGTCAATTAGCGGCCCCACTGTAAGGCTGCAGTCGACACCGAGTGTAAGTCGAGGGCGGGTGAATAACTCAAGGGTTCGAACGCTGTTGATTACAAGAATACAGTCGTAGATATCGACTCCTATCACGAAGCCAAGTGCAGCTGTGTGGAGTATAATTCCCGAGGGCGGTGACCATGTTCCGTCGGCTTTCCTTGCCGTGATTAGTCCGGCTCCGCCGGACCCTGACATCCAAACTCCAGAACGCACGCAGGAGAAAACAGCGAGCCCGACGGCATTTTGTATTATTCGTGGGGGAATCTTCTTGGTGGTGTATGTTTGGGGCGCAACTGCAGTGTCAGTCGGGGATGTCGGCTCCTGTGGTGGTGCTGGTACGTCTTGGACAAGAAAGCCGTCGGCTGTGTGGTCACCGTCAGTATCAAGGCTCCTCTTATTGCTCAAGTGAGGGTTGTATGAGGCTTACTGCAGAAGGACTTGAGTATCCGGGCTGCTTTGTCACACTCTTTGTCAAGAGTCGCCGGCCAATATGTCTCACGACCATAGCTAGTGGGCGCCGGTGACGTATTGCCCGTGAAGCTGAGGCGGCTGCCAGGCGCGGTGATTTTTTCGGCCCATCCAAAGACTTTGTCGAGAGCTAACGGCGTCCTCCTCGCAGGATTGGCGGCGGCTGGTAGTGTGCTTGTCGTGGTCGCGGCTGTGATATTATTATTATTCGCCTTGGAGCGGTCCCACGAAGGGAGCAGTGCAGAGACGCGCTGCATGGCGGGCTCGCAGGCGTTGGCCTTGGGTCACCACGATCTGAGCAGAAGATCGAGGTGATGTGCTGTTGGTTGAGGTCTGGCAGGCCGAGGGTGGAGAAGCCTCGCACGGGGAGGGCGAAGCAAATGGGAGGAGCAGCTGCAACGTTTTTAATCCGGCCCAAGTTGGCAATGGCAGCGATGCCCAAGTGCCCTGTCAAGTGCAAGCCGGGATTGCCCCGGCTCCAGTCAGCCCCTGCGATACCGGGCCAGCTGCGTGGTGGTGGGGTGGTGCGAGCGCTGAACCGGGCCAAAAAGTGACGTGGGCGCTGATCACGCCAACAACAACCGAGCGCTGCAGCAACAACGGGAGTGTGGGAGAAAAATCAAGAGACTGGCCGACGTGATGCTCTCCTGGGGCAGGCAGCAGGGGTCTTCACAGGTGGGATTCCGTGGGTGCAACCCTCCCACAGGCTCGCGCGCATCGGGCTCGCGCAGCTCGCAGGGCGACAAGGCAATGGACGACAAGATGGGGCAAAGGACCCCGCACAGGCTGCCGTCTCGAGCGCGAGCTGGCGGGCTGGTGGGTTTGATGGGTGTGGGACGCTTGTCGCCCCGTCGTTTGCGTGCAGATGTGTGCCTGAGCATAGATGAAGCAGCTTGATTGGATTTAATATCCGGCAGCCAGCAATGAGGCCATCAGCATGGATAGTGCTCTTGGTCCCGACGACTCGCACCGCAACCCTGTGTCGTGCCTAGATTTTCCTCGGCGTCGTGTCGATCGCCGACCAAGCCACGATGGATTTTGTCGGATGCCCCGGTCTAGTACAAAACTCAACGACGGTGCAGGGCGTAGGGGGCCGATGTGTGTCAGCCGGACGACAGAGCGTATCTTGTTGCGGGAAAAGAAAAGAAGAAAGAGCGAAGTTGGCTTACACTCCACGCTGTGCCGCCTCCAAACACATCAGCTGAGCAGCCAATTGGTTTTTTGTTTCGAGATGAGCGGGAAGGCGCGTCTCTGGCTGTGGAATGAAAGCTGCTCGCGAGTCGCGACTTCTCAATTTCTCAACACCGTTTGTGCAAATAAGTTACACTTTGCGGGGGACCCTCCAGTGCCGTGATGGCCCTAATCAAAGCCGATCCCGATTCCATCTCAGCGTCGTTCAGCTCGTCTCTATTCCAGGAAACGAGTAGCGGGTCATGTAACCAAGGCTGCCCTGGCTTTTGGCTGGCCCCTTCATGTGAGACCGAGATTTCTTTTTTGCTCTTTGCCCCATTGATGACAATTTCAGATGTCATGTAATTTCGCCGCTAAAAGTTGGCTTCGGCTGCTATGCTGCGCCTTTGACTAGACTCGACCTGCCGTCCCTACACTACGGGTGTCTATATCATGGCTACGGTATAATACGGAGTGACAGTCAACAAAATCGAAGGCTTTGAATGCCGAATGCGAACGGAGGACCCTTGTCGGCTCGCGGTGCCAAGACACCCCACCTGGGCCAAAGGGAGGGGGCGGGCGGTCGTAAGGCCTGATTCCTAGAGATTCAACTCGGATCATGTCGTCATGCTTCGGAGTGGACGCAACCTCGTCGCCGACGTAGTCTCGATGTAGCTGTCATTTAATCTCTAGTCACTGTCAATTTCATGTTTTTTTTTTTTGTTTTTTTTTTTTCCACCTCCGGAGCGCCTGCAGCTCTCCCGAAGTTGGGATCGATCAGCAAGGGGCTTGACGCACGCGGCAGGGTGGGCCAAATGTGCCAAAACCGACAGCAGATGGAAACCGGAATAGGGAAGGGGAAGGGGAAGGGGAAGGAGGGAACAATGCAGGTTGCCGACGACAAGAGATCCAATCCATGGCCGGCGAGCTACAGACGCCAATGTGATGAGTTCTCTCCCTGCTTTTCTGTGCGATGCGGGGGTTGGTTCACAAGCGGACGCCCACCGAGTACACCCGCAGTAGGACAAAAAATGTCAACCCGAGACACGCTTGTTGAGGCATCAAAATGCGGCTTTTGCTGTAATTGACCGCACGCGAGTCGCAGCCACCCCAAGTCTATAACTCCCCGTGGCGTTTTAGGAGATGGACGGGGTCGAATCGTCCGTTCCCCCAATGCCATCTCCAACAAGACGTATAGCAATGCATACGCATGAGCTTAGGGGGGTAGAACAAAGCCCGGCACTAGCACCGCAGCAATCACTAGTTGGGAAGCTAGACCTGTCTGTCTCACATCTCCTGTCTGAGAAGCACACCAAACCTTCCCTCGCCCGTCACACCTAGTACACCACCGCACCCTCTCAACAAACCAACGACGCACAACCAAGAATCATGCAAGTCAGTGTACGTCTCCGACTCACGGACCCCACGCTGCTTTCCCGAGTCAAACAGAAACCGCTACGCAGCACAGTACGGCTTGTTGCGGGCGTTGCGCGGCTTGCTGCCTTTCAGCTGCAGGCAACGAACGGCCAGCTCCCGTACGTCGTTCTCTGTAGACCCGATGTGGGGAAGGAAGGGAGGGAAGGGGCTGGTTTTTTACTATCATCTACTTCGTAGACAAACGCCAAACACTGCCGATTAGCTATTCTTGATTACCGAAAAGATCCCCCATCTGCTCCTGCCGCTTCCCTTCCGCTTCCACCCGTCAAAAAAAAAACGAAACAAACGACCGAATAGATTTTTGAGGAGCAAAACCAAACCTGCATGTCGGAGGGCGGTCGAGGCACGGCAGGTTGGCCCCAGCCCCGCAATCGCACCGGGTCCGGCCCGAGTCGTCGTGGATTTTTGACGCGGGATGGTGGTTGGGGGCGCTTTTTAACTTGGGTTTTCCTTCCCTTACACAGATGCCTACATCTGTATGTAAGTACAGTCCAGCCTTCCCAGCCATCAATTCTGGGTCTTATAACAGCAACTATGATACCGGCGTTGCATGCAGCGTGCACCCCGCCCA
>Ga0247760_1003251_pt1 | contig 10826 bp, 7 predicted proteins | sample UWRJL171409R4_FD_179936 | JGI IMG/M metagenome (GOLD analysis project Ga0247760, IMG submission 179936) | Plant litter microbial communities from Arlington Agricultural Research Station in Wisconsin, United States - UWRJ-L171-409R-4 | ecosystem: Environmental > Terrestrial > Plant litter >...
AGTGGGGAGAGAGGCAGGATAAGTTAGCAGCGACACCTACAGGAGGGAAAGAGGGGGGGGTTCTAATACCGGATGTGGGGGAGAGGAGGAGTGGGAGAGAGAGAAAAAAAAAGGTCAGACATGAACCAGGGGGATTAAATAGTCCTTATACATTTCTCTGACCACATTAAGTTTTAATAGCAATGATGACAATACTATCATCAGTGAGCGCGATGCCAGCCAGTATCAGGTCAGCCTTGGATATCGACTTAAGCAAAGCTCAAAAAAAAGGGGGGGGGAAAGTCCCGTATAAGCGGACAGCCCAATCATAACAAGAACATACGACCCATGCCCACTGGGAAAAAAAACCTGGGATCCCGTCTCCTCTCCCAAGGGTCCAACTAATAGTAGTTGGTTGGGTCGGTGATGATCAGCAAACAAATCCCTAGTGTTGTTGTATGTTCTTGTCACATTAATCCCTTTCCCCCCTTTTCCGTGCAGGTTTCTCCTCCCCTGTTCTTTCTTTTTCAACCCTTTTTTTTTGGGGGGGGGTTGGGGATACCACGCTCGGGGTTCCGCCGACACGGGAATTTGATATCTGTTACAAAAAGTGGACCAATTGCCTTTTCTTTTCTTTCTTTATTTTTTTTATTTTTTTTTATTATGCTGATGTCACATGGTCGACTGCATCTAAAAAGAAGTTGAGATGAGTTTGGTAGAGATGTCCATGGTCCGACCCCTGAGGGATTGACTGTAAGTGTGGGACTCGACGACACCCTAAAAGTAGGTACCTAGTTATGTAGGCCATGAGTATGTTGTTGCAAGGGCTGGACTGTATCCAAACTGACAAAATCTTGACCTGATGTGTTTCAGTCGTCCTCGAACACATTATCACCTCGACAACAGAGGAATGATGTGAGAAGGCAAGGCGAAGTGTTAGCTGAATAGCGCTGTCGCCCTTGTCCCGTGGGGTTGGCCCGAGACTTGGTGTAACCTTTAAATTGCTAGGAAGCCGTTCGTGGGAGGTTAGATTGCAATATGCTAGCCCTTTTTTTTTTTTTTTTAAAAAAAAAAAAAATCTTTTGGCTTTAGGATTGGGTTGGGACTGGGTTGGGACGGAATTGGGATTGGAAAAACAGAACAAAGGGGAGTTGACTGGGTGTCGTTAATGTTTTGCCCAGGGTGATGTCGGTTGACTGAGGGAGGAGGGTTCTTCTGCGATGGGGAATAATTGGTACAAAACAGCAGCAGCTAAAGTGTCGGTATGATGACTAGGAGCATGGCTAATGGTTGGGGCTAAAGGGGCATTTGGTTCGTTAATGAATTATGATCATCATCGCATAAGCGATTATTGGCGTATGTTATGTCTGATTTGTGCTCTAAGGGGTAAGTAATTCTGCTCGACCCCAGATGCAAATAACATCTCTCATCCTCAGCAACTCCATCATCATCTTGAGTAGTTGGGCTTGTTTCGTGAATCAATGCTAAATTAACATCAGATAACCAATTCTGGTACGATGCCGAGATCACATAGTATATTGATTATGTTGAATATAGATTGGAAAACAAGACAATATATGTACAGAACTTCTAATACAGTCGATATCTACATCATCCACGGGTTTCAGCCTGGGGCGCATCCTTGAGTACGCGGAATAGCCCTACAATAGTGGCTACCAGTCCGGCAATTACGGCAACGGAAAATAGCAGCATGAACGCATCTGCCACATGGTGGGTGTCCTTCCTGCGTGCCACAAGCTCGTCGAAAATCCCATCAAGCGTTTCCGCCATCTGGACATCGGCGAACTTGGCCTTCACCCTCTCTGCGCCCTTGCGCCCCATCTCGTCCAACTGAGGCTGCTTTATCCCACCCAAGGCCTTCCCCATCACTTCGGACCAGGCGCTAATGTCGGATGGGTCCCGGAGCCAACCGGTAACACCGTCAACGACTGTCTCAGTTGGTCCTCCGTTGTTGGCCGCCAGCACAGGGACGCCACGAAGCATGGCTTCGAGCGGGACGATGCCAAAATGCTCGTTGGACGGGGTGTAGACGAGAAGCTGGGCAGAGGCGAGAAGCATCTCCTTGAGGCGGTTCGGTACGGACTGGAGAAAGAGGACCTCGGCGTCGGCATGGGCGGGGCTCAGCGCGCTGACGAGGTTGGTGGCCGTGGCGTTGCGGAGACCCAACTCATCGGCGAGCGCAACCAGCTCTGTGTGGTAGCTCACATTCTCCGGCACCCGGTGATCGTAGCCTCCGGCGATGACGAGCTTGGCGGCCTTGCGGCGTGCCTTGGGTAGGCCCGCGAACGCGCGAATGGCCAGTCCGACGTCCTTCTTGCGCTCAAAGCGGTTGATGGAGAGAATGACGCCCGTATTCTTCCATGGGAGAGGCGCGCTATCTTCTGTTTTGTCGCTGTCTTCGTCCGTCTTCTTCTTATCGCTGGTGTCAATGCAAGGGTAAACCACCTTCAGCTCCCGCTTACGCGCCAGGGCGGGCCATGTCCTGGCGACAACCTGCTTTGTGAAGCCAGAGTTGACAGCAATTGCATCAGCAAATCCCATGCTCCATTGCTCAAGAGTATCGAAAGGCAGACGATAGGCGCGCTTCCACCAGCGGGCGCGGCCCTGGGCGAGCAGCAGGTCGGGGAAGTGGCAGTAGAAGAAGATGGGTGCCGAGGACTGGCTCTTGAGAAGCGGCAGACCAGCGCTGAGCTGGTCTACGAAGAAGACATCGGGCACGAGATCGTGTAGCTCGTAGGTGAAGAAGGCGATGTGAAGGATGAGGTGCAGTTGTCGTAGGATTGCGCAGAGGATGGCGAAACGGCCGAGGAGCGTCGTCGGGACGATCGTGTTGCCGCGCACGCGGACATCAAGAGTTCCTTTCATTTTATCAGTTAGCATCTGCACAAAGGCTCCAGTCCAAAGACTCGCGACTCACCGTCTCGCGCTTCATCAAAGCAGTGGCTCGGGTCGCAGTGGCTTGTGTAGATAACAACTCGATGCCCTCGTTTCTGCAGCCCGACTGCGGCGTCCACCACCAACCTCTCGGCCCCGCCGATTCCCAGATCAGGATGCAAGAAGACTATCGTCCTCTGCTTCTTGCGCTGGTCATTGCTGCCGCTTTTAGACATCGCGCTGGCAGTGTTGTTGAGCTCGTCATACTGCGACCGCTATGCTCTCGCGGACCAGGGTCAAGCCAGCAACCTGGCCTGGCCCCACCCCCCTGCAGTTTTTAGCCAAAAAGGCTGCTGCTGCCCCCACCATCGCCGTTTTAACCCGTTAAGCGCATGTTTGCTCATAAGCAAAAGGTGTAAGGTCCTCTCGTTCGTTCAGCTCGGCGCAGCATTGTTCTTCCCCTGGTCGGGTCTCACCGCCTCCGAATGAGCGGCCATGTCGGATATACCTTGGGCCCCGGTCTCAGATCTCACTCAGGTCACGAGGCGTGCCACGTTCGTCCTCGACAACAACCAATGCATACAAAGGTCTCACCAAGAAAACTACTGGTCAAGAAGAGCAAGGGAGCAATCGAATCCACCACCAGACGATAATTATTCCGATTCGGCTATCGACACATACTATCCTTCATCAATCCATAATACACACCGGTGAGCGTGCTGACCTTGTTTCAGGCAAAGCCAGTCTGTCAAAGTAATTCATACCCCACGTCCCTCTCGTATGCAATGCCAAACCAACATGACATAGACCTTGCCTGGCCCCCTCTATTCGCTTGCGGGTTTCTGATGAGGAAGACTCAGCGGAAAACAAAGGGAAATGAATGACATGAACTGGGGAGCGGTGATAGAATAGAAACCCAATTAGCAGAGACCCGTCCTTCCCCCTGCGTCTCACAAACAAGGAGCAAAATGCCAACTTGAGAAGAACGCCCTGTCCAATGATCAATGATTCCTACCAAGGAACTCCAATCCCGTCCCATGCCTTGCACAATGAACCATAATGAACCATGCGCATGTTCGTGTTATTTTTTTTCCTCCTTTGGTAGGGAAAGCTAGATGATTCGAAGAGGCTGTTATTACTAGCCTGCCGCGTCAATCTTTGTGCCGCCTAGTGTCTCTCGTCTCCGTCATCTGCCTCTCTCGTAGTTTGTACAAGCCAAGCTTGGACCGGCCCAGCGCAGAACTGTACACGCGTTGGCCCACCCGGATTCCATGGTATCCCTTCATATCCTTCGTATTCCTCATTCTTCGTTCCCTCTTCGTCGCTTCGCTACTCGTGTCTTTGTCCAAGCCGGCAAATGGAAAGCTGAGGACAAAACCTCTTCGCAACGATAATCAAAAGAAATCCACACCGCAGAATTGACTCCCAAACCCCGGTGGTATGCTCGAATTTGCCCCCAAAGCAAGTCTAAGGCGCCTCACGCCACGTGAGTGGCAACCGAAGAGGACACCAAAAATCGAAGCCAGGAAAAAGAACACAGCCGGCCAATGCAAACTTTCGAATGCCGCAAAAGTAGGGCCAACAGGTATTGAAGTGTGACGCAAAAACCGGAAGCCAGCTCATTCACTGTCGACGATGAGCTTCTTGGCAGTCTCTGTGCTGCCAATACTTGCATTTGTATCTCTTCGTCTTGATCCGCTCACCGGTCTCCCCATCGAAGTCGATTCTGAGGCCGCAACGGGTTTCTTCCGCTTAGCCATGGTGAGGCCCTCATCGCTGTCGCTATCCTCGCCGTCACCATCGTCGCACTCTTCTTGTGAGGCCACGGAGCTGGCTGGCGTAGACAGAATAGGTCCGACAAGGTTGTCATCAAGCTTCACAGGAACTGCGCCGTGGAGGACATCCTCTTGTGAATCTAGAGGAAACCCAGAAACCGGCTCCTTTGTGAAGGCTGGGGGTGTAAGAGAGTCGGTTGTATCGATCACCGAAGATCGGCCAACTACCCCAGGATTGCCAAGAAACTCTCCCTCGAGATCTGCAGATACCGAGCTGGTGCTGCTGAGGAGTGCCGGCAGCGACGGATCGGACTGGAAGGCGAGGATCTGTTCCGTAATATCCTTCGTTGAAATTGGTTTCACCATATATATTGGGCTTGCCGTCTCACTCGGACTGGTCAGCGGTGTTGCTGCGAGCGCACCCATAGAGGTTGAGCTCGAGGACATCGCCGTCACAATCGTTTCTTCTCGGGACGGGGGAAGGGGCCGTTGCTCGAATCCATCTTCGTCCGGCGAAGGGGGACAAGGGACAAGAGCCGGCTCGACCTCTTGCCCAGAGCCAACAGCCCTCTTTCCGCTGTCTCCGTCACCCTTGAGTGTGCTTATCTGAGTCTGTACTGGAGCCAGTGACTTGAGTGGTGACGGTTTATGCGCAATCGGCTGCTGCTTGGCATCAGAGCTCGCCACAATGCGGCGTGCCGTGGATGGCCTTTCATCCGATTCCAGCGAGGTGCGCTGCTTCTCGTAGATATTTGGGTCGGATTGAGGGTGCCCGTTCTGGTAACCTGTCAGGAAACCAATAGCCGGGGAAGGGGCCACCGCATGTTCACAGGCCTTGTTGACGTCAAGGGTTGGAAAGACACGGGGTCGCTGAGTGAAATGGACATTGCCCGGGGCGATAGCAGTGCTGAGCGATACTTTTGGCTCGGCGCGCTTGTCGGCACTCGCGAAAAGTCCACGGTCCACGGATCTTGCTCGATTTGAATCTTCTGAGGGCGGCCTCATATCACGAGCTTTTCGCAGTGCGCTGCTTGGGTCTTCGTATTGACCATCAAATAGAGGTGTGGCCGGCATTGTTCGAGACTCACCAGGATTGGCAGTCAAGCTTAAAAACGCGTTCGTGACCGAGCGGTGGTGTCCATGGCGAGGGAACGTTCTCTGTGTGGAGCCAAAGTGTTTTCTATCCCACGACTCGTCCCGCGCGCCAAGGCTGGAAACCAGTTCGAGCAGTTGGCGGGATGAGTGCCCACCGACCGATGTTGACAGCTGTTTCTGGGAAGCGGAAGTGGGAAGCTCGTCGGATGGGGATTGACGAGGGCTTGCGACAACACTCTGCGTCAAGGGATGCTCACTCGACGCCTGTGATAGAGTAGAAAAGTAGTCATCTGGGCGAATACTCTTCCTCCGGGCATCCCGCAGGTTGGGTGTCGACACGCCGCCCACAAGCGGGCTATCACCACCGGAGCTAGCGGCACTGCTGGTGGCACGCCTACGCGACGAGACACTGACACTCTCTGCCCGCTCCCCTCGAGGGTGCATAACTTTTCCAACTGCCTTCTTAACCGCCGAGCGGGCGCGCTCAAGAAATGTGAGAGGGACGACGGCTCGTGCGACCTCCCGATCATCGACCTGAATCTTCCTACCAGACGTGCGCCGTGATGGATCCGTGTCGTCAAGCCATGAAATGACGTTGGTAATACCCTTGGTTACAAAGGGGTGGCGTTTGACATCCCGCAAACGAATTCGCTTCTCCGGATTTTTGACGAGCATTTTCATCAATAGGTCGATGAGATCCTTATCGACGTCCTCATATGCTAGCTCATCGTCATCTCGGTATGGCGGCCTATTTACTCGTGTATACAGCGACTTTTCGTTGGGCTTAGTTGCAGGGTCGACAGGGCGAAGTCGTCTCCGGGGAATGTAGACTTCCTCGGTGGCAATCTTCCGAAACATATGCCACTCATCCTCGCCAATGAAAGGGATCCGGGCAAATACCACACAGAAGAGGGTAATACCCAACGACCATACATCGATTTGCTCCGTAATTTTGGGCTGGACGCCGGGCTGGTCATCATCGTACGAGTCGGTATAACACAGCTCGGGAGCGAAGAAGGCTGGTGTGCCCACGGTTTTGGCAAGCTCAAGATCGTTATCAAAGTCCTGAGCCTCGGATTCCGAGATAGTCTCGTCGCCGTCGCGAATGGGCCGTCCAAAGTAGGATACACCAAAGTCGGATATCTTGACGCGGTAGTCCTTAGTTTGAAGCAGGTTTGGCGGTTTGATGTCACGGTGAACAACGCCCTCATAATGAAGGTACTCCAGACCAAGTACAGTGTCGCGGAAAGTGTGCCTCGCATGTTCCATGGTAAAGCAGGGCACGTAAGAGAAATCGTCAGCGTATGGGTCATGAATCCTGTTGTAGTCGATAGAGGACATGTGGGAGGCGATGGAATCTGCCATGCTTGGGGATCGACCACGGCCGGTCGGGTCCTCCACGTAGGGGCCGTACATCGTCCCCTCCAAGGCGGTAGCGGATACGGGGTTGGACCGAAGAGGTACGGGTGTCTCCATGTCATCGTCATACGAAAACGATGCCAGCTCCGAGTCAAGAGGGGGGTGCGGGGTCCCGGCTCTGGAGACTGATTTAGCAGAGTGGGTACGAGAGGGCGCGCGTGATGTAGCCTTGGATCCCGAAAGCGACCCGGGTTGTGAACGGACTGATCTGCCGAAGGCGTCCGAGTCGTCCCTGCCATACGAGCGGCCGAGGGATTCGTTGTCGTCGTCGACGCCATGCTCAAGGCTCCAGTAGTTATGTGCTGCAGCGCTTGCAGCGCCCTCAATCTGGGTTGTCTTTTCCCGCTTCGCATCCTTTTGAACCTGCCGACGCTCTAAGATGAGATCGTAGTGCTCTTCCTCGGGTGTGGGCTTCTCGCCGCGCATCTCCCTCTCTTGGCGTCGGCGCTCGTACGCACAAATGTGAGGGAGGCCCTTCTTGCGCCATGTAATCTCGCCCGCCTCGGCATACTCCAAAACCATGTAGATTTTCTTGAGCTCTGGGTCGTCGATGATCTCCAGTAGAGCGACGACGTTGGGGTGACGGATCTTCTTTAGAATTGCGATCTCGCGCTTGCTCTTGTCCTGAGTAGACATGGCTGTAACCTTGCCGAGCCTCCGCTTCTTGGAGAATCTTGGGATGATCTTGATGGCCACATTTTCTCCCGTCTCGAGATTTCGGGCCAGCTTGACCTTGCCGTGGACACCCCGGCCGAGCTCCTCAATAATCTCATAGTGGTTGATGAGTTTCCGTCCGGTTGCGTAATTGGTTTCGACATTCGCTTTGTGCGTTCTAGGAGGCCAAGGGATCAGTAACGCGGACTGGAGATGCACTCCACGGTGCCCCACAGTTGTCACGATAGCCGACGCAAGGGCCGAGGCGCCAGCGGCACGGCCATCAGCGCTCACAGAGAGGAAGGCGAGAAACAAGAACGAAATACACTTACTCTCGAACCTTGTGGCTCTGGAGTGGGTGCAGATACGGGCTGACCAGCGCGGCGGGCGTGGTGCTCTCGGATTGCGAATGGGTCGGGAAGGTCATGGCCGGGCGGGGGAGGGACGGGCTGAAGAGGCCCGGCGATGACACAGGAGTGCTATTGGCGGTGCGGTGCGGAATTTGCGAGGGCGGAAGAATGTTGTGAAGATGGGGATGCGCTGGGCGAGAATTTGACAGCGGCGCCTGCTGTTGAGGCGGCTGGGGCGGTTGAGGCTCCATGTTTAGAGTCGGGAGTCGCTGGGCCGAACCTTCATGCTGAACGGCGACGTCCGCGATTGCGAATCGAGCGGGCGGGTCCCCAGCGGGCAAAAAAATGTAATTGAGTTTGCAATTAGACAGCCATCGTGCCGAGTAAAAAGGAGCGAACAGAAGCCAGGACCAAAAAAGACAACAAATGTTCAATCCGACATAACAGCACAACCAGAATGGCGAGGATGAGAGGGCCGGAGAGGAAACGGTGGAGGAGTGGAGGAGGTGGAGCGGCGAAAAGCGACCGGAAAAGGTTTTGGCTGGCGGTCTTTCAGTGGCTGATGCTACTTGTGGCCTGTCTCGCTGCGGCGTCGGCGGTACAAAGGACGCCAGCGGAAGTGCCAATCAATGACGGCGCCTTAAGGACAGGCCAAGAAGTCGCAGGCCGTGCGCAGCACTGTGACGAACTGTGCACCCCTCCCCCTCGAGCCTCTCTCAGCTGTTGCCGCCTCTCCGGAAGTCTCAGCCCTCAACAAGCTGCTGCGTGCTGCTGTTTGCAGGATAGCGAGCGAGCGAGCCGTGCAGAACTCTCCCGGCAACGCTCGTCTCCAAAGCCCATGAACAAGCTGGGCAACTGATGTCGACCGACCTCGATTGCGTTCGGCTGGGCACCCCTCACCCAACCTAGCGGCACGCAATGGTCAGTGCTTCAAAGGGAAAGGCGGGCGGCGCCCGGACCAACATTTGGGGTGCAACAATGGTCAGAGATCGCAATTGTTGCGCAGCGAAACACGGAGCGACCCCGGAAGACGGAATGTGGATGGAGTCGGAGGGGAGGATCTCAGATGGCAGATGGCAAGATATCTCAAGAATAGGGGCAGGGGCTACGGCACCAGCTTTGTATCTTCTTCTCAACAGTATGCGCATGCAGCCAGCCAGCCAGCCGGCCAGCACAAGAGGTGTGAACCGCAAAAGGCTCCCCCTTCCCATGAGCGGTGGTGGTTACTGCATATCGCGAGTCGGCATCCCGTTGACCACGGCATGGCTCTCGTCAAGGCTCGCCACGACCAGAACGCTAGGAAGCGCAGAGACGCAATGCGCACAGGCCAACAAGCGGCTTGACGTAGCAGCCCAAAATCGCCAAGGCCGTAGTGGGGTCTGGCAAAAAGATTGACGGGCCTGCAGCAGGGTTAAGAGTGGGCCAAGCTTATCGCTGCAAACACGTACGGATGACCATTGGCTAGGCTTACCTGCAGCTCCTGCAACCATCTGCATGTCCCTGTCGTGCGTGTTCTGAGAGGAAAAGAACAAACGACGTCTTTTGGCTCGAGTGGAGGCGATGGAGCGAGGATTGTTGGGCAGAGCTCCCGTGTCCTTTTTTTCCCAGCTGCTGCATTAGAGTGCCAGACGGCTGTGCCCGCGACGGAAACTCATGGTCCTGCCCCGCCGGGCAGAAGGCCGAGTGTCCGTGTGGCCTTGCGGCGAACTCCAGATCGCGCGGCATTCAGATCTACACTAACCCCCCCTCCATCCATTCTCATCCATCTCCTCAACACAGACATTCAAGGTACTTGGTACTTGCAGCGCCTTCTCGCAGACTTCCATCCCATCTCGTCTTCCTTACAGGGGCAGAAGTTGCCAGCCAGCGACCCGGTTGGTTACGAGGGCCAGACCACCAACACTCTGCCGATGGAATCCGAAAAGCCACTCCAACGGAAAAAGCACAGGGCGAAACTGTAAACACCATGTCGTTAGTTAACCCCTCGTCAGGGTCAGAGGGGTTACCCGGCTGAGCCCCGGCATCCAACCCCCTGCTGCCAGTGCTTGCACGGCACCATGGTCAGCTCAAGATTCTGGGGCATCTGTGAGTGGGCGGACGCATGGGCAGCATGGGCACGGACGAGAGGGCGGGCTTGTCTGGTGCGGAGAAGACTAAAAAGCAAATCTTGAACCCAAACCACATCACAACGCCGCCATCCCGCATGCCCTGTCCTCCTGCAAGCGTTGAACCGTTTACAACGATCGGACGTCACCGGTGAGGCAGGAGGTAGGCCTGCTCAGGTGACAACTCCACGATCTGCTGCTGCTCGAACGAGATGCACACCAGCGCTAGAGGCAGGCTAGTGGATGCACGGCGTTGCCTCCCCCCATGGTCGCGTCTCCCGCCGGCGGACGGGACTTCCCTCGAGGTGGCAATACCGGGACAGCTCAAGCGAGAGAGCCTGAGAGAGCGTCTGAAAGGGCAATGCCAGCTCGCGACAATGCGACAACCCGGGACGCGATGGCTCGCTGTAACAGTAGCCCACCCCGCCACTTATGGTGTAAAGGGGTAGCCATCAGAGCGATGACGCCTGCATCTGAGCCCGTCAAGAAATCGACTCCTCAGGACTTCCAGATCTTGTTAGGCCAGCAGACGGAACGAGTGGGCAGTGGGCCCC
>Ga0247760_1003252_pt1 | contig 10824 bp, 3 predicted proteins | sample UWRJL171409R4_FD_179936 | JGI IMG/M metagenome (GOLD analysis project Ga0247760, IMG submission 179936) | Plant litter microbial communities from Arlington Agricultural Research Station in Wisconsin, United States - UWRJ-L171-409R-4 | ecosystem: Environmental > Terrestrial > Plant litter >...
TTTATATTACGTTTTTACGTTTTTACTCCTTTTTTGTACTCCCTTTTTCTACTTAAATTATGTTGATTATAATTATTCCTATATTTTTCTACCTACTTAATATATGGACTTCTATTGTACAATTAATTTATACTATATCTTAACTCTAAGTTTATAATAGCTATTTTACCTTTTATTTTATTTATAATAAATAATATTATAACTTATATAATAACTAAATAAACTCTTTTCTAATAAAATAAATTATGCAATTTACTGGCTATATAGCTTACTTAATAGTAAAAATATAATTATAATGCTAATAGTTTGTATACTACTAAGCCGAACCCTCGTATAAAGAAAATCCTCCTACGATATCGTTTCCGGAATTAGTATATTTTGCGTTTATACGATTCTTACCGCTACCTTTAAAACCTTCCGTCGGTTAAATACTATACTAGCCGCTACAACCTGCGAAATAACCAACGAATACGTATAACGTATCGAGTTCGTTTATACGAAGCTGCCTTCGTTACCCGCCTTTATACGCTAACGCTTGCAATAACCCTACGGCGCGTAGTAATACTAATACGCGTAGTACTTGGGAAGCTTTTTACGTTATACGATATCGCTAAGTACTTGTATCGTATCCACCTACTTGCTAATAACCTCCTAATTAACTATATAATTCTGCCCAGATATACTATACTCGTACGTTATGTATCCTTTTTTACAGCTTATTTTGTAAAGTATATAATTATTTTTAAAAAATCGAAATCCTTATACGATATTATTAATTTAAGCCTATACTATACGGTTATATTAAATTACCTATTATCGTATTACCTATACGTTATAATTAGTTACGATACCTTACTTATTATCTTCCGCTACTTACTACCACTATACCTTTCGTATAGCTTTATAAAGATTATATAACGCCTTATCTTCCCTATACCTTATACGATTGTAAAAGCCGTTTATTACTCAGAATAAAATTAGCCACTAATATAATACTTAATCGTTAACGTATTCTTTAATATCTTCTCCTACCTGCTAAGCTTAATTACCTTCCCAGTCTTCCTCCTTTATATACCCTTAGCTGCCTTTCCGGTTTTTCTTTTTCGTACGACTCTAAACCGTAATTACAACTAATTCAAATCGTAACCTATTTTTCCCAGTACGCCTACTTTTTTATATAAAATCCTAAAGCGTTTTCGGCAAATTTACGTAAATAATAAGCCGTACGTTTGGAATATTAAGCCCAGCCCTAAGCGTATTAATTATAATAATTGCCCCCCCTTTTTCTCGTTAGCCTTGTATAATCTCGTCTTTCTCTTCCTTATCCGCAATATCGGTAAAATAAACCCTATACCTTAATTAGGAATTAATAGCTTTTATTAATTGGATTTTCCGGTAATAAATAATAATTTTCGTACAACCTGCTAAATCTAAAACCTTACGAGTTATTTAAATAATTATACTTGCGATCTTTTAGTCGTTACTAATAAATTGGATTAAATATGCAATATTGGGCTAATTAATTCGTATTTGTACGGTTCAAACCCGCTCCGCCAGTAAATTAATCGTTTGCTATAACGTAGTCTTATCCCTGGGTAGAAGCGTAGTTGTAAGAAAGATAAGCTAAACACTAACCCGGCAAAAAACCTAACTTATAATTATTAACTTAGGCTAGTATTTGTACGAAGAATTTAAAATTATATAGTACTTATTAAAAACGATATAATTAAGTTACTATTATACAGTTAACTGGTTAATAAAATTGGTAAATGTTTTAGTAATAAATAATTTTAGTATAACTAATATAATCGTTACGATAACGCTTTCCTCCAATTAAACCTCGTAATTAAGCCTAATTATACAAGTCCAGAAAAGAAGATCGTATTATAACGTAATAAATGGTATAATAATAATTGTAACGTTATCTAGCGACTTGCTACTGGATAGAAACGTTAATAGTATAAATAATATACTTTTCCCGCAACTAGTTACTGCAACTTGGAGTACTGGTATAAAGCCTTATACGATATATTTTAACGCTTTTTGCTAGTTGCTACAAAATATTAACTCTGGGTCCTAATATATATCCTGTAAATTACCTAGCAAATTAGCTTGCTACAGTACCCTTAGCCGTATTTATTGAACCCGGAAAGCCTTACCGTCTTTAAGCTGGTTTAAACCCGAATAAATATAATTATTATTATACGAATCAAATTGTAATAGCTGATGCTACGTTATACTAGCTTGCCGGAAAAACTTATTTTATACGGCTAACCCCCGCGCTAATTATTAAAGATCCCGGTTATAAATTATATTAGCTACGTACGATAAGTACCCGGCTTATATATTAATAATATGGTTAATATACTAATCTGGGCCTAATTTATCCTTCAAATCCTTATTTTTATCGTATAAGCCGCCTCTCCTAAACCCCTGGCCCTGGCCCCGCCCTTGCCCCTGCGGAAAGATATTTTAAAGAAACTGGCGAGTAATAGTAATAGTAATATACCGCTATATAAAAACCGTAATTTTGTAGCTTAAAAACTTATTACTTTTAGCTTTTAGTATCCGGTATATTTTATCCAAGTTTTATAATTATACTAAACTATTATTATTCGAATTAAGCCTTTAGAGTTATACGAAGTTTATTTTTTAAACGAACGGGCTAATTACCTTCCTGCAGTTAGTATCGATTTAAATTTGCTAGTAAAACGGAATAATTAAAATAAGATATTATATAAAGATTTTGCCAAGAGCTTTGGGGAAATAACGATTAATAACCTTAATATTACTAATATACTAGTAGCCCTTATGGTAAGAATACTATAAGTAAACCATTTTATTCTCGATAAAAACGTTACAAAGATAATTATACGGAGTATTAAAATACTAGATACTAAGTATTTCCATCGTACGAGTCGGCTACTTAGTAAGTAGATAGATTGCAAAGAGAAGATACTTCCGAAACGAATCTACTATATTTAGATACGTTTTACGGGCTGCGGGTTGTATATATATTATTCCCGGCTTACGCTACTTGGCTTGTAACCTTATATTTTGGGCTAGTTTTCGTATAAGTTATATATCGAGATTTTGGAGATACTTATTCCGTCGGTTTTAAATAAACGAAAAAGCTACTTAATTATTACTTATATCGTTATATAATTTAAGCTAATCGATTTCGGGTTATTATACGTTATCCTCCTTAAACGTTAAAGAACGTATCGTACGATTTAAGCATAAGATTATTTTATATAGTATCTCCGAAAGCTAGTTAAGCGTAAACAAAATTAGTTGTAATGTAACCCTATTATTTTTAAATTACGCAACTTAAGCTTAGGCCGGGGTAGTATAAACGATTCTTAAACCGTACAATTTAGCCCCGAAGATCCAGTTTATTAGCTACGGTTTAATAGATATACTGGTAATAGTTATAAACCTGATTATTTTATATCGTACGATATTAAAAAGCCTTTTATCTGGATTATCGGAATCCTTAACCTTAAGATACGATTAATATACGATAAGTATTCGTATAACGGTAATAATAACCAAGTAGATTGTCGTATACTAATCCGGCGTATACTAATCGCCATCCTTCCGGACCCTTATAGCCGCGAGTGCCGAGAGAAGTACGCTGTTGTAATTTAAACCCTTAAACTTATAGTTTAAAAGCGTAATTAAAAAATCCAAGTAAGCCCTATTTACGGAATCGTATAACTTATACTAACTAATATTATTAATAAACTCGCTAAGTACGCTTTATTGTTATTTTATCAGTTTAAACGGGGGTTAATTATCCTCGTTTAAAACTATTATACGAAAGATATACCCGACAATACGTTTTTAATAATTAATATACCGTATTATCGTTTCGGGTTCCAATTAGGTATTAAACGGGTAGGTTGGCTTTGGCTTTTGGTAATTTACCCAGTTAGCCTCGAAAAGTACCGTTATTTTAGTACTATTAATTATATAAAAGCCTTGGGCTAATTGTACGATCCTATTAAGGTATTTTTAAGCCGCTAAAAGTAACTTGTTTGGATCGATAAAGCTTTTAAATACCGTATAACCCTGCTGATACTAGCCTTCCTTGGCCTTTATTAAAACTAACGATTGGACCCAATCCGCTGGAAAATCCTGTAAATAGGTTACTTACTGTACTTAATTAAACTATCGGTTTGGTATAGTCTTACCCTTGGATTTTTGGATGGTAATCGTACGTTGCTGGGTATCCTGGAAACTAGTAATGATTTGGGAAGAGAAATCACCCTTTTTCTAAACCGGTAATTCCAATTATATAGTTTTTGGAACTGGTATAACCTTAAACTATTAAGATACGTGCCTTTTTGGGAAGAACCGTTAGTAAAAAACCCCCCCGGTTTATAGCTTTTTCGGAAGATATACCGGCTACTGGTAAGTGTTGCCTCCTCTTGTACGAGGATTAACCCAATCGTAAATCCAACGATAATACTTTTGTATTATTCGTACCTAAGTAAAAGCAATTAGTAATTATACGATACGGGAAATTAATAACGTACCGTACGAGTTATAAACCGGTATATATCGTAGCGAAAAGCCCCCGTAAATGGGCCCTTTAGTTTAGCAATTGGTAAAATAGGTTTCGTTGGTATTTTAAAAGTACTAAGCGATTATTAATTATCGTATAAGTCGGGGTTGTAGGCTGCCTTGAAGATAGCTTATTGCTTTATAGGTATAAGTTGCCGGTATTGGTTCTTAAGATAGGTTGGGATTTCGTTAATAAGAACGTAATATTTATATATAATATAAATAAGTAGCTTGTACGATAGTAAGATTTTAAACGGCTTTATTTTGCTTTTTAGTATATATTGTAATAATAATTTGCTTTTTCTAAGCGAAATTTACCTACCGGGGTTAATTTTTTAGCTTGTGCGCAGCCTCCCTTGGGTAGGGTGTAAGTATTTGATTAACTAGGTCCGGCCTTAGTATCGCTCCCTACGAAAATAGATACAAAACTTTCCTACTATTGCAATTACTTTAGAACTAATCGTACAAGCCTGGGGTTGGATAGAATTATATACGTAATTAAGAGCTTTCGATACATATAGGTTTTGTACGTTTTTACCAGAAGAAAGTCATCGGATCCTACTCCTAAAGGTTATAACGGATCCTACCCCCTGTAGGGCTGTAGGGCCATACAAATTTCAACAGATGCTACTAACATCCGTTGCGGATTAAAGGATAGGTACCGTACAAACGAAGGCGTAAGCTCGCGAGGCAGAAACCGGGAGATTAGCTTCGCCTGCTTAGTAATCGCGTAGCTCTTGTAGTAGCCCGTCTGTATGCAGACCTGATTATCCCGTATATATATATTCCGTAGGCCGCCGTTGGGTGTGTTAATTAGCTGTATAACCAGAAGCTCCGTCGCACGTACCGGCTAACCGGCAAGTAGGTGTACGGTAACGAGAAGCTGCTTCCGGAACTCCTTAACCCGGGCGAGGTAAGCTAAAGCCTCGCTTTACTATATCTTAATATCACCGTCCGCGTTGTTAATCCAATACTCTTATAACTGGTTTACGGTATAAATTTACTCGAAAAGCTACCTACGGCCTGGCTTAATCCACAACTCGTTTTCTAGGTTCCTTATAAAAGAGAAACCGGGTATAAAATTGTATAAATCGTCCTTTATATTGAATCTCCAATAACGCGCAACCGTAAGGTATAAAGACAAGCTCGTCCATAAGGTTCTTTAGGGATTATACAAGCTTCTGCATCATTTCTGAAAAATTTACCATCGTAAAAGACTGTTACTTATACAAGAGAGTTATCCCGTTCTTACCGCTCTATAAGATATAGCCCTCTTACGCATTATCCCGGGCGAGCTTTATACCGTACGCTCTAGTATTAATAATCCAATCGAAGGGTATAGGCTAACTCTCCTGGGTAAACCGCCGAAGGAAGCGCAAGGTTTTCGCTCGTATAAGCTTAAAAAATCCGTCGTTATCTAGTATAAGGGTTAGCTACTATTTAGTAAAAGCGTAATATATATACGGGGCTAGCTTACTATCTCCCTATATTAAATTCTCTTTTATCTCCAACTGGCTTTGGTACAAAATTAGGTACTTCACTACCCGGAGAATTGCGGAATACTTATTAGTATATATTATAAGGGTTACCCAAATATCGTATACTAAATTAACACCTATCCCCGCCAGCGCTAATAGCAGAGGACTTTCGTACAGCCAGCCCGGTAGCTAGTAGTTAAGTAAATTAATTAAAAAGTTAAGGATAAGCCGGTTAAGAACTATACAGTCATTACCCTTAAGCGTATTATACAACTGCTCTCTGGCCGCTTGGATAATAAGCTGCTACAAATCCTTTTAATACGGCGTTATCTTCTATAGCGTAAACTTCTCCTAAATGCACGGATCTTCAAGGAACACCTAGGTACGGTAAATATACAGTACAGCCCTTTACCAGACCTCGGTATACCTAATAATAGTAGCGGTTTTAACCTATATATCGAAAGGGTGCTGTAACCTACTCCCCGACTTACTAACGATTTCGAATAATACGGCCGAACCAGCTTCCAAACGGTTGGACACCAGCTACGCCTCTCGTATAATAGTATTAACGGCCTCCCGGAGGAAACCCAGCCGCAACGAGTACTTTTCCTGCTACTATACTAATATTTCTAACATATCCGGCCACCTAGCTTCCGGATCTCTACTGGTTAGTTACTAAATCGTATTAAACGATAACCTATTAAAGTATTTACCCTACCCCGTACGCTAAACCCAAGGATTGAACTTAAGGGACCCAAACTTATTACTAACGACGCCCATAGCGTATTATATACCGTCTATTTACTTTATAGCTAAGTTAATAAATTGCTATACCGTTATTAATTGTTCGGAATATTTACCCGGTATAATATTACGTATCGGAATAGGTATAATAACCTTAAAGTAGGCTAAGCCTTTTCTCCTAGTAAAGAAACGCTAATACGGAACTCCAATACGCTATAGTACAGTAGCACCTACCGCAGTTATTAACCAGCTTTAAGGCCTCGGGTTAACCCAACCGTAGTTACTTCTGCAGTAATCCTGCATAATTTTAACCGATATTACAATATACGGATACGCGATATAAGATAAGCCGTCGTAAAAAGGCCTTTTAAGCTAGAGAATTATACGTATTAGCCTTTTGGGTAGCTTAAGGAAATTAAGATCGGCTTATTTCTGGAACTTTATACCAAATAAGGCTAAACGCTGTATAATAATCTTCCGAATCGCGAGAGGTATACCCCTATACTAGCTAGTAAGGTATACTTTAGCTTCGTTAGGGAGTACATAGTAATAATAGCTTGTATAAACGAAGAAATTATATTTTTCGAAATAACGGAACAGCTTTATAAGAGCTAAATGTAAAGATATTACGGGACGTCTGGGTATAGGATTATATAGGAGTATACGTAGAAAATTAATTTAATAGAATAAGAAGATAAGCCGTAATAAAAGCTAATGGTTTGCTAATTTAAAAGTTATACGGTAAGAAGAGGTTGTAAAGATATATTAGTTTTTTAAATCAGCGGTATATACTAACCCAAAGTGGACCTATCTAACCTTTTTTATCAGTTACAGGTTGGAACTCCTAGCGATAACGAATTAAAGCCCCTATATACTGGAAAGGTATTATAATAGGTTAATTCTTTAACTCGTTTAACTATTAATATAAAATAGTATAATACTATAGTATAGTAAAGCGTCCCGCTAAAGAAGATGGTATAATGTTGTAAAGGAGCTTTCTAGCCAAAATTATATCCAGGTAGCTAGTGAAGTTTATTTGACCTGGTAAGTAAATATACGGTATAAGGAGTTATCCGGTTTAATAACTGGCATTTCTAGTATTGACGTGGCATTTTGGATAATATATGATATATATAATATCGAGGATATAAACTGATTATTGATATTTAACCCAATATTGCCATTATATAGCAATTTTACGAATAGGAGCCATAAGACCTGGGTTGGTATATAACGCGTATGTCGAGTTATAAGATAAAAATTAATACAATTGCTGGCTTTTTATCCAATATTAACTACGTATAACGCTACCGCTACATTGAAGAGTAAACTACAGTACCGAATAACCGCGTATAGCGTTATTTCTGCCTGGAATTGCAAAGGAAGGAGCAAACCAGCAACAGCAAAATCGGGCCCACTTACCGAGAACAGTGGAAACTAGTACCTTAATGGCCGGTACAATTTCTGGGTATAAATACCCCCCTTACCCTCCGCCCTCCACCACCTTTCTTCCTTTACATAATAACTTCGATTACTACCTACCTTAATAACCCACAGCCCATCGCTTGCTACATCTTAAGGTACGTGACATTTTCTTGCTCTGTATACTATATATATACTCTTTGCCCACTTTGCACGTCTATCTTCGTACGCGCGGCTAAGAAACTCACGTTTAGTATAGCTTTTGGTACATTACCCGCTTTAGCTTAAGGTACGTTACATTTTCTTTTTTATTTTGCTACCTATATACTAAGTATACTTTCCATCGCCTTATACTTTGCCTCCATTTTCGTATGTATAACCGAGAAATTTACACCTAGTATAGCCCGTAGTATATCGCCTACTTTATCTCGAGGTGCGTAATATTTTCTTGCTCTATATACTACTTATATATACTTTCTGCTTACTTTTTACTTTTAACCTTGTACGCGCGTTTGAGAAACTTATACCCAGTATAGCTTACTATATATCGCCCGCTCCAGCTTAAGGTACGTAATATTTTCTTACTCTATACATATATATATACTCTTTCTCTTTAACGTGCGTAATAAGCGAGCGCAACAGACAAGCGAGCGCAACACTTTCCACTTCCCCACCACAATTATCCTCAATTACACAACCATAATACTAGGAAATAACTATAACTAAATCGGAAACAGATAAATCAGACAATTCTACAACCTCTTTACACGTACGTGCATTATAACCAGGCTTGCCGCACACTCCACAGCACCGAATCTTCGTACAAAACCCCCCTACACCACCACCATTTTATCGTATTTCCTGGACCAACTACTCACCCACAGCCTTCTAATCCAGTAAATCCTATACCTCTTATACAATAAGTAACCCTCCAAGCCGCACACGTATTTTTTTGGCTCTCCGTCACTTACTAAGCCCCTCATTAACCTTTCGTAATACTAAAACCTCCGTACGTAGAAAAGCTACCTCGTACATAACAGCCATCGTACCTTTAACCAATCGATCCACAGCAATTAGCATTAAGGTTAAAAAGCTACCCTAATAGTTGGAAATTCGAGTTTTAATAAATACTAACTACAAGGTAGCCTCTCAAAGGTTATATAGCGTTTGGGAGACCCAAAATAGTACTATACGTAGGCTTAAGGCTGGGGGGGTTAGGGTTCGAATACGGACATCTAGCTTAAATATCACCCTTTCTGGGTCGTACAGCACAAAGCCGGCTCCGGCAAAACCCCCCTGGATATTCTTTTCTATAATCGAAGCAAAAAACGCTTCTCTAAACGCACAAAGAAATTCCAACTTACTAATATATATAATATTCATCCGCATCAACTACTCAATTTAACAACTATACACCTTCTTCAACGGCCCAAAACAACCAATATCCAATAGCTAAAGTAGGTACGAAAAGTACAAAAGCATACAAAGTATAATAATATTATACTCCTAGCAGTAAATTTCAAATTCTTCGGAGTAATAACTATCGTAGCCGTCAAGAATAAGCAGCTGATATTTGCCCTTCGTACAAAATACTATATAGAAATCAAAGTACCGAATCCAATCCATACCTTTCTCATTAATAATCCACCCGTTATCGGTTATTGCAATACGCCAGGAGGCCGGAAGGTTACACTCTTAATACCAATTAGCAAGGTAGTACTGCCCAGCTAAGATAATAAATAGCAAGATAGCCCAACCCAAAGCGTTCACCCCTTAAATAACTATTACCCACTCTCGATTTCCAGGCTAAACCTATTTGGCCCTACTACAGCCGTCAAAAGTAGTAACTACCATAGCGGCGATAATAATACCCATCATAAAGCCGGTTTCGTCAAAATTATACAAATCGTCATCGAAAATACCATACTTAACTTTAACGTTATACACAAGGGCAAACCACTCGCGAATAATTATTAAATCTTCGCATTTAGCCCTCTAGTAGTCGTATTTACGCGTAAAACGCATCCGGAGTTCTAGCTAGCGTTTAATAAAGTTGTAAGCCCATCGTACGCCAACAGGGGGCGCGTCGCGTTCGCGTAGCAATCAGTTGGCCATATCTTCCACATACGAAAACCGGGGATAAAATACACGTACACATAGCTCAATTATATATTAAGCAATCGTTTTCTCTTCTAAATCCGTAAGTTTGCGTAAGTTGGCTGGAATATCGCGTCGCGCAAGCCGACCAGCGCACCGGTAGAAGAAAGTTATATAATCAACATCGTAAATCTCAGCTACCTTACGTAAACTTAGATTTTTATCGTCTTAAAAAGCTTAGAGGGCCAGAAGTAATCGTACTTCATTTGAACGTACTATCATATTGGGTTATAGAGAAAATAAGGGTTAAATGTGGAAATGGTACAACGCGTGAAAAGTATTACGCTCGCTTATCTATTACGCTCACTTATCATGCACGTTACCTACTTTTTACTCCTAACCTTATACGCGCGTTTGAGAAACTTATACCCAGTACAGCTTATAGCATATTATACGCCCTAGCTTAAGGTACGTAACGCTTTCTTTTTTATTTTGCTACTTCATATACTAAGTA
>Ga0247760_1003254_pt1 | contig 10821 bp, 9 predicted proteins | sample UWRJL171409R4_FD_179936 | JGI IMG/M metagenome (GOLD analysis project Ga0247760, IMG submission 179936) | Plant litter microbial communities from Arlington Agricultural Research Station in Wisconsin, United States - UWRJ-L171-409R-4 | ecosystem: Environmental > Terrestrial > Plant litter >...
CAATTGGAGCCATTCGCGGATGTAGCCGGCTTGGCAATAGGGGACCCTGCAGGCCAGAGATTCTCTTCCACAGAACAACAATACACAACAATCACCACAATTGGCCATGAGTGCTAGATTCTGACACCTTTCAAGGTTTCTTTCCGCGTCTCCGAGCCCTAAGCCCGGAGTAGAGGAAAGGTCCTGCATTTGTGGGAGACCGATACCGTCTCGCTACTCGAAGTACTCGAAGTGGTGTAATAAGTGCTACTATACGTACTATAAAAACGAAACTAACATTTGTGTCGCTTGCAGGCGCAGACACAGACGCAAAGGCAAAGTAGAGCGTCGTAAGTGTTCCAGAGCGAGGGAAAGCGCGGCGAAAAGGAAGAGGGGTCGACGAAAAGCCTCCGACACCTGTACCAGATGCGGCAAAGAAGAGCCTTACCCAGGCCGTGTCGATTGCGGTGGTTGCCTTGCCAAAGCCCGACGACGTGTTCGCACATATAGAGCCAAATTCAAGGGCAAGCGTACCCCCAACCTTGAAACTCAGGTAAGTGGGTAGGTTCGCACATGTAGAAGCAATGGTGACTAGATGTCGTACAGTTTTACCATACCTGTAGGCGCGCTAACCTTAAACAATAGAATATGTTGCTGTAAACTTCCACACTAAGTACTTTTTGACAACTTCCGATGCCAAAGTCCCATTCAAACTAAACAGATTACCTGCCTACAGTCTGTACGTGATAAAGACCCAGAGACCAGTCCACAGGCATGAGCTGTAAATAGAAATTAGATATCTTGATTGGTTGCCGACCACTGTGACAGAACCAACATCTCTGGTGGCACTGGTAGTCGACTTTGAGACAAAACACAATGGCTTACTAGGATACAACGCGGTTATTCGGTGGACAGGTTATGTCTACTCTGAACATGAATATGGAATACTGGCATATTAAAAAGGCATAACTTCCACGCTATTCCAGAAATGCAGTCACTTACAATCCACATCTTCCTAGCAGGAAATAGCAAGAATTTGATAGCTACCTCAGGTCTACAAAAATATAACAGGTCAAGATGAACCCGAAGTCGAGAAAGAGTTCTAGCGCTGGGGTGAACCGCAGCATGCAGCTTCCCCAGGGGCGTGACAAGTGCAGTCGAAAGGGCTGCCAGAGGCCAAGGCGAGAGGGCGGAGCCACATGCTGGAATCATTGGAATCAAAACCTCAAGAGCACAACAATGCAACAGCGCAGAAATCAGGAACTAGATCAGAAGAAATTTTGTCATGACTGCGGAATTCGGCCAACCACGGATGGATGTGTGACCTGCACTCATTGCCGAAATCGCAAGAGGGTTCGCAGAACCGCCAGCTATCGGAAAGCCCCGGTGAAGAAGTACAATATTGGTGGCTTCAAGATCACCATGAACGAAGACATGTGTCGCGTTTGCGCAAAACGGCCACCTACTCCTGACCGTATGACGTGTTTGGAGTGCAGGGGTGAGACTAAAAGACCCTTGGCTGAGGAAGATGATGTCACAGAAATGTATTAGGTGGCAGACTCCCGTAAGTCCCCCCTAAGAACCCACCGAGTTGAGACGTAATGACTCGTGAGTGGGTGTTTTTACTGCAGACAGATATCAGCGAAGTATCCACCACGAACCCCAAATAAAAATCAAGTAAACCCAATATTATTGCATTGCCAATTGTTACCATGTGACGCTAAAAGTGAGGGGCTACTGCCCCCCTGAGTGAGCTGGGCGAGGAAAATTCTACTGAAACACAAGAAGATGTAGAGCCTGTGCAACTAGCCTGAGATGGATGAATCTCTTGGCTACAGCCATCAGATATCTGAACGAAGTACAACAAATAACATTTAGATTGAAAAGTGACAGGAGATGAACAAAGGGATTGCACAGACTGCCCTAGTTAGCCACTGTACGATGAGAGAAGCCCAAGTACCCCGAGGTTAGTTGTGCTTGCTATTTGTGCTGTTCTCAATCTTCCGAGCACAGTCAACTAAAGGCAATGCACTTGAACAACATTTGCGGGCCTCTTACATGCATGTGAGGAGAATGGCACTGTGACCATACATTTGGGTAGGAAGGACATTATGATCTTCAAAAATGGAATATAAGACACGAAATTATCTGCAGCATCAGGTTATTTCTATTCTTCCACTAAACATTTGCAATCTGCGAGATATTGCTTCTCTTACCTGCCTGAATCGGATCTTCATCATCCTCTGTCAACTTGGAAGACCAGGCCACAAATCTCAGCTCTGCAGACCAAACCCTTTGTAATCTTTGCAAAGAGCGCCCTGCCACCTACAGAGGTAAAACTTACTGTGAAGCTTGCTACTGCAAAGAACTCATACGAGACAAACGGGAGCGTGGCGAGTGCACTCACTGCAATAACCCAAGTTCACCTGGGCTCAAAGTGTGTGGTGTGTGCGTCACAGCCGCTAGATAGAGTAGTGGACTCTGGCGAGCGTCACGGGAAAGCATGGGTAAATGTAGCCGATGCAGAAAAGACATGGAACCGAGTTGGATGCGAAAAAAGTCCAGCAAAGTGTACAAAGCGTGTTCGAACTGCGTGGCTCGAGCAGCCTATCACAAACGTAGTTATGCAAGAAGTGGCAGTATTAGTAGGGCTCAACACAGAAGAACTGCTTAGGGCGGTCTTCTAGGCGTCAGTGACGGCACGCAAAATGTCTTGGTTTGGCGTTACCCCAATGTTGCAATTGTCGACAATCAACATGAGCTGTTTCTGCTTCTTCAGAAAGGCGGCGTCTGCGGACTCTAGCCACGCCCTAGCAAAGCTTTGTCAGAGGACGCAACATCAAAGAGAATGCTTCGCTTTCTCTTACCTGGCACTAGCATCCCAATCGGCGAGTTGGTCACGGCTTATCTGAACAGCAGAGGCTGTAATATTCTCCACGCTGACAATATCACAGTTCAAACTAGATCTCAGCGTATTCTTGCGCTGTTCCACCAGCTCGACCCATACCAAAACGGCTTTGGACTTCCATATCCGCGACAGCATGCAAGAAAGGAGGTGGAGGGCCACCGTGTTCTTGCCCGAAGTTGCGGATGCCCATAGCGACCTCGCGTCCAACCCCACGTGGTCTCGAAAAGCGCCGTTTAGGGGAGTCCCCCGGGGATTGACCGCTGGGTTCTCGGCGATTTCAGAAGCCCTTTTTCCGTACGCCTTGATCAGATTAGGGACGTCGGGCAAGTCGTAGCACAGGAGAAGCGCCAGCTTCCGTGCAACCGCGTGCGTGCTGCCATCCTCGGCCTCTTTCTTCCGTCACAGCGACAGCGCCAGACCGAGCCCGTTGTACTCTGGAGGCGGAACAAACTTGATGATGGAGAAGTCGAGGTTGATATTGGACAAGGTCAGAATGTTCTCATTCTTTGCCGAAGCGAGGCCGTTGGTGATTGAGTCAACCATTGCTGAGCCGGTGCTGATTTGGACTGATCAAACGTGACGAAGAGTCACGCGACAATGAGAATGGATGGCGTCGATTTTAGGGTGGTGAAACAATTTTGGCAGGGCTGCACACAAAACGGACTAACTAATTGTTAATGGGTGGCCCGTGCCCTGCGCAAAACGACCGCAAGGTGGCATATTGTACTACCCGCAAAGTCTGGGGTCCGTCGCGCAGTTACTATTAGACAAGGCACGCGGGAAAATGGCTTCCAGGCAGGTCAAGTCAATTTTGTCTGCTTAGGCAGAAATACCGTCTAGCTCAAGCCAAATGCTAGCCTACCCTCATCTGCCTTCCTGAAACGCCAAACGCCAAATGCCAAACTGGATGCGCTACACGCAATGCTCATGCCCCTCCCCAATGCCAACCTTTCTGCCTGTCCAACGCCAAAGCAAGCTCTGTTTTCCTGTTAGATGGATGACGGTAAGAGAAACGAGCAAACATACGGATAACAATGGGAGCCAAAAGACCAGGACGATGGGAGCCTGGTCTACCACTTGCGAGGAAGCCGTGCCAACATCCGCTTCCATGGGGCGACTACAGCCATCGTCGTCCGGTTGGCCACATGTAGGCGGGGGCGAAACACATCAACACCCCGACGACCACCAAACACAGCAGTGCTGGTAGCAGTAGTTGTAGTAGTAGTAGCGGTTATGGCGGTAGCGGTGGTGTTGTTACCGGGGCTAAGCAGTCGAGCAACGTGGGCTCCGATGCTCATGCGCGTGGCGGTGGTGAAACCATGGTAAGGGAAGGACGGAAAGGGGACCATAGAGGACTGCAGGGTAGAGCCATTATCGGGGGGACGCTACCACCAAGAGGTGCATATCGGCCTGCCGTACGCATCGTATCCAGGATCTCGCTAAACTTAACAACAACCTCGAGACTTTGACCGAAAATTTCGCTGCTTCCACCGTGATTGCCACCGCCGGGAAGATGTAGGCGGAGCTCGCCGTCTGCCTTGTTAAGGTTCTCGCAAGTGCTTACTATGTTACCGTACTCGTCACGCGTCCAGGTGAGAACCGAGGAAAGGTTAGCGATGCGCTGTATGCGTTGCTCGTGATGCTCTCCATCGACAGGCTTTCTCGTGGCCAGGCCACCGAAATCCAGATGGATCATGGTCTGGAGGCCGGGATAACGTGTCATGACGTGGGCGGGAGTGCTCTTAGAGGGTCCCTTCTTGTTTCGCTTTCCGGCGAAGGTGCTGAAGTTGATGACGAGAAGAGGTGTATTGGTACCATCACAGTCGGATTGATAGACGGCCATCAGACATTGGGGTACCTCGGATGTGAGAGTACCTTTGCCTAGGTGCGGCGCGACGAAGGTTTGCATCTGAGGGTGGGCGGTAATAGCGGCGCGTGTTTTGCCAAGGAGCAAGTACCGAAGCTCAAAGTAGAGTGCCTCAGTCATGGTAGAGACAGACATTTCGCCCGTAGTGGGGTTAAAGTGCTAATCCTCCCAATATTAGCTACATCCCTTTAACCCTCTATGTTTGAATATGGGCGTGCGTGTGGACTTACGACGATGATGTTGCAGTGAGGAAAAGCTTCTCGGAGAGAAGTGAGCTGTGGGAAATCGTCGCGGGTAATGTATTTGTCACGGGTGATGTGATGGTGATCGATGGGGTCCACGAGGAAGTGGTAGTCCTGGGCCTCAAAGTCGGATCCGAGGCGAGAGTGGAGGGTTGCCACGATTTTATCTAGGCGCTGGGGCAGAAGCTGAGCATCTGTTGGAGGAATCTATACTTGTCAGCTTTGACCTTTGCGCCTTGTTACATGCGAAAAACGGGATAAAGAAATCAAAAGGCCCAATAACAAGACTCACCATGATGAAAGCTCGTGTACCAATTCGAAGGGTCTCCTTCCCTCGTGTGCAGATTAGAAACGTAGTGAGTGGAGGCACTAGCCCAAAGCAACTTTGGGATTTAGGTTGTAGCAACGAAGAGGAGCGCAAAAAGAAAGCAAAGGCTAGCTTTAAAAAAGTGGGGTCCAAAAATAGCAGGGCTCACATTTATTGGTACGCTCTGAAGATGGAGAGATGGCATTGTGAATGAATTTTTTTTTTTCCCTTTTACTCCCCTCTGGCCGCCCCACAAAGGCTCCCTTTTCAAAACTTTCTCTTGGGCCTACCCTTTTTACCTTCATTTTGATAGAACGCTTTCTCATTTCTACGGAGGTTGGCTGACGGATTGGTCGTCTCAGGTCGGGCCGTCGCCCCCCGCATCAAAGCCCAGCCTGCCACGGCAGCTCCCCCATCTCTCAGTTTCCTTTCACCCGCCTACCAACAAACCGAGCGATGAATATCACAGCCCAATCAAAAGACAGGAGTATGAAGCTGGAGGATGCACGCACAAAAAGGATGGCGAGGATGTACCAAGCATGATTGCAAGTGCCCGAGCCCATGATTGACCGAGACCAAGCGAGCCACCGAAGCAAGAGGAGGTGAGAATAGGCGCGCCGTGTAAGAAGCAATAAAGTCGTACACTATTCGGGAATATGAGGAGAGTATGCTAAGTGATAAAGCAGGTGGCGGCCTACTCGGCGAGACTGGTGTTGCGGTTCTGAAGTTGGGGCGGAGCGACGATATAGTTAAATTGAGCGATGTGCGCCAGACGATCGAAGCCATCCTAGGCTGAGACAGTACCAAGGGGGCAACACCGGCAAGGCGGTACTGGGGAGACGACACTGAGACACCATACACAGACGAGTAGAGGATGGATTGGGGATCGATGATTCCGATTGGTGATACCAATTCGTGATGTTCAATGATGGAAACTTGGCGACGAGAAGATGAGAAGATAGATCTTCCGTGGCACCTTTTGTGGACGCACAGTCCGCCTAGCAGCAGAAGTACAACCCGTCGCCAGACAGCGCAGGGTGCGTCGCGCGGCGGAGTTGGGGAAGTGACTGGAACGAGGCAATACGTAACCCCCGTCCGCGTCGAGGGAAAGGACTGCCCGCCCTTCAGACTTCCCCTCGTCAGACTCACCCCCCCTCACCTCCTCAGGCCCATCAAGAGCGCACTCCTCAAGTCCACGCACAACAGGCTGACCACAGCCCCAGACCATCAGCTGCAACTCACACGTCGCCGCACGCGGAATCGTGAACGCCGGACCTCTCCAATGCAAATACACCGTCGCGCCATCCCGAGATGCACACGGAGGTGGGAGGTTAAAGAACCCCAAAATGGGACTGAGTCGGCCTCTCTAGCAACTATTATCGTGTGGTGAACCAGACGATCCCACACATCCCCCCATCCCCAGGGGCTGGGAACCTATTCTCATCTTCTCTCGCTAGAGGTCGTCCCCCCCGATCTCGACCAGGATGGCAAGGGGTTTAAATGTGAATCCGGGGTTTCACTCTGGAGTCGCAATCCCAGCTCGAGGGGGCTAGCCACATATTCACAACACTAGTCCCGCCAAAGGTACGGGAGCCAGGCCCTCAAAAGTTCCTGACCCATACCATCCATGCCATTGGGGAACTCTTGTTTGTGGAGCCGGGCAACCATCCCGAGGAACCAATTCGCGTGTGGGCTCGGCTCGGGATGCAGAGATGGAGGCCCAAAGTGCCGTTCCGCAGCCTGAGGTTCAAGTCGCTGATGGGTACTCTGTTGAGACCTCGTGGATGGTTTTGCAGCCCGCCACCAGTCGTAGTGGAATAAGAAAAGAATATTAAAAAGTTGTAACACCTGAATTGGATAATCCTATACACAAAGCCATAGCCTCGCTTCACAGGTGCTTTAGCTGCTCTGGGGAAGGGAACAATAGCCTTGTGCTTGGCAAGTACATTTGCTTGGTGAGCCGATAATAGGGTTAGGTGGCCCAAAACTGGTCCCTCGCGAAAAGTTGCCATTTGAATTTCCAGAACTCCGCTGAGTTACAGAGCACTGCCTACTTCGGCTAAACTACTTTTGGTGGTTTCCCTGATTACGTCCTGAGTAGCGCCTGAGCAGCGCCTGAGCAAGGTGGTGAGGGGGGCGTGGGTGACTGGGGGTTGGTAAGGGCAACTTTAGGGTAAAGCAACAATGTTTCTCTTTCAAAGCCACACCTCCGGGGTCGAGCCACATCCCCATAAAGCTATAAACAAAGAAGATTAAATCTTACAATAATACAATTGTGAGGAAACAACATCTCTCGGTCCTTCCTTGACTTACTTGCTTGCAGGTATAAAAAGCAGGAAAAACATGCCTTGCTGATTTCAATACTACAAAGTCCAGACCTGTCTGAACGTCTACAACCGGACAAATAGCCTAACTACCTCCTCCAAGATAGCTAAACTTGATCTTTGTTGAGACATTTTGAGTGTTCTGGTGGGGTCTAGATACCTAAAAAGAAACATGGAAACCTCGACTGTAAATGGGCGGATTTGCTCAAGATGCAAGAAGAGGCCAGTGAGGGTCAAATCCAGTCGCTTCGGCAATGATCTTTGCAATGCATGTTGGTTTGCAGATTTTAGTGCAGAACGCGAGCCGTGGCGGTGCCGCACCTGTCCCAACCCGAGGGCACCTGATCGTTCTCAATGTCTTTCGTGCCTGGAACGCCAGAGGGAAAGCCACCTCCGACAGCGGCAGGCCTTGAGTGCGGTAGGCCTCTGTCAATGCGGTCGAAAACCCGAAAGACTAGGGTATAAAACCTGCAACGGCTGTTTGCTCAGAGGACGGAACAGGAGAAGAGCTATTAAAGAGGGAAGGCACTTTCCCAGGGCTCGGAAGAGGGCGGCATCTCCAAAGTGGAACTCCGGAACATGTATTAATCAGCGTTGTCAAGAGACCAGCTTTGAAAATCACAACAAGTGTGTTTGGCACTATCCGAGACCAGGGGAATCCGGGGAACAACGACGAGCCCGTCTTACGTTGGCAGGATTTTGCCACAAATGCTTCCAAGTGCGTTTAGTAGAAGTTGGCGTTCTTTGCGATCGGTGCCTTGAACGCAACCGGATAGATGCTCATAAGTACAAGCAGCGACATGGATGGAAGCGAAAGCGGCCTATGAAGCAAGCTGCTTCGGCTGTTGCGAATACAACCGACTCCGCAGCTGACTCCGACTCCCAATCTACTACTACGAGCCATAGCGGTGTTGAGTGGGAAGAGCTCGACAATGAGACTCTCTTTGTGTCCGAACTGTCGTCTGAGTTAGCTCGTTCTGCTCGCCCTGGTCGTAGGTGGGAAGAACTAGACGATGAGACTCTGTTTTCGCCTGAGTTGGTGTCAGAGTCAATCCGCTTCGCCCGCCCTACTCGTAGGTGGGAAGAATTAGACGATGAGACCCTGTTCTCGGTTGAACTAGTGTCAGAGTCAATTCGAGCACTCCGCTCTGATCTGGGCCCCTAAAGCCGGGGTCTCCTTCACTTACACCCCAGAGACTGAGATACCATTATCGGTGGCGCCTTACTTACCTACTCCCAGTAGAATGACCATCGGGGACTAATTCCATTACATTTCAAGATCGAGTACATCAACCAACCCACACAATAAATCCATAAAAACTTCAACATGACCTGCTCCTGAAATTCCAGCACCCCACCCCAACCCAACAATAAGCCCACCTATGTAAAACAACCCCCAAATCACCTCCCATACTCCGCACAAACAACCCCCCCTCCCAAATCCATCACCTCACCCACCGTCGCATTCGGCAATATCCCTGCCGACCACAACACATGTCCCAATGTCGTGACCTGCGCTCCCATCGCCAAAATAGTCCGTGATCGCTTTGTTCAACGCCTTCCCCGCCCCATGCCCAATTGCAGCACCAGAACCGCCTCCCAGCGGGGGGAGACACGCCCCGTTCCCGTTGGGGGAGGTCGGTGCTACTGCGGTAGCTGTTCCGTTGCCTGAGGATGAGGGTGGTCCGCCGCTGGGGAGGTTGAGTCTCCCTATTTCGGTGAGGCGTGTGTTTGGCTGTTGGGATTGCCATTGCCACCAGATTTTGTCGAGCCAGGTGTGGTGCAGAAAGAAGAGGTGGTCACTGGGGGAGAGGAGGGTGTTTGACATCTGAGAAAAGGGGGTTGTTAGTGGGGCTAGTTGTTAGTGCTGGGGGATGTGAGGTGAGGTGGTAGCAAGGAGTGGGAATGGGAGGAAGGTAGGTGACAAGTAAGCTTACCACGCCGCCGATCCCCCAGTGGCCTGCAATATGCGGCTTGGCCTCGAGACATCGCCACATTCCTTCGTAGGTGGCTGCCTTAAGACAAGCCTCGACGTTTTGCTTCACTGTATTTGCAAAGAGGCACTCGCTCATGCTGCGCGAGAGGCAGTACCCGGAAGTGTTTGTCGCGATGGTCACGTCCTCGTTGAAGTGCAGCCGCATTTTGGTCAAGGGACCGTCGGCCACGCAGAGATTAGGGCCGGCGCCGTCACCACCGAAGCAAGTTTTGGGATCAAAGACAGCTGAGGCTCGTAGGTTGGGAACGTCGTTGGATTGGCCCCAGTATCTATAGAAGAATGGGGTCAGAAAGGAAAGAAGATGGGAGAAAAGGGGCTCAGGGGCTCAGGGTTAGGGTGCGAAAAGGGGTGACGTACGGCATCGCCCCGTGGTATCCGCACTCGTTTCTTATCAAAGACGGGTACACTGCGAGATATTATCGATGCCTGGAAGAAAGCCGCCGACGAAGTGAATGTATGCCGACTAGTAGATGTGGACGTAGTGCAATTCGTCCCAGAGAGTGCGAGCGCCGGGGATGCCATGTTTTGGGGGGCGTTCTGTCAGATAGACTGTTGCGCGGATGTAGCTTGATCGTTCCTTATCTGTGAGTTCTTCCCTGTGCGGAGTTTAGCTTGTGTTGGATCGGACTTGATGTGGTTTGGGGTGCAGGTGGACATACCCTACCGTGGTTGTGCAATTGCTGGTCGAGTTATGGAGACCGTGGCCCCGGGGCTGAGCAGAGGCCAGGCCAGGAAGAGTTAGAAGTATAAGTAACAATTGATGCATGATAGAAGCTGTGGTCACTACAATTCAAGGTGGAAATGATTGCTGTTCTTCAATATGGGACGGCTGTCTTTCCTCTTATACCGAATATCACTCCGTCACGAATCCAGTTGCAAAGCTTTGCAAAGCACATATCTGTATTAGATTCACGGGCATGTCGGTCAGTCATGAAAATGCCTAGCGCCCGTCCTGCGCGCCGCAGTACGATGAGACCCGAGCCCCACGGCGCCCCCGGACCACAATGCAAGTGCTTGATGGCATACGACCGGACGAATCCACTGCAAAGTTTCAGCGTACGACAGAACCAGGGGTTGATGTCTTAGGCCAATCACAGCACTCGCCTCCCGAAATGTTGTTGTAGTTTTGCTGGGCAGGAAGACGAAGTCTGGACTAACGACTTGTGCCGCCCCCCCCCCCCCCCGCAAACCCAACACC
>Ga0247760_1003256_pt1 | contig 10821 bp, 13 predicted proteins | sample UWRJL171409R4_FD_179936 | JGI IMG/M metagenome (GOLD analysis project Ga0247760, IMG submission 179936) | Plant litter microbial communities from Arlington Agricultural Research Station in Wisconsin, United States - UWRJ-L171-409R-4 | ecosystem: Environmental > Terrestrial > Plant litter >...
TTTTTTTCAATCTCCACAACATTCTCTCCCTCTCTCTGTTATAGCTTAGCCTTCGCTTTCGCCTTCGCTTTCGCCTCTTCCACCCGCTTGCTACTCCCCTCCAATCCCGCTAATATAACCTCATCCATTCCGGGGATGACCATCTCAAACGTTTTATCCACCACGGCATACTCATAATACCCACACCGTGCAATCGGTTTCGTCTTTTTCACATCCAGTCTTCCCTCGGTGAGTGCCCATTCCGCAATATGCACCGCCACCACTCTTCCGATGACCAAATCTGCACTTCCCAGCGGGGGATGTCCCGGTAACCGCACTGTCGAATGGTAAACACATTCGAATTTGACAGGACTGGCCTTGACCATGGGGACAGGATTTCCTTTGTCTTTGTCACTGTCATGGTCATGGTCAGGAATATCCCCCGGTAAATGCGCGCTAAACTCCTTTTCTATTCCCGCTTCAACAAATTCATCGACTCCGTGTGGAAATTGCTGCGCCGTCGCGTTGACTTTTTCACGCAACTCCCAGGTAGCGAGATTCCAGACGAATTTTCCCGTAGCTTCCACATTGCGAACGGTATCTTTCCGGGATCCTTCGTCAGAGGAAGAGGAGGAAGAGGCTTGGTTTGCGGAGAAGAGAACGTAGGGTGGATCGAACGTTAGGTTGGTGAATTGCGAAAACGGCGCCAAGTTATGTTGTTTGGTAGCAGAAGTCGTGGAGATCCACCCGATGGCGCGAGGGACCACGCATGCTTTGAAGGGGTCAAAGGGGAGGCTGTGAGAGCTTTGGCCAGGGAGGTAGAGCATTTTCACGACTTTGTAGTGCTGGTGTTGCGGGGAAGAGAGTACTATGTGTCAAAGGTTCGCTTGGATGGGCGTGGGGTTCCGGCGGTGTTTGAGCTTGGTAGTCTCCGGGAAAACAAAGTTTAAATCTCGTGAAAAGTACTTTAAAAGGGAGTCGGCAACAGAACTACGACTAGAATATGCTTGTCAATACAGATAAATAACGCACCGCCAACTTCACGACCTGGACCACATCCGGAAAACTATACCCCACACTTCTCGGTGCTAGTTCCGGTGTCATATCCGGCCCCGGTTCCGATACATAACACTCCCCCGCATTTCCGTCTCCCATCCCGTGTCGCTGACAAACTGGGACACGTGGACCCCTCGAGTATGTGCATTCCGATCTTGGATAGGTATACATGGCTGTAAAAAGGATCCGGCGATTCAGATATGAAATACATTCTAATCTAGAAATGGAAAGTAACAGAATACAGCAAAACTACATGTACAATTCCCATAATCAAGGTCAACACTAAGTAAACTTACATCAATACCCTCAGCATCGCGGCATTGACAGTACCTAACCTACCAGGTAGGTACCTAGGTACCTAGGTAGGTATTGTCGACCACAACTCTGCTCATCGCAAACCCTCACCTCCCTCGTGCACACACTACCTCATCACTTCCCCGCCCCTCTCAGCAGGTAAATCTTCAGCGCCGTCATCACCACCATGAGGGTGAACCTTCCCCCCAAGACACCGCTCCGCGCACTCCCCTTGAGCTCTAGCTCGAACCCGCGGGATTTTTCGTTCTGTCGTGTGGCCGGCCATTTCAGCATTGCCAGTTCCTCTGTTTCTGTTTCTTCTTCCTCTTCTTCTCCGTCGCCGTCGTTGCCATCCTCCTCTTTATCTTGCAGTGACTGTCGGCCCGTCTCTCCGACTCCCTCCTTCTCCTTCACCTCTTCCCCTTCCCCTTTGATACCAATCCCGATGGTACCACCCTCACCATCACCAACAACCAACCCTCTCCCTCCCCATCCTCTTTGCTCCCCACCCTGCGCCATTCAAACCTCATCTCTTGCTGTCTATCCAGCTCTGCAAACGCATAAAATCTAAACACCAACCCTTCGCCTGAATCCCTATTGTACCCACTTCTGTTCTTCACAACCCGCAAAGTCTGGGCCTCCCACCTGTGTACCTGCGCTGGCAATCCCCCCTGGGAAATCCAGATATCTGACGCAACAAACTATCGCATGATAGGCTGGCCTGCTACAATCGCCAACACGGGATCTTTATAACTAGATCCGTTGTGAAGGAGGTATTTTGGCTTGTCGCCTAGGCTGAAATGTCTCCCGTTAACTGTGGAGATGGTAAACAGAGCTTTCGCCTTGTCGCTATTCTTGGTGCTGCTAGCACATGTATCGTCGTCCGGAGAAAAGATATTAAAGGTAGAGCGATACAGGAGGCTGAAAAAGTTGTTGTTGTAGGTGTAGTTGATATGCATCTTGGCAGGAAACGGTACGTGGGGTGTGATTGAAGATAAATTGCCAGTGGGGGAGCAGTTGCCCCTGCTAAAGACAACCGAGGGGGTAAAATGGGACGAGACGAAAGAGGGTGACAGTGAGGGTGATGGTGATGGTGATGATATGTCGAAAAATGGCGAGCGGAGACCGAAAGGGGAGGGTGTGTCGAAGAATGGCGAGGCGGGAGAGGATGAGGCAGAGAGAGGGTCACCGGGGCTGTATGCCGGTGGTGGTGGTGGTGGGTTTATTTCCGGATTTGGTTTGATGATTTCTGGTTTTATTTCTTCGTGCCTTGTTGAGGTAGTGCCGTTGATAGATGTAACTTCACGCTCGGTCGACTCAAAGCGTTCGCCAGGTGCAAGATGTGGGTGGGGTTTGTATTCATAGGATTCGTCTTGAGACTCCCAGAGCTTTTCTTCTTCTTCAGTAGGCGTCCTGTAGCTTATCGTGGTCGTCGTTGAAGACGACCAGTGGAAGTTTGCCTTGAAAAACATTGCTGATGGATCGGAAAGACAGAGATAGATCGTACAACTTTGGTGGCGCAAAGTCAACCCGACCACGAATGGGTTGCCGCTATTAAATAAAAATCAAGCCCATGGCATAGACGCCATCGGTCACTTTTTCATCGCTTGAGGCCTCAAAAAATGAGTCAAAGTCGGCGTCGCGGGGCTCGGAGCTGGTCAACGGGCTGTGCTCCGGCCGACCCTCGAACCAACCCCGTCTGTAATTGCGGCCATGCACTCACTGGCAGCCACTCAACAGTCACAAACTCTGTCAGACAATAAGTATCGCGACAAACTCCATGTTTGCGCTGTACTGGTGCACCAAGTCAGCTGCTCAGAGGTTACGGTCATGGTCACCGACCAGTTTTCAACTCGCGCGGCTTCGCAGTACATTTGACACTGATAACTTGCGCACGAGACTGCCCACTGGCTTTATCTACCATTGAAGAAACCCCAGTAACCTCATACCAGACCTTGCCAACTTTCATGTCCTAGAGTCACGCAAGGCCCTGGAAGAAATCCTCATAAGCACATGGTTCAGTTGGCGCATCCCTGTTGTGGCTGGCTTTTCAAGCGCAGATGTTGCCTTTGCTTGTTTAAAGCAGGGCTAGTGGGGCCGCTGAGGCGGGTTCTAAGAAATTGCTTCATCTGCGTGAATAAAGTTCATCATCAATATCCGGCTTCGGAGAAACCGGAGGGGCCGGTGGACTTATTGTCGGCTCGGAAGCACCCTCCTCTGGTGACTCCGCGCCACTTTTCTGGGCCGTTAGATTCTCTTCGTGTCTCCCAGATTCGGAGATAATCTCGTTGTCGTCACTATCGCTCCAATACGGGCGCCTCTGGTGCGCCTGCTGAGGGCTTCCGCGTTGCGGTCTCCGTGGTAAAGGATGTGGATGGTATAGTCCGTCGTCTTCATCATCATAACCCTCGTGGTAGGATGGGACAATAACCGGCGGATGAACCACCGGTGCTCTGCCGGGGTAGCTTATTCTGACCTCCCGGAGGTGATGCGCCATTCTTCCGATTCGAACCTCATCTGAGACTTTCTCCTCTTCTTGGGTCGAGATTGGAATTTCTCCTTCCGTGATCTCTTGACTTGTCAGCTCCCTGAAGGGGTCTTCCATCATCCGTGCTGGCTCCTCCATTGTCTTGTTTTCTGATACCTGACCAGGTTCCTCGTTACCAGGCTGTTTCGAAGATGCCGCGGGCGTTTCTCGAAGAGGTGCAGTCTGAGCTGCCGATGCGTCCTCTTGTTCCGAGTCTCCGTAGTCGGGAGCCCAAGACGCCAAATCGTCGTCATCGTTATCGTCGTCCAAAAGTACCGGGTCTAATGCATTATCCTTCCAGTTAGAATCACTTTCCTAGCAACCATCCTCTCATCTTTCGACGCTGATAGATGAGTAGACTTGCCTTCAAATGCGAATGACATTGGCCGTGAGACGTCGCTGGCACTGGCCTTATCTCCCTTGTTTTTTCGGCTATCACTGGCAATCCCCCAAAAACTAAAGTTACTCATGCGTCGTTCCTGCAGGGGAGCCGCCTCAAGTCTCTCGGAAAGCTCCTGCAACTGCTTTTGGCTGATCTCTCCAGGACTGCTAGGTAGACTTTGAGCACCCTCTTCACTCTGGCTGTCCTCTTCCTCTGGGGCCATCCCGGTATCGGGCAGAGCAAAGAGTGCGAGAGATTCAAGATGATCTGCAACATGCGTACTGTATTGTCGGTCCGTGGCGATTTTAACGTCTAAACATAATGGACAGACTCCCTTGGCTCCTTTCAGATCTGGGCTCATGCCCAGGGCTTGCAGCGACTGGCGGCTCCCGGGTGTGTCGTGCTTTGGGTGAACATTGCTGATGTGGGCATCAAAGTCTCGGGTGGTTGCAAATGCCTGTTGGCAGCCCAGTGGACAGCTCCAAGTTCTCCAGTGCTCGTTCCTCATATGTTGAATCCAGTCGCTCCGCCGTGAATATTGCTTTTCAGGTGTTCGACACGCTGCGTCGATGCATACGTAAGGCTGCAAGTCTGCGAAGACATGTTTTCTTTGTAGGAGCGGTTAGCCTGACCACACCTGTACAGCTGAGGGTCCAAACCGTACTTCCATTCCTTCCTTATGCTAATAGACACGATCATACAGCAGAACGGGCACTTAAATGGCCCATCGAGGTGGGCTTTCGGGATTGGTGGCACCCGTAACCGACTTGTGTCTGCAGTGGAGGGCGCATAGGACGTTCTAGAGACGTCAGATTTGCTGTCGTCAGCCAAGTCGGCGAATTCCTCAAAGGAGTCCTTGAGGTGATTAGGAAGTGATGATGCAATTGTTGTTGCCTTTTCCCGAGTGCTCCCCCCCTCTGTGGCGCCTTCTTGCCTATCGTCATCAAGTCCCTCAGCGAGCTTGGAAGAATGTTCTTCGCGGTACTTGAAGTACTGTCGGCGACGAACTGCCGCCCTTCCCAGTCTTTGCGCAATATTGGCGTCGATGTCGGGAAATTTGTTTTGTACGTGCCCTGTGTCCCATTCGGCAAAATGCTCCAGATCATCCTCGACTACTCTTGATCGAAATCTGTCGTGTGGTGCTGGGTTTCGAAGGGTTATCGATAGCCTCAGGAGACAGTCAAGGGTATGTGCGATATCAGCCAGAATACGACCGAGCTCAGATTCGTCCTCGCTTCTGTCGTCTCGAAAGTACTCTTCGAGGTCCAGATCGGCTTGGTCCTGACTGGGATCTGTTCGGCTCTGGTCATCACCTGTCGTCGATTCCTCTTGCACTGATGAGACACCTTTAACGTAATGTGTTAGTAAACTCGAGCCTCGGACAGCAACCCGGCAATATCACCTTCGTCGACGGTTGTACACAGGTCTTGCAGAAGAGAGATAATATGACTTCGAACTGATGATGCGTCACGAAGTCGATACTCCAGAGACCTAGTTCCTGATGAACGGTGGGCTCCCAAATTACCCGCCCAGAGTTTTAAGCGAGCCAGATGAGAAGCTGCGGCCGACCCTTGCGTTGGGTTTCCATCCAGTCCGTCAAGAAGTGTCTTTAATGATGATAACCCCCTGGCCACAAGAGCCGAGATCTGCGACGGGGGCTCACTCGCTTCGTTTCCCGTCATATTGGGGATTTAATTTTTGGTTGTCGGCCAAAAAACAGCAATGGTGAAGAGAGTCAAAGTGGTGTTTGCCGGCTCTGGAAAGACCGAGTGCTGGTGCCTTCCATTACGGGATACCCCGCTCAGTCTGGGATTTGTCAGTCTCCAGGCCACCGTCATGTCAGGAAGCGGGGTATTCTCAGCCGCACCTTCCCAGCGATATTCCACAGAGCTCTCGTTGTTCGACGGCGCAAACTCGGACAACCCCATTACATCACTCAATACCTTCAACACCATGACTGGGTTCGAAGTCGTCGGCATAGTACTCGGCGCCCTTCCAATCGCAGTCAAGGCTGCCCAGGGATACATGGCCATTCTGTCATCGGTGAAAGACGCTCACCGCAATCTCAAAGCACTGATCCGAGACTTGGAAACGGAAAACATTAGACTCCAGACTACCTGTGAACTGCTCCTCGACGGAATCGCCCCGCCCTCTGTTGTCGACAAACTGATCCAAACCCCGTTTGGTCCCGATTGGAAGCCATATAATGACCAACTTCGACTTCGACTCTGGACTACGGCCGGGAAATTCGAGGAACAGGTTGTCGAGATGCGAAATGCTGCCGATGAACTGAGGGCAAAGCTGTGTCTGGAGCCTGATGGTAGCGTGGGTCTTTTCCTACCACACCTAGATATTGGTAGAACTGACCGAGTTGACAGACCAAATTCACTGATCGTATGGCTATCAGCAGAGAGCTGAAACGTGGGGTCGCCTTCACTCTCAAAAAGAAGGACTACGATGGCGTGTTGGCCAAGATCAAGACTGCCAATTCGGTTCTCCATGACCTAGCGGGGCAAAACTCCACTCTCGAGTTGAATCGGAGGCACCGCTCTCAAGCCCGACTTATCAGGTTGATCCGTGGATTAGCTCGGAGTATCTTTGATGCACTACTCTTCAGTCTATCTCCTTGCTCTTGCGCCCGGTCACACGACGTGTGTCTTGAGCTTGAACCAAGAGCAGCCATTCTTGTTCCCACAGATTTGGATGAGGAAGTCGCCAAAAGCTTCACTTTCCATGTGGCCATGAGCTCACACAGCGAAGTTCCGACTCCAAAACCTAACGCACCAGCAACAAGTGTCCGATGGGAAAGCATGCACATCAAGCCCACCGATTTCGAAAAACCCAAATCCCAGACGACAGTGCCTTCAAAGGTTACCTTGATGACAAAGCCTTCGAAAGCGCCGCGCCATGTTACTTGGGTCAGCAAAGCCAAATCTCTGAGTGATAAACTCATTGGAACACAGCCATCAGCGACCACCTCCGTTTCCCAAACATCAAGTTCGGTGTCAGCCTCTTCTACACAAACTCTCGTCGAGACGGCACAGACCCTGTCTGTTGCGCCAACGCTGGTCCCCGGATCATGTGGATCGCAAAAGATATCTCACCTCTGCCAAACTCTGTTCAGAAGTAGTAAATCTGCAATAGTTGACCGATTCGGTTACGTGTCCCACGCCGAAGAAACATTTGAACTTCGTCAACCACCATCTCAGCCCGATTACCGAACAACTGTGACGCTCAGGGACTTACTCTCTGGGAAAGACACATCCCTTCCCCCATTCGACTATCCACAAAAGTTAAAGGTCGCCGCGGCACTGTCCGTCAGCATCCTCCATCTATTCAGTACGCCGTGGATCACCAATCCCATCACCCTAGATGACGTCCTCTTTTTCCACAGTGAGGGTCCTCAATCTGTTGATCCAAGCGATTCTGTCTACCAACCTTTTGTCATTCGACCTCTTACGCAAGATACCCAACAACCCAAGCCCTCCGTATCACACAATACACCCAGACCAGTCAATCTTGCTGTTCTCTCCCTCGGTACCCTTCTCGCCCAGGTCATCGTCGGGCGGGTAGTCGATACCCTAGACATGACAGGAACCATGGACATGGTCAGCATTTTGTCCAAGCACGAAGCCGGCAACATGCTGTGCGGCGAAATTCTTCAAAACGGCGGTATACACTACGAAAGCGTCGTCAGGTGGTGTCTGGGCAGTGTGCTCGAGGTTGCAGGGCTAGAAAACGACAGCTTTTGCCAGAACTTTTATTGCGCTGTTGTGGCGAAGCTTGAGGATGATGTCAAGTTGACCTCGGGGGTGTGATACAATATTTCTCTCCTGAATAAATTTGGCAGTCCTAACATACACGGAATAGATCTATAGTGGGTAACCATACAAAAAGCCCATCACAGTCTCATCTACACACTACCATTTGTCTCTTTCATTATTCACTCCAGCCCTCTTTTCTTCGATCCTTAATATCTGCAATATCATACAGTCTCCCGGTCTCTTTCATCCACGTTTAGACTACAACTCGGAAAGTGCACACCACCCGAACTCCAATCCCCGAAGCTGCAGAGCCCAGCCCATTTAAAGCCTCAGGCACATTTATCAGCAGTGTAGTTGGCATATTTGCATGTCTGGCTCCTCACGGACCATCTTCTCTGCACTGTCGCCCAGGTTCCGATAATTTACGAGGTCTCCTTCCCAAACATGAGCAAGTGACCTTTCCCTAGGCTAGATTCACAAGTCTAATGGCCACTCTACCTTGATGTGTCAGTCTAGATGCTCCCCTCTGTGAATAATTGAACTGGGTTGGCGATGCACACAACATGTGTCTGTGCCGCCGGCACAGCACGAGGTAGGTAAATTGCATTCTCATAATTTCTACTTGTCCAACCCGTTGATCATTTCCGTTGGTTCAAGACTTCAGGCTGGCTGGCGGTGACTCACAGAGGCAAGGCACAAACGACATGACCTGATTATCCAGCTCGTTGCATTCAGCCAGACCAGACGCGATATCACGGGATTTCGTGTTTAGTGTGCACAAATGGAACTGCGGCGCGACGCGTCACACTTTGCAAGGCAGCAGTGGTGGGTTGGTGGGGTACGAGCTCATCCTCCAGCGGGCTGGTGCCTGGATTGCCTGGATTGCCTGGGTGCAGTGGGGACAAAACGGGTTCGATGTCGCGACGCGAGATCTTAGGAACCAGCTTCAATTGGCATTACCCCATTTTTCCTCGGGGGTTTCAATTGGAGTACAAATGCTTGCCTTTCGGCCGGTGTTGTCGTCAGTTTTTGCTCTTTCGTCTCTCATCAGTTTTTCTCAAAGTCTCAACGACAAAGGCAAACACTAGATTAAAATGGATACCACTCCCTCTGCCCAGCAGCAGCCAATTAGCGCTTCTGATGAGCGCAGAACTCTCCGCCTAGTCAAACAGAGTGACATTGACAACATCCACCAATATCTCGGCACTTACATCAATGACCCCTCCGCCGCGCTGAACGTTGAGGAACTCGTCATTGACGTGCAAGCCTGGCCTTCGTATCCTTCGTTCCTCCGCTCCCACCAGAGCCAAGAACCCCCCAGCCCGCCTACCGCCGACCAAATCGCCTTGCATGACCGTCTCAAAGCCCATGCGCAAACCATTGGCCTCCCGGAAGAAACCACCACTCAACTCATCGAATCTCTTGATTGGAAATTCACCAACGCGCCCACCCCCGCTGAGAATACCTCGCACGAGGACGCCTACCGTTCGCAGCACAAAACCACGCGCGGTTACGCCGCCGCTTGCGCCATCCTTCTGTTTTCCCTCTGCCGCAACATCACGCACCTCCAGCTGTACGGGGCGGAATATAGCCATCCCCCGGTCCTACGAGATTTCTTGCTCTTCAACAACTACGGAAAACTTCCCTCTCAGTATCTCGAGAAATTACAGTCCGTCCTCGTTCAGTCTGAAAAACCTTCTGATGAGAGAGAATATGACGGCGCCGAGTTCCTTGAGCATTTCCGGTTTTTCGGCCGTTTGCCGTCGATAAAAAACTATCATGCGAATGCATGCATGGCTTACCAGGCTGAGCGAGACACCACTCCCCCTGGAAGTGTGAATTTCAAAAGTATAAAGATAACGAATACGGATATTGAAGGGGGGATTATATCTTCCATCATCCGTGCTCCCAGGGAACTCGAGGAGTTTGTCCTCTCTACGGGGGGCCTAGCGCATTTTGAAGGGGGGACTTCGGTCGCTTGCGTCAAGACTTTGGGAAAAAGTCTATTGGAACATAAAGACACTTTAAAAGTGTTGGATTTGGATATCGCGCACGTTTTGACGGTATCGAGGGAGGAGGAGCAGGAAGATGGGCCGGATCCAGATGATGAGGACGAAGACGAAGAGATGGATGACGACAACGACGACGACGATGATGATGATGACAACGACGGTAACAACGATGAGGATAGCGGCGGTGGAAACCCCAATTTCAACCGCAAAGTGGATGAATATTTCCACCTCGATCAAGCCCACGGAAACGGCAAGCCCATCTGGGCCAGACATCTCCCCGACACGCGCCCGTACGGACGCACCATCGGGTCCCTTCACGACTTTACCAAACTCGAGAGTCTGAGCATACAGATTGCCGCGCTCCTTGGTCCATCCCGGGAAACGCTAGAAATGTATCGCATGACTCCAGCTGACGGCGAGACGATTACTCCGCCGCCATTTCGACTCATCGATGGCCTACCTTCGAGTCTCAAAACCCTAAGACTCTACGATTACCATCGAGGAGCGGATGCATTTTGGGACGAGAATGTCGATGAACTCAAAGCGACTCTGACGAAGAAATTCCCGCTTCTCACGGAACTCGTTGGCATTGATGAGCCGCTGGTGGTTAATTCCCAGTATGACGAGGGGTCCGGGTATGATGAGGACAACCCGCCGCCGGAGGTGGCGAGACGGATGGAGAGATTTTTTTCTAAGACTTAAATTCCCCCATGGCTGGCTGGCTGTTTTGTTCTGTTTTGTTCTGCTACCGAGTCAAGCTGCACATGCTAAGCACTGCATAGCACAAGCACAGCATACCTAAGGGGG
>Ga0247760_1003259_pt1 | contig 10816 bp, 12 predicted proteins | sample UWRJL171409R4_FD_179936 | JGI IMG/M metagenome (GOLD analysis project Ga0247760, IMG submission 179936) | Plant litter microbial communities from Arlington Agricultural Research Station in Wisconsin, United States - UWRJ-L171-409R-4 | ecosystem: Environmental > Terrestrial > Plant litter >...
TCTCAATTCTCTTCAAAAGCGCTTTCTCTCTGACTAGATGATGAAAAGCGCCCTCTTCTTCTCTGTCTCTACAACCTCCTCTTCCACCCCCTCTCCTCCATCCCCGGACGCAAATCATGGACCGCTTCCCGTCTACCCTTCCTCTCGGCGCTCATCCGCGGAAAACTCGTTCAAGAACTCGAAGCCATGCATCGCCAATATGGACCCATCATCCGTGTCGCGCCTGATGAGATCGCCTACGCCCACCCGGATGCTTGGACGGATATTCTGCAAACCAAACCCGGCAGCGGTAGCAGTGGTCTGGCATTCCCTAAAGATCCTACCTGGTGGGCTCCCTTGCCGGGTGTGCCGCCGGGTCTGGTGACCTTTGTGGATCATGAAACCCACGCGCTTATTCGCCGACAATTGAACCCGGGATTCACCTCGCGTGCCATGTCCCTGCAAGAGGGGACGGTGCATACGTATGTGGACTTGTTGGTTTCACGGTGGCGAGATGCCATATCTTCGTCGTCCTCTTCTTCGTCTTCGTCTTCCCCTAGCGGTAACGACCACGGCAACGGCAACGGCAACGGTCACGATCAGAGTCAAAGAGGAGGAGAAGTCGACATAGTCCGCTGGTTTAACTATCTCACTTTCGACATTGTCGGCACTCTCGCTTTCGCCGAATCTTTTGACTGTTTAGAAAGCGGCCAATACCACGGATGGATTTCGCTAATATTCAACACGTTAAAATATAACGGCGTCATGATCGCTGCGCGATTCTACCCTGCGCTTTTTACGCTGCTCGGGAAACTCGTTCCGGATCCAATGGTGCAGGCGCAGAAGGATCATGATGCGCTCATTGAAGATAAAGTGAAGCGGCGGTTGGGATTGAATGATGGAAGGCTGGATTTCATGTCCACTATCCAGACGGCCGGCATAAAAAATCTGAGTGATGATGATGATGCTGACGAGAAAGAAAAAGAAAAAGGAACAGGAAAAAAAGTCATGTCCATGGGCATGGTCCATTCAATCTTTGCACAGCTGTCCATTGCGGGCAGCGAGACGACAGCAATGGCACTCTCCGGAACGGTGAACTTGCTGGTGCATAACCCGGAGAAAATGGAAATCTTGGTCAAAGAAGTGAGGGCGAGATTCAAGACTTACGAAGAGATTACCATCCCGGCGGTAAAGGAACTGGTGTATCTTGACGCGGTGCTGCGCGAGGGATTAAGGCTGTGTCCGCCGGTGCCTTATATGCCTCCGAGAAAAGTCCCCGAGGGGGGAGCGGTGGTCTGTGGGAGGCGTTTGCCTGGTGGGGTAAGTTTTTTTTTTTTTTCCCTCTCCCTTCTTCCCCCATTCACTTCCTCCTCTCCTTCGCCCTCTTTTTTCTTTCCATCTTTTCTTCTTTCCTTGTTTCTTTCTCTTCTCCCCTCTAACCCTCTCCTTTGTCTCTCCTTCTGTATCTTCTTTTTTCTTTTTTCCTTTGCACTAACAAGAAAGACCCGCGTCTCTATCACCTTCAACGCCATGCATCGCGAGCCAACCTCCTTCCACGCCGCCACAGAATTCCATCCCGAACGATGGCTTTCCAAATCTACAGAAAATTCGGAATCCCCATTTTACCACGATAAACGCCATGCCTGGCAGCCATTCACGCTTGGTCCCCACGTCTGCATTGGCCAGAATCTAGCGTGGGCGGAAATGCGTCTTACCTTGGCCAAGGTGCTTTGGAGCTTTGACCTGGAGGCACCGGCTGACAAGAGCAAACATGTGCTGTGGGAGAGTCTGAGGGTGTTTTTGCTGATTGAGAAGAAGCCGATTGCAGTGGTGGTGAAGCCGAGGTCCAGTTCTGACTGAGGGGAAGCCTTTCTGGTACCTACCTAGGTAAATATTTGTGTGGTTTCCTGGCTTCCTGGTTAGGGTAACGTGGTGGCGATATTTGTGTTTATCACAGGTTTTGTTCGGTCATCGGCATAGACTCCTTTGGGAAGGTAACGTAGGATGGGATACAAATCATAGCATGATAAACCGGAATTTCAACTCCCGTTCCTGGCCAGAGCGAGACTGAGCCAGTTGCCGCTACAGTGTCACATAATGGGTTGCATACAGAACAATATTACAACATCACCCTCTTTGTTCCCCGCACGTCGGGAACCAACCACCTACCAAGGCAAGGTACCTAGGTAGGTACCCAGCCACAAACCCGGGTCGCGCCAAAGGGTTGGAAATGAACACGGACAAGATTCCCCGGGTCTTGGCGAATCTAGATCATCGCTGGTTCCCGGTTGTGCATGTGATTGGTTGAGGGTCAAGTGTGGTTACCGCTCAAGTGGTAAGCTCGGCGTGAAACTGGTCCGCTTGGTCGCTTGAACCGTTAAATGGTCGCCACTCTATATACCTGAACCGTATTTACGGGGGAGGCACCATGCTGTCGGTGTGTAGGAGTGGTGAGTGGTGGGTTGAGTATAAATACCCTGACGAGACTCCACTGGTTTAGACAAAAGCACTCACTTGCTCTATTCTCTCACCGATCCCTGATATTAAACTCTTCATTTCCAAAGACTGCAAAATGCGTTTCACATCCATCATTCTCTCAATCGGCATTCTGACTGCCAACGTCTTTGCCAACCCCACCGGCGGAGAGGCAGAGATGGGAAACCTCGAAAAACGCGGGTGCAATACCGGAAACTGGTGCTGCGTCCAGTCGAACCCGAGCACGTACTGCAACAATTACTGCAGAGCGGGGAGTCAGTCTATCAACTGCTCGGCTAGCTATGTGAGTACCTACCTACCTACCTATGTACAAGACATACTGGGATAAAAGCTAATGGGGTTGTGTGGGGTAGTGTCCGGCCAATGGGCAGTGTGTCTGCAAATGCCATTATTGAGAGACGACAGTTGGGATCCAGGTGGTGAACCTGTGAATGATTCGAAACTGAATGTTCCATTTCATGTACCTACAGTCAACAGCTCGTGTCTTGGTATCAATTTAGGGTATACATATCATGGTACATGTAGGTACATTAGATAGTCATTACGGTATTACGAGTATTTTCCCTACAGTTTCAATTTACATGCTCTCTATGATGGAACCATCGACCTCCCTCCGTTCTCGTTCTTGATGTATAAAAACCCCCCTGTCCGTTGCCATTTCAACTCTACTACTCTTTCCCCCCTTATTAAGACGCAGGTAAATATCCGGAATCCGACAAACCATACCGAAACTCCACTTTGAATGCGTCGAGATATCCGTAGTCGTCAACAGATTCACCAACAACGACGACGACCAATGTCCCGACGACGCACCCAGCCACAGTCCAAGCCAACTTATCACCGCCAACGCCCCCGCTGCTAATACCAAAAGGAGCTGTAGATGCGAAATCCCCGGTATAGCCTCGGTAATCTCGACATATACAATCCCCGGGTTTATACCGAGTATATACCCCCGCGATAGCACCAATCTCGTAAACCTTTCCATGTTAGCATCAACCCATCTTGATAAAACCGGGTCGAGCGCAGCATCGCTTGAAGCATAGGGCAGGTGGTCAAGGCCATTGAGATTTAACACGGCGCTGGTATTGACCTGGCCGGAATAAATTCGCACTCATGGCCTGGTTGAGCTCGGAATCACTTAGACTCAAACTGGCGTTTGATACCTTGAACGACACCTTATAGTCGGGCGTATCCAAAAAGGACGTGCTGACCGATGATGCCGGAGCGTGTTGAGCCCGAGTCACATATCCCGGCGCATACAGAGCCCAGAGGAGGGTACCGTAGAGCTGCGCAGCCGCATAGATGAGGGTAAAAGCCGCGACGAGAAACCCATCTTTGGAAAATCTCCGCGTGAAAACGAAATAGGCTTTCTGGAGAGGCGTCTCGGAAAAGATGAGGTATGAAGTAAAGAGGTTTTGAAGCACAGCAAGCAGCGAAAAGAGCCGCCAGATCGCAAACACGAGCAATAGCTCGGCGACGCGGAAGATGTGTGACTTTAGTGAGTTATCCCAGACGGGAGCTGGGTTTTATAAAAGTCGAGTCGGAGAATATCATTTTCGTGTATTGTGTATTGGACGCGTCCGACTGAGTCGCCAGATCCCATAGTTGTGAGGAGGGGATATTTCAGGATGTTTCTGGGAGAGAATGAAGGGAGACCAAGGGATGGGATGGGGGGAGAGCCGCAGCCTGATGGTCGTGGTCGCGATAGGCGCGTAGGACCATGGCGTTGCTTGGCTTGAAAAAAGGGGGAAAGGGGCAAAGCAAATTGGTAAATATTGCCGTCTAATTGGGACTACGCAGGGCTTGGCTTGGGTTTGCCGGTTTCTGAAGATAAACTTGTCGAATATTATTGCCGATGGGATGATATGGATATCTCTGGTGATTTCAAGCAACTTCGAGTAAGTTTACGTCGGTGTTTTCCTGAATTGCTATAATTATACTCCTGGATGTTCTGGGGGAGATAACATCAATTCCAACACTAACAATATGCCGCCTTTCAGACATTAAACTATACTGTAGGTATCCAACAGCTCTGCAGAAACCCGGCCCAGGGAATGCCGCACCCGCACCTGGTTGACACCCGACAGTCCATCGAACAGGCCAAGGGTATTGTTCTTCTCAAAATACAGCTCAACTCCCAGACTGCCCTTGTTGATTGTAAACTCTAGATGCAGCTCTACCTTGCTGTAGCTGACGTCATTTTCGCTGTTCAGTATGTCGTGCATCTCGGCTGGGACGTTGGCCAGGCTGTAGTCAATTTTCAAGATTTGGACGTCGGCATCTGATACAAATGAACCGTCAGTTAGGGCGCTAACCCGTGTTCAAACATTACAGTGAATTTCACCCGGTTTGGGGGTCGGCTGGGGGTCGGTTGGGGGTCTAGAATTACCTGTCTGAGAAAAGTGTCTCGCCGGACTTGCTTGATCAGCCCTGGATAGGACGAGAGTCACGCTTCCCACCGGACTGCTTATTTGCGTCAACCGCCGCAGAATACAAACATTCTTCCGTAACGGCTCCGATGCGGGGATCAAATCGCCTTTAAGTACAACCCACTGTACAGAGTCTCTGGCTCGAGATTTGCCGTCGAGAACGTCATGGTATTGCTGACTTTCCAAATGGCAGGTAGGGTTGAATTTATCGGAAAGAACCACCCCAATGTGGACAGGACATCCAGTACAGGCTGTACCTATTAAGGATACGACTGGGCGGGAGTGGCAGACGCATTTCTCGGTTTGTTCTTTCGAATTGCTTAGGCTGTGTTGGAGAGTACAGGCAACAAGCATGACGCCCCCTTGAGCAACGGCAGGCGAGCTAACACAGCAGATTAATATCAGCGAAAATACCGGTATAAGTTTGTCTGGAAGCTAAGATAACTTACTCCTTCTCTAACCTTAGAGCTGTGATCTTCTTCTCCTGCGCCATGTCTTGAACTCGGCTGAAGAAGTATTCATTATGTGCCAGGCCGCCAGAGACAAACAGAGCCTAGGTTCTTTCAGTTAGTACTTGCTGAGATTGCTCGACTAACGACATGGCTCACCTCTGGACGCAGATAAAGTGGTTTGAGTTTGGAAAAGTGTTCGTTAATAAGACACGAAGCTGCGTCGCATGATGCTACAAACAAGTCTAACATCTCGTTGCTGTACAGAAGTTGTGTTAGTGTGTATCCCCGGCGCTGTACGGGTGGGCTTCTCTCCTATTGAAAAACAAACTTTGGATGCGAAATCAAGAAGAAAAAGAAGAAGAATTAGAAACGAGGGCTCTTACTTGGTAATATGCAAATCTCCCCCCTCATCTCGTCCCGGACACTGGGGAAGCCTAATGTTGGTTGAGAGATTGCTAGAGTCCTCAGACACGTCATTTCGAAGACTGTGCTTGAGAATTTGGAACCGCTGTAGCACATCATATTGGGACTTAGTCTGAAAACGTGGGGAAACTGAGGCCTCAGTTATAGGACCTGTTGTCGCCGAACTGCCATCTGGTCCACGAGCCAATCCCTGGACGTGACCCTCATAAAACTGCCTGTCAATGCTAACAGACCCGTTTGGGTCAGCTAATTAACGTCAGCTGAATTACCCTAACTCTGTGTTGGGTGAATTTACTAGACACTGCCGTTACTCGTTGAAGCTTGAGAGTTGGCGTAGTTTCTCTGACCAAGTAGCCCGATGACTCCTAGACAAGATAATTGAGTTAGCCATTATATCTCTATTGGACTCTTGAGCCCGTCGGGTCGCTATTGCTGGGAAGGAGAACTCACGATTTTACCCCCGCCAGCATCCATGAGAAGGAGACACTGGCCCTAACTTAACTTTAGTTTACCGCTATAAAAACTACTTAGGGTAGAAAAACAAACCTCTCTCAAGCTATAAGAATGCTGCGTCTCTGCCGCTGCGAGAGTATAGTTTGCGCATGCCTCCGACTCAAGCAGCATGTGGATAGCCCGGTGCTGGGTCCCGTGTGTTCCTGTGACGCTGGGGTATATTTCGTCCACTAGGCGGGTTATGTTATGAAACGTGTGGTTCTTGGTTCCGTAACTCCAGCTCTAACATTTTCGTTATAATTTCGGAATATTAGGTGTTTTTAGGCGGTATGGGATTACATACCGCCGGATGAGTTACTGCAAAGTCAATGGAAGATTCCCCAAGCTCATTATCAGTATACTTCTCACTGATGCTATCGTGAATACAGACGAGTATTCCTCTGAGATAATCGGCGATGATATCAGATGGGCTTTGTGTAACATGTTTTGAAACGGGAAGCGTTGCATCCGCCTCAAGTTCTGTCAGCGTTCTGATTAGTTCACTCAACGTGTCAAGAGACTCTAATGTCGTGGCGGGTTCGAGTTCGAGCTTGACATGCCGGATGGCCGTGGGTTCTGACTCGGCGTCATATCCCCATTTGTCTGAGAGACCACCATCGGAGTATGCAAAGGTTGAGGGAACGAAATGTTTGTTTTCGTCATCCCCTGGCCAGTTCTGAAACACATGGATATCATTCAGTTTCAGAGGTGTGCCCTCAGTAATCCGTGCCCATGCCACTTCTTAAAAACAGTCATCGTTATAATCAGTTTATGTAGTTGAGTTCGATAGGCTTACTTGTGCTTGAGGTGCCGTAGTCAATGCTGACGATAAATGATTGCTTTGACGTTTCTTGCTGGGCGCATCCGGAGGCAACGGCCCTATTTCTGGGCCTGCTGGCAAGATTCATAGGGTTTTCTTTTTTCTTCTTCAAGATTAAAGGACAAAGTTAGGATGCAGGACAAAGTGTCGTGAGATAGATGCAGGAAGTAAATTTCAGGACAAGATCCATGCTGTGCAAAAAAATGCCATGTGGCGAACACAAGAAGGTGTCTCGAAGCTGAAATTGAAAGCGAGAAAACGAGGCTCCCTCATGCATGGGGCGAAGCAGCGCCAAGAGGGGATACCAACGTATCAACACCAGAGGGGATATCAACGCCAAGAGGGGATATAAACGCCAAGAGGGGATATAAACGCCAAGAGGGAATATCAACGCCAAGAGGGGATACCAACGTATCAGCACCAGAGGGATATCAACGCCAAGAAGGAATATCAACGCCAAGAGGGGCTGAGTGCCAGCTGGAGGGCGCTGAGTGGGAAGGTGGTTAAGGGAGTGATGTCGGCACCACAGGAGGAGCAAAGTGCTGAATCGTGCAAGCGCCGTGCCAAAACAACTGGCTGAAAATTGACGGATGAGTCGCGTTGAAATTTCCTCCTGGCTGCCATCTCTACAGTGCAGTTTCAACTGCACTCATATCACGCTTCCAACATGGCGCCATCGCAAACAACGCTGTGGACGCTTCCACCGACACCGTTACCTGAAAGTAACGTTTTGAACGCCGTGTTTATCACAATATGGTTGTTTGCCTTAATCGCCACCACGCTTTCATTTCAAAGGCTCAAGTTAAAGTCCAAAGGCTCCTTGGAATTCCGCCGAGTTATCAGCACGGTACAGCTAAGCACTGGGAGTCTTTGCATGTAAGTCGTTGTCAACACTTTCCTCTCGGCATCTTAGCTCATAACTGTGGATTTGCAAAGCTATTACACATGGACATGCATTGACCGATGGCTGCGTTACGACCAACGTCTTGTTCGATATTCCTACATCATCATGGACCCTCTCGCTGAGGCGTTTCGGATTTATTCCGTGGTATCGCTCCTATGGGGTCTTCATCTCCTCCTCTGGCCGGATGTGGAGATTCGTTTGGCGCAATCGGCCGTCACAAAACTATGGCCGGCGAGTAAACTTCTCATCCTTGTCGTTCAGCTAAATGCCTTGTTTTATGTGATTCTCTCAATCGCACTGGCCGTCGTGTGGCTTCAGTTTCAGAGCTTGGATGCAATCATGAATTTGGCGACAAAGCGGAATCAGTTTGAAAATGCAATGAATGTGTTTGTCGCATTGCAGAGTCTAGTGCTCTTTGTTATGGCCGTGTTGCATTTTTTGAGGGTAAGTGCCAGCATTGATATATATACCTACCCAAAAGACATCTGACCAACACATTATGTTTTTCAGTATACCCAAACATTTTCGTCATGGATCAAGCTGGCAGGGGCGTCATTGCACTTTGCCCGCTCAATGATGCAGTTAGGTATCACGGAAAGTGTAACATTCTTTCACATTAGCAGAAACGACCCATTATTATTGCTTGGGACGGATCTCTTCTTCGGTCTGCTGACCATATTATGTCTGGGCTTGATTTGGATATTGGCCAGTCAAAAATCACACGTCGCGGGTATCGAATGGGAAATCCACGGCTATGTTCTCAAAAAACTTCAGACTCTAACGGAAAACGGCCAAAAGCCATCGCCAAATCTTGACGTGGTGCTTGACGAGTTGGTTCGAACGCTGGAGATTACACCGGACACGGCTATCCCGTCGCTCAAACACCGGTATTTGATCGATACCAAAGCGCGAAGAATCTCCGCTGCGAAGTTGTACATTGATTTTCTTCGTCAATCCCTAGACATGCTGGAGCCGAAACCGGGAAATCAAGGGAAAGTTAAGGATACGAAGCGCTCAGAGCGGAGGGCGTTGGCAGTCAGTGTGGCGTTTCTTGATATTGCAGATACTTAGTACACGTCGTTAGAGCATCAAGTTTGGTGTAACTGAATCCCAAATTTCTATTCTCGTGAACATGCATGGTGTGATTATGGAGAGCGCTCGTTATATAGACTCGGAGCACAAGCTTATTATTATGAAACATGAGGAATGTAATTAGAAGCCCAAGTATCCACAAACGTCGTGGGATGTAGATAAAACAGCGTCCTGAGTGTCTCCACAAGCAAAAAGACACGAGCAATGGCGTAGATAAGACCAAAAGAGATAAACCACGGAGCCCCGTACGCCCATGGCGCCCATTTTGGTAAAGGCTTATCCCAGCCGTGTAAGATGACGGGATATAGCGAGAGAGGAAGCAACAAGGTGATGAGGATGCTCGAGTAATACCACCACTGCCGTTCCGTGTCGGTTGGAAACTGGAGATTCCACCCGGCAATGTGAATGGCCCCAAAAATGGTACCGCCCACCGCCATGCCAAGAGCATACGTACCTGAATTTCTCTTGGTCCATCCGGTAATCTCGCCGTCGTCCGCAAAGTCATTTGGGATGCGACCGAGGGCAAAGTCTCGAATGGGCTTCAGGCCGGGCACAAACAATCCCCGGAGCGGCATCAGTTCGTGATGCAACAACTGTCGTTCCTTTTTATCCATGCGTCTGAGCTTCAAGGGCCGCAAAGGGACCTCAACTCCCTGTGGCTTGGCCAAGAGGAAGCCGTAGGTGATGACAGCGCAGACGCAGAACGCCGAAGTGACGAACTCCAACTGTGATACGGCCAGACCTTTGTTGATGCGGACCACAATCTGAATGAGAGACCACGAGACCTGACCGAGAGCCACGGCTTTGATAAACATGTTGCTCTTGCTCTTGTCATGTATTTCGTTGGCAGAAACATCGGGGAGCTTTTCGATCACCCGATTTGCTCGGAGTGAGAGGATAGTTCGACCGCGCAGTCGACTCGGGGGGTACCTGTTGTCCTGTATTTCTCTTCAGTCAGTACAGGCAGAGAGAGAAAGGGATGAGACATACCGTATCGTCCTCTCTCCTCCACGTAAAACCGCCCATATCCGCAAAGAAGCCATGCGAGAGCTCCCAATCCACACCATCCAACACCGCATAGGGCGCCATGGCCTCCCTCAGATACCACGCCGTGACAAACTCGCCGATCGCTTTTCCCAGGATGAATTCCGGGACCACGACGGTGAGCATCATCCATTTTAGATTTCTGGCAAAGATTTTCGCCGACCATTTGACGTCGCACCAAACACTGTGGGAGGACCCTCGTTTCGCTGATCCGGCGCTCTGGATGCAGCAGGTTCGCTCTTTGGGTATGTTTAAATGCAGAATCGTCCACGTGCATGTGAGGATGGTGAATGCGCTGCTCCAGAAAATGTCGCTTGTCCCGCGCACATCGGGCGACGACACGATGGCGAACCTCCCCTCGGGCGGTTTACATTCTGGGTCGAACTGGGAGAGCGCATTACATCCGGAAACCAAAATGGCGGTGAGTGCGGTGAGGAATCTGATCGCTGAAAATCGAGCCATGGCGGAGGCGCAACGTACGTAAAGTCGCACTCATGGTAAAGTCGCTCGGTTCAACTCATGACGTGGTCAAATCCTCGATCGGGGCGCGAAAAGGCTGGTGGCGGTGGCTCTGTCGAGGGTGCCCAAGCCAAGGTGCACTGGCGCTGTAAGGCTTTCCTGCAGGACGCACAGCTCAAGCGCCAGTCCCCGTTTTTTTTTTTTTTTTTTGCTCTGCGGACTGAAA
>Ga0247760_1003260_pt1 | contig 10815 bp, 12 predicted proteins | sample UWRJL171409R4_FD_179936 | JGI IMG/M metagenome (GOLD analysis project Ga0247760, IMG submission 179936) | Plant litter microbial communities from Arlington Agricultural Research Station in Wisconsin, United States - UWRJ-L171-409R-4 | ecosystem: Environmental > Terrestrial > Plant litter >...
GCAAGCCAATAAAAAAAAAAAAAAAAAAAAAAACACGTACGGTCTTAACGTACGAATGCTATACTGCAAGTACTTGTGAATAATGCTTTTCGCTCTTGGAACGCAGCTTTCTTCGAACAACCTGCCGAAGGTCTAGTCACCTCCGGAAAGAAACTCAAGTCGACCCAAGGAAGTAAAGGGTCGCCTAAGAAGAAAGGCAATCAAGTCGACGAGGGAGAAAAGTCGTACGACCCAGATATTAAGTTTGACAACGACGGCAACCTTATGCGAAACACAACCCCTAAAAGATCGTTCGCGCGGTACTTCAGGGCTTGGCTGCAGCTTCCGGGCCAACCTCCCCTCGGCATTCTTTTCCATTTTTGAGGGGTTATGATGGAACCTGGAAGGCCTAAGATGTAAATTTCAAGGCCCTAAATGTTAGAGTTGAGGCCTAAATATTCTGGCTTGACCCTCCCCCCTCGCAAAATAGCTTCCCAGCTGTTCATTGCACAAACCCCCTACTGGATACTTCGTACTGTGGTACTCACCAAGTCCCACGCTAACAATCTTTCAGGGTTTGGATTGTAGTTAACCTTCGCGAGCGACCCGCCGCGGGTAACTGCAGATCGTGAAGGGTCTGAGCTCTCTCAGATTATGTTCGTTGGTCACGCATTCATTGAAGAGGCACTGAATCCGCCATTAAGGAGCGAAGCGGTGTCGACCGGTGGGGAACTGCGAGTTCCGAACGGGCTATTTTATTGTACGAGGCTATTACCGCCGTCTGCTTGACACGTTGAAGGGTCGAGGGCTCCCGCGCGCTCGATTTCTCGTCAAGGCTTGCGCAGATAGATAGACAGCTCGTACCCCAGCGGCGCAACAACCAAGCGCCTTCTCTTCCGACACCTCTCGTAAAAATAGAGATGAGACATACATAGTTAATAAAGAAACTTAAGAGGTAATAACAAGGCTTATTTAGGGCTAAGAGAGGATATATGAAGAAAACAGAGCTATTTTCAGTGAGAGGAAGAGAAACGTTGCCGTCAGACCCTTCTGGACCTTTGGGGACCGGGCTGCCCAGCTGAACCCAGCCAGCTGCGACTGCTGCGGCTGATGCTGCTGCTGGTCTTGCTGCTCGGCTGGGCATGGAGCTGAACTGTGCTCCAGGTAGTTGGGGGCAACTTCTGGTGAACTCTCGTAGGATTGAGCTTTAGCAGAAGCCCTAGCAACCTATCTCGGCAGCTCGATACCCTAGCTCTAATGTGCAGCCAACTCTTCAATACCAAGCACCGTTTCCTCGAGGGGCACAAGCAGGCTTGGACCATAGCTTATCCGCTGCTTGCTGTCGTTATTTATTGCCCACTGCCCGATCAACCCCTCGGCGGGCTCCGCAAAGCGGTAAGCGCGACACTCGGCATTTGTAAAGTCAGCCCCTTGAACAAGGTAAGTACAGAACCCGCGATGGGTGATGAGCAAGATGCGGCGGTAGGCACCCGTCAGCCCCTTGACCCGTAGCCTTACCCGCTCAGCCCGAGCTGCCGCGTCCGACGGTCTCTGCGGCCCGTAGTCTGCCTCCTCTCGACACTCTGAGAAGTCGAACCGTGGGAACTTTGCTTCCATGACGGCACGGGGAAGGAGTTCGCTGGAGAGCCGGTCGTGAGCATTGCGCAGGTCGGGCCAGATCTGGACTGTGGCGCGCTCGACCGTGGCCTCCAGGGCTTGAATGGCAGTGTTGATGGTGCGCGACATTGGGGATATGGCGACAAAGTCGGGCTCTGCGGCGATTTCGATGGCTGCAGCCTGTAGGAAGCCCTCGGCGGTCAGATCAGGGTCTCTTAAGGGGTATTCTCGGTCGATGCTTTGCGTTCCGTTAGCCCGTCACCTGGTTGGGCATAGGTGGTAGTAGTAGTAGGAGGGCAGATAGGTATATGTGACACACATTGACGCCCGGAAAGCTTAGTTGTTGTAAGCCTCTGCGTGCCGCAGGATGTAAATAGTTGGCTTGTCTTGTTTCTTCATAGTAAAATGTGATATTTTTCAGGTGAAATTATCCAGGGGTAACTTGTGAAGTCTGTGTGTCCCAAGGTTAGAACTTGGTGGTATTGATGCTGTCGATGACTGATTTCAATGTTTAGTTAGGTAGCTCCAATGCACACCTGCTCAGCGGCTGTCAGGGCCAATATATAGAGCTCGTACCGAAGATGGCAGCTTTGCGTAGTTCAGGAGAGAATATAGACACCAAAACCTCTCGATACGGATTATGCCTAGTTGTGGCTATTGTGAAGGAGGGGGGGGGGGGGGGGGCAGTGTTGCGCCACCGCCCGAGACATGTGAGCGGGCAATTGAAGAGGCTGGCTAAATGCAGCGCCAACACGCCCTGCCGAGCATCTTAGCGTGGTCACGGGCTTTGGATGTTGGATGGTCTGGACGAAAGGAAAGGGAAGCTCAGCCTCACACTGTGAATGGCGAAGCACTTGGATCATTAAAAGCCGCACGCCCAGCATCCCTCCCGGCTTTCCCCTCTCAGCTTTCTAGTCCCCACACACACACACATCAAGCCAGCCGGCCCTACCAGTACTGCATTCGTCCGTCTCACGTACCTAGCCGCACGATATATCCAATGCAAGGGTTTACCGGCGAGTGGTGGATGCCACCCAGCTCCACGGCCGCGGTTACCGCGCATAATAATAATAATAATACCACAGCGGATGTGGATATTGAGTTGGGTCTTTCGAGGCCGCTATCTCTTGGTGCCAGCTACTATGAGAGGCTCTGCCACGACGAATTCGTCGGAAAACGCATGTCGAGCGCACGAGAAGTCAAGATTCACCTCCTGACTCACATGCGCCATCTTGCCATATCCAGCGTGAACGACAAACTCCTCTATCTGGAAAACAAACTGACTGGCTGCGGCCACCTGAATGAGGAGGAGCTGGAGAGTCTGGTTCTTCTCCTCCGTCGTCAAGGTTAGAGAGTCTCCCAGAGCCTGGTGAGGAGTCTGATAACCGTGTCCGTATCTGTCCTTGCGTTTGGGTTTTTTGTTGATAGTTTTGTGGCCCGGACTAGTGCCGAGACTTTTATATCGACAGCGACATATGCCGCTGTTTTGGTCGTATTTGTCACCTCGGGTGGGCTGGTCAACGAGTGACGCCCCTGCCCCGTGCAGTCTCTTCTTATCTTCTATGCAACAACAGCATACTTATGGGACTAATGAAACTTGTATGCGAGGACGTGTCAGTTGAGGAAGCTCGATGCCATGTAACTCAAACGCTCGGGCATGTAATAAAGACGGGTAATTCGAGGACAGAAATTTTCCGCAACGACACATAACCACCATCGCAACCGCGGGCACACATAACGGGTCCATATCTGATGTATGTAATAGCATGTAGAACTACAATAGAGTACCTTGGGTACATGTAGTACATCAAGTCCTAACCAAACTAGCAAGGATAAATCGCAAAATAAATCAGGCATTCTGTGTGCACCTTCCAGAAATGGTTCTTAAGGTAGGTAGGTAGGTAAGTAGGCGAGATATTCATAATAATAATAATAATAATAAATAAATAAAAAAAGGAAAATTTCATGTGGCCAGATTTCATCGCAGACAACATGAACCAGTTGAGGCTGTACATGTACATGTATTTGTTCAAAGTTGTGCGGATGGATGAGATCATGCTGTTGAAAAAAGACATAGTCTCTGACAAAAACTCCCTGTCCTGATGACGGGACCTCAAATTGTTGGGAGCTGTATGGGACGGGCTCCATCAAGACTGCACGTAATAACAGATAACAGTGCAAAGAAAATAGCAGAAACTGCAAGGGAAAAGACATTGGGCTTTTTACTGGCCCATAAATACATATATATATATATATACATCATCATCACCGAGTTCTTGGATATCCACCATAGCTGAAATTTCTTGCATCAAAATATATTTGTGCTCCTCCAACCTGGCTGACAATGCACCCAGTCATGGATTAATGCGTATCCGACGCCCCCAACCCTCAGAGTCATATCATGTCCCCCACCTCAAGCCTTCTCGGGATGTATTTGTAGGTCGCGTAACACAAATCCACTAAACCCGCAGCCTTCTCTCTCTCTTCCTCTCGCCACCTTTCCCAAACCAGTCTTCCTCAGCTATGCAGCTGCCAAGCCAGTGTAGCATCCGGGCCCGCCTTCGGGCATCTACGGGCACCTAGGGCACGGATGGGGGACCTTCAGGGGTGGCCGCCTCGCCAATGAACATGGAAGCTTATGAAAAAGCTGCAGCCGCCCAACAACCAAATCCGTCGTGATGCGTGGGATTGTGGAGAAATATTTGGTCTCTTTTGGACCAACCAGCGCGGAGATAGCGCACACTGCATTCCCACACCCTGGAAATGCCGAGCCGTCTTTGCAGGTGATTTACACAATTGTGTGTGTGTGCGTGAGAGGGAGAGAAAAGGATTTGATGTTGCAGCTGATAACCTAGGTAGGTACTTGAGTCCTATAGTTCTCGTGGAATGTTATTGTTCGATCGGCTGGTTCGTCTCTTTTCTTCTTCTTTTCTTTGTGCATCATTTTTTTTTTTTTTTTTTTTCGTTGATGCATTGTTTCAACGGCAGAATAGCCACCGTCGGCATGGCTTCTTCCCCTGAATCACCCCAAAGCCCTTCGGGGTCGGAGCCGTTTACTTTGGAGAAAAAACTGGGCGATTTCGGGATCGACGAGAGCCCTGTGACACCCACTCCTCTGGGACCTGGAAACCCGCTGGGTGTGTCCAACGGGGAGAAGCGATCAGGTAGGTATTTTGGACATGACGCGATGCAATCGACCCATGTATATGTAATGCTGATACGTTAATACGTCGAAGGAGACGCTCCCCTCAGAGCCAGCAACCGATCCGAGTTGGACAATCTGACATATCGGCCCTTTGTTCTGCAGACGTGGTTCTTGTTCCTCGTCGTCGGTTTCGATTCCGCCGTCATCATCTTGCTGATCGCCCTGTGGTGCAAACCAAAGTTTACCCTTCTCAACGAGTGGGCCTACTTTGTCTTGCAAATCTTCCCTACCATCATTGGTACGGTGACGGCAACAAGCCTTGAAGCCATCATCACCAGCTTGTCCCGTATCACACCCTTCATTCATTGCGCCAGAGAAGGGGGAAGTCTGGCGGGGACGTCCATCATGTTGCCGTATATGCCGTGCCTTGGCCTGAGGACTTCATTCCTAACCCGAAGAGCTGGGAACTGGCATCTCCTCTTGGCAAATGTCGTGAACTGGCTCAGCTATTTTGTGCTGGGTTTGAAGGCGGCGCTGTTGTATGCATCGTTCGACGAAGGGTATGCCGTGGCGAGTGACTGGCCTCTGTATTCGCTTTTCTGGGTCTATGTCCTGATCGTGCTCTTCATCGTGTTTGTGTGGTCGTACCTGCGCGAGCGTCGGACGGGGTTGCGGGAGGGATGGGACACGGTGAATATTGCCGATCATCTTGTCTTGTTCCGGCACTCCAACTTTCTGGACACGTATGAAGGATCGTGTATCGCGACGAGGGAGTCGATGGAGAAAAAACTGGGAAATATGCGACTGGAACTCGATTTCTGGGACCGGGATGGTGAAGCTTGGTATGGGTTTCAGGAGACCACTGAACGTATGTATACCCGGTTCTTGTCGACCTTGACGGCAATGACTGATTCAAAACAGCACCGGTTGTCGTGGATCCGGAGCGAGAGGAAGATCCTCAATGTAGGTTTCGCACTTAAACTTCAAAATCTTTCGAGAGCTGGCCACTAACATGCGCAGTGTCGATTGCGAAGTTGTCCCGCCTCCGGTTCAACTCGGTATTCTCGGTCATGGAAAAGACGCCTCGGACTTTCTTCTTTGTTCTCGCACTCGTCATGCTCGTGGGATATGTTGCCGCGCTTGCCGTCGGCAGCAGACAGACCGAGCGGAACACGTTCGACATCCCCATCTCTCTAGGATGGTCAGCGTTTCTCTTCAGCTTCCTCCCGCCCTTCCTCCTCAGTCTTTTTGGTCTTTTCTGGGAGGAGATGTACCTCTTCGCCGCCATTACCCAGCCATTCCAGGAACTGACCGAGTCGGACGAGCTGAGCGAAAAAGACGGTGCGTCAGCCGACGGCGCTCTCCTCTTGAATTATACCAGCGTTCCCCGGCCGGTCGCCGTCTTCGACGCTGCAGCCCGAGGACACGTCAAGATTGTCACGACGGGAATCCTGGCTCTCCTCCAGCGTCTGCTCCCAATTATTGGCGGCGCGAGCATCACCATTGTCCCCCACGACCGAGATCAAACGGCGAGCATTGTCCAATTCTCACTACCCCTAGGTATTCTCATCGTCATTTACCTGGTCGTGTATGTCATCGCCATCCCGTACGAGGTCTTCGAGTCTGGCTTCTCTCGACATTTACCGCGCGATTGTCTGACCATTGCCGATCTCCTCTCGTGGACGTGTTCGAGCCAACTCCTGCGAGACAATTCCGTCAGCTTCAACCCTGACAGCTCAGAAACTGGCCTTTTGGAAGGGAACCCCCTGGATACTCACGCGTTGGGAGCTCGGAGCCAGAAATGGTACATGGAAGCTCGACTGCGTCTGGCTCAGAAGCGGTATACCTTTGGGCTTGAACAGACTTGGTCGAAGCCGGGCTCGTACATGATCGGGATACATATGGAAAATTCCGAAGAAGCGGTCTCCGAGACAGCGTCCGAGCGAGAGGTCAAGAGAGAGGCTCGAAAGGCACTGGCTCTCCATCGCCCGGCCAAGGGACTCCGAAGACGCATTGCGAGACTCAAGGATGAAGAGGAAGCTAATAGCAACGGGAAGAAGTACACGATTTCGGGTGCCAAGAAATTTGTCATTCTCGGCGGAGGAGAGAATAACGTCAACGTATCGGAAACAGCAGGTCCGCAAACGGCGCAAAACGCGGGGAGAGAAGTAGGCGAGGAAGAGGAGGAGGAGGAAGAATGAATTGTTGGAAAAGAGCCTAGAAAAAAAGGCAATCGTTTCATTGTAGTTCAAAAGTCCGATTTCTTGTAACGCTCTAATGCCAGATTTGCCGAAGATCTAGATAATGACTTGACAGATGTCATCTAGGGGAAAACAACAAAAACCCGCCGCCCCCCCCCCCCAGCCCAAAATTGAAAAGAAATCAGCACCTCTTGCTGCGAAAATCCTCGCACCTTACCAATTCCCACCAGTCACAAACGTATCATCTATACGTTGACCTGGACCTCTCCTTGTGTCTCGAGCGACTTCGCCTCTTGTGCTCGCGGATCTCATAATACTCATGAGTATTGTCGTAAGTGTAGACCCTTGGTGAAGCCGGTCTTGAGCTCTCCCTCTCATACTCGTAGCCGCCATGACTCTGCCTAGTTCTCGACCTGCCTCCTTCTCTATCTCTGGCCCTGCCCCTATCCCTCTCCCTGCCTATTTTGTCTCTGGCTCTCTCAATCTCACACATCTCCTTAAGATCCCGGTCTATTCTTCTTGCGTCCCGTTCCATACGTTCTACGTCTCGTTCTCTGCGCTCTACCGTATGGTCTGGCGTGATGGGGCGACGGGACCTAGATCGAGAGAATGCCCTTGGGCGTACATATACCCACTCAGCCGCCCCCGACGCCGCTCCAACGCTCTCATTCGTGTATCTAGTGTAGCTCTCCCAGGTTTCCGGTCGGCCTCTATGGTCGATTTCCCCATCCCTGTCCTTGCTGAAGGAGAACCTCTTCTTAAGCCTGGTGTCTTGTTCTCGTTGTCTGCTTTCAGCTATCCGGTCGGGGAAGACGGGGCGACGGGAACTAGATCGAGGAAAAGTCTTTTCTGGTGCTACCTGTTTGTTGTGGGAATAGCGCGGCTCCTTACGCCCGCTTTTCTGGTGATACCTTGACGAATTAGGGGGCTTCGAGGAGCGGATTATATGGGGTCGTCGTGGCGGTTCTTGAGGCCGTGGAGGTGCAGTCTGATATTGACGAGAGGGTGAGCCAGGAAGATTATCTGTACGATGGCGGGTCCGAGAATGGGAATGCCGACGCGAGGGAAGGGGCGACATTACAGCAGGAGGAGGCGTTGGCACGCGAGGAGGAACTATATAAACGGGTGGACGCGCTGGAGGCTGTGTCGAAACGGCAGAGATGATATCAGGAGAGGGTGGACACCAAGCGGTCGGCTCAGGCGGAGGTCTTGCGTTGTTCATGTAGTTCTCGACGAAACTTGATGGTGGACTGGGGCCTAGGGGAGAAGGCCGGGGGATGCCGAGATTCCTCATGCCGTCAGCCAGGTCGCCCACCGGAGATGGAGAGCGACGATGGCGCCGGCTGTGTTTTTTGCCCATTTTGACTTGATACCTTGTATGCCGTGACCGCCTGCGTTACGACATATTCAAAGGTTGAAAGCAGAGGAAGAAGGAGATTCTGGAGAGGAATACTGGGAAATAAATAGTCAATCATCATTTCATGACCGATCAGAGAGTTTGTTCTAACGCAGTGCTGTCACACTAATGTTGCTGAACATTGGATGGTGAAAGCTCTGGGGGGGCCAAGCACTTTCCATCTCTGCCCTCCAGCCCAAAAAATTCAGCGCTCAAATCTAAGATAGCTAAGTTGGGTGCTTTGTGACCCCTGTCTGCCTGGGGCTACACTGCTTGCCACCCCACTGTGTTGTTGATTGATTGCCGCTGTTCGTCACAGCCCAAAATTCAGCATCCAGTGCCCCCAAAACCATGACAAACATTACCGCGCCCAATTATCACCTTGCTGACGACGCATCTCAATCCCTTTACCTTGACCTCGACCTTGCCCTGTATCTCGACGGACTCCTTTGTCTCGATTTAGCCCTGTATCTGGATGGACTTCTATGCCTCGACCTAGCTCGATCGTAGGTGCCAGCTCGACCACGCTCACTCCTCCACTCGGACGAAGGCGACCTTGCATATTGACGAAGCTCTTGGTAGGCCCGCCTGGGAGTCGGTTCCGGCGAATCGGGGCGATGAGGATTGTTTCGGTCAAATGTCTTTTCGCGGATTACCGTCTCGCCCGAGGGACGGATCAAGGTCTCGCTTCTGTACGTTTCGTACCATCCCCCGGCTGCCGGACGGCTCGATGAGCGCAGGGGTGGCGGGCTTCTCCGAGAACGAGCATAATCCAGCGTGGCCCGGTGTGATGGCGGGGATGTGCCTCTCCGGGGTGTCGGCCTCGTCGCCGCCCGGTATGATGGAGGCGGTGATCGGTATGATGGACCTGGTGATGGATATCGATCGCGTGGAGGCGGCGTGGCGGGGCGTCGAGTTGGCGAACGAGGGGCATTGGAAGCGGCGCGAGATCGCGATCGATTACGGACACGATACGGCATCGTACTCCGAGATCCCGGCGCTGGTCTTCCATCGTATTCCTGGACGAAACTCGACGGCGGACTGTAGTGATAGCCCGGTACCGTGGCAAAGTTGAGCCACGATAAGCTGTCGGCCAGGTCGCCTACAGGAGATCGGGCCCGGGACCGGCCTCTCTCGGGGTACTTGTAATCCATCTTGATTTCCGACTTCTTTGTTCTCTGGCTTCGTTCTCGCTGCGGTAGGTGTTGTGCGATCTTGAGAAAGCTGGAGGATGATATCAAGGGTAGAATGTTTTGACGAGACCGAGGGAAGGTCTGGAGATATTTATAGGGGTTTCCCTGGGGGTTCCCTCCATGATTCACTCCCATCTCAGACTCCGGTGACATCAACTCCTGAATATCGTCTACTTATCGCACGCAGTCGGGCTGCGTAGGTGGCTTGCGTCAAGTGACTCGATATGCTGCGATTTCGGATATATTCGAAGCATTTCCTGCAAGGGATTGGCTGTGAATCCCCCCTGTCGTCCTCGTTTCACAGCTTGGCTACCGCCTTATCGGACCAGCGGCATGCGGGATAGTTCCCTGACGATATACAGTTGGGTTTCCATTGGGTTTGAGCATTGTGCTCCCGTTCGCCTTCGAACACCGCTGTCATACCGGAACACGGCAGGAGGATATCAACGGTCCAAAAACCGCCGAGCTTACATCATGTGTGAAACAGACGTACCAATCTTCTCAATCTCAGCCTCGAGTCTGGTCAGGTGGCGAGAATTTGGCAACCAAGCTTGGAAGCGGCCTGGTTGTCTGCGACGAATCTGGGCACACGAAATTTCCTTCTTCGTCCGTCATCTTGAATTGGGGTGAACTGTTGCTGATTTGTCCTGAGCTTCCCAATGAATGCTTGTTCTGCCGTTTTGTGTGCCGCCTCAAGCGCCGGCCGACCTTGCACTGCGGCGCCAGCGGATAGGCCTGCATCAATGGCCCAAAGCGCGCCGGACTTAAAAGGCATCTCCAACCAAGAGAACAGTTATATTCAGAACGGTCTAGCACTCTCATCCCTCCAACAACCCCCCTTTTCACCAGCAACAAGGTCCTTCCAAAGTTACGGAGTGAAACTCTGACCCTACCGAGTTTTGACCAGCACGTTCATGGCGGCATAGTCATGCAGGGCTGCTTCCAGGAATGGCCGGGTCAGGGACCATTCAGTATTTGCAACCAATCACCCTATGACAGACGTATCGAGTGGAATTTTCGGAGCGGCCTCGGACCTTCGAATGGAGAAATTGCGGCAGTTTTACAAAACTCGAAGTATAGCTAAAAAGCATGTGGATGTAGTACTACGGGGATCGCTGAAGCGGAGTGTGAAGTGAGGGACTTGAGTGTGTGAGTTGAAGCTCAATCCTGACAATGCGGACCTTGAGCATCGGCAGGACCGGACTGCTACCATGATCTCCACCCAAGGGTCTTCGAATTTCCTGGGAAGGGAGGGAAAAAAAAAAAAAAAAAAAAAAAAAGAAA
>Ga0247760_1003261_pt1 | contig 10812 bp, 8 predicted proteins | sample UWRJL171409R4_FD_179936 | JGI IMG/M metagenome (GOLD analysis project Ga0247760, IMG submission 179936) | Plant litter microbial communities from Arlington Agricultural Research Station in Wisconsin, United States - UWRJ-L171-409R-4 | ecosystem: Environmental > Terrestrial > Plant litter >...
GCAACCCCTACATGGACAATGGTTATCTCAATTTCGTTAGCACCAACGTCTTCTTTCGCCAGGTTCGCAATCTGGTTTTCGATACGACTAGCATCTCTGGGGATGCCCTTGCCATTCACTGGCCCTCGTCGCAGGCCACGTCTATCCAAAACTGTGTTTTCAATTTATCCAGCCGCCCCAACGACCGCCACACAGGTATCTTCATGGAGGAGGGTAGTGGTGGTATGCTCTCGGATTTGATTTTCCATGGCGGCTACTACGGTGCCCAGTTTGGCAACCAGCAGTACACGATGAGAAATCTCACTTTTGATGGCGCAAAGACGGCCATTCTCCAGATCTGGAACTGGGGATGGACCTACAAGTCACTCAACATTATGAACTGCGAAGTGGGTATCAACATGTCGGCGCCGAGCGTCGGCTCAGCAACATTGCTTGACAGCAACTTCGTTAATGTTGAGACTGCACTCATTACGGGCCATGACCCGCATAACAGCACAAGCAGAGGCTCTCTGGTTGTTGAGAACGTCCTGTACACCAATGTGCCCACTGTTTTGGGAGCAGCGAGCGGAAAGGCTTTGTTAATGGGAACCCCGTCAGGAAGTGTCTTCGATTCTGGCTATGCAATTGTAAGCGGGCAGTAACTCGATCATGAGTCCACATGATCAAACAAAGCTGACGTCCTCACACAGGGTAATCTCTATGCGCCCCATGGCCCCCATCTCATGTCTGGGCGAGATGCTGCATACTTCTTCCAGCCGCAAACCCTCAAACGCGATTACACGTATTACGAACGTGCTAAACCTCAATACGAATCCTTATCGGCATCATCATTTCTCTCTGCACGAGACTACGGTGCCGTTGGGGATGGCGTCGCGGACGACACCAAAGCTTTGAATACTCTGTTCCAAGCAGCCGCCGAGACCAATGGAAGCCGTATCGCATTCCTTGACGCTGGGTACTACAAAGTCAGCGATACGGTCTATATCCCGCCTGGTGCTCACATTGTGGGGGAGGCCCTTGCAGCTGTCATCATGGGCGCGGGCCCCAAGTTTGGTGATATGGAGAAACCATACCCAGTCGTCATGATTGGTAAACCGGATGAAGAGGGCCGTATCGAGATGAGCGACATCATTGTGTCAACCCAGGGCGCATCCCCAGGGGCAGTACTTGTTCAGTACAACCTGAAGACGTTGGGTGATGAGCCTTCGGGTCTCTGGGATGTCCACGTCCGAATTGGAGGCTTTGCTAGATCCAATCTCCAGTCGGCCGAGTGCCCAACCACGGCCCAGTTAACCAACTACATCAAGCCGGGTTGCATTGCGGCGCATACGAGCATGCATATCACACCGAGCGCAGGGCATCTTTACATGGAGAACAACTGGCTCTGGGTCGCAGACCATGACATCGACGACTTGAAAATGACGCAGATCAGCGTTTTCGCAGGCCGCGGCCTGTTGATCGAAGGTAGCAAGATCTGGCTTGTCGGGACGGCTGTTGAGCACCACACTCTTTACCAGTATCAGCTTGTGAATGCATCGAACATCTGGATGGGCCAGATCCAGACGGAGACGCCTTACTATCAACCAAACCCCCCCGCTCCACATCCGTTCAACGTCCGCAATATGAAATACTGGGACCCGGATTTCGACGCAGATTGCCAAAGCAGTTCTTACAACGCGGAACCCCGTGACGTCTCGGCCACCCACGATATTCCCGGCAGTCCTCCGTGCGCCATGGCTTGGGGTCTGCGGATCCTCAACTCACAGGACGTTGTTGTCTTTGGAGCAGGGCTGTACAGCTTCTTCAACAACTACCGGACGAACTGCAGTCGGCTCGAGACCGGAGAGAACTGCCAAGCACGTATGTTATACGTTGAGGAGGCTCAGAAAGATCTCAGAAATAGCAAGGTGCAGTCAACGGTTGAGATGTACAATCTCAACACCGTTGGCACCGTCAGCATGTTGACACATCATGACGCCGGGGATCTGGCGTTCTGGCACGACAATTTTGTGAACTTTGCGAGCACCCTCGCCGTTTTCCGATGCTGAGAGTCATTAGGACAAGGGGACAAGACCAAGTGCTATTTGGGGAGGACAGATTTTGGCACACATGAAATCGGAATGGGATACACTACTACCCACACCATAGAGAGGTAGATGGGTCGGTGGAGTTCTTGGCATGTTCACGGCAGCTTAGGGACCTTACAAGGTGCCCCTTACCTATGAGGGACAGTGGTCTATAACCTTCACCAGGATTTTTACAAGCCACAGTCAGCGGTTCCATGGGGCTTCTCATTCAGTTTCATCTCCGTTGTCCAGTTATTCGTGAGTTACTCTGTACTCCTGGTAATGTGCAGAGACGTTCATCTGATGTTGATTGTCCCACGGAGCCACCCGATCTCATGCGGGGGGACAGCCGAGCGCTGTCCCGTGCGGGTCGATCCTCTTCTCCAGTGAGACAACGCCGACTGCACAGGGGGTCGTGAAGGGAAACACCAGGGTCCAATTTCCAAGTCAAGATGACGTGATTGGCAATGATAGTCCATGTCGGGCCGTTAGCGGGAATTTGGGGATGGGAGAAGCAAATCATACACTTCATCAGGCGACGAGTTGAATGTGTGTCTGCAGCCATCATAGTAATTGGCAGAGTGAAAATCTTGACAAGAAATGGGAGGGTTGCATCGTCAGAGGGGGGCCTGTCCTGGTCCGCATGAACGGCGCTCCACTCCACCTATTCCCCCAGCCGAAGTGTTTGATGGAATTGTTAAGGTTGACTATGCAGCATGTGCCGCCTCCCCCCTCTTGGTTTCATTGGGAAAAGGAAGGGGACTGGAGGCTGGACGATGGAACGATGCGGCTCTCATCTGCAACAGCATGGAAGGTAGGATAACGGCTGACTACGCGCATATGGTGAACCGCAAGCAACGGCAAGTGGGAAGTTTAAAGACTCAATTCAGACGTCAAAAACAGGTAAATGGTAAACAGATCTAACTAGTGAGTGGGTTGCAAGCCCGGTAAAAAGTCCAAGGCCACAACAACAATTGACTCGAAGCAGGCAACCAATAAACACATACATGCAATATGTACAGTACGGTGACGTCTTATCGAAGCCACGATCAAATGGCAAAGAAGGGGAAAAATGCAGCAGAGGGAAAAAAAAACAAAACAAACATTGCTCCAGTGAAAAAAACAAAACCCCCCCTCACATGCATCATCACTCCTTCCCCATCACTCCTTAAACATTCTCACAAAACCGCACAATAGGCCCGAAGATGGCGGGGTAGAAGAAAGTTTGAAGGTGTTAAGGGTAGTAAAAGGTAGTAAGGTATCTCGTGCATCACTCCCGCTTTTCCTCATGTCATTGTCATCATTCAAGAAGACGTCGCGGTACCCTAGATTCCTCCGAAACGAAGATTTAAAAAGGTCAAAACCCGCCTAACCATCCACCATCCTCCTCCAAGAATATGTCAAAGAAGTAGAAAAGGGGCAGTCTAAAAGATCCATCGAGATCTCTCATGTCCTAACCCCAAGAGTCCAGCCAGCAAGGACTAAAGTAACCCGTAGCACGCTTCTGTCGCCCAGAATCTCTGCCCCATTGTTAGAAATAGGGAGACTGGGAAAATGCAGAAAGTGGGTATCAAGGTATGTCGCGTGTGCGGACCGCAAGCAGCCACGAAAAAGACAGAGAGAGACCCTGAGCGACGAATTGGACCTGAGAAGCGTGCTGGTGCCAGTAGAACGGTGTGAAGAGAAAAGAAGACGTAATAGCCAGTCGAGTACGTGGAGGTATCTGCCGAGGGTGGGGTTGAATTGTGTCGCTTCGACTCCTCCTGAACTCGAGAAGAACGACTATCGGTGCCGAGTGGAATCAAAGGGGGAGCGTGACGGAGCCGGAGAACAGCGTTTTCTTCCCAGTTGCGAGGGATTATTGATCCCGACTTCGTCTCCCCCCGTAAGAGCAAAACGTCATCTCCTCATGGCTGAATACTCAGTCTAAGTTGCTTTAATGCCCGCGCCGTTTCTTTTTTTGTCGACAAAGGAAAAGGTTGAATAGGTGCTCGCATCGCAGAGCTCGGTTATTGACAGTTGTATGGAGGTTGGCTGTTGCCTCCCCAAAATGCCTCCCCATGTCCCCAACCCCTCCAAACTAGTAGCGAGTTAGTTTAGAGGAGGACGGCGAAGACGGCACCGGCAACCGCCACCAGAGCCATCGGCGCGCCAGAAAGGGTGGAAGCGGCGCCGGTAGGCGTGGCTGGTGTCGATGTTGCGGGCTTCGAGCTGCCCGTTGGGGTGCTGAGAGCCACCGTGGCATTGGAGCCGACGGTCTCGATAGCGGCACGCTCTAGGGTAATGGTCTTGGTGAGAGTCTGGTAGCTGGTGGATGTCACTGTAGTCAGCGGCTCCTCAGCAACTGCCGCGAGGGGCAGGAGCAGGGCAGCGGCAATCTTTGCGATATGCATTGTGACGGTGGTGAATAGAAATCCAGCGTGGATATGGTCGTGAAAGGTCGTTGAAGGCGTTCTCAAACGAAGGTCTTATATAAGATCCTCTGATTCTTTTTCCTGCCCTGGTTCTGGTGTCGTTACTCTTCGTTTCGTCCTCGCTCTTTGCTTGGAGGGATTCGTCGTGTCCGTGGGTGTGCGACTTGCTGGTCTGCTTTTTTGCGCGGCTAGGAGGGCGATATGTGTACTGGATGCACAGGGTGCTGGTCTGCTTGCAGAGATGTCCAAGGTGCTGGTTTTCAAGGAATGACGGACTGAACACTTCGAGTATTCAAGGTCGGATGGGGTAGACTTTGCCAACGAAGCCTGTGGGGAGAGAGAAATGGTGTGTGCAGGTGAAAAAGGTGCAGAAGCAAGAAGGTGCAGGAAGAACGGGGGAGAGCCCACGATATGCGACCCCGTCGCAAATGAGCCAAGACCCCCAAGTCCCATCGCGTGCTGCCCATGTCCGACCGGGTCCGTGAATGGTGTGCAGGTCAGTCTGCGACAAGGTACGAAGTACGTACCTTCGCACTGCCGCGAGGGATCGCTGTGTGGCACCTGCCGTCCTTGTTGGCTTGGGTGGGCCGACTCTACTTCGACCTCCTCTGCCGCGAGAAGGAGCGACTCATCGCCCTTGCTGGGAACTATGACAGCGGCAAAACAAGCCAACAATGAAGGCCCACGATCTCAGGTGAGCTCGAGACAAACAGCCGGACGGACTCGGCAAGTAGATGGTACTTGGCCATTGCTACCTTTCCCTGCTTAGGTGCTGGGTTGAGTGGCCATCGGCTCGGTACCTCGCACTTCATTTCGAGTTTCAGGCGGGATTACAGGTCGGAAATCACGCACTATACACCAGGTTCCGGCGCCTCCTTCAGCGACAGTTTTTGGTGGCTCCCACTGCTAAAATCACTCGCAGACAAGCCACAGCCACAAGCGATTCCATTCGCCCACCTCCCGAGTCCAGGCACACCTTGCACCCCCAGATTTTGCCGATGACGCTATTTGCGGCTCACTGATCTTATGGAGCTGACCAGTTACGCCTCCCCTCTCGGCTTGCGCCACTCGACGCCAATTTCGCTCATCGGTGCCTCATCACCGCGCAATGAAGGGCAGCAAATTCATTGTCAAGTCTTGGGTGTCGCTTGGGGGGATGGTCGCGCTTCGAATCGCGCCTTCTTCAAATTTTGTAATTTAAGGGTCAATCTGCGCCCTTGGTTGGTTGGCCGGGATTGGTACCAGTGAGACAGGGATCTGTGCGGTTGCATTTTGTTCCTGCGTCAAGACATGGCCCGTGCTCCAGTGATGGGGGGCCGCCCCTGGCAAAGAACCGTTTGGGCGCGACAGGGTGCCTGATAAGACAGCTTGGACAGACAGACACCAGGGCAGCAGGGCTTCTAGCTTGCAACCCATCACGAAAGGGCACGAGAGCGTCCCGGCTGGCCTGGCAACCTTGCGAATACGCCCAAAATGGACGGCACCATTTCCTCGTTCGGCCTTGCATCCAGTTATTTGCGGGGGAATTGTAATCCACGCAGCACAACGGCTGGAGACTTAAACGGCACGAACGGTGAGGCATTGCAGGCCGCTCCGTCCGATTTCAACAATCTACGGGTCACAGGCCTCTCTATACGAAGCCATGATAATGAGCGGGCAGAGGATTGAGCACTGTGTACAAAGTGTACCTGTTGGGGGCTCTATGTTTGGATGTGGCGCGCCTCATCCTTCTGCTTCCCTTCGAGAGTCTTCGTCCTGCTCGGCATTTGTCGATGAGATGAACGAGACCAGCGATGACGGTCTCACTCCAGGCTTGGGTACACCGCAGCACCTGATCACCTTGAGCTAATACGCCTCGCCGAAATTTCAGATCGTGGCTTTTTTGGAGTGGTTGCAGACAGGTCGCCCTCAGTCGGACAATCCCCTTGCTTGTAAACGGTGAGGCAAAGCGAGAAAGGTTTTACCATTTTTCTCTTTCTGCCATCGTCTAGTTAACCTATTGGCGGTATATCCGCCCCGCAATCTCGTCCAGCAGCAGTCGGTTGCCTTTCCGGCGACACCCTCTCTTCTGAATTTTCTCATCACTCACTCAGCACCCGTTTGACTGGATGTGGACGTCGGCACGGGGTCGCAGCCTACCAACGCCGCAGATTGATGACCTGCAGCTAGGCGGAGTGAGAAACAAACAAGAGAGAGTTCCCACAAGGCTGCACAAATCGACTGTTTGTTTGAAGCCGCACAATGCGTAGGGAAAGACTCGCCGTGGGTACTGTTGTCCTTCGTTGATTCCCCCGCCTCACGTCGAACAAGGAATAACCGCGTGTTTCAGGTGCGACAACGGGCGGTTGAGTAAGGAGAGTGGGTGAGGCCAATTCATATCCAAGAACTCTGCCTTTTCCCGCGATTCTGTGACAATGGTGTGGATGACCGGCCCACTGCTGCGGCCAGATACCTACCTAGATCGCCGATCACTAGTCTAGAGTTCGAACGTCGACCTACACTAACCCTCAATACCAGGAAGAATATCGAGTGAGGTCATAACCCGACAGGCCGGACACGACCACTGTCCATTACGTAGACTTCAAAGATCGTCAGGCATCTTCTCCTGCTGGAGCGGGAAGGTTTTCGTTTTTCCCGGTGACCTGCAGATTTTCCCGGATTATACCTCATATATATCCCCCATCTCTCGGTCATTGCTGAATCACCGTCGATCATGAACCTTCCCTCAATGGTATTAGCCTGGAGAGGAGCACAGCTCTGGCTTAGCTTGATGGTTTGTCTTTTCCATCGGCGATTCCGCGTTTGTTGACGAATACAGGCTGGCCACCGGCATTTTACACGGGATATGATGTCACTTCTTGCCTGACAAACTAGAACACATTCGCGCAACTTGCACAGTGATCCTGAACCTAGGTACATGCGACGCTGAGAGATCGCATCGTGCTGCTGGGACGTTAACGTATTTTCTGTCGTCCGTGTTGTACTTAAAAAGCTCTACCATGATTTTAGGTGGTTGCCGGTGCATACATGGCCGACACTCCACGCCGAAACTTTCAAAAACTGCAAGGGCGGCTCTCAATATTCTGGGTATCTTCATACACTATCGTGGAGAAAGCCTTTCAGGAGTCCAATGTCCTTCCTTCCTCGCCCCCTGGGCAACCTAATGCAAATGTACCAGCGCCTTGATATGCATAAAGTAGTTCCGTAAACGCCATCCGGCTTGTTGCCTTAAACCCCGAAACCATGGTCGGGATACCTTACGCTAATCCGCGCCATCCTCTCATGGTGGTATAGTTGCTCCGTCAAGATCCACCAAATCAACCAAGAACGGATATTGACATGACTACTTCCAGCGAATGCCAACTTCGATGCAGCTCATATGGCGAACACGGACATGATCCTCTTCGTCGGCATCTCCTTCCTCGCTCGTGACAATGTCGTCAATCGATCTGACCGTCCGGGTACGAAAGAGGACAATGAGTTCCTTATTTGTGCGCTTGAAGAAGGCGCCAACCTCGAGAGCTTTGGGAATAGCCTTGCCTGTTGCGACAAGAACAACATCGTCAAACGCATCTGCGCACGGCCAAGTGATAGGGGGCGTATCTCTTGTACGATCCCCGCGCACTCCCATGGCGGCGATGCGCGCCGTGAGAGGAAGCCCCTTGGTTTTCTGTGGTCCACTCTGAAGAGCTGTGCGTACGCGTTTGACACACGCCATGAAGGGCGCTTTCGACGTCACTTTGATGAGAACTGTATGGGGTGCACGCGGCGGCATGTCGTAGCCATCAATGTCACACGGCGGAGTGAGGGGGTTTGGATTTGCTCGTGATGTCCGGATGGTGAAAACCTCGGGGAGGGGGCGTTTAAGAACCCGGGATCCTCCAGAAAAGTTAGTTCCTGTGATTGAAGCAACCTTCATTGGTCACGATATCAGGTACACCGGGCATGGTGCCTACCTTTGGGAATTGGGGCCATCTTTTCCCCTTGACGATTTGCCAACGGTCCCGGCCGGTCGGATTCTGTAGCCATGGCATCCATGATCAGGAACACACCGAGGCTGGCCGGCAAGGCTGCTTCGACGTGAGAGAATGTTCTCGCAAAAATCGATCCGGCTGTCAAAAGAGCCGGCGGTAAACCATTGGGACTATATTCTTATCAATCAGTTTTTATTGTCGGCCTCGGAGATTTGGTATTGGTGAGCGAACGGTCAAAGCATACTTTGCAGAATCTGGTTGTTGGCTGGGTGGGTGATCGTGTCGCACCGAAGATAACGTTAAAGTCTACAAAGTACGTAATGGTGGGGTTTCTTCGCCCCAGAGCGCCAAGACTTGAGTGCGCCCACCGCTTTCCTATCTGAGACAAGCTCCCCACGTCATCCCCCAACATGGGTCGAGCAGTGGACTTCGGCGTTGCGCATCATGATCAGATCTTGCGCCAGGCATCACCAACACCACCATTGCTATCTGCCACTTTTGGATATTGTTGCCTATCACCGGACGAACAACCAATAGCGATTTCCTAGACAGCTACAATGTCAGTAGAGATTTGGCCACCTATTGCCCTCGATGCGCTCAATAGCGCCGTAGCTGCATCGCAGGTTAGTCCCTCGCTGCATCCACCGGGAAACCGCAACGGCGATTCCCTACCAGGGCTTCACCATGGACACATATCTTAGTTCCTCCTGGGTGCTAATCGGGCCCGTATTGCCTCAACAGAATCGAGAAATCGACTGGCTGATCGAAGAGCTCCACGAAACGCTCACCAACCTCAAACACGGTCTTGAGGACTGCTATGCGCTCCTCGCGCCAATAGATCCTGGAAGTACACTGGTCGTCAGCACACATAGAAATGAGGTGGTGAAGGGGCATGTTACCCGTGTCGGGACTAGGATAGTGAAAGGGGTCCGTCTCTCGTTCCCTTCACCATTCGAACTAGAAATGGCTGACTTCGATCATAATATAGATGATCCACCTACGCATGCGTACCCTCCCTCCACAAACCCTGACTATTAACCCAGATCACCCGATACACCTTGCACCCCTGGTATCGCTGCATACCTTGCTCACCAACTCACTCGACCTCCTCGCCTTCACTCTCTCCTACTGCTACCCGGCATCCCACCCTCCGACGAATCGTGCCCCGTCTTCGCCGCCGACATCCTTAGCGCAGTTCCTTACCGCCCAACTTCACGTCCTCTCCCAGTCACTATTTGAGGCTTCATCCTTACTCAAGGGGCCGCCGCTCACGACTGCCGACCCCTCATGGACAACGCGTTCCGTCGCATTTTCGCACTTTCTGCCACCGCATCCACATGCTGCATCCGCACACCAGCAGCAACAAACAGGGGTCCCACCCCTGAGCTTCCACCTAGCCATCCAGGATAGTTGCCTGGTGCTATGGCTGCGGAGCTTAGAGCCAGCCGACGCACCTATGAATTTCGGAACAAAGCTGGCTCTTGCCATTGGCACGACACGGCGCTTGGAACATGACGAGGCGGAGCGCATGTTTGGGTTCTGCTGCGCGGAAGACGAGGACGAATTGCCGGTAGGTGACGGGGCGCATCCTCGGGCACATTCACATTCGCATGGCGCCCCACAAACAGGGCTATCAGGCGGAGTTGGGCGACATGGGTCGTTCCCGGTCGGGGGAGCTGCACCGGGCACTGCGAGTGGGCTTGGGAGAGGGAGGAAGGAGGTCGAGGTGTTCGTCCGGGAAAAGGTGCGGGTCGAGACAGCGGACCCAAGCCTCCTCTCTCTGTCCTCAAAGCTTACAGCGCTGGGTCTGACGCTCGGCGTGGCGAGGCGAAACCTTGCGGCGGCGATAGGCGAGGAGCCAGAGGACTAGTGGCCTGAAAAAAGCTCCAAAGATGGGACAGGTAGTTGGTATTACGGACGACGGTTTGGATTTGACGGAGGAGATGACGAGCGATATACGCAGTGGCTGCAAATGGACAAGGTATGTTCTGGATCGAGATCCACGTGGAAGGGCTCGGCTTGGTGTCTCGGGCTTATTGGATGTTATCTCTGAGCACGATTCTCCCTCGATAAAGAGTGTGTGATGAACGTGGGCATCCAGAGGGGCGCCAGTTCGCTGTACCCGACGTTTGGATGGAAGCATAAGAATAGTAATAGGAGCTCCGCTGCTCTTGATTTAATGCTAGAAACGAGACTGAGACAAACTAAAATTCGGTATCCATGTACAGGCGCGTCCTCTCGAAGCGCAAAGTAATGATTCTAAACATCCAAGCATGAGCCCACCCGGACTGCCCCGCGCTGAATACTAAATAATTAAGCAACAGGAGACCAGGGCATCGGGATCAAAATCCGGCTCTT
>Ga0247760_1003262_pt1 | contig 10804 bp, 11 predicted proteins | sample UWRJL171409R4_FD_179936 | JGI IMG/M metagenome (GOLD analysis project Ga0247760, IMG submission 179936) | Plant litter microbial communities from Arlington Agricultural Research Station in Wisconsin, United States - UWRJ-L171-409R-4 | ecosystem: Environmental > Terrestrial > Plant litter >...
GAGAATGTCATGAGGGCCGAGGGATTATGAGTCTGCAGAACCAAAAAGATTTTTAGCAGATCTTTCAGCCCAGGGGCAAGAGCTGGGACTGCCGCCGAGATATTGGATGGGCCGGCGCATCATGGGTTCCCCGGACTCGCTCTGCCCTCCATCTTGGATAAAAGACGAAAAGGAGTAAAACGAGACGAGCTAGGTTGATCCCGCTGTCGGAACCGGACGATCCAGCGTCTGCCCTCCCAATGCAAGGGGAAACAGTGGGCCCACGTCAAGCTGCCGACCAAGCTCGTGCCTAGGTGCTTTGCCCTCCTTGGGCAACCCTCTTCCGTGGTGGTGGCCCATCCGGCGGATTGACGTGCAGTGACACGCAGAAGGGACAGTTTGTCCCCGCCGAGCCGAGGACCGAACCGCCTGCTTCGAAAGGTTGGGGGCTGACAGACAGGACGGGGCATGACGTGCCGTGTCTGAGCTTGGACTTCATGTCTCACAATGCCTCCAAGCTCCTGGAAACCCCGCCCAGGCTGGAAGATCAATCGCGAAAGACTTGCCCTCGTTAGAGCTGCATGCAATGCGATCATTACGGCGCGGTGCATCGTAGCATCGCATCTGCTGCTTTGCGCGGAGAAGTTGGGGTGCAGCAGGTGGATGCAACCTTCCGCTGGTGATCTCGTGGACTTGGGGCGTTTCTTGGCAGTTCGGCTCGTTGCTCGCCGCAAACAAAACTGTCGACAGGACCTGGTCCCTGTTTTCCGAATGCCGGTCCGCATTGACGGACAAGGGCAGAGATGGTATGTTCGATGTTAGAGAGGATGTGAGGTGCCAATGATGTTCGTTGGGACATCTTTGTTTCTCTCGGCTGTGGACGCTCAGTCAAATTTGGCTGTAGGCATCGAGACACTGCAAGATCTTTGACGGTTGATGAGACGAAAAGACCGTACTCGGCCATGTCAAACAACGGATAGTAATGAATCAGGAGGCAACAGATATACCGCAATCGGTCTGAAGCCTCGGAGGAATAACTCCAGCTACAGACGATTTAGCGTCGAGGGATGAAGCTCCGAGTTTGAAGCACCAACCAGTGAACCAAGAGCTTGGATGCAAAACAGCACTGACCGCCCCCACCTTCCGTCTGCGGAGCCGTCGCCCAAACCACCACCCCGCCTGAACCGAGCCAATTGCAGGCAGAGAGATTTACTTGCAGCCGATTCCAAATCGGAGAGAACTTCGCTCCCAACCTGGTCGCAGTAAAACATCCAGATCTCCTGGACGTTTGGCTCTCGCCCGATCCATTGTTTGTTCAAGCCTTCAACAGCCCAGTTCCCCATCATGTTCCGTTTTGATTTTCCGGGCTTTCATGTGTCCGCCCCATTATGCGCACTGCTGAATTGCTGGAAATGTGTAGGGCCAGGCCCAACATTTTGATGCCATTTTTATCTATCTGACGATTACACTTTCAGGTCCAACCATAACCCACCGACAGGGCAGCTGTGAATCCGGGAGAACTTAGCCCGAGCCACGAGGATTACCCTCGACGATTCAGTCCCCCATCAAGTCATGACAATATCGACATGTCCGCCGTTGGACCACCCTTGGCAGCCACCAGTCGGGTTTCCATCCGCATCCACGCTCTTCACCGCATTCGTCCCTTCACACTGCAGCAGGGCGTACGTGCCTGGATCTCCGCACGAGACTATGCCCTTATCACAGGCATAGACGCACTTCTCCATGTCAGACACACATCCGCTCGACACTTTGATCGTCATCGGGTTTCCAGACATGTTCACCAGCCTCGACACGTCAATGGTGGCGAATGTACCCGTGCTGAACTCTCCAAACGTGTTGTCGATTTGTCCGTATTGCGTCAAGGACGTTGAGCGATTGTAAAGAGCCGCCCATGCACCAGGCACCCCGTTGTCCATGGAAATCGCAATGGCGTTGCCCCTTGTTGGCAACGAGTACGTGATCCTGGGGGATCTTGCATTCATGAACGAAGCCTGGTCATCGTGGGCGGCTCGGTACCACAGAACAAGAATGATAGGGACCGTTGCGCCGCTGATGAAGGTGAGAACATTCGGCCCATCCATGCCAATCCATATGTCCCTATTATTTCCAGACTGCGCGTTCTCGCCTTGAGCGAGCATGCCGATTGATGCCATGTACTGGCAATCCTCGAGCTTCAGACCCGGAACGAGTGTTTTACAGGTCATCCGGGACTGCGAGGCCATCACCGACTGGCTGACGCTGTGACGAGAGTTAGCAGGTGCTGCAACGCCTTCTAGTGCTACGCTGACGCGCCTCTGGGGTGTTGCTGCTCTTAAGGGTGGCAATCGCATCGCTGCCGTCAGAACAGGCATGATACCAACGGACGCAGTGAAACCAAGAAGAATGTGAAGTAGGCGGTCCATTTTGTCTTTGGGCACCCCGGCGTTCAGAGAACTGGTCTTATGAGGTAGTCTTCGCTCGTCTCGCGATGAATATGGGCGACAACGGGGCTGGGCTGGCTTTTATCCTCCGCCGCTGTCAAAAATTTTTAGGGCTCGAAACCCCGTAACCTCCATGGCCGATCGAGTCCGTTCTTCCCGACAATATGGTGCAACGGCGACGTCATGTCGTCTGTGTAGCAGTAACACTCCGAAACCTGCATCAAGTGGAGAGTCTCATGGGTAGTTCAAATACCAGAATTTGTCAAGATCGAAGTTTGGGTAGTTAAATTCCATTGTCGCGTGGATAACTGACACGCGGATGACTGGCATGGGTTTGTCGCCTCGACAGGAATCGAACCTGTTTTGGAGGTTTCGCGATCTCGATGGCTGATGGCGCTGTTTGTATTCCCATGTCAGCCCCTAGCTCAGCGATTAGGAGGCAGGAGGCGAGCTGGCTTGTGGATTGAAGAGATTGAGAAGGGGGGGCTGTGTTGCCAAGAACACCTAGAGTTCCTCGCATCTCGCATGTTTGCAGGGCTGCAGGCGGCCGAATTTGTCCTGTTGCGGCGACACCATTTTTAGGTTCTCGCTCCACAACTCAATCCGGGGTCAACTGCTTCCGGTCTTCCTTCGACTGGCACCTGATTGGTGGTAGACCAGCAATGGCAGATCCTGTCCTGGGGGTCTGACGATCCTGCCGCCGGTTGGATGGCCCCACCCACGGCCCCGGAAGAGGCTTGCTTTTAGAGGCTTGCTTTGACAAGCATTCACCAAGGAGAGTTGACTTCCAAATTCCGTGCAACTTTGAGTGAAAGACTCTAAATCTTGGACCTCATGCAGTCTTTCTTGACAATGCCTCGTCATGTTCTTTTCTCGACGTCGAACATGAAGCCCCAATCACGGCAGCATTTGATCATTTCCGCAACGTAAGCGCGATCCTTGTCGCTGTTTGCTGACGCCGCGGCATGGGAATGGCCGACCAGTGGCTGAGCGGTCCATCACCGGGCAGGGAATCGCTAAGCCGCGAGGGCAACCGCAAAAATACCGTAGGCGGCGAGTTTTACCAGCAATCTTAAAACATGTTGCGCGCCAGCCTCCGCTCCATCATCACTTTTTTTTCTCTCCGTTTCCCGAAAACCCTCGCGCCAAGAGCCCCGGTTGACAGACGCCACGACTGATTCACAACTCGTCATGTCTAGCCAATTCGGACTCAGTTGCCCATCGGGCGGCAAGTTTTACATTTGCACAGGGAGTGCAACCGAGTTCGTCGGGTGTTGCACGAGCGATCCGTGTGCCGGTGGCAAGGGCGTCTGTCCCCAGAACAACGTCAAGCCGCTATCCTACTCCGGGGACAGCTTCAAGGACATTCCCGTTCAGGCATGCAGCAACAGCGCGGCGAAATGGTATTCCTGCCAGAAGAACACGCCGCCATTTCTTGGATGCTGCACCAGCAATCCGTGCTCTAGTGGCTCGTGTCCTGCAAACGGACTGGTCCCAGCCAAGTTGAGCAACAACGCGTCGGCACGGGCAGCATTTCTGTCCGGCAGCCCGCAGACGACCACCCCTTCCACAAGCACGAACCCAACCAGCTCGCCAACCTCGGCATCCACGACTGGAAGCACAACACCGACAGGGTCCACTCTACCCAGCAACGAATCAAAAGGTTCGGGGGGCATCAGTCTTGGGACAGGGGCAATTGTCGGCATCGCCATAACTATCGCGGTCAGCATCTTGATCATCCTGGGCTTCATTGCCTACAGGCGGGGATGGTTCACCAGGAGGAGAAAGGATCGAGACACCTACACGACACCTTTTATCACGGGCGGGAAAGGCCCGTATGATTCGGGCGCCCCCTCCCCCATGCCTCCCCAAGGCAAGTTCCATTTTCCCCCGTGGCAGTAAATGATGATGTCCCATTCTAACTCCTCACAGGCTCTCCCAGCTTTGGCCAATTCCCCCAATCGTACACGCCCACCCCAGTCTACGGGTCACCATCCATTCCCAGCACGCCACCCCATGGACAACAACTCCACCCCATGTATGCTGCTGCCAAACTGCCCCCACAGTCACCGCCTCTTCCCAGCCATCCTGGGAGTGCACATACCAGCCCGCGCATGGGATATCATCACCACAGCTCAATGCACTCGCAACAGTTATCTGAGCTTGAGGTACCGCTGATGTTGTCTGAAACGTCAAGTCATGTGGCCGAGTTGCCGAGCAATGAGCCAGCAGAGCCACAAAGACCCGTGAGCAACCTCTCGGGACCTCTCCAGCCACCACCAGCGGGGACGCAGAGGTTTAGCACGGAGATGCATCTGTGGGACGGGGGTAGACAACCTGGGCGAAGGTATTAAGTGTATGAATATTGGATTGGGAAAAATGGTGAAAACGGTGTCTTGAGCATTTACATTTGTTTTGTTTTGCATTGCGGGGCGTTGGGTGTCTTGATAGCACCCTGGGATTAAGCTACACCTTACCTTACCTTATCTTACCTAGACATTGCGCTCGATGCAACTTGTAAATAATAACCTTAATGGTACATTTTGTCACCTTGTTTTTTGTCCGTTATTTTAGTTCTTTTTTTTTATTCATGGTCGCTCTTGAGTGCTCTACCTCTTCTGATCCCACATGCAAAGCCGACCTGAATTATGTTGGACGGTGACCAGCCCTCTTTTGTCTCTTGCACGTCATAGCAGCACGTGGCTAATTGCATTCCTGGGTATTATTACCCCAGTTATTCGGGACAGCCCCCAGAGCCAAGCGACCTGCGCCAAAATATGGGGGGGGGGGGGGTGGGGGGGGGGGGTCAAATTTTTGATATTTTTCCCAACCCCTTACTTTTCTTTGTTCTTTGCACCGTCTGTGGTACCCTGGTCATCTACCATGCTGGTGGGAACAAATAGAAGGCTCGGTAGGTGGGTAGCTATTGTGTCATGATTTTTTGTCCTGTCATGACTTGACTTGGTTGAGGTAGATAGGTAGGTAGATATAAACATGGTATCCCATGGTCTCCTTTCCAAGATGATCATCGACAGCTGGGGCTTGTTGTAGAGCTGAGCAAGCAATCGCAACATCACTGAGACTCAACGAAAACGCAACAACAACCATGAAGCGTCGTTTTCTTTTCCTGTTAGCATTTCTCCATGCAGCGTGTCTGGTCCACGCAACGGCAGCGACAACGACGCTCTTTCGCGACAGGCATGTTCACAATCATGGTTATGGTCATGGTCATGGCCTCCGAGGAGGTGGAGGAGAGAAAAGAAGAGGAGGCAACCCGGTCACTATCCCCCTAACCAACTGGATGAGAGGGAATACCGATTTGCAATGGTACGGACAGATAAGCGTGGGCACTCCGCCGCAGATTTTGTAAGTCTTTTCTCTTTTTTTTTTTTCTCTCAGCCCCGGCCTAGGCTTTCCCCATTTTCGCTTCCCCTTTTGTATGCGAGACCATGACCATCTATTGTAGGTACATGTAGACACTTGACTGACTGAGTTTATAGCAACGTCATCTTCGACACCGGATCTACAGCCCTCCTCCTCCCCCGGAGCAACTGCAGCACCTGTGGTCCTCACCATCTTTTCGACCCCACCAACTCTTCAACTTTCTCCCCGTTTCCCGCAAACCTATCGGTAAACCCAATGTTTGCTACCGCAGGGGATACCATCCCCCTTGTCGCTCCGGAGGGTGCCAACTGCACTGTTGTATCCGACACAGTATCTTTCGGAGATAATCTCGCGGTGATACATCAACAATTCCTTCTCTGTGATGAATACAGCGTCGGTTTAGCTTCTCAACCAGCCGATGGGATTGTGGGGTTAGGCTCCGCAATCACATCTTCCTGGGATGGAACTGACGAAAATAAATTCGACGCGCTTTACTGGAGGTTCGTCCAGAATGGACTGATCCCCTCGGAGGAATTCGGTTTGGATTTACATTCCGGTGTGGTTTCTGGAGGAGGGATTACTTTGGGGGGAGTGGATAAGAGGAGATATAAAGGTGGAATCAAAACAGCACAGTTGGATGGGGAGTTGATGAAAGTTACCCAGAGTTGGGTCGCTGAGATGCAAGGTGTGACGGTGGGAGGGCCAGGGGGAGGGGGAGGGGGTAAAAGGTCATTGCGGACCATGCCTGGTTCAAGGAAGAATCATACCTCTTCCTCCTCCTCCTCCTCCTCGTCGCCGTCAACATCACGAGAGGGGATTCCACCCGGCGTGGCCTTGCTAGACACCGGTACGGCCTACATCATGGTACCGGACGTGGACACGGCAAGAGCCTTGTACGGAAAAATCTCCAGCGAGATCCAACCGATTGATGAGCGCGGATCATGGGGCGCTGCATGTGCGACACTCGATCGCGTAGCGAGAGATGTGGTCATTTCGGTGGGAAAACCCGGACGAACCGTGGATGTCAAGGTGTCGAGGGACTTTTTCAACTTGGGCGAATATCCCGGGAAGAGGGGAATTTGTCAGGCCTTGTTCCTGAACCCACTACAGCCGGCGAGAGAGCCGCTGCAAAAAAGACCGGCTTGGGTTCTGGGCAGTCCGTTAGTCAAGGGGTATTATACCGTGTGGAATGGGAAAGCCATGACGATTGGGTTTGCAGAACGGTCGGAGGGACTGGGAGGTCGGTGGTCGTGGTCTCGTTTTGGTTTTTTCATGTTTGGCAACTGATAGCTCCGGTCTTTTCCAAGCGTATATTTCTCGATTAGGCATTCCGTACTTTCCTACTTACCTACCTATGCACGCTAGAACATGTCCGAAGCCTTGCACTGATCAAATGCAGACGGAGATATCCGACAGGATCTGGATGGGTAGGCACGAGGGGCTGCGTTGGGTTGCCCTTGCTTGCGAGCGGATTACTGCAGCTGTGCCGTCAGCCCACTTTAGCCCGCCACGTTGTGCGTTGTTCAACGGGGACAGATAAAGAGCATCCACCCAACCACCCCGCTGGGACGTCAATTCTGAACGCATTCTGGGCGATTTACTGTCGCATTCTATTTCTCGAGCTGCATACCTATGTCAAGTCGCCCGTTGCCGCAGTCAAACCCTAAAAGCCAAAATCGATCAACTCCGTCTGCTGAGTTTAGGTCAGGTATCATGGGCTTCCTTCCCCGCCCCTCCTTCGCGCAAGCCTCTCTCGCAATAACCCTCTTCGCCACCATCATCGGCACGTACAAAGCCGTTGTGCCTCCACATGCCAACAACACGGCCGCCCCTCCACCACTTGAAACAGGCGACTTTCTCCTCCGCTCGCGACTTGCCTCGCAACACGGCACCAAGATTCTTCTTGCGCCTCTGGCATTTCTCGCACTGCATACCTTTCTACTAATTCTTTACTACCCTACTATCCCAAAATTTCTTCTTCGCCATAATTATGGCGAAGTCAATAAGTTAAACCCAAGGTTAATCACCTGGTCTCCCGCCACGGTTATCCCCCTCGCCATCGCGTTATTCATCGGCATCCCCCTCCGCTTGGTCCCATACGCGGAACTCGGAAAGAATTTCACGTTTGCGCTAGCCCAGCCAGATAGGTTGGTGACAACTGGAATATACAAGTTTATTCAGCATCCGAGTTATACGGGGGTTGTTACCTTACAGGTTTCCCTGGCAGTGTTACTCTGTAGAATGGATGGGGTATTGAGCTGTTGGGTATCATCGCGGAGATGGTATAACACGTCGTGGAGAGCGGAATTGATGGCATTCCCGATCATGTTGGGGGGACTATTGTTTGTGTTGAGTAAACGGGTCGAGGAGGAAGAGGCTATGCTGAGAGGGGAGTTTGGAAAAGAATGGGAGAGATGGCATGCGGCGACGGCGAGGTTTATTCCGTGGGTGTGGTAAACCTTCCCAACATGTAGTACTTACCTAGGTAAGGTAGGCTTGGGTTGTTGTAATCGGCGCAGGTGGGTTGGCTACCTAGACTATTGAGGAAATAGGAGGTGATTATGGGAAACGAAAGAGTGGAAAGGGAAATGGATGACGGAACAGGGCATCAATATTTCACTGCCGGATAGGATGAAGACAAAGTCCTCGGGTACCAATATCTCAGATAGGTAGGTAGTAGCCAATCGGGTCCTGTCCCGCGTTCCCCACTCCGGACAACAGCGTTCCTTCCTCCAGACCACAACTTTCCTCACAGCGTTCCCCACCACTCTGATCAAGCTCTCTCCATCTCGCATCTAAACCCGCGGTTGCGTGCCCACCTGTCTCGGCTTCCATTTTCTTCATCTCCATCCTCCCGAGCTCCTCTCCACAATGCCAATGGTCTCTACAGACAAGGATTGCCCAAGTTGCTCAATACCCCGTCGAAGCAGGTCAAATGGGCAAAGAAACTGGTCGCCGAGCATCTAGGCAGTAGCGCGAAACGCATCGACAAGCCTCCCATGCAGGGAATGTTTAGTAGGACCCTGTTCGTTAGCCTTGCTGACGGTCGTGAGGTGGTTGTGCAATTTCGTACCGAACCGCTTGACGTCGACGCGTTCAAGACCGCCAAGGGCGCACTGAGCTCATTTGTCCCAGATGCTGAAGCTCTCGGTAACGAAGAGTTGGAAAACGCAGGTGCCTGGGCTTACTCGCTCACCCGTATGTCGGGTAAGATGTGGCTGCACGGAGTCGCTGGCAAGGGAGCCGAAGGGCGTATTGCCATCAACAAGTCGCTGGGCCGTGTCTTTTCGCAGGGTTATCTCGCCGAGGTTAGCCACAAGGCTGTGGAAACCAAGCTTCGACCTCACCTAAACGCCCTCTTGGCATCGCCGTTGGAAGAGGTCCTCCCCTATAAAGCAACTGCCGAGACCTTGGCCAAAAGGCTTGACGAGTTTGGCCTCCTTCCGCTGTGGGTTGCCCATTACGATCTCAACGATGTAAACGTACTCATCGACGAGAAATGTGAGGTCACCGCCTTGGTCGACTGGGAACTATCTACGCCGCTACCTTTCGGGGCCGGATTCGGCCGTATCCACACCCTTGCCGGCGAATTTACTGGAGGCGAGTTCTGGATGCCGGATGAGTTTGAAGTTGCGGAAAGGGGATTCTGGACTGAGCTGTTTGATGGAATGCCGGAACACATTCGAGCCATGTTAGAGAAACGCCTTGATCTGGTCCAGGATATTATCATCCTTGCGACCTTGCTGGATTGTTTCTTCTTTGAGGATGGGAAAGTCGGCGTTGGCCGGGTTGCTTTGAAAGCACTTCCCAAGTTTATGACCTATCGAATCCCTTTTGTCCGAGGTCAAGAGCCGCCGTATAGAGAATGATATGATATCATGTCTGGGGATAGAATATAAAGGGGGGCATGGGGAAATAGCCGAGAGAATCTTGGATCTGAGGGCGGGGAGAGTTTCACAGACCTAAAACACACACACACACATAAAAGATTGCCAAGGCAATCCCATCTCTTCAAGCATGTTGATGGGCGGAGCATTCTGAATCTTGCGGGGACGATCCCCACAGTCCTCCACAAGGGATTGCGCGCGAACCAGTTGTGGGCCTCCAACTTGCCCAGTAGGGCCGCTCTGTTTGTTCACGTTGCTTCCTGGACACGTAAATCCGGCCAATCTTTTGCAGTCATCCCCAACTTTTAATGCCTGAAGTGTTTTTTTATTATTCTTTTATTTTTAGCTTGAATAAGACTAACTAATGACCATACAGGTCTATTGCGTCCGCGACTGCAGGACTAGACGCATATGGCACCTGAAAAGAAAACAAAATTCCTCGGCTAGTGGCGAATCAGTAGGAGGCCAAGATGCCAACTCTGCGACGACCCCGGCACGCATGTTGGGAGCATGAGATGCGCGACGGTCCAATCAACTTTTATTCCGTGCGTGTGGTAATACCTACCTACCTACAGAGTACCTACCTACCTGCCTGCCTGCCTACCTAACTACCTAAGTATACTTTGGTTGATATGATCGGCAGGTGGGCTGACTAGACTAGTGAGGCATTAGGGATGAAGGTGGAGATGAAAGAGTGTAGGATATCTATATTTCACTGCAAGTATAAATTATAAGACAAAGTCTTACCCCGCAGTGGCCATGTTATCCATTTCCACCGGAGACGGTGTTCTAGTCCCACCCGACGGGGGAGGTGGTAAGACAGGGCTTCTATGCCTCCTCCACAGATAGAAGACTAAACCTATAACCAGCACACCGAGAACAACCACACCAACAATCAACCCAATATCCCTTGCCCTTAGCCCCTGGGAGTCCGAGTCTGAGTTAGAACACGACCCCGTTTTGGACGGAACGAGAGCCGGGGCAATGTCGCTTCGTTGTTTTTGTCTTCCGAGGTAGAAGCTTTCCTTGTCCCAGTCGACAAAGAGGTAGACCTACAAACGACCTGTTAATCCAGTCCATTCTGTCCGGCCCCCCTTTTTTTTCTTTTCTTTT
>Ga0247760_1003265_pt1 | contig 10792 bp, 7 predicted proteins | sample UWRJL171409R4_FD_179936 | JGI IMG/M metagenome (GOLD analysis project Ga0247760, IMG submission 179936) | Plant litter microbial communities from Arlington Agricultural Research Station in Wisconsin, United States - UWRJ-L171-409R-4 | ecosystem: Environmental > Terrestrial > Plant litter >...
CCCACCAACCCTCCCCCTCCGTCATCCGCTGTAACGTCCCCATCCTCCTCGTCACAGCATCCATACCCTCCCCTGTCTTGTTCATGCCCTGCCCCGCCCGGTCCACCACTTCGCGGTCTTCTTCCAGGGATGCAGATAGTGCGTTAGTGGAAGCTTTGAGATCGGAGGCGAGCTTGAGGATGGATTCTGAAAGCAAGTCCTGCTCGGCGCGCTGGTGGTCAAGGATAACCTCGCTGGTGGCTTGAACTTGTGTGTTGGGATCGCGGTGGCCGAAGAGGGCGGAGCGTTGGGAAAGGGCGGAGGTGTGAGAATCTTGTTTTGATGGTGGGTTGGAACCTCGGGATCGGAGGGATTGGATAGTTGTTGTGGCGGGTTTTGGGGGCGGATCAAGAACAAGAACCCTCTCCAGATCGGTTCGCGGGGGTTCGGTAACTGGAGGCTGTGATTGTTGTTGCTGCTGCTGCTCTGGTTGAGAAGCGGTTGGTGGCATCGGGGTTTCGAGCATATTGGGCATCTCATCCTCCTGCTGCCCTTGGACGTCACCCTCACCGAGATTCTCGGGGGCGACTTGAGGTGATCTTGACGAGTTCAGACTCTCACTCGGGGTGGCTATTACCTCGGCGAGGATGTCGTCGCCTTCCGATGTATCGCCGCCATCATCGGCGTCATCGCCGGCCCCGGTAGCGGCAATTTCGGCGAGGTCGCTAAGGTGGTCTCTAATTTGTTCCAGGGCCTCTCTCTTGCGGTTCAGTTCGGCTTGCAGTTCCTGTCGGCGGGTGTGAATTTTGATGGTGGTGGCTTCTTGTTCAAGCTTGGTCAGGAGGGATTGCGCATAGCGGATATTTGTCTGCGCCTTTTCCCTCTCGAATTCGCTTGCACGGAGACGGGCTTCTCGTTCGGCGTCGGCGCGGAGGATGGTTTGGTGGAGTCGGTTGAGAAGTCGGTTGAGGTCTGTGAGTAGATCATTGTGGATGACAATGGGTGATGAGGAGGCTACGCCGTGAATGAGTCGGGCCATGTTATATCCCGGCGCTAGTGCCAACGCGTTCACAGCTCCGATGCGGTGTTGAGGTGCTCCAGATGGGACACTTGTTCTCGAAGCCACATGCCTGCCGAGATCTCGGTCGCAAGAAACTGGGGGTGGCTTGGCGCCCAGTCTGACATCATTAGGTCCAGCGTCTAACGACCAAGTCGTGGGTTAGGGTTGTAGATGTGCGGATGAACAGAGCTGTGTCACAGAGCTCCACACTCGACATCTCCCGGCAAATGCGCTCGATATAAAGCTCGCGATATGCACATCTGAAACATACTGGCTTGTCAACCTTCAGAATGAGGTCGGCTGTGTCTCGGACGCTGCGCTGCGCTCCTGGACACAGATTTTTGCAGTCGCAGGTCTTTGCAGCGAATCGCCTGCAGAGCTCTGTTTTAAGCTCAAGCTTGAGCTCCAGCGCAGTCGATGGCGCCTGTACCCGAGCCCACACACAAGCCCGACTTCTGTCGACAACACGGCAACTACGCGATGACGGACCTGAGAGGAGATGGTCGACACCATTGGCAAAGCAGCTAGCCCAGGCCATTGCTGTGAGATTGATTTTCTCCATGGACTTATTATTTCATTGACTGACATCGGGTGTCCAGGCCACAGGTCCAGTACCGCTAGCGAGCTTCATGCGCATGTGTTTGACTGCTGATGTGGGCGGTTATTATACTGGCGCTATCCAAGATGGTCGTGACCAATTCGGCCTCAAAGGTGACTTTGTGACATCCCCGGAGATCTCACAGGCCTTTGGCGAGCTTATCGGTGTCTGGTTCGTCGCTGAGTGGATGACTCAGGGCCATCAGAGTCAAGGTGTTGAGCTCATCGAGGTCGGCCCTGGCCGCGGCACCCTCATGGATGACATGCTTCGGGTTTGTCTCTTTTTTCTTCCACTTGGTGGTCGGATCCCTGTGACTGAAAGGTTGTGTTTAGACGATTCAAAACTTCCCGGCCATGGCCAACGCCATTGATGCCGTGTACATGGTCGAGGCAAGCCCCGAGTTGAGGCAAACCCAAAAGGCGCTTCTGTGTGGCACAGATGCCCCTATGACTGAGTCCAAGGCTGGGTATCACAGCATCTGTAAATACGGGTCTGTTCCTATTGTGTGGACTGACACCATCAAGTCAATCCCCAACTGTATGCTCGCCTTGCAAACCCTAACACATGTCACTATAACTTCTAACATTAGCCGATCAAGCGCCCGAGAAGATGCCATTCATCGTCGCCCACGAGTTCTTCGACGCGCTTCCCATTCACGCATTCAAATGCGTTGATGTGCCCGCCACACAACCTCTCTTCACAGCCGAGTCAGACAAGTCTTCGCCCTCCTCCAAGACCAGCCAGCCTACCCGTCAATGGCGTGAGCTCCTCGTTTCACCCACTCCGCCAGGATCAACCCATGAGAGTCTGCGAACACCTCCTTCCCAGTCGCATGATACCCCTCCCCCTGACTTCCAGCTCACCGTCGCCAAAGCACCCACACGCCATGCTCTCTATCTCCCCGAGTCTTCCCCTCGCTACCGTGCCATCAAGTCTCAAGTCGGCCCCGGTGCCCTTATTGAGATCTGCCCTGATGCGGCACTCTACGCAAGCGACTTTGCTGCCCGCATCGGCGGCTCTGCGCAATTCCCCAAGTCCAAACCCTCAGGAGCTGCTCTTATCCTCGATTACGGTCCCGGCGATGGCTCAGTTCCCACCAACTCGCTGAGGGGTATCCGTCGACACCGGCGTGTGTCCCCCTTTGCCGAGCCTGGTTTTACCGATCTCAGCGCCGATGTCGACTTTGCTGCCATTGCCGAATCAGCCCTGAACGCGAGCGAGGGTGTCGAAGTCCATGGCCCTATAGAGCAATCTGGATTCCTCATGGCCATGGGTATCCGTGAACGTGCTGGTCAGCTCATCAACGCCGCACGTGCAAGGACAACCGACAGCGAGGAGATGAATTTATATGCTGAAAAAGTGGATAGGGCATGGAAAAGGCTCGTTGATCGCGGACCAGGCGGCATGGGCAAAGTGTACAAGGCTTTGGCGATCTTGCCTGAAAATGAAGGGAGGAGACGGCCAGTTGGGTTCGGCGGCGATATTGATGTCTAATGTGTCTTGATAATGATGGATGTACTTTTCTGATTCGTTGTAAAGATTTATAAACGAGGCGTAGCGATTATACCTTGTCTTGCATTGTCACTAACGCCATAAATACTATGCAATCAAAAGCATTAAGGACGCCTCGCTCGGGCGGCCCAATACGACCCGGTATGATTCTTTAGCGGCTTGCACGTTTGGGGTTGACGGGGTTGACGATTCCGAGGATCGTCACTACCCCAGAAACGTGCTAGGAACTGTAGGTAGTGTAGAGCACAGAATGATAAGGAGTACATGGCTGGCAAATCCAACCGCTGGAACACGGGAGCACTGGAAATACTTGTTTAGCACTCCTGATATATGTCATAGGAACCCAACCCAACGGACGCCCACCCCCCAATTAAATGAGATAAAAATAGCCCTACACGTACATAAGTATGCCGGTTGCTTCAGCTATATTGCATGAATCAATCCACCTCGCCATTTTTCTATCCTTCCTCATCCTCTCAGCCTGCCTTCCCTTTCCGAGCTACATCCTTGTCATGTCATCTATTTCTTGTTCTTGACCAGGTTGGACTCTTCCTCACTCCCCTCATCATCAGAGAACTTATCAACGTCCTCACCCACTGCAAATATGGTCTCGCCGTCAAGTGAGTCCCTCTGAGGACTAGCCGGTCTCCTCGGTTGAGACTGGGAGGCCCCAGCAGGAGGGTAAGACCGGAGAGGTTGCGGCACCTCTGGGTCTGCAGCACCCCCCGCCGCAGGTGTAGCACCATTGCGCGACTTTATGCCCACAGTCGACTCTTCATCGTCTGATTCATCAGGATTGCCAATGTCGAGGTTGGCTATCTCAAAGGTGCCATCATCCTCCTGAGCAATTTCGTCACTCATGGCAAAGCGGCGGTTGTTGGCCGTGGGGCGCCACACATACGCTACCCAGGCAACATCCGCGAAGTAGACAAGGTTGAGCCACCCGTCGAGTACAAACCACCGGCTTTTCCAGTGGAACGGGACGTACCCGGGGTCGCGAGCCGAGGCAAACGAGAACGAGTTGAAAAAGAAGAAAGCAAAGATAACAATGATGGATAGAAGAATGCACCACCATAGCTTGCGGTACATGTTCCACTTGACGTGCTGTTTGCGCTCTTTCAGGTCCTTGGTCGTGAGGTTCAGTGAGTTGAGAGTCCACACGTAAAAGGCTGTCAGCGTGCCGGCTAAGGGAAGGACGATGAGCAGGACGAACGGCCCGGCGTTCTCGGGTGTGACCAGCAAGCTCGTAGTGGCATAGACGACACCAAAGACAAAGTGCACGATAGCGAGCCAACGCACGTAGATCATCGTCCGGCCGAGCGTATGTTTCACAACTCCGTATCCCATACAGACGATGAGAAGGAGGAAGAAGGAGAAAGAGTTGCGCCCAGCGTTGAGAACGGCAACTATAATCAGAAGGACCGTGGTACCAACGTTTGAGCCATGCCGGTTTTGGTAATCTAAGTCAGTTAGTTGGCTGTGATGAGTAGAAGCGGACTGGACATACCATAGTAGCCCCACGTCATCAACATCTCAATGACAAGGAAGATGAGAATTGCTGTTATATAATTCTGCACTGCCAGGATGTCGGCACGATGCTGGTAGTAGAGAAAGGCCCAGAACACCAAGAGGAGGGCATAGAGAATCGTTATTCCTCCGTAGAAAGGCAGCTTGGGAATCTGGGTCGCGGGGAGTTCGCCGTAGGCGTTGCGGAACTCCACCACAGCCTCATACTTCTCTGCACGGAAGCCATAGGTAAGGACGCAGTAAAAACCTGTCTTTGTAATGGGGTACTTGATGGGGGCCGAGTCCTTGAGACGTATAGCCTTAGTGACGATGAGATTGTTTGAGAGAGCGGTGGCATTCGGGGCCAAGATGAACTTGCCAATGTCGGTGGAGTTGCAGTGGCCAGACTCGATCGACTTGTTATCGCAGATCTCGATTTTGTTTTCACCCCGGGGCGTGATGCCGACGTAGTCGAGGTCCATCCATTCCACCATCAACAGACTGGCAAGAGGATCATCACCCAGGTCCTTTCCAACGTCGGTGAACTTTACGAGAATGAAGGGATCGACCGGACCTCCCCATGCGCTTTTGCTGTACATGCCCATACATTTTTGTCTGTTATCGGGTGCCTGGTCCTGTATTCGGGAATCACCTGTTAGCATTGCGCCACCAGAGCGACCTTGGGGTTGGGTTCACCAAGACAACTTCCAGCGCCTGCGCTGTCCATACTGAGAGGACCAGCAAGAGAAAGACCCGCGCCCAGTTCCTCATCGTGAATCGAGAGATCGCGTGCTGTGTGGGTGTCAAAGCCGAGATTTTTCAGCCTGGCGCTGAACTACGCGGAGACGTGTTCGTTCCAGAGACCCGAAACGACTCAGCTGTGCGACATGGGTTCTCAGCGGGACCAGACTGCGGCGTCGTCGTTGATGGTCCAATCGATGCAAATTACGGTTTTGGGGGCGCAAGCTGGGGTAGCTTGAAATATGTAGTGGGAAAGAACAAAAAGCACCTGACCGAGGCCAGTGAAGCTCGGCCTACCTTCCTCGATTGATAGCCAGAGACCCGCAATTGCGTCGTCCACTTCAAAGCTTGGCCCGAGAATGCCGTTTTTGAGCCACGGTTCTAATGAGGCTGATAGCTGGGCTCCCCTGTCACTGCTGTTCAGTTGCCGATAAGATAAGTAGCCGAACCCCCTAGTTGCACCACCTCGCAGTCGCAAGTTTACTGCCTTGCCGCGTCCGCTGTTGCCCGCGCCCTCACAAACTAACGACACCATGGGCAAGGGAACCGACAAACTTTACATCACGCATTCGGAGTGGTCCTCTGCCGATTCTTATAGTGCCAGTGTAGGCGCTGGTGTGCGAGTAGCCAAGCGCGAGGGAAGCCAGGCGAGTTTCAGGCGACTTCCCTTCAACTACTGCGCAGCGAGTTTGCAGCCCTTCAAAAATCCCGTCTGCACGTCCAACGGCACCGTTTTCGATGTCGAGGTCATATCTGCTTGGCTTGAGAAGCATGCGACGAACCCTGTCAATGGTCAGCCACTCGCGGCAAAGGATCTGATCAAACTGAACTTTGCGCGCAACGCCGACACAAATGCCGATACCAATCGCAATGGCGGCGCCGGCTCGGCCGACGGCAAGGGCGACTATATCGACCCTGTGAGCTTCAAAGTCTTTACCGATAACACCCACATTGTCGCCATTCGCCATGGCACATACGCCAATGTCTTTGCGTGGGACACGGTTGAGCGCATGAACATCAAGGCCAAGATGTGGAGGGACCTCGTTGACGACGTCGAATTCGGACGACGCGATATCATAACCTTGCAAGACCCCCAGAACGCTGCGAGTCGTGACCTAAGCCAGTTCAATCATCTCCAGGGTGGCGAGGAGGCTCTCCCCGCCCCCGAACAAGAAGCTGAGCGTTGCAACGGTAACGTCAACATCGCCGCACTTGGTCGCATAGGGGAGAAAGTCTTGCGGGCAAAAGCGGCGGTTGAACGCGCACGGAAGGAGAGAGAAGCTGGCGGTGATGTTAACCGTATAACAAAATCAATTTCCAAGACCGCCACCTCTTCGGTCGTGGTCTCGCGCTCGTCCATCCAGGACAAGAAGCTCGCACCCAACACCGCGGTGTATACCACTGGCAAAGCCGCTGCCTCCTTCACTTCAACAGGCCTTACGCCCTCTACATCAGGCGAGCGCGCTCTTCTCACCGACGAGGAGTGGATGCTCAAGCCGCGCCGTGTCAAGGTGAAGGGCTATGCCCGGCTAGAGACCTCACTCGGCGACCTCACCATAGAACTATACCCCGAAACCGCCCCCAAGGCTGTCTGGAACTTCATTCGCCTTGCCCAGCGCGGGTACTATCGGTCCGTAGTCTTTCACCGCAACATTCGTAACTTCATGATTCAGGGCGGCGATCCCACGGGCACAGGCCGCGGCGGTACCTCTGTGTGGGGCTCCACCTTCGCCGACGAGCTTGAAGGCCCGCTGACGCACGACAGCCGCGGCGTCATCAGCATGGCCAACAAGGGCAAGAACACCAACAGCTCACAGTTCTTCATTACTTACCGCGCTGCGAAACATCTCGACCGGAAACACACCATCTTCGGTCGCGTCGTCGAGGGCGCCGACACCACCCTTACCAAGATGGAATCCGCGCCTGTCGACGACGGAAGCCGTCCTCTCACCGACATTGTCATTAGGGACGTTGTCGTGTTTGTTGACCCGTTTGAAGAATTCATGAATGAGAAGAGCAAGCGCGAGAAAGAAGACGAAGTCAAGGCGGAGATCCAAAGGCGTGGCGGAACAGAGGATGACCACACGACGTGGACAGGCAAAAGGATACGAACGGGCTCGGGAGATGACGCCGATTCCGCCGCGGGTAGCGTAGGGAAGTATCTGAAGACTGCGCTTGCTCACGGTCACCTGGGCGAAGGGCGCGATGGCGACGCTTCACCAGATACATGGGAGGAACAGCCTAGGAAAAAAGCAAAGACGGGAGGGTTTGGGAACTTTGATGCTTGGTAACCTTAGGGACAGGTTTTTCGCTTACATTGTTGGCGTTTGGCGTTCCTTTATTGGAGGGTTAAAATACCAGCAGCAGATCGGAGAAGGAGGGTGTCAAAAATATATTACTCAAGAAGAGAGAAATAAAGAATATGTACCATTTTGTTCCCCAAAGAAATATAAACGATCAAGAAGTATTGGCTGGTATACATCACAAACACCGAGGATATCTCCCACACGCCGGACTCCTTTCCCATTTGACACCGATTAGCGTTTCTAAATTCATACCCTCTCTGTACATTTTAAACCCAGGCGTTGTGAGAACGAAGGGAGAAAGAAATCATGTCAGTAAATCGTCCACAAATCCTCGTTGTCATCCAGATTGCTCTGACCATATAAGAACACTCGGTGTGAACCCTTAGAAGTAGTAAAAGCAGGCCAAACCAGTGAAAGCTCTCAAACCAGGAGCAAGCTATCCCTCTCGAGATGAAGCCCGTCCACCGGCAAACCATAATCAAAGTCTTCAAACTTGATCATGGGTGGGAGCACATCTACAGGCTTGAGCGGCGTCTCCAGCCACTCCCACGACGTTTCGTGTTCCTCGAGCAGGTTGGCGACAGAGTCGGCCTGCCGAATGCCAGTTTCCATGTATAGGGTGCGAAGGCGGTCGATCGAGTATGATTTGACATCTTCGGTGCAGGCTGAAGACATCCCGACCATGTAGAGCGGCCAGACGACGGTGCTCGTGGCTGACACGAGAAGCATGAAGCGGTGAGCTTCATCTTCTGGTTCCCGAGCTCCCGTCACATCGAGGATAGTAAGTCCACTCGGCTGACCCTTCAGGTCTGGGAAAGAATAGCCGGCGGTACTGACTGAGTCAGATCGGGAGGACGGTGAGGTAGGCGGGCTTGGTGTCTCGCGGACCTCGACGCTCGAAATTGGGGGTGCAGCGGGATTGAGGCTCTCGATGCTGCCGTCGGTAGGGTTTACCAGGCCTAGGTGCTGGGGAACGCTGGCGACAATGTCGTGGACCAGTCGCTTCAACTTCCGCTTTGCTTTGGTAAACTCTTCTATGTAGCGAGGAGATGAGAGTCTCGAGGCGTATGATTGCGACTCCAGGTAGATCTCGGACAAGATGGTCTCGAGAATTAGGATTCGCGTCGTCCTTAGGCCGTTCCATACAGTAGCGTGCCAAAGCGACGGGTAAAGGTGACAGAAACCATTGTAAACTGCTGGGTGATGCCTTGACAGTTTGAACGTTCGGAAGTGCCATTCTGGCGGGAGCTGTGTGAGGAGGCTCTCGTAGCGCTCTTCGATAGCTATCAGCGTCTCGACAATCATCACGGGGTCTGCTAAGGCTCCTCTCTTAATCTCATATCGAATCTGCAGGGTCTCAAACATCATTGTTGTGATCCACACGGTCGGGTCTCCTGGAAGTGATGTCTTGCTCATGTCGTGAAAGAGCTCCACCAACTGACCGGGCACAGGTATTGCTTTTTGGATACAGCTAATAACCACTCGCTGGCACAACATTGCAAACATCCTCTTGCCTGCGTTTGTCTGAAACTGCGCGGTTCCTCGCATCACAGCCAGTGCTGCCGCGCCGTTGACATGCTCCTGGAATGCTTCGATAGTCCGAGTCCGTGGGGTATTTTCGGTCATCATCTCGAAGACGCCGAGGATGAGGACAGAAAGCATTGTCGTATCCTTGACGGCCTCTGCTGGATCTGCCAATGCGTGGTTCATTAACCGGAGCGCTGTGCCATAAGATTTCTGCGCCGCCTCCATCATGTCTCTTGACTGTGTCATGGTAGCCAGACCCATCAGTCCGACGGCCGTCATGCTAGCCAAGACACCATCGACTTCCCTATCCGGAGTTGTTGATACGGGCTTCCAGATCTCGTAAAGGAAGTCGAATTTCTGGTGACAGGCTGTTTCCTCCATAGTGACATACCGGGAGAAGAAGTAAGCGGTGCCTCGCTCTTGGCAAGTTGGGGCCAGGTTGTAGAGCAGCGCCATAGCTGGGGTTACAGGCCAGCTCCCAGACTCGGGAGACATGATGCTGTCATCGTTAGACCAGACAGACAGTTGCCCTGGGCTACTCGGCGTTTGGGGGCCGGAACGCGGGACCACAAGCGACAAAGGCTTGCCGCGGGGTTCAGGAGTCAGCGAGTTTCGGTTCCTCAAGTCGGGTGAAGAATCCGGCTCGATGATGAGGTGACCTTTCCTCCGGGCCTTGGCCTTGGCCTTCTTGATGACATGGGAGCTCTCATCGCGGAACATAAGATCCACAAGATTCCGGTAACCGGGACATTGTTGCTGCCTCTTCTCGCATTGGCCACATCCCGGTTCTCTTTGGTCGCACTGAACAGACGCGTCAACCCCAGATATTCCTCTTCCCAGCGGCGAGGATAGACTTTAAACGATTGCCACTCGCGGTTGGGTGCCGCTCTGAGCTTACCATTGAGCCGGTGCTCAGTGGGGCGTCCAGAGTAGCAAACCACGAGCTTAAACCACCACCTGCCTGAAAGAGAGACTTACGCGAATCTTGCGTTCCCTGCAATGCGAACAGCCTTTGCTGGGTTTCCCGCAGTAAACCATGGCGGAGAAAACGGCTGAGGTTAGGATCGGCGGCGTCCAACGGCAACGGCAACACGGAGATATCCCAACATGCGTCGGGGAGGACGACGGGCCCTTTTCCGGATCGGACACGAGGCCGCTGATGGCAGAAGAGCAATTGGCTGGCAATAGAGAGCAAACGAGGGGAGGAAGGCGAGGTAGCCGGCGCTGAGTCCAATTAAGTCTAGATGCGGTTTGGTCGAAGGAACCTTTGTTTTATCTGTGCAACGGATGAATCAACGGCTGGTGGGAGGCCTGTGGTGAGGCGGATCACAGTGGTCTTAAAACCGGAGACGCAGGGGTGGGCGAGAAGGAGGAGATGAATCACTTGAGGCCGGAGGCCCCAATAGATATCTCGGGCCGCTGGGTCAGGTCGAGGCGAGCATGCTGGTCGAGAAAGAGATGAAAATCCTCGGTTCCTTAGTCCCTAGGTACTGGTGCAAGCGGTTTGGGCTGTGGCAGCAGCTGCAGCAGCCAGGGTGTTGGCGGGTGCCGTGGTGGGGATGA
>Ga0247760_1003266_pt1 | contig 10792 bp, 9 predicted proteins | sample UWRJL171409R4_FD_179936 | JGI IMG/M metagenome (GOLD analysis project Ga0247760, IMG submission 179936) | Plant litter microbial communities from Arlington Agricultural Research Station in Wisconsin, United States - UWRJ-L171-409R-4 | ecosystem: Environmental > Terrestrial > Plant litter >...
GGTAAAAATTTCCCCCAAACCCCCCCCCCCCCCATGCATGCGCGTGCGAGGCATGAACGGGGTACTTTGTATATATAACTGACGAGAATAATAATAAGAAGAAAACAAGCTGTCTATCCAACCGCCAAAAGCGCGAAAACCCCGCCGTTGGTGATGCTGATGGGGCGTGCGGTGGTGTGAAATACCTCAACGCCAAGAACAAAATATCGCCGACTGTGCTGGCGGGCATGCCGACCTACCGGCTGTGCCTGGCTTGTGCCGTGCTAGCGGGTCAGCGATCGCGAGTAACCAAATTTGCCCGTGGGTCAAGAAGAAAACACCGTGAATCATCACCGCCAGGTTAGACCAGATCGTATATAGGGTCCAATCTGCTACAGCCAGGGTGATTGCTACTTTGTCCTCCTGATGAAGTCTCTTCAAAGACCAGGCTGATTTAAGCCCGAACCTAGGAAAATACTTGAACGAGACGTAGATTGTCCTATCCCCAGGAATTATAGTTCTGACCCAAAATCTAGGAGAATGAATTAGGATATGCCGCTAGACAAGAATTATTCCCAGACCTTTTATCCCTCTTTCGCTAAAATATAACATTAGAACTTGAAATTCTCGGAGGACCAGGAATAAAGGAATCTGGAGAGACGTTCGGACTTAGTAAAAGAAAATATCAGCTTAACTAGTAGGATTAGCAACTAGCTGGTATATTTATCTGGCTGGTAGGTGCAAGGGGGTGGCGGTGTTCATGTGGCGGTGCATCTTGGGAGGTGGCGGTGCATCTGGCTTAGGGGGAAGGTTGAAGCGGGTGGCAGGGGGCTGAGGACAGCATTCTGGCTGTCACTTGGCCGTCTCCCGGTATCCATGGAGATGGCATCAGTTTGTGCTTGGATGCTTTGGGGCGCAGGGAGCGTTGTTGCCCAGGGGGATGGCTTCAAGTTGGGTTTTGTTTTGATCTGCTAGCAACAGCATGTTAGTCAGTTGTTTATATGGACAGAGCTTGAGGGCAAACATGAATGACCAATCTGAAGGAGGGAGAACCTCGACTATTTCCAAGACCATGGTGGTCGCTTTGTTGTCAATGTCGTGATTTTGACTTGCTCGGGTTGAAGGGGCAGCCGCTGCTCTGGTCCGGCTTCAGGTCTCTGATGACGGGTCTGACATGAACCTGGATCCGAAACTCCAAAAGTGCAAAATTCAGCAAATAAAAAAAAAGTATTGTCTTGAGTATTCTCTCAAACAGCCGAGGTTCGGATTTTCTTGCGAAGGGTATGGTCAGGGAGAAATGGCAGCGTGCACTTCTTGGTTTCACTTGGACCCCCTGTGGGAGCCGATTCGTGGCGGAGACCGGCGAACTTAGAAACTGACTGACCATTGTTGCCGATTCATATACGGCTGTGTCAAAAAAATGTGTATGAAAGGTTATGTGCACCGCCTGGTATAGCTCCCGCAAAGTATCTGGACAGTGTCCAACCATTTTGTTCAGACTAGACAAGTGTTGATATACTGCCCGAGCTAGGTACCAAGGTACCCGACTCGTCGTCTGATCATGACCCGGTTGGGAATGTACCTCACTTGTCATTGCAGTTTAGTCTCACTCCCAGAGCCAAACGATGTCAAAGAGAAGTGAGAAGGGGGTAGTGAATATGGACTTCTGCTACAATGCCTTTAAAGAAAAGGCAGGGTAACGAATTTACTTTCCTAGACCGAGAAAGCAGGCCAAGAGTGGAATACTTGACTTTTTTTGTTCCAAAGATGACACGCAAGACGCTTGATGCTGAAAAGCAGAGACTCTGGGTGATATATACCTGCGCGACACATCGAGTGACATACGAGGTCGCGCTCCCGGCTACTGAATCTTACGATTTCGAGACGCGCCCCGGCTGAGATCACGACCTGCCCTGTCTCTACCTTAGTCGAATCCAAGACGGTGTATTTCCGTCCCATCTACGACGCTGCCGTGCTACTGTCAAAACTGCGGCTCCACCTGGGCACCCCCTTGACCGACACAGCTCGGGCAGTTGAGAGACTCAAGTCTGGCATACATGTACCACGTGTATCGCGTCTCCCAGGAAACCACGACGAAAAAAAAACGCCAGCACACGAGATATCAGAAAAGGGTATGTGTATTTCAGGTAGCCATCATCATCACTGCCCTCGCTGTCGTTCTGGGGACGGAGGCGGCATGTGGGAATTTGGGTCCGACAGTTCTCCTCCCTTCTCCTTCGCCCACAACCGCCTCTAGCCCCCATACCCGGGAGTGTCATGGGACGAAAACCAGCTTCGAACTCACAAGCCCCATCTCTGCCCCACTAGTGACCGGTCAATTGACTGCCCAGCTCAATAGGGTGCGCGTTGCCATTGTCGCTGTCCGTCGTCGCCCAGTCCTCGCCTCGATCGACTACTTAAACCCTCTCCCCCCCTCTCCTCCAACCTCTTTCTTCTTCACAACCACAACTTTGCGGATCTGCCACACCACAATCATCGCGCAGCATTCGTAAACCGCATCGCGCTTTTTCTTCCAACCTCTTGAGAACACCACACCCCCAAGAAACCCATCAAGGTAAGCATCTTCATCTTCATCGTCATCCTCCATCATCGTCCACGCGCACGCCTGCGTCGTAGATGTTTCTCGGCATGACTCTCGCTGTCGCGTACGCATGCGGGGCCTTGAACCTCAATCGCGATCGCGAGCTTGGTTTCACTCTCTTGCCCTTTGGCTCCTCTCTTGCCAGCCACCTACATCGCTCACCGCTCCAATCGCGCGCTTCATCTTTCTTCACCGTATTTCACAATTTAGATCTCGGTAGACCCTGGCATTTAGTTGGGCTTTGCTTGCCATTGGGCTGCTTGATCTTTATCTGGCCAGTCTTGGACGATTCTTTCTTCCTTTTCCATTTCCTTTTTCGACTCTGCTCCTCCTCATCTTCCTCCTCTTCCTCCTCCTCTTCCTCCTCGTCGCAGCATCAAAACCCCAATTCCAATATTCTCATCCATTCGCCACTCATAATTACTTCGCATCTACTATCTTGCCTTACCACCAGATACTAATCTTTACTAGAATCACCAAATACCACAAAAATGCCTAGTCTTGATATCGAGGAGCAGTTCAAATTTCTTGTGTCCTGCATCACACACAGCGTTGCAGGCAGGGCACGTCTTGACCCCAGCCCAATTTTGATCGCTTTCGCTGACCGATTGTCCGCAGGTCAACTTCGAAGCTGTTGCCAATGAGCGCGGCATTGTGTCCAAGGCTGCTGCGTGAGTTCTTGTCTTCTCTCTCTACATCTTCCACTGCTAACCAGGATTCTTCTCTAGCGCCAAGCGGTATGAGCGCCTCCTGAAGGCTCACAACTGCCCTCCCGCAAGCCCCAAGAAGAACGGCGATAAGACCGCTGCGACCGACTCGCCCAAGACGCCCTCCCGCAAGCGCAAGACTGCCAAGCCTGCATCCGAGGATGAAGAGGACGTCGACGTTAAGGACGAGGACGTGAAGGGCAAAGCTAAGAGCGAGGATAAGATTACCATTAAGGATGACTCGGGCTCGCACAGCGAATCGCCTACTAAGAAGCGCAAGACCACTGCCAAGCGCACCCCGGCCAAGAAGCTCAAGCAAGAGAAGGCTATCAAGAAGGAGGCCAAGAATGGGACCGATACCGAGGAGGAGCTCCTGACCCAGCCCAAGATTAAGAGAGAGGCCAAGGCCCGCGCCGCGGCCAAGGCTCGTCGCGCTGAGGCCGACGCAGGCTCTGTTCTCTCGTCGATCCCCCATGGTTTGTTAAGCCTCCATGACATTCCCCAGTATCCGCACCCACCATCCCCCCTTCCCGCAACTGCGAGCTCGACTACGACACCGACGCCGACACCGGTGACGGTTCTCGACGACGGAGCGGCCGTTACCTACGGTCTGAATCCCGATGCCACCACAGTGGAATTCGTCACAGTTGATGACGACGACGAAGAGATCATTGTCAATCACTACGACAACGACAGCAAGGACCGTGATTGCATTGTCGTTTGTGAGCCAAACCGCTTTACTCTTCGTCCAGCTTCACCATCTACCATCGCTTATGGCCTCTCCGTCGTCGCGTCAAAGTCGTCGCGCCTCTTTTTACTTTCTTTTCTTTTTAGTCTTTTTTTCTGGCACCCTCTCACCTCATTTACGAACTGGATAGTCATGCTAACCCTTTTATGCCTCACCAAATAGTCAGCGAGAGCGCCCCTTCGACCCCTGCTGGTGAGATTTGATCTCCTCAACGTCAGCATGCGACATGTGGCACGACTACCATTGGGAGATGGATCCTGCGTCACCCATGACCGGTTCTATTATTCGCGAATACCTACTTGACTGCCATTGGCCTCATCTTGGCATGGTCGTGTCGCTTGAGGTGAGTTCCTCTTCATCGACTATCCACATATCGACGAACCTGACTGACTCTCCCTTCCAGTTTCCTCCCCTTCACTTCGCCATGAGTAGATCACCGCTTAGTGGTCACCACTCAGTGGTCATGGATGGCACAGTCCACTTGACATGCTCTCTTAATTTCCTTGCTGATATTTTGATTTCCTTTTCCGACTCGGGTCGATCCACTCACTCCTTCGCTCTCTCCTCGGTCACATTCACGCGATTGCGTCGGGTTGGTTTGGCACACGGAGAGGGATGGACAACATTCCGGGTTTCTAATGAGAGAGACGGGTAGTAAAAAAGGTTTCCATGGATTTAGGGTGGTGGAGGAAATCATGGAGCTGTAATTACCTGGTACACCGTGTCTACTAGGGACACACGGTACGTCTCACGAGTATTTTCGTTTTTGTTTTCCGTCTTAGTTTTGAGGTCGTCCGGGCATCAGATCAGATCGGGAGGGCAAGGAACAGGAAGCGTGGCGTACATAGATCGGTCATTCGTATGGAATGGGTGATGGCATGCTATCTTCGGCATCGCAAATAGAGATTTTGCCTTTTTATTTCTCTTTTTTTTTCTTCTCGTGAGGTTCCGCCAGGCTGTAACTGGGGGTTTGCCCGGCGTATTTGCTCAGGATCGGCTGTTGTATCTAGTGGTGTCTATGGCATCATGACCGGATTCCACAAGGTAAGTGGAGATATTGCTTTCGACAGTTGAGATTGTAGGAGAATTCAAATACCCAATCCTGTCAAGGGGAGGCTAACCCACATATACCTCACTGTTCAAAACATGTTCATCCAGTAGGTTTGCTGGCTGTACGTATCCACCCAGTCCGGGCCGGGCAGAGATCATATCACCGCAGAGTTGCCGCTCAAAGCATTTTGTGGCCGCTCTCCAATTCACCTACGTACGTATACGTTGAGCTGCAACACGACCCCCGAGGCGATAGTGGAGATACTACCCCAGGTTCGAAAGCCGAAGAAGACCTGTGAACAAGCGCCAAGACATGGAAACCTGTGACGTTGGCCCAGCGAAATTTCACAACATGGCCACACCAGGACCGAAGCCAGAACAGAAAATGAACAAAATGGAGATCAAAACAGCCCAATTGCATGTCCCAGTACACATTTTAGGATATCTCAAGCATCACAGGCATTCCGCATAGCAGCCGTGGAAACAACAGCACTCGAGTTTGACTCGCGACCCGAGTGTGGAGGGCCGATGTTTCCAGAAACAAATGCATTGGACACTAAGCCCCATCAGCACTAGCGTCAAGGAAGCTCGGGCCAGTCTCATTGGTGAACCTTGGGGAATTTTTCTTCGCTGCTCGGTCATCACGGTTGAACTTTTTTCTTCCTCTTGCAATTCTGTATACTGCAGTTTCCTTTCTCCCTGCGCTCCTCCCCCTCGAAGACGACCGTGATACCGTGATACCCCCTTAATTCTCCTTTTCCTTTGGTCCTTGTGGCAAAGTTCTCCAATTCACACATCACAAAAATGCAGCGCGCATTGACAAGAGCGTCCGTCTCCAAGCCGCTCGCGGCTGCCCGTCTCCGTCCTACACAGCAGCTCCGGTTCGCGCACAAGGTATGAAGCCTGCAAAAGGCACCAATCGCTATCAACCCACTGACAAGGCGGGATGTAGGAGCTCAAGTTCGGCGTTGAGGGTCGGGCAGCTCTCCTGGCTGGTGTTGAGACTCTTGCCAAGGCTGTTGCCACAACACTTGGTCCCAAGGGTCGGAACGTCCTGATCGAGTCAAGCTATGGTTCGCCTAAGATCACAAAGGGTTGGTGTTTAATTCTGCGAGTTTTAAATTTTTCTTTAAACTGAAACTGACATGCAACAGACGGTGTCACGGTTGCAAGAGCCATCACCCTGCAGGACAAGTTCGAGAACCTCGGCGCGAAGCTCCTCCAGGATGTCGCCTCCAAGACGAACGAGGTCGCCGGTGATGGTACCACTACCGCTACCGTCCTCGCCCGCGCTATCTTCTCCGAGACGGTCAAGAACGTTGCTGCTGGCTGCAACCCCATGGATCTCCGGCGCGGAATCCAGGCTGCCGTCGACGCGGTCGTTGAGTACCTCCAGACCCACAAGCGCGACATCACCACGAGCGCCGAAATCGCCCAGGTTGCTACTATCAGCGCCAACGGCGACGAGCACATTGGCGCCCTGATCGCCAACGCCATGGAGAAGGTTGGCAAGGAGGGTGTCATCACAGTTAAGGAGGGCAAGACGCTGCAGGACGAGCTTGAGATTACCGAGGGCATGCGATTCGACCGCGGCTACGTCTCGCCTTACTTCATTACCGATACCAAGTCGCAGAAGGTCGAGTTTGAGAAGCCCCTGATCCTTCTCTCGGAGAAGAAAATCTCGTCGGCCATGGATATTATTCCTTCGCTCGAGCTTTCCAACCAGCTCCGTCGCCCTCTGGTCATCATTGCTGAGGATATCGACGGTGAGGCTCTTGCCGTCTGCATTCTGAACAAGCTCCGTGGCCAGCTCCAGGTTGCCGCCGTCAAGGCTCCCGGCTTCGGCGACAACCGTAAGTCAATCCTTGGCGATATTGCCGTCCTCACAAACGGCACCGTCTTCACCGAGGAGCTGGATGTCAAGCTCGAGAAGGCCACCGTTGACATGCTCGGCTCGACCGGATCTATCACCATAACCAAGGAGGACACCATCATTCTCAACGGCGAAGGCAGCAAGGACTCGATTGCTCAGCGGTGTGAGCAGATCCGTGGCGTCATGAGCGACCCCGCCACCTCCGAGTACGAGAAGGAGAAGCTTCAGGAGCGTCTTGCCAAGCTTTCTGGCGGTGTTGCCGTCATCAAGGTTGGTGGCTCTTCGGAAGTTGAGGTCGGCGAGAAGAAAGATCGTTTTGTCGATGCTCTCAACGCTACCCGCGCCGCCGTCGAGGAGGGTATCCTGCCCGGTGGTGGCACTGCCCTGATCAAGGCCTCGTGCAACGCCCTCAAGGACCTCAAGCCGGCCAACTTCGACCAGCAGCTCGGTGTCAGCATCATCAAGAATGCTATTACCCGCCCCGCCCGGACTATTGTTGAGAACGCCGGTCTTGAGGGCTCCGTCATTGTTGGCAAGCTGACCGATGAGTATTCTGCCGACTTCAACAAGGGCTTTGACAGCTCCAAGGGCGAGTACGTCGACATGATCCAGGCCGGTATCCTCGACCCTCTCAAGGTCGTCCGCACTGGTCTCGTTGATGCCAGCGGTGTTGCTTCGCTTCTCGGCACAACCGAGGTTGCCATCGTTGAGGCGCCCGAGGAGAAGGGCCCTGCTCCTGGCATGGGCGGCATGGGCGGCATGGGTGGTATGGGCGGTATGGGCGGCATGATGTAAAAATAGAATGCGATGGAAAAGTTGTAAGCACAATGCGGTCTTCTTTGATTTATGGCGACTTGGTCGGGGGGAAGCATTTGGGTTTGGTGTTTATGGGCTGTACTATGGTGCTATGCAATCTCCCCTCTCTACCCTTTTCCTCCACTGTGTTCATAGGTACATATTTCCAACGGCACCCGGCACTGTATAATACGACATGATGGGGATAGAGTAGACGAGAATTAAACTCGAATCTGTACTATTTGGACTGATCATCTCAACGATGAATTGATGCTGCTGCCTCGGACATCAGATGTTAATCCCTTCTGATGGGGGTCCCAGGGAGTCTTATCAGCCCGCGGTTATTTCGCAGCTGTCTCATCAGACACGCGGCGCATCTTGTGTCTGGCGGGTTGTCAGGCAGAAGGGGTGATGCCTTGATTGATCCCATTGGCATGTCACTTGCCTTGTTATCAATCTCGTGGCCTGGCCTCGCTGACGTTTCCCGCCTCAGCCACCCGACACTGGAAGCCTTGAGTCCAACAGAAATTGAGTTCTGACACAGGGCGCAATGCACATATGAGACCCTTTTAATGTAGCGCAAACACCCCGCGCTAATAACGTAAGCGTGTACGAGCTGTCAATGGTCCTGGTCTCGCAGACAACGCCAACCCCACCACCTAAACGGGATGTTGTTTTTCAGGCGCCCCTCCCCTCCCCCCCCTCCATCTGGCTTGATTGTCACCACGCTTCCTCACATTTGCCTTCTTTTTGAAATTTGAGCAAGAAGCTTAAGACCTGCAACCACGACACTTCCTTGTCCATCGCAGACGCAAACAGGATTTGAATAAAATTCAAGACATTTTTGTTCAAGGTAAGTCTTGCTCAATCCAAGCTGCTGCTCCGCTGTCTCCGCTTCGCCAAAAAAGACCTACCCCGCGTGGCCTTGCCCACCGGAACTCCCACATCCCCCATCCTCTTCTCATCAACCCATCACATCAGGCCCGCTTGCCCGACACCGCCGACTTTCTTCCCTCTCCTCATCGCCACCGCCGCCGGTCCAGTCTCGTAGTCGCCGGATTTTTTTTAAAAAAAAAATTCAGGAAAAAGAATAAAGTTTATCTTCATTCTTCGCAACCTGCTGACCCAGCCGACCCTTTACGGTCCCCAGCAGCTCACAGCTCTCCCCTCTCCTTCCAGCAAGGATTCTTTTTTTTGGCCGCGATAACACGGCAGTCCACCCAGCTCTCTCGCAACCATGGTACGTGTTCTCGACGAATGCTCCATCCCCATACCCCGCTATTAGCGCTGCTATCGTGTACCGTGGTGCGATGCTAACCCGCTGTCTTGCGCCGGCGCTCAGTCTCAATCTGGGTCAGTAGATAACGTTCTTTCCTTGTTCGCCGTCTTCGCCGTGAAGTCACCGCCGACGCACATCGTCTCCACGATCGTTGCCGAGATTACGTTATGTCATATCTCCCACGAGTGCGATCGCTTCGCGTATATCTTCCCCGTCACACGACAGAGAAATACAATACCGATGTTGTGGAAGGGGGCGGGGTTTTCACTCCTGTATCGTTCCTGAAAGAGACGGAATAGACTTGCCTTAATGATATGCCATGAGATGCCCACATGACACCAGCTAACACGACATGCGAACCCAACAGAGCCACAGTCAGCCAGGACTGCATAACAGCCTACAATGACCTGAAGCTCAACAAAAAGTACAAATACGTCATCTACAAGCTGTCGGACGACAACAAGGAGATTGTTGTCGACACTACCAGCGAGGATGGCCCTTCTTACGAGGACTTCCGCGAGAAGCTGATCAACGCCAAGACCAAGAGCAAGACGGTGGGTTGATTCGACCGAGGACTCTCACGAGGTGGAATGTATGCTGATATCTGCTTAGGGCGCCGTCGGCAAGGGCCCCCGGTATGCAGTCTACGATTTTGAGTACCAGCTGAAGTCTGGTGAAGGCACTCGGTACGCTATGCAGATCTAGGGGCGGAAAAGTGAAACTAAACGGGCGGTGGTGGCTAACTGAGAAAACAGGAACAAGATCACCTTCATTGCCTGGTCGCCGGATGATGCTGGTATCATGGTGAGTGTTGGCATGCTACACACCAAACCCTAAAAAAAAGCTGACGCAGTAATTCTTCAGGCCAAGATGGTCTACGCCTCCTCCAAGGAGGCCCTCAAGCGCTCCCTGCCCGGTATCGCAACCGAGCTCCAGGCCAACGACCCTGACGATATCGAGTATGAGTCGGTGATAAAGACGGTCAGCAAGGGCACCGCCGCATAAGGACGGAATTACCCACGTGTGCGTTCGTGTGTAGTTTCCCCCCCTCTCACATTAAAGTTGGCGAAAATCTGCAGCGAAAACTCTGGTCTTTGTATTCCTCTCGGCTCATTTCAAAACTTTTGATCGCTCTAACTCTCTGTGTCTTGTTGTCTGTTGCTTGCTTTGCCTTGCGATAATTAGGCTAGGGGGTAGAAACTAAAGAGTTTGAGTAGAAGGGAGACAAAAAGGGGCAGCCCATTTCACTTGCTTGCTTCGGAAATCAAGTCACACACACAAAGGCAGAGCTAGGGCTGGTTTGAGTTTGGTTGAGCTGAGTCGATTTGACTTTGAGTCGGCGACTGCGTTTTAAACTACTTAGTGACTCTGATGGGACGTCATGGTGTTTATTGTTCATTTTGGTCAAGATGAGATGACGTGATGGGGTAGATCAATCTTGGGCGATGTGGTTCATTGAGCTTTACTCTGGGTTCTAGCTGGCTTTGCAGTGCTATAGTTCAGTGATGCGAAAGTGTTTTGTTTCCTTGGTGGGCTCGTCTCTTCAACTTTCGTCTCTTTGCCCTTACAGCCCCTCGACTTCGCCACTTCTGATTTCCTCGTCTTTTTTGCTACTCACCACTCTTCTCCCTTCCCCTTTCATCGCATAGTTCCCTATCTTCATGGTTCCCTGTCTTCTCGGGTAACTCGTCATAAGTCTTCACTCCATACTGTTCCCACACCTTCCCATCTTCTTCCCTTGTATTCATGCATTTCTTTC
>Ga0247760_1003267_pt1 | contig 10788 bp, 3 predicted proteins | sample UWRJL171409R4_FD_179936 | JGI IMG/M metagenome (GOLD analysis project Ga0247760, IMG submission 179936) | Plant litter microbial communities from Arlington Agricultural Research Station in Wisconsin, United States - UWRJ-L171-409R-4 | ecosystem: Environmental > Terrestrial > Plant litter >...
CCCCAACCCTCCACCTAATCGAATTCCCCCTCCCAATCTCCTTCTCAACCTCCTCCCTCCCCATCCCCATCCCCTCAAAAACCTCCAAAACCCTCTTCCTCCTCAGCACCAGCCCTCCGTGCTCGGGACTCCAATCCTCCACCCCATCGCCCGGCTGCAGTCTCGCCCCCGCCTCGATCAACACCCGCGCGACGCCCAGCCGGCGGTGGTAAATCGCTGCCCAGAGCGGCGTGTGGTGGAAGCAGTCGCGGCAGGTGATGTCGGCGCCGGCGGCGAGGAGGGCGAGGACGATGCGGGGGTGGTTGTTTTTGGAGGCGATCCAGAGGGCGGGGGCGCGCTCGTGGGTATCTTTTAGTTCGAGGAAGGTGGTTGTAGTGGATGGGGGAGGGGAGAGAGGGGATGTGGGTGGAGGGAGGTTGGCAAGGATGATCTGCACGATATCCTCGTGTCCTGCGCTTGCTGCCGCCCAGAGGACGCTCTGGCGGGACTTGGTGAGGGCGCCGTCGTCGAGGGCTGCTCCGCGCGAGAGGAGCAGGGAGAAGATGGGGGTGTGACCTTGCTTGGAGGCGATCCAGAGGGGGGTGGTGTTGGTGGTGCTGTCGCGTGCGTCTTTGTCTGCGCCGTGGGCGAGGAGGAGCTCTGCGACGGAGAGGTCGCCGCGTCTGCAGGCGAAGTAGAGCGCGGTTTCGCCGGTGAGGGTGTCGCGCGCTTCGATGTCTGCGCCATGCTGGAGGAGGAGCTCGACGGTGGAGGTGTTTCCCTTTGATGCGGCGAGCCACAGGGGGGTGTATTGTTTGATGTCGGGGGGTCCGTTGGGGTGTTCGATGTCGGTTTGGGGGTGTTGGAGCAGGAGGCGGATGATGGTGTCGTGGCCGTTTTCGGCGGCAAGACCAAGAGGGGTTTTCCACTTTTGGTTGCGGTGGTTAGGGTGTATGTCGTGGTGGGAGAGGAGCTCGCGGGCCACGAGGGGGGTGTTGTGCTCGGCGGCGATGTGCAAGGGGGTGTCGCCGGCGGAGTCGAGGATGTTGACGTTGATTTCGTCTCGGGCGAGGAGCGTTTTGACGATGGTGTGGGAGGGGTGGGATTCTTGGGGGTAGCCGTGTCGGGCGAGGTAGGCGAGAGGGGATTGGCCTGCGGCCGGTGCGCGGTTGATGTCGACGGCGGTGCGGGCGAGGAGCTCTCTGACAGTTGTTTCTTTTCCGTGGGCGACGGCCCATTGGAGGACCTGAGAGGGGAGGTCGGACAGGTTCAGGATGAAGAGGTCAAAGGCCCAACCTGGGAGCGGACAGATCCAGTCCGGGCCGGAGCTGAATAGGAGGTAGCAGATGGCGTGGCGGATGGTGTCTCCTAGTGAGATGGAGTAGTTGGGCTGGAGCTTCCCGTCGGCTCTGGCGTCGGATGCAATTCCGAGAAGAGCGTAGACCTTGTCGCGCAGGTCAGTGGCCTTGCTGTTGTTAAACCGGCGCAGCAGCGCCCGCAGGTCCGGCTTCTCGTTCCCCCACGAAGACCGTCGGAGATATCCGGGCATGATGTCCAGGACCGCCTGGACGAGCCCGTCGACTTCAACGTCCATTAGCCTCGGCATGATGACGAATGTCTCGGTGGGAACCTCGTTCCACCCGCACAGGATCGCTGCCCGCTTGGCGTTAAATGCCTCCTGCAGAATCCACACGCGCTGGAACCACGGCCGGCCCAAGAGGTCAACAAGGCCGCTGCGTCTGCGGCTGTTGAAGTCGGTTGTCATGCCACCAACCTCATTCATCAATATTGGCCATTCCTCCAGCCATGCATTCGGTTCTTCTTTCCGATAGCTCTTCCTCCGTCTCGACCGCTTTCCAAGCAGCGTCATCATCTCCATCAGCAGGTCAATATCCTCCGTCGTGCGACCCAGCCATATGAGGACTCGATCCGCCTTCTCATAGATGCGCCGCATACGCTCAACTTGATGCGTCTTCTCCCGCGGGTCGTCCTGGTCAATGCACAGCGCATCAACCCACAGCCATCGGTCCTCATTTGCCCGCCGCAGACAGTGGAGGGCTGTGTAAAGGTTGTCGCGCACTGATTTCTTGCGGCCACTTATAAAGACCTCGACGTCGACCGTGGAGTCGCCCCATGTGTACGAGAGTGCTTCGTAGGGAACGCCGTCGTCCTGGAGGAAGATCTCGACCAGCTCGCACTCAATTGGGTCCGTGTCGTATCCACGGCAAAGTCGCAGGACGCGGATCGCGTCGGTTGCGAGGTCGATGGGTTTGTAGGTGTAGATTAAACTTGGATCAGCCATGGTCTTGAGGTATGCTGAGGTAAATGCCGATGAAGTTCTAAGTGGGCATGTCTGCGTGAAATCGGATGCAGGTTCCAGATTGTCGCGAATCGCGGGGAACTATCCCCGGCCGTGAGAAGGATTCAACGGCAGTGGCGGCCGATACCATTTCCCAGCTACTGCGAGCACTGCCCCATTTTTCGGGAATGTCCCACCGTCATGCACGCCACGCCAATGCATGCACTGCCACGCAACTGGCGGTGATTCTGGATACCTCATCGTGATGGGACGACGGTTACCCAAGAATGTCACTGCACTTTTAGCGTCAAAGGAGTACACAACGCCGACCCTAACCCTGCCCCTGCCCCGATGCGTCTGTGTTGTCCATAGCGCCACTTGATATATACCACCGACAAGTAAGCATTATGGATACTTCAACTTCAACTTCAGTCCAGGATCCCATGTACCAATCTCCAAGTAAAACCCAAGGCTTGCCGGAATTACCCCGTTGAGAAACAGAAAGATGATGAGCGCAAAAAAAATGTTGACCCAGGTCTCGATCCACAGCATCCACAGATACCAGTTGGCCACCGTCTGCGTCCTCTTCCAGATGAGCCGGGTTTGGCTCAAGACTTTGGCGAAGGTGAAGACAAAGACGCCGAGGAAGGCGCCGAAATAGAAGGATGCCAGATCCATGGTGTTGGGCGCCCGGGGCCGGTTCAGCTAAGGCGCGCACCAGGATGCAACGCGCAGCGCGAAAAGGGGGAAATGCCAACCTGTTATGGCTTCTGGAACGTCTGGGGAAAGGGCCCGTCGCGGGTGGCAGCGATGTCTTAATCTGACCGATCGCGTCCCGAGCTGCGACTCGCAGGTAACTGTGTGGGTGTGGGTGTTGGTGTTCGAGGCGTTGATGATCTCGACACTCATTTGGATGTCGTATGTGGAGAGCGGGGCGGGTTTAAGATGGTGCTGGACTGGCTGTGGGTGGGTGGGGGGGGGATGCTTTGAAGAGCTCGAGGGCGTCCGGCTTGACCATCCAAGGGTAGATGGACGTGCCGAAGTTTTTTCCGATGAAGGGGCCGAGAGGTGGCATCTCAAATACTTGGATGTCTCGCGCTGAGGGTATATCAGTGAGGAATGTTTTCTTGCTTCTAACTAAAGGGGCGAGATGATGGAGGACAACTTACCACTCCAATCAATGAGGATAACATAACCAAATATGTGCTCCTGCGGCGCTCAAATGGGTGCCCCAGGGCAGCGGCTTGCCCACGATAGCAGCAAACTTCAACTCGTAGTCTACAACTGCGGAAGGGGCAAGGTCAACAGCGCCCGACCCGGCCGTGGGGTAATGCCCTGTTGGTCACATGATAGGGGTTCCCGAGACCACAATCGAAGATGCACGGCCTTAGTATCTGATCGGAAAACGCCGGAGGGGCGCCAATCTTGCCGGAAAGTCATCCAATCGCTCATCCTTCAAGAGGGCTTGAAGAACGCGCCGCACACCGCGATGCACGGATCTCGGAAGAGCGGCAAAGTCGTTGAGGGTGTCGAGGACGAACACGCCACGGACAAGCCCGTCGACGTCGGCGAAGAGGCCATCCTTGGCGGGATCACTGAGGAAGATGACGGTGTCGCCGACGCGCGTGGCTGCCTGTGGCTTTTCATGGCCTGGGATTGACGACACAAGGCCGAAGGGGAGGTTTGCGGGCGAAAAGTGATGCCCATAGCTTGGTCCTTGCATTCTCGCGTTGTATCTGCGTCCTCGTCAACCTACATGTTCAGGGGCGGGAACCTCCCGGGCCTCCTCTCTTGCATGACCCCTCACTCAGCCTTATTCCATTTTTCGAGGCGGAACGGTGCGGTGGGGGTGCCCACTTTCCGGGTACCCGCGGGCGACCCCCATCCAACGGTACTAAGGACATTTCAGCCGCCAGAGTTACCAACTGGGGAAAATGGCTTTGGATGTTTTTTTTACCTAAGCTATTGTCTTTGATTTGAAGCGCATATTTAGAGCACCGCAATGTTAGTAGCTAGCCCCGCGCGAGAAGGGGACGAGGGTCTACGTGAAAGTTCAGCCCCACAGCGTTGGCTCTTGACCCCTGGAGCTTATTCATCATAGCTCCGGGCCGCCTATATCTCCACCTCACATACCTCCAGAAGGCGGAAATACATGTAGCTAAAGGACGTAACCAAAGACATAAAATAAAATCTATCGTTATATTGAAAATATCACTATATTTATAATCGTTATATGTAGGTCTGACTGTAGTAATTTAAAATAATTTCCCATAAAAAAATTGAGCTACTCCTAGCAACAAATTGTCCTCAGGACAGGAGGATTATGTGACGACCCCAGGCCGTCACGCTGGGCCACCACAGCCCGACCGATCCCCCGCACCAGGAACGGTGCGCGGCACGGTGCGGCACTGTGTTCGCACTGTAGCCTCTGTGCCAGGGAACGGCTCTGTTGACAGAGGCCCAGGGGAAGGCAGAGGCCGAGGGCCTCTGCCAAGAAAATATCTGAGGGTAACAAAGGCTCGGCACACAGAGGCCGGTACGAAGTACCTCTTAGATAGCTAGTATAGATAGTCATCATCGTGACCACGATAGCTTTAAGGGACTCTGGTTCCTCACGCTAGTATTACATTATTCATTTGTGTCCTACTGTTCAGATTCACCTCTGTGCATTATAGTGACAACGATTTACAGTGACATTATACCCCGGTCTAGGAGTGCTAGCTTAACAAGCCGTCTTTGGAACGCCCACCCAATCTTTGGCGTCCTGCTATACGTTCTGTCTTCACCTGACTAGCCCTTCGGGTCTTTGCCAGGTGCAGGTTGTAACAGATTAATCCTGGGCTAAAGTACTATAAAGTGGCCGATTAAATATTACATTACTTTTCTAACACTTAAAAACTGGCTTTAAGGTTAGGGGGTAGAGATGGTTTTACAGTAATTAACGGTACCCCTTTTACTAATAATTCTATTAATTAACGAAACTCTGAAGTTTACTTAATACAACTGTTTAATACCCTAATTAATTAGAGGGCTAATAAAAAAATACACTGTTATCACATTAATAATAGAAGCAGAGCTTTTTACCCTTACACAGGCTATAAAAGGTCTATTTATTAGCTGCTTACTTATAGAACTGTTAGTTCAATTGGATTAACACTATATTAATATTCTTTGTGATAACAAGCAAACCATCCGGCTAGTTATGGCTGAGATAGCCACTTTACGGACTAAGTTACAGCATGTAGATATTCACAACTATTGGCTTCGACAGGAGGTTAGCCGTGGAAGGATACAAATCAACTACACGCCCACTCACAGTATAATGGCCAACGGCTTGACTAAAGCACTGAATTTTCCACTCCGTCAAAGGTTCCTTCAGCAAATAGGGGTTACAGAGCCACCACCTACTGCTGGCTCTGAGGGGGTGTGTTAGAAAGGAGGTTCTGGCGAAAGCTCCAGAATCAACTAGAACAACAGAATTGGCAATATTGGCCACGCAACGCGCAAGCATTGACGTCACAGATAACTGTATAAAATGGAGTACTCTGACTTTGCCAGAGTACGGAACAAGCAATTCAATCAAGCAGTTGCCCCCTTTTTCATTCCACAGATTCTAGTGTGCAGTGTTTCTAACAGGTGTGAGAGGGCCGGAGGGCATCGAGGGTCCTTGGCCGGATCTTTGTGACCGTAAGGTTGGTGCTGGGGTTGGCATAGTGGTTTAACTGCCAGCCACCTGGAATCACGAACGCCAAGAAGGAGCTCTCCTTCTAACTTAAGGTTTAAACTCAAGGGCTGACTTTCCACCTAATGCAGGTCCCAATCATCAGAGCCACGTCCGGCGTGTACCCCCAATCTCCTAATCCCACAACACCCCAGCACCCAGTATTTTACCCACCACGACGCAAAGCCGGGCGATAATCACTCACCTTCCAGCTCGTCAATAAATCGCGCACTTTCTCATCGTGCTTCTCTGTTAGCTCAGCGTCAGCCACCATCCACATGATAACATCATCACTCAACCCAAGCCCACTCTGTTAAATTACGTAATCGCGCCTTGGCGCCACAGAACCGCAGCGCGGCCGAGCACCAGAGCTTCACTTAGCTGAGAGGACAGCTCCCTAAATATAACAAGACTTAAGAGCGTTAATTACTGTGTTCTTAGTTAACTGCGTTGAATTCGACAATTAAGAGTCTTAAATAAGCGATAATATTACTGCTTTTCTATCGGCGCACAAATTACAATGCGTGCAGAGCCCTGATTTTCACGCGTTAAGCCGAACAAACCGTTAACAAGCAGCCCCCGCTGGGCATCAACGCTCGCAAACACTATAAAAACCTTCAAACGACGAAGCCATAGTTAACATAAAGGCCCTAAAAATCATCTATATAAGCTTAGAAGACTGGATACTCTAGTTAAGGAGCTTTTAAAGCTATGTAAAAAGAGCTAGTTTATAAAAATACGTAAACCCTAAAGGAGAAGAACTGTAGCTAATAAAGCCGGAAAAGCTAACGTTCTTAAACTTTTTAAAAAAGACCATTAATAAAGTTATACACCACCCCAAGCGGCTCTTAAAGCTTACAGCCGTGTAAACTACTAACTATTAAAGCGATCTGGAAAACTACCAGATTAACCTTACTAAACATAAAAGTCTAAAGAAAAGGCTAAAGGCGTTAGGGGACCACTTCTAGGCCTTAATAGCCCCTAGAGTTTACATAACTATAATTAACGTAAGGGAGAACCTTAAATAACAGTATATAGCGATTATAGAGGCAAACCAGGGCCAGGAGAACATTAAAATAATAGAAGCTTGTAAACGTTATAAATAGCACCTTAACACATTTACTAAAAGCTATAAAAAGGTTCCAGAGTAGATTATAAAGTAAAATATAGTAATAAAGGAGGCTTAATAAGTAAACGTTCTAAATTATTAAACGTTACAGATTTAACTTATAAAGCTTACCAGTACCCTTCATACACTCCTAGCTCTCCATTCCTAAACCACTAACCTACTTATAAAAAATAAAGTAATTTATAATAAAAAGCTATAGTTCTTTTAAATAACTAATAACCTTAAGTCTTAACTAATAACTATTAATACGCTAAAAGTAATAGGTAAAAAGACTTAAAAAGCCAGTTTTAATACTTAGGTAAAGTAAGAGGAAGAATAAGAAGGCTTAACGTTCCATAGTGAGAAGGCTGTGTTAAAAGTGGGTAAATAAGTAAGAGGGTATAGTATTAATAATTAAAAGTCCTTAAAAAATAATTAAAAGAACCGCAAATTACATAAAGGCATAGCACATTACAGCTCTTAATACAGTAATAAGGGCTGTAAAAGCTAAAGAGGTAAAGGCAGAGGTAAAGAAACGGATTTTAAGAAGAAACGTAATAAGTAAAACCCTAAAAAGGTTAAGTTTAAGAGTTTAGAAGGTTTAAAGAAGTATACCACTTGTAATAATAATTACAATCTTAAAGATTACTAGCTAATATTCCTTAAGCTCATACCTAATACGTGGAAATCAAACTTTACTATAACTACACTAATTAACTTTTACTAAAAAGGTAATAAGGCTTTTAATAAGGTTATTAAAAAGCTTAAAGAATAAAAGCGTAAAGAAAGTTAACAACTTATAAAGGAGGTAGATCTAGTAGTAGAGAAGAGAGCTCTTATAAGCTTCCTAATAGTAAAAGGCTCTTTTACAGCAGCTATATACCCCTTAAGAAACTCTGTAATCCTAGATTCTAACATTACCCTTTATATTTTTAATAAGCTAATACAGTTCCATAATTACCACCACGTGCTAAAAAATAACTACGTTTACACTAGAGATTCCACAGTTCTAATCCTAAGATACAGTAAAATAGACTTAAAACTCACTTATTACAGTAAAAAAGCGCTTCTTTACCTTAAGAACGTTACGTTTTATTAAGGTTTCACCTGTAACTTAGTCTTACTTTAGCAGCTCTATAAGTAAGGTATATAGTAGAATAATAAACCTTTAATAAATTAACTAATCGCTATAAATAGAACTATACTTACTAACCTTATAAACTACTATAACCAGTTTATTCTTAAGCACGTTAAAAAGGAGGCCACACACGCCTCATTCGTAACACAGAAGCACTACTACATTAAAACTTATAAGAAAAAACCTACAGTAACAACCCCTTATCTTTAGCACCTACACCTAAACCACCTAAGTAAAGTTGCTATAAAGCACCTTATTTATACTATAGAAGGAGTGCGCTTTTAAACCCCTAACCACATAAAAGGACCTATAAGGTAATAACTTCACCACAGAGAGGTTGATCTTACTAACTACGTTACCCCATTTTTAACACTTACAGAGTGTAATAACTGTATTAAAAGTAAGCTTAAAAGGTAAGAGAGTAAAAGGGCAAAACTACGGCCATAATCACCCTACTTACAGTAGGCAATTAACTTTCTAAATCACCACTAAAATGCTAAGGGCTACTAAAGAACTATATTCTTTACAGATTATTATAACAGCTTTATTATAAAGGTCTACTTAAAGGATAAGAAGGTTATAACGATTATAGAAGCTTTAAAACACTTTTAAGAAACTTATAAAACCTAATTCCACTATAAACCTTAAAAGATAAAAGCTAATAATAAGCTCTTTTAAGTTAAGGCACTCCTTCACTTCTTCTTACGTAAAGGTGTAAAGATTAAACCCTCCACCCTTAATACTTAATAACAGAATAAGGGTACGGAGCGTTTAGGGGGTGTAATTAAGGTGAAGGTAGCCTTTATAAAAGTAGGTTCGAAACTACCCCCTTACCTTTAACGTGAAATTATCTCTTACATAATATATTTAAATAACAAAACACTATATTAATCGCTAAACTAGAGTATACCTTATAAGGATACCATAATCTATGTTATAAAACTAGAAAGCCAGCCTTAATAAGCTTAGAAACCACACTTAGCTTATCTATACACTTATAGCTATAAAGCCTTTACCTTTATTATAAAAGCAATTCTTAGTGAAAATAAGAAGAATAAACTTAAATTAAAAGCTTAAATCGGTTATTTAGTAGGTTACAGGTCCTTAAACATCTATTAGATCTAAAACCCTCTTACAAACACTGTAGTAAGTATGTAAGACGTGGTCTTTAATAAGATAAAGGTCTTTTACAGTAATCTAAAGCGTTTAAAAGATAACCTTAAGAATTAATTGTTATAAAAGATAAAGGAGCTTTTAAAAGAGTTTAAACTCTTTAAAAGGAAATAAGATAAGTACACTTTAAATCCTATTAGAGAAAAGGAAGAAAAAGTACTCTTTCTCAATCTTAGTAAAGCACTTAAGCACGTAAAAGAGGTAATAAAGCAGTTAAAAAGTATTATTATTAACTTAAGTGCACTTAAAGGATGTAAATAAAAAGTAACTAATTACCATTAACTAGTTCCATTACTTAAGGTGTTATTAACTCTTAAAAGTACACCCCCTCCCTACATAGCCATAGCAGCCACTACTATTAAAAGACTCCTTAGCTCTTATAAAAGCGTAGTAAATACAGCGTACGTATAAGTAAACCACTCCTCCTATAATTAACGTAAGATAATACGCTAAAACAGACTTTAAAAGGCAGCGTTTAACGTTAGCCGCTTAACAGTAAACATCAGAACGCTAAAGGGGAGGCATACTATTAAGAAGGCTTTAAAGAAGGTTATAAGCTCCTAAAGTAGTAATAATAATGGGGACCCTAAGTATAAACTTAAAAAGAAAGCACTTAAAAGGCACCCTTTTAAAAGGAGAGTATACTGTAGAAATTTACCTATTCCTTTAAAGAACCCTAAAAAGCTACAGCATCACCCTTAGAATCTAGAATTTACATAAACGTAAGTAATCCACTTATAAAGTTATTAAGAGATAAAATCCTAAATTAAGACTGTAAAAAGTAATGTAAACGGCTATTAAATACTTAATTATATATAGGTATTAACTTATAAGCTTAATAAACACAGTTTCCTACAGAAATGTAAAGTAAGATTAGTAATCCATAGAGATTAACAGCGCAGCTTAATCTTTAAAAACACCTACGCCTCCACACTTATAAGCTAATCGTTCCAGTTATTAATAACGATTATAATACACTTTAACCTTAAGTTAATCTAATATAATATAATTAACGCCTTTATTTACATTAAATTACCTTATAATATCTATATATAAATACTACCAGGTTTCGAGAAGAAAGGTATCGTTCTCCTACTTTAATAAGCTCTTTACAGGCTTAAAGAGTCCCTTCTCCTCTAGTAACGCCATTTTAATACTTCCCTTTATAAAAAGGGCTTTAAACCAGTACCCTATAAACCTTATTATTTCACTAAAGGAGGTGTAGTTATCTTCTTCTACATTAATCCTGTCCGGAGGACAATTTGTTGTAAGGGTAGTCCAAAAAAAAAAATTACTATGGGAAATTCAGTCAAAAATGATAAGGAAATTCAACTCGACCTAGGACTGGTCGGTTCATTATCAAAAGTGGG
>Ga0247760_1003269_pt1 | contig 10785 bp, 7 predicted proteins | sample UWRJL171409R4_FD_179936 | JGI IMG/M metagenome (GOLD analysis project Ga0247760, IMG submission 179936) | Plant litter microbial communities from Arlington Agricultural Research Station in Wisconsin, United States - UWRJ-L171-409R-4 | ecosystem: Environmental > Terrestrial > Plant litter >...
ATTCTATATTATAAACTAAAATAATACTTGTGAAAGTCATGGTTTTTTCACTTTAAACCTGAATATCTCCTTTTACTGAACCCTAACCCTGAAAATAGAGTGAAAATCGGATTCTACATCACGTGATCTATATTAAAACGTATCATTTGATTATGTAAGCTTATAATGAAAGATTATTAAATTATTACTCTAATTCACCCAGTTAAGTTGAAAAAAACCTTTAGTTTTTCACAGATAGAAATAGAAATAGTATAGTGGTAAATAGCGTAATATTAATTAAAGAGGTTCCCAGTTCGAATTGCATTTGTGAAAGTGAAAAAAAAACTGTAAATTGTAAATTGTAAAATAAAGACTGTAAACTCTGTAGAATAAATCCTGTAAACCCTATAGAATAAAGCCTGTAAACTCTGTAGAATAAAGCTTATAAACCTTATGAAATAAAGTCTTTAAAAAGTAAGATTTATTTTTAATTATTATTATTTTTATTCTTTCTTTAAACTTTATAAAATAAGATTAATAAAAAGTGAGATTTGTTTATAAAGATTACTTTTCTTAACTTTAATTATTATTCTTTTTAATATTCTTTCACCTTTTTAAATGGATATATTGGCCTCTGGACAGGTTTCTGTCGCTTTGTTCGCTATACTTATTAAAATAAGCTTAACACCCCACGCCAAAATTGCCAGGAGCGAAAGTGAGGAATGGAGCGCCCCGTAGCGTAGCGAAGGGCCGTCGCGTAATGACGAACGAAGCGACGCCAGCAATTTTAGAAAGCTAGGTGGTTACCATTACAGTTAATATATACTAGCTTATATTATTTTAGCTTCAGTTTTATTAAGCAAGTTACTTCTCGTTCACTAACCTTTATACTGTTTGCATACAGTGCTCCTACATATAATAAGCAGCGTAATATCTCTTTACAGAACTTCACTTTATATCCCTATTTACTGTAATTAAAGTATTAAGTCGCTTTCACTTCGCCTTTATAACACTTATAGGGGAAGTGCTTATACTTTATAATTATACTTTTCTTAATTAAGCTAATAGTGTCTTCTAAGTTATATATTTTGATAATAAGCTGTATAATAAGGTTTAGTTCGCTATTAGGTTATTTACAGCCTTACTTATAATTAATCTTACTAATCTACACGTTATTATAAGTGTTAAGGTCTTCTATTATCTAACTTTCATTTATCGTAAAGTTATAACTGTTAATAAGTTCAGTATATAATCCTTTCACTAACATTACGTAAATGCGTTACTTAAGGACCACTCCCTCTCCTAAAGCTTAATATACCTAGCTTTTATTATTAAAGTTATTATACTATTTTTATTTATCTTCTTTAAATGTAATCACTACGTTATTAAATTATTAAAGGAGCTTTACTATTATTACACTTATCTTTTTAATATTTTAGTTAACCCTCTGTATAATCTCTGTAAAGGTGTTGTTCTCTAAGTTTATATTTATAATTATAAGCTCCCTAAAGGCCTTTTTAAATATATAGTACGTGTAGGTTACATTTAAGGTTAAGGTAGCCGTGTTTCCTAATTAGAGCGCCCTTATATAAGTGTGGGCTTTATTAGGTCTAGTCTTCTAATTAACTGTTTCTTTAATTTTCGTTACTTTTTTAAGGATCTTCTAAATACTTATATCGGTAATGCTGTTAATAGTAATAGTTAGATTAACGGGCGTTTTCAGGGCACTTACAACGTGTTTACATATCTGCTCTATCTTAAAGACGGCTTTAAAGTAGGCCTTTACAGCTTTAAGGATCGCTCTAAACGTATGCTCTTCAGCTTCCCTACTTATTATAACGTCTTAAAAGTTTTTATAAAGATTTTCCTCCTAATTATTCTTCTGCTTCCCCTTTATAATTAGTCTGCAAGCGTGCTGTGAGCGCTACAGTTTACTTAACCCACTTTTCTGCTGAAAATTTCCTTATCGGTTCGGATGGACGTTTTCACCCTTAAAAGAGGGTTTAGCGCTATTGCCAGCCGCGCTTTCGGTGCGCAATCGGTGCGCCATCACTGCACGAGGCAGTTTAGGTCGCTGATTCCAAATCCGTTATCCAAACAGTTTTTAGGGTTTTATAACGTAAGAATTCAGCCTTTTATCAACTGTTTGGTATTACAGGTTTATCTTTTAATTTTTTTCTTATTATAAGCTTTATAGTAAAACGAATTCCAGTTCTGAATGTTAAGTAAAAATCTATATATAAAACCACCTTTTTTAGTTAGATTTAGCCTTGTCTTTATTTCCAAATACCCATTTGTTTAATTTTTTCGAACGCTAATAACTCCTGAACCATAACCCTAACCCTGAATCTGACTTCAGATTTGGAATCCTGATCACGTGACGTATCTGAAAACATATCATATCACGTGATTTGGGGCCCGAGTAGGGGCCCGAGCGGAAGGGCCCAAGCAGACCCACTTTTGATAATGAACCGACCAGTCCTAGGTCGAGTTGAATTTCCTTATCAGTTTTGACTGAATTTCCCATAGTAATTTTTTTTTGGACCACCCTTACAACAAATTGTCCTCCGGACAGGATAATATAACATCTTAGAAAGTATTAACATATGCTTGGGATAGTACATAATGTCTTTATATAAAGTACCGTCTTAGTTTTAAAGCTAGGATATTTATATTATGTTATATATTAAACGAGGATGACATATATTATCCCACGCCATGTACTAGTATAAGCTAAACGGTCTTAAATTTGAGCTGTACTTTCCTACTCGCCAGAATTTGGGCTAGCTTGGGGAAGAATCAGAAAAGCTAGCCTTGTGCTTCTTGTTTAGGTTCAGGTTTTGCGAAGTGGGAAGTAACTCGATGCTGCCTTGTTGGGCTCTTAATCCTCAATAGCGAAAGAGCCAATCACGCCCGATCGGGAGGCGCCGATGACGTAATCTGGGATCTTTATATGGGACGTTTATCGGTGCGTACCATGTGACAATCATACGACAGGGCAGACGTATTAAGACGGATGATATTCCGCCTCACTCTTCAAGTTTTTGCCGTTGACTCTATCCTAGGTAACCTCGGCCCATATCCTTTCATCAATAGAGCAACACAAACAAACCAGCATGGCCCAGCCTAACTCACCATCACTCTTCCTAGCCCGCCTGATAGGGCCAACAGCTATCGCTTTTGCAGCAACAGAGTTTAAAAACTCGATATCCTGGCAAGCCCCGACCCGGCCGTGACCTACCTCAACGGCGCGATCTTGTTTATCTCTGGCCTGTCTGTCATCCTGCATCACAACTGTTGGAGTCGAGGCTGGACAGTCCTGATCACCATCCTGGGATGGCTGATGGTTACGGTTGGCTTAGGGAGAATGGTGCAGCCGACTGCCCAGCCAGATGGGAATGAGGGTATTGTCTGGGCTACAGAGGGGGTGTTGTTCGTGGCCGGAATGGTTTTATGCTAGAGGGCGTATGTTCATTCTTCATGAACTGCTGCTCCTGGGAAAGGGTTCTCGCATAATGTCAAGTACAATCGCGTCCGTGAGGTTTTGAAATTTATCTACATAGGCTCTGTTTTGGGCTCCGCGCCAATCGCCGGATACAAGACATCCGGCAACTTCTTGAAGCACTCCTATCCAGCGAAGTTCTATTGCAACGAAGAAAAAAACAATTCAGCACGGAAAAAGTGGATTTGCCCTCGTGTATTCTCTCTGAAGGTTTGCATGCAAGCTACCGGCTTTGTGGCTGAGATGCAGAACTCCATCGTATGATCTTATGATGCTACAGACGCCACCTCACGATTTCAGCGACAGAAGGCCTCATTACTGGTGAAATGCAATCCTGGCGCGACGCAAGGGTCAGAAGCTTATGAGGTCAGGACTGGAGACTTCTAGCGACAGCGGACATCTTGTAGGCATCCAGATATTTGAACCGACTCTTCGGTATTGAGCTCAACTATGCATGAGTCTGTTCTTCATCGTTCTCACGTCAATTGCACCTCGTCCCCGAAATGATCCAACTCTTCAACAAATCTTGGCGCGGCTCAGTCTCATGGGGCCTCCTTGCCACTGCCTTTGTCCTGGTGTGCAATGTTGCCTTGTTAATCTGGGCCGTCGCCGTCCACGGAGCCCAGGATATGATCTCTACCGTGTACCGAGGAAACTGCGACATGATGCAGAGCATATCGACCTGGTCGCACCTGGGCCTAAACATTCTGGGCACCATTCTGTTGGCTGTGGGCAACAACTACATGCAGTGTCTCAGTGCACCCACTCGAAGAGATCTCGACAGGGTGCACCCCCAGGGTAAATGGATGGACGTAGGCGTTCAAGGGTTTAGGAACCTCTTATTAATACCTAGAAAGAGATGGCTCGTCTGGTCGTTTCTATGTCCGAGTTCTCTACCGCTTCATTTATTGTGAGTGTCTCTTCTATATGGTCGTAGAACTAGCAGAAAGCCAGGGAAGACAAAGCCGTTACTCACGATCTGACAACTGCAGCTACAGCTCGGTCATCTTCAACTCCATCGCCGACAAGCTCCACGCTGTTGTCGTGGCAACCCCGAATTTCATCTCCTCGGACGACTTACGACGTCACCCGGAATTATCTTGGCACATCCAAAGGCGAGCTGGATACCTGGGGGCTGGGATGGCCAAGCTGTCCCTTGTTTTTTGTTCTCATTGCTGGTGGGGTCATGGCGATTGCTGTATACGTGGCCGGCTTTCGGAAGTATCAGTCGGGTATTCCTCTCTTTGGTTCCTGCAGCTTGGAAATCAGTGCTGCATGCCATCCGTTCTCAAGTATGCGCGTCGATGTTGAGCAGCATAAAGTGCAGTGGGGCGATGTTGGGCGAAACGATGATGATGAGAAGTCGAAGCATGCGACCTTCACTGACGGTCCAGTTTCTCCGATGTTGGATGGAGGGATATATAGTCGATCTTGGGCTTCAATGAGGGTTTGGCGATGGTGTCTATACTCATGGAGTCCATGTAACTATTCGGCCAAGAAAAACTTTGTTTTCACACCCGACGTTGGGAGAACTTTCTTCGAGGGTTTGCATACGTGTCATGCCGACACGCCGTTTATAGTCATACCGCCACGCCGGTGAAAAGAAGGTTCAGGCTGGCAAAACAAGCCGACTAAGAAGGATAAAAAGAACGGAGCACCGCTCTCTGAAGAAAGAAACCATCAACTCAAAACATTTCAATCAAACACAGTGAGCGGGACATGTGTCGAAGCGAATCGCGGATCCAGCAGAGAGGAAGGGGATACAGCCTCGCAGATAGCCGCCCTCGAGCGAGGTGGTCGTACAGTAGCGGCTCGACAACAGCCCATTGTTTTACTCTAAAGTTGCCCTCAGCAATTTCTATGTTTGTGCGTGATCCTGAGCCACTCCTGAGCTAGGGTGAGCAATGGGTGAGCTATGGGTGAGCCTAGCTTGCACAGCCGTGTGGCCCGATTTCGGACCCTCGACTAAAGTTGTTAAGGTTCCGGTGCGTTCCTTAGTTTTATGCTAACTATACTGAATAAGGGGCGGCTACGTGTAACGTTAGTCGCGAAATTTGATTTGATTGGCGTATATTGTAGCCTGGGCGTTTGATCTTATGTAGTACAGCAAATGAGGAAAGGGGCGGAGGAAGAAACGTTATTGAGGCTAGTCCGCTCTTTATTTGATTTGAAGCTTTGAGTATTTTATTGCTTACTCAAAGGATAATTTCCCTGTCGGAATCACCTTAATTATAGAAGGTGTAATAGGGAAATTCGGTGTTTGAAGCGAAGACTGCTAGATCACAATTCAGAGCTCAGAAGGAAAGATAAGGTGTTGCGTAGCTGGCATGTACTGGTATATCTGAGACATCTGTTCTGTACTGGCATACCGTGGGACATCCTATCGGTAATTACTGTCTAAATTTCGAGCTGGATATTATGTACCATCCCATCGGTACTGGTATATTATGTACCATCCCAAATTCCGAGCTAGGATATCATATACTATTCTAAATTCCGAGCCGGGATATTGTGTACTATTCTAGGGCATATACTGGTATATTCTGGGCCAAAATTCGGGACAATAATCTATGTTTCGGGCCATGAGGGCAGTGTCACCTCTTGGCAGTTTCCAACCGCGGTCCCGAATTTGGGCGCTAACCTGCCCGCTTTCCAGAATTTGAGCTACCCTTTAGCATTAATCACATGAATACGTAATCCTCTTAGAGCTCATTACTCAGCATTTCAATCTGCTATGAGGAGGTCACTCCGGAGAAGCTCAGGTCTCGTCTCGTTCTGTTTTCAGCCTGCCATGTTCGGGAGCTTTGGGAGGAGCTCAGGTTTCAGGTACTGCCGGATGAACATGGCGAGTTCGCCGCGGCTGTGCTTTGGCTTGTAGTTGAGGCGAAGAGTTCGGCGTAGGGGAGGATGCAGTGCATGCCACCTGAATGTTGAAAATATTTAGAACTACCTGATATTTCTGGTTTTGTTTTGCTTTTGGTACTGAGCTTTGATCTTATTGGCTGTTGGCTGTGGGGACTCCTGATCCTCCAGCAGATCCTCCAGCGTGTCCGGCACTTAGATTGGTCGTGCTTCAGTACTAAACATACCAAAACCCGTCTGACAATTGTTTTTGAGTTATCTGCACACCCCACACCTAGATGAGCTACCTAGGCAATTGTAAGGTTCTCTGTGACCTGGATGGATAAGATCTGTCCACATCATTTCTATTCGTATTTCTCACCTTTTGCAATTGAGGGATAGGCCAGGAGGTAAATGTTTAGACGCCGTAGTGCTTCGTCACAGCATTTGACAGTAGGAGCCATCATCTGCGGACTCAACAGCAGGAAAACTTCCTGGTATCTCATACACACCTTCCGAGGATCCCGATTCTTCTGTGAGAATGACCTCCAAACCGGGCTCGGTCAAAACCGGACCAAAGCCTTCGAATGGGTCACGACCATCGGTGACTTGGCCTGCGTGAATTGGCTCTCGCTGCAGGGTGTCCGCATGGGTGGCTTTGGTGGTGCAGACTGGGCAGTCCTTGAGGTGCCATTCTAAATCTTGCCAAAACCCAACACTAACCGGCTCAACGTGGCAATTTGCACACAAAAAATGTGTGCACGGTCGGAGCCTGTCGAGGAGGGTGAGTGTTAATGATGTTCGCGAGTCGATTCCACCCCCAATTCTCACCTGTAGCTAGCCCAGTTTTCTCTGCAGCTGTCACAATACCCTGGCAAAGTCTTCGGCGAACGAGTGGCAACCTGGTCCGCCGGAGCCTCTGGGAGAGCTATCGTGTTCCTGACTGGCTGGATGTGGCCAAGTCCAAACGCCAGATTGGCCACGGTCTCTGAAAGGAGACCGGCGGGACAGAAGGGCATTCCTCTTTCAATGTACGTGTTGAATGATATAGGAGAGGGCGGTGCAGCGAAGCCGGTGATGGAGGCGAAAGAGTTGGCATCCAGAATCTGGACGTTGATTAGACACGCCCTCTCAACATTCCACGACCGAGCGTCTTCTTCGTCTGGAACAATGTGTTGCCTAATCTTCCCCCCCGCCCCGACGTCCATGAGAGGCGAGTAGTCGGAACGATAAGTGGAGGCTCCAACTAATGCCAGCTTGCCGAGGATCAATTTTTGTCCGTCTCTTACCCCCACCTCCCGCAAAGTGAGATTCTGGCTGACGATGCTATGCCGTCGCCGACATGTTGCATTGAAATCCCATTGCCCACTGTACCGCTTGGCGGAGAGAAATATCGCCCATCTGTTAGATGGAAGGCGGAAAGCATGGGCTGCCTGTTCCTTGATAAAGTCCAGGGTCGTCTCAGGAAATGCCTTCAAAGAAACCTTTTCCTCACGTGAGCCCCTACCGCGTGGATATTGGCATTCCACGATAACCTGGAAGCTGGATGCTGAGGAAGGTGGCCATAACAAGAGCTCAACCGTCCTCGTGGACTCTGTAGCCGAATCCATCAAATCTAGTTCGTCTAGGAGTGTTCGCTCCCTCGATAATCCATCAAGTTCTGTCGCGTATATTCGTGTTTGTGGTGGGATGCCGAGTTCGGTCGGAGATTCGAGTAGCATAGGGCGGCGTGCCATGTAGGTTGTGTCAGCAAGATGAATAGCAAACCGCCCAAGCTCGTACTGAGGGATGATTTCGAGTTGAAGGCCACCCACGCCTCCTGAGCCCGTAACCTGGTACTCGATTGATTCGGGGGACTGGTACGGAACGGCGATGAATTGCCTAACGACTCCAGGCGCGATGGCTACCCCATCGAGCCACTGCTGCCCAGGGTTCCACTCTTGCCCCCGATTGAGCCCCCGCCAGTTTTTGGGCTCGCCACGGACATAGAGATAGTCCTGTGTCCGTTCGATTCCGTTCAGGCGCTTCAGGATAGTCGCCATGTTGGCTTTGATGGGTTCTCCAGAAACTCCGTTTACTCCACCAACAAACACTCGAATCGCATAGTTCCGCGAGTCGTATACGTGGAAATTGATCTTCATGGCCTCGAGTTCTAGGATAGAAAGTCATCAGTAATCAGGTCTACCGAGCCCAAGGTAATGATATCCCCTTGAAACGAATCCACTCACCATGCAAAGGCAAAAGGACGCCGCCCTTCTCGACGGCATCTTCTGGGAGGTTATCCTGTATCTGATTGACACCCAGGAGGGGTACTGCGCCGAGGCTGTTTGGGGACGGGTAGCTAGCTTCATCATCTGGTACTCGAACCGTCCGATGAAATGATATTTCAAGGCCGTCGTTGACATGCAAACATGGGAAATTCGGTACGTAGTGGCCAAGGGTTTCCTTGTCGCTTTGAAACGAGCCGAGTTCCACCTTCAACTCTCCCTGCTCTCGGACTTTGGTGAAGAAGGCCACAATGGGCTCATCAATGTTGATAACCAACCCTTTGGCGTCATAAGTTGATGGGCCGCTAGAGGTTAAGGCTGGAATGTTGTTGGTATACCACGAGATCTGGGAGCGTTCTCCAGGCCGCTGAAGCCCCACAACGCTGCTCTGCTGGCACCAAGCTCTTGGTATGTGTTTCTCGCAAATAGACTTGATGGTTGTGTATCCGGAGTACAACTGAATCAGCTCACGGGATCCGTCTTGTGACTTTAAAACACATCTCACAAACCCCTCGGGGACTTCAGGAACGGTCTGAGATAAATGGCTTTGGTTCGGGATTTTGTTTCCTAAAATCGTATCAGCAAACCCGAGTGACCGTGTTTTCTTTCTCTGAGGAAACCATACCTGTGGATCGTGCTGTCTCAGCGACTAGCTCTCGAATTGCGCTACAAAAGACGGCATTATCCGCGGAATCGAAATTCGCCATCTGGGCAATGGTTCTATGGTCCCCGTTGAGGGGGAAACGCTTCTCATTGGGCAGGCCAATAACTGCCGACTCGCGGGATACGATCTGTGAGCGATCAGCAAAGAGACCGAGGTTAGGTTACGGCTATCAGGCGCCAAGGGTGGCCTACCATAACGTTATTCGTCTTTTTCGCCTCGTAGAATGTGAAGATGTTGAAGGCGGAGCAAATGATGGAAAATTGGCTGGATTTTTCCCTTAGAAAGTCGTTTCCAAGCTTGAGCCTACCGAGAAGCCTCGTGTTTGGACTGACAATTGTGCTGCAGGCAACGATTTTGGCAGCAATGGACCCGAGATCCGCAGCAGACGATCCTTTGTGCGGCGTCGCCAGGAAGACGATTCCAGAAGTCGCGTCGAAGATGGGCGTGTAACGGGCATCCAGTTTTGCTTGGATCAACGCCTGCCAAAGTTCCGTGTTAGCGAACACCCTGGGCTACCGTACTTGATTTTGAAGGCCTACCATTTTAACGATAATCCCTCCCATGGAGTGGCAGATCCAGATGATGCGGTGGTTCTATAGAGACAATTGGGTGTAAGCCTGGGTGCTAAATAAACCGTTATGACCCACCCGGAGGTAATGTCTATCTTCAAACATATTGTTAGTTACCTCAAAGCCCACTCTAGCCTGTCGAACACTTTCAAGGATGCACGAAACAAAGTCAGCCAAATCTAACGACGACCCGGTCTTGGGAAGAACGCTCGCAGCGTATCCAAATGTCCAGATACGCGCATTTGTGCCCAGAACCTCGTCCTTTACAAGCGAGGGGAGACTATCCCGAAACCAAATTGCTTCGCTCCCGTCCTTGGAAAGGTGCCGCCAGGTCTTGGAGGGACCACCGTTCAGACCGTGAACGAGTATGATACTGGTATTAAGAAAGGAGTAGTTAGATAACGACGCTCCAGCTTATCCGCGGCGGTATTCCGTTGGCTTCGGACTCACTCGCAAGTGTAGCTCTGATCAGGCGGCGAGGGGCCCACCAGGTACAATCCTGGCTCATTCTGACCATTGAAAATGATGGGGGTCACGTGGTTTCTAGCCATCTCGAAGGTTGTTCTGGAGAGAGATGCTGCTTGCTTGGTGATAATGCAATCCGATCGTATAGTTAGACTGAGCTACTGGAAAACAACAGCGAGAATCAAATTGGCGAGAAAGGAAGAACGGAAGGCAGCAACCCCATTATCGTCGTGAGGGGAAGCGTTAGGTTTGTGCCCCCGTACTCCAATCAGAGACCACGAATTGCCAGGGCGAGAATGCCCCACTATATTTCACCTGATTGGTGAGCAAGTCTACTACGCTTCGGCCAGGCTCTGAAGTCTGAGCCACCTGAGGGGCCGCCAAACTCTTAAGGGTCTGATCTTCTCGCGAAAACTGGCCACTTTTCATCGCTTTTCGCCAAAAGCGAGCCCCCACCGCATGCCAAGACAGTGTTTTCCGGGACGCTTTCCCGTTTTT